>Ga0185299_10001835_pt1 | contig 36934 bp, 31 predicted proteins | sample PaiPotPPA55metaG_FD_128002 | JGI IMG/M metagenome (GOLD analysis project Ga0185299, IMG submission 128002) | Iron sulfur acid spring bacterial and archeal communities from Banff, Canada, to study Microbial Dark Matter (Phase II) - Paint Pots PPA... ...
CGCGTACGTATGCGACTACACGATCCTGGAGCCGGTCCTGCGCGTGCTCGGCCTTTCCTGGGCCGATCCGGGGCTGGTCACCGCGAGTCTCGACCACGCCATGTGGTTCCACCGGCCCGCGCGCCTCGACGGCTGGCTGCTCTACGTCCAGGAGGCCGCGAACGCCGAGGCCGGACGCGGTCTGGGCACCGGCCGTTTCTACGCCCGCGACGGCTTGCGACTGGCCACCGTCGCCCAGGAAGGCATGATCCGCCCCGCCGAGCCCACGGAAGGATCAGTACGCTGATGTCTCTATCCCCCTCGGCACACGTGGACTCGTTCACCCGCGACCACCTGCCGCCCGCGCGGGAGTGGCCGACGATCGAGTTCACCACGCCCGAATTGCAGTACCCTGACCGGCTCAACGCGGGCACCGAACTCATCGACGTTCCCATCAAGACCTTCGGCGCCGACCGACCCGCCCTGCGCACCCCGGACGGCGAGACCTGGACCTACGGGCAGCTGCGTACCCGCGCCAACCAGGTCGCCCAGGTGCTCACCGAGGATCTCGGGCTGCTGCCGGGCCAGCGCGTGATGCTGCGTTCGCCGAACAATCCGTGGACGGTCGCCGCCTGGCTCGGCACGCTCAAGGCGGGCGGCGTCGTGGTCACGACCATGGCGGCGCTGCGCACGCGCGACCTGGCGCCGATCGCCGAGCGGACCCGGCCCTCGATCGCGCTCGTGGACCACCGCTTCGCCGAGGATGCGTACGCCGTCCGGGACTCGGTGCTGCCCGACCTGCGCGTGGTGGAGTTCGGCGGCGCGGGTCCTGACGACCTGGTCGCGCGCACGGCCGCGAAGTCGGGCGAGTTCGTCGACGTGCCGACCGCCGCCGACGACGTGGCCCTGCTCGGCCCGACCTCCGGCAGCACCGGATCCCCCAAGATCACCATGCACTTCCACCGCGATCTGCTGTCGATCGACAACACCTTCGGGCGGCACACGCTGCGCCTGCGGCCGGACGACCTGGTCGCCTGCTCGGCCCCGCTGGCCTTCACCTTCGGCCTCGGCATGCTCGTCGTCTTCCCGCTCCGGGCCGGCGCCAGCGTGCTGCTGACGGAGGCCGCGACCCCCGAGCAGCTCGCCCGGCACGTGGCCGAACTCGGGGTGACGGTCCTGGCCACGGCGCCAACCGCGTACCGGGCGATAGTGCGGTCCGACCTCGAGCCGTCGCTCGCCGGGCTACGCACCGCCGTATCAGCGGGCGAACACATCACCGAGGAGACCTGGCACCGGCTGCGCGACGACCTCGGCCTGCCGGTCATCGACGGAATCGGCGCTACGGAACTGCTGCACATCTTCATCTCCGCGGCCGGCGACGAGATCCGGCCGGGCGCCACCGGCAAGCCGCTGCCCGGCTACCGCGCTGTCATCCTCGGCCCGGACGACCGCGAGCTCGGTCCCGGCGAACCAGGGCGGCTCGGCGTGATCGGCCCGGTCGGCTGCCGGTATCTGGACGACGATCGGCAGAAGAAGTACGTCGTCAACGGCTGGAACGTCACCGGCGACATCTTCCACCGGGACGCGGACGGCTACTTCCACTATCACGCCCGCGGCGACGACATGATCGTCTCCTCCGGGTACAACATCGGCGGCCCCGAGGTCGAGGCGGCCGTCGAGACCCACCCCGACGTCCTCGAGTGCGCCGTCGTGCCTCGGCCGGACGCCGAACGCGGTTCGGTGGTGTGCGCCTTCGTGGTGCTGCGGCCGGGTGCTGAGGCCGGCGCGGCCAAGGCCAAGGAGATTCAGGACCATGTGAAGCAGGTCCTCGCCCCTTATAAGTATCCGCGCGACGTGCGGTTCCGGGAGAGCCTGCCGCGCAACACGAGCGGGAAGCTGCAGCGTTTCGTGCTGCGCGAGAGAGTTGAGCACGAAGAAGGAGAGCCGTCGTGAAGATCGCTATCATCGGGGGCGGCCCCGCGGGCCTGTACCTCGCCGCGCTGATGAAGCAGCTCGACCCCGCCCACCAGATCACCGTCTGGGAGCGCAATGCACCGGACGACACGTTCGGGTTCGGCGTGGTCTTCTCCGACGAGACGCTCGGCGGCATCGAGAACGCCGACACCGAGTTCGCCGAGGCCATGGCGCAACGCTTCGCCCGGTGGACGGACATTGACATCCACTATCGGAGTGAGCAGCACACCATCGGCGGCCAGGGATTCGCCGCCATGGGTCGCAAGGATCTGCTGCACCTGTTGCAGGAGCGCTGCCGCGCGCTCGGGGTCGACCTGCGCTTCTCGACCCTCGCGCCGGACCTCGCGGAGCTGCGTGCCTCGTACGACCTCGTCGTGGGGGCCGACGGCGTCAACTCGCAGGCGCGCGCGGCGTGCGCGGACGTGTTCCGCCCGAGCCTGGACCGCCGGAGCAACAAGTACATGTGGCTCGGCACGGACCGGGTATTCGAGGCCTTCCAGTTCTTCATCAAGCAGACGCCGTGGGGCACGATGCAGGTCCACGGCTACCCGTACTCAGAGCAGGGTTCGACGTTCATCGTCGAGATGCACGAGGACGTCTGGCACGCCGCGGGATTCGACGCCACAGCCGATGTCGCACTGCCGCCGGGCGTCTCGGACGAGCACTCGGTCTCCCGGCTGCGCGAGCTGTTCGCCGACGAGTTGGCCGGACACGAGGTGTACGCCAACAACTCGAAGTGGCTCAGCTTCACCACTGTGCGCAACGAGCGCTGGCACGACGGGAACCTCGTGCTTCTCGGCGACGCGGCGCACACCGCGCACTTCTCGATCGGCTCGGGCACCAAGCTGGCCATGGAGGACGCACTCGCCCTCGCCGCCTGCCTGCATGAGCAGCCTGATATCGAGACGGCGCTGAGCGCGTACGAGATGGAGCGGCGGCCGGTGGTCGAGTCCACGCAGCGTGCGGCCCAGGCGTCGCTCGAATGGTTCGAGAACATCGGCATGTACGCCGACCAGGAGCCGACGCGGTTCTGCTTCAACCTGCTCACCCGCTCGCGCCGCATCACGTACGCGAACCTGCGCACCCGCGACCCCGAGTTCGCCGACCGGGTGGACGCCGCGTTCGCCAAGTCTCAGAACCTTGACACCGTGGCGCCGGCGATGTTCCAGCCGTTCCGGCTCGGGGCGCTGGAACTGAAGAACCGGGTCATCGTCTCGCCGATGGACATGTACTCGGCGGTCGACGGCGTGCCCGGCGACTTCCACCTCGTCCACCTCGGTTCGAAGGCGATGGGCGGGGCCGGCCTGGTGATGACGGAGATGGTGTGCGTCTCCCCCGAGGCGCGCATCACGCCCGGTTGCGGCGGCCTGTGGACCGACGAGCAGCGCGATGCCTGGGCGCGGATCGTCTCCTTCGTCCACGACCAAAGCACCGCGCGGATCGGGCTGCAGCTCGGCCACGCGGGACGCAAGGGCTCGACCTGCCTGATGTGGGAGGGCATGGACGACCCGCTGCCGGAAGGGAACTGGCCGCTGATCGGCCCCTCGCCGCTGCCCTACGGGCCCGACTCGGCGACGCCGCGCGAGGCGACCCGTACGGAGATGGATCGCATCGTCGAGGACTTCGTCACTGCGGCCCGGCGTGGCGCAGAGGCGGGATTCGACCTGCTCGAACTGCACTGCGCGCACGGCTATCTGCTCTCTTCCTTCCTCTCGCCGATCACGAATCAGCGCACTGACGAATATGGCGGCTCACTCGAGAACCGGCTGCGCTTCCCCCTTGAAGTCTTCGACGCTGTGCGCGCGGCGTGGCCCGCGGACCGGCCGATGATCGTGCGCATCTCCGCGACCGACTGGCTGCCGGACGGCAACACCGAACACGACGCCGTCGAGATCGCCCGCGCCTTCATCGCACACGGCGCGGACGCGATCGACGTCTCGTCGGGCCAGATCGCCAAGCACGAACGCCCCGCGTTCGGCCGCTCCTACCAGACGCCCTTCGCCGACCGCATCCGGCACGAGGTCGCCGCCGCCACCGGCACGGCCGTCATCGCGGTCGGCGCGATCGCCTCGTACGACGACGTCAACTCGATCCTGCTGGCCGGCCGCGCCGACCTGTGCGCGCTCGGCCGCACCCACCTCTACGACCCGCAGTGGACGCTGCACGCGGCGGCCGAGCAGGAGTACCGAGGCGCGGCAGCGGACTGGCCGTTCCCGTACCAAGCCGGACGGCGTAAGCCGCCGACTTCCCGCACGGATGCGGTACGCCCCCGCCTCGCCCTGCTGCGGGAGGAAACTGAGGACTCGCAGCAACCCCTCCACCTGCGGTGGACCCCGTCCCCCGCACCGGCGCACGCGGTCTGAGGTCGGGAATACGTCAGATGACTGAAGCCGCCCGCGCGTCGCCCGGCCTAGCATTGATCCGTGAATCCGATCAGGTACGAGGACCTCAACCCGGACTACGGACCGAACTTCGACGCCGACCTGGACGCCGTCATCGCCGAGGTCGAGCGGGCCGTGCGCGACTCGGTCGACGGCGAGGGCGAGGGCCGCGCGGTGCGGTTCGCCCATGCGAAGGCGTACGGGCTGCTGGAGGGTGAACTGGAGATCCTGGATGTGGGCGACGACCCGCGCTACGCCCAGGGGATCTTCGCGACGCCCGGCCGACACCGTGCGCTGATCAGGTACTCCAACGGTCTCGGGCACCTGGGCCCGGACGCGAAACTGGGCGCGGCCTGCGGCATGGCGATCAAGATCTTCGGCATCGAGGGCCCCTCCATGTCGGACGAGCCCGACGCCGGGACGATGGACTACAACCTGATCAACTACCCGGTCTTCTTCGCGAACACGGCCCGCGACTACATCACGGTCGCTTGGCTGTTCAACGAGCTGCCCGACGGTCTGACCGATCGCACGCAGCGGGCCGCCTGGCTGCACGCCTTCCTCACCAGGGACGGCGCGCTGCCTCCGGAGGAATGGCTGTGGGATGAGCTGTTCGCGATCTCAGGCCTCTTCACCGTCCCCATGCCGAACCTGCTGCACGCCGCCTACTGGTCGATGGGAGCGGTGCGCCACGGCGAGTACGTCGCCAAGGTCAGGATGCTGCCGACGACGCAGCACCCTGGCGGCATCCCGTCCACCGTCGACCCCACCGCCTCCCCCGAAGCCGTGCGCGACGCCCTCATCGCCGACAGCGGCACGGCGCACACCTTCGACCTGCAGGTTCAACTGTGCGTCAACCTTGAGGCGATGCCGGTCGAGAACACGTCCATCCCGTGGCCCGAACGCCTCTCCCCCTTCGTGACGGTCGCCCGCCTCACGCTGCCCGCGCAGGACGTGTCCGCGCCGGAAAACCCGCTGCGCGCCGACGCGCTGTCCTTCACCCCGTGGCGGGCCCCCGCCGAGCACCAGCCGCTCGGCCAGATCCAGACCGTGCGCCGGCGCGTATACGAGCACTCCTCGATCCTTCGCCACAAGATCAACGGCCAGCCCCGGCGCGAGCCGACCGCTCCCGGCGAGATCTAGATCTAGACCCAGGACCGTTCTCACGCCCACGCGGCCGTGGTGCGGGCGGTGAACGCGGCGGCGATGACAGTGGCCAGCAGAAGCCCCGTCGCCGCGAGAAGGACCTCGGGACCGTCGCCCGCGTGGATGAGCAGGACTCCGCTCAAAGCGCCGAGGAACATGCTGGCGACGGTCACCAGGCGTCGGCCGATTCGGCTGCCGGCGCCTCCGGCGGCGGTGCTGTCGGCGGAGATGCCGGTGAGGGTGAGGGTTAGCACGGTGGTGGTCATGTCGGGGACGGCCAGCGCGCGGGCGGTGGCGTTCTGCAGGCCCATGGCCGCGCCGAGCAGGATGACCAGCGTGGCGAGCGCGGCGGTGCTGTAGGGCGCGTGTTGGCTGACCGCGACGAGGAACGCGGCGAACACGACCACCGTCTGGACGCTTGCGGCGGTCAGCAGGTGCCGGCCGCGGTGACCGCTCGACTCGGCGTGCGCGATCCGGCCGCCGACGAGCGCTCCGCCGAGGAAGGCGAGGACGGCCAGGATGGATGCCCACCACAGGAATCCGGCGGTGCCGCCGAGCGCGAAGGACAGGAAGACGATGTTGCCGGTCATGTTCGCGACGAAGACGCGGCCGAGTTCCAGGTAGCTGAACGCGTCGACGAGGCCTGTGACCAGGGTGAACAGCACCATGAGCGCGGGCAGCGGGCCGTGCGGGTCGTCGCGCCGGGGAGCGACGGTGCGCCAGGCATCGCGTAGGTGGGTGGTGAGGGTCGGGCGGGTGTCAGTGCGGTCGGGGTTGGTGGTCGTCATGGTTCCTCCGTTCGTCATCCCCAGCATCGGGATCGGAACCATGATTCGTCCAACACATTGATGAGCTTGCAGTGATCTGTCAAACAGATCACTGCGTGCTGCGGCGCCTGAACTCGTCGACGAAGGCCTCGGCGCTCGAGGACAGGCGCGCGGGGTTGTAGACGATGCTGACCGGGTGACGTGCCTGGTCATCGTTCAGGGCGGCTACGGCGAAGCGGACACCGTTGATCTCGCCGGCCTTGGTCAACGCGGTGCGCGGGACGATGGTGACGCCGACGTTGCGGGCCGCGAGTTCGACCATGTCCGTGATCAGGCCCATCTCGAAGGACGCGGCGGGGTTCAGTCCGGCCCTGGCGAAGGCGGCCTCCACCCGTTTGCGCAGGCCGGTCCCGGGGCGGAAGTGGATGAACTGCTCGTTCTCGACCAGGTCGGCGAGCGAGATCCGGCGGCGGCCCGCGAGGGGGTTCCTGGCCGAGACGATCGCGACGAGCGGCGACGAGGCCAGTTCGACGCAGGCCACGCCGGACGGCGCCTCGGCGGCCTCGATGCCGACCAGCGCGACGTCGAGCCCCTCCCCGGCCACGGCCGCGACCATTTCGGTAGACGTTCCGTCGGTGATCTGGAACCTGATGCCGGGATAGCGCTCGTGGAAGGCCCCCATCACGCCGAGCACGTCTATCGAGGTGGCCGGGGCCTGGATGAGCCCGAGCCGCAGGGTTCCGCGACGCAGGCCGGTGAGCGCCTCCATCTCCGTCTTCGCGTTCTCCGCGTCCGCGATGATCCGCTTGGCCAGCGGCCGCAGCACCTCGCCCGCCTCGGTGAGCGTGACCGAGCGGGTGTTGCGGTAGAACAGCGCGCTGCCGAGCTCGGCCTCGAGCCGGGCGATCTGCTGGCTGAGCGCGGACTGGGCCACGTAGTGCTGGGCCGCGGCCTTCGTGAAGTTCCTGGTCTCGGCCACGGACAGGAAATAGCGCAGGTGGCGGATTTCCATAAGCCGGACCTCTCACTGGGATCTCATCTATGTGTTGGACAGATTACCAGGGGGTTCGTAGCGTCGGAGGCGTCCCCAACCGGAAGGTACCTCCATGAACAGCGTCTCGACTCCGACGGCCGGGTCCGCCGCGGACCTGGTCGTGCGCAACGCCAGGATCCACACCGGCGATCCGGCCAGGCCCGCGGCGAGCGCCGTCGCGATCCGGCGCGGGGTGTTCGTCGCGGTCGGCGAGGAAGCCGACGTCGCCGGGCACATCGGTCCGGGCACCCGGATCGTGGACGCGCTCGGGCGCCGGGCGATACCCGGCCTGAACGACTCGCACACCCACGTGATCCGCGGCGGCGGCAACTACCTGCTCGAACTGCGCTGGGACGGGGTGCCGTCGCTGGCGATCGCGCTGCGGATGCTCAAGGAGCAGGCCGAGCGGACCCCGCAGGGCCAGTGGGTGCGCGTGGTCGGCGGCTGGACCGCGGAGCAGTTCGCCGAGCGGCGCCTGCCGACGCTCAGGGAACTCAACGCCGCCGCGCCCGACACCCCCGTGTTCGTCCTGCACCTGTACCAGTCGGCGCTGCTGAACCGGGCCGCGCTGGAGGCGGTCGGATTCACCCGGGAGAGCCCGAACCCGCCCGGCGGGCAGATCACGCGCGATCACGCCGGCAACCCGACCGGGCTGCTGCTGGCCGCGCCCAGCGCCGCGATCCTCTATTCGACCCTTGCGAAGGGCCCGGTGCTCGACCCCGCGCAGCAGGAGGTTTCCACGAGGCACTTCCTGCGCGAGCTCAACCGGTTCGGCGTCACCAGCGCGATCGACGCGGCCGGCGGATTCCAGAGCTTCCCCGAGAACTACGGCGTCATCATGCGGCTGGCCGAACGCGGCGAGCTGACCGTGCGCATCGCGTACCACCTCTTCCCGCAGACCGCCGGCCAGGAGCTAGAGGACCTGCGGCGCTGGATCACCACCGTCTCGCCCGGCCAGGGCGACAGCTGGCTCAGGCTCAACGGCGCGGGCGAGAACCTCACCTGGTCCGCTGCCGACTTCGAGAACTTCGCCGAGCCCCGGCCCGAGCCCACCGCCAACGCCGCCCGGGACGTGGAGGCGGCGGCCCGGCTGCTGATCGAGCACGGCTGGGGCTTCCGCCTGCACGCCACGTACGACGAGACCATCCGCCAGGACCTCGACGTCTTCGAGAAGATCGCCGCGGATCTCGGCGGCGGCCTCGGCGTGCCGTGGCTGTTCGACCACGCCGAGACCGTCACCGGGCACAGCCTCGACCGCATCCGCGCCCTCGGCGGCAACATCGCCGTCCAGCACCGGATGATGTACCAGGCCAAGCCGTTCATCGAACGCTACGGTCGCCAGGCCGCCCGGTACGCGCCGCCCATCCGGCAGATGCTCGCCACCGGGATCACGGTCGGCGCCGGCACCGACGCCACCCGCGTCGCCTCCTACAACCCCTGGGTATCGCTGTACTGGCTCACCGTCGGCAAGGCGATCGGCGGCACGCAGCTCTACGGCGCCGACAACCTCGTCGACCGTGCCACGGCCCTGGCGATGTACACCGCGTCCGGCGCCAAGCTCTCCGGCGAGGCCGAGCAGAAGGGCACTGTCACGGTCGGCAAGTACGCCGACCTCGCCCTGCTCTCCGCCGACTACTTCACCGTTCCCGACGAGCAGATCCCGCACATCGAATCAGTCCTCACCATCGCCGGAGGCAGGATCGTCTACGCCGACGACGACCACGAAGGCTTCGCCGCGCCGCTCCCGCCGATCGCTCCCGCATGGAGCCCGGTCGCGCACTACGGCGGCTACTACTCCGCTCCCGACGGCGCGAATCAGGCCCGAACCATCTTCGACGCCGTCGCGGACTCCGCAGAGCACACCCGTTGGCGCGAACGTCGGGGCGAGCACGTCACCAGCCTCGACGGGCTGCACACCGACCCGCTCGACGCCTGCTTCTAACGGACCACACGCGATGATGACCTACCTACTCGTCCTACTCGCCGGCCTACTCGTCGGCGCGGGCTACGCCCTGGTGCGCGTCAAGTCGCCAGCGCCGCCGCCCCTCGCGCTCATCGGCCTGTGCGGGATGCTCGTGGTCGCCCACCTGCTGGCGGCGCGGTGAACCGCGTCAGCCCTCGTATCCGGCGCATCATGGTCAGTGCACTGACGTCACTCGCCGCCGGTGGACTCGCCGGGATGGTCTTCCGGGCCCTGCACGCCCCCTCGCCCGCACCGCCCTGGCTCGGCCTCACCGGTCTGCTCGGCATCGTTCTCGGCGAGCGCGCCGTGAACGCGCTGCGCAATCATATCAAAAGGTTTACTCAAAAAGGAGAAGCCGAATGAAGTACAACGCGATCGCCGGCGCCGCCGCTGTCCTGGCCGCCGGATCGCTGTTCCTGACGCCCACCGCCACCCACTCGGCCGGCTCGACGACCGGCTCCGCGCCCTCGGTCCCGCCCGTGGCGGTCGGCCCGCAGTACGACACCACCCACGTCTACGTCACGCCCGGCATGGCGAGCGCCTTCGTCACCAGTTGGGAGGCGACCTTCGGCGGCACCAACACGACTCCGGTGCTGACCGACGTGACCCCGACCCCGAGCAAGACCATCTCCGAACTGATCCTCTCGCCGGTCGGCACCCTCTCCGTGTTCGACTTCCAGACCCCCGTCCCCTACCCCTTCGGCGGCGAGCGCGGCGGCTGGCTGACCACCAACCTGAACACCGGCGTCAGCGCGGCCCTGGCCTCGGGCGCGGACGTCACGGTCACGCCGTTCGACGACCCGATCGGCCAGGACGCCGTCATCGAATTCCCCGGCGGCGTGCACGTCCAGCTCTACTGGCACACGACCGCCCCGCACTACGCCCCGCTGGTCACCATCCCGGAGAACCGGGTGTACGTGTCCACCTACGCGGTCTCCGCGTTCCTGCGCTCGTACCTCACCTTCACCCACGGACACGTGACCTCGGACAACACCCACGCCGACGGCACGGCGATCGGCCTGCCGAACACGACCTACCACCAGATCGCCATCGACTCGCCGTTCGGCAAGACCCTCGTGATCGCCACCGACGGGCACCTGCCCTACCCCTTCGGCCGCGAGGTCACCGGCTACCAGGTGGCCAGCCTGACCGACACGCTGGCCAAGGCCGGTGCCGCTGGAGCGACCGTCCTCTACGGACCCGTCACCGCCAACGGCCGCGACACCGCCATCGTGGACTTCCCCGGCGGCTACATCGCCGAGATCCACGACACCACAGGACACTGATACGAACCGAGCGCCGGGGACGGGTCGCCGAACCTGTCCCCGGCGCGTATCAGCCCACTTCACTGCCGAGGAGATCGACCAGGCACTCCCCTGCGACCACTACCTCCCCGAAGAACAGCCGGCCGCCACCGCCGAACACCTCATCAGCTTCTTCCGCGAGCAGAGTTGAACACGGCACACACCGGGCTCGTTAGCACGTTCGATTTTGCCTCGCCGAGGTTGAACCGCCCCGGGCCTGCTGGTGTCGTGGTCTCATAAAGTTCGTGCTCTGATATAGCGGGACTTCCTGGATCGGAGATAGCTATGCGCGCGATACTCGGCGTGGCCGCCCTCGTCGCCACCGTGACGATGCCGCTCACGGCGTCCGCGCACGCCGACGCACGTCCGTCGACCGCCACCTCGTACGCGTACGTGGTCAACGGGGGCGACAACACCGTCTCGGTGATCGACACCGCGACCGAGGCGGTGACCGCGACCATCTCCCCCGGCGGCCAGCCGTTCGCGATCGCCACCTCGCCCGACAACAAGCACGTCTACGTCGCGGGCGGCGGCAAGGGGCTCGCGGTGATCAAGACCGCGACCAACAAGGTGATCGCGAGCATCTCCGTGGGAGATGAGTCGAACGACGTCGCGGTGGCCCCGGACGGCAAGCACATCTACGTGACCGACGATCTCAACCACCTCTTCGTGGTAAGCCCCTCGACGTACAAGATCCTCAAGACCGTGCACGTGGGCAAGATCCCGCAGGCGCTGAGCGTCAGCCCGAACGGCGAATACATCTACGTGGGCTGCTACCAGACCGGCGTGGTCTGGGTCGTCGACGCGCGCACCACCAAGGTCCTCGCGAAGATCGCCGTGGGGAAGGGCCCGTTCTCGCTCGCGTTCACCCCGGACAGCGCGTACGCGTTCGTCACCAATGAGTTCTCGAAGTCGACCTCGGTGATCGACACCGCCACCGACACGGTCGCGGCGACCGTCCCCGTCGGTACGCAGCCCATGGGCGTGGCAGTCAGCGCCGACGGCTCCCATGCGTACGTCGCGGACCGCCTCTCCCCGACCACCGGCGACGTGTCGGTCATCGACACGGCCACCGACACCGTCTCCGCGACCATCCCCGGCGGCAACGGACCCTGGGCCCTCGGACTCACGCCCGACCAGACCCAGCTCTACGTGACCGACTACTACGCGAAGAGCGTGAGCGTGATCGACACCGCGACCAACGCCGTCACCGGCACCATCCCCGTCGGCGCAGGGCCTCTGGCGATCACCTTCGCAACGTTCTGATCTGGGGAAAGCCGCGCCTCACGGGCCGGCCAGCTGGTCGCGGCGACGGGTGAGGTACGCGGTCTCGGCGGTGTTGCCGGCCAGCTCGATGGCCCGGTCGTACGCCGACCGCGACTCCTCGCTGCGGCCCAGGCGGCGCAGCAGGTCGGCGCGGGCGGCGTGGAAGGCGTGGTAGTCCTCCAGCGGCAGGCCGTCCAGCTCGGCCAGCGCGACCTCCGGGCCGTCGAGTTCGGCGACCGCGATCGCCCGGTTGAGCCGGACGATCGGCGTGGAGTCCAGGCGGATCAGCAGGTCGTAGAGTGCGAGGATCTGCGACCAGTCGGTGTCACGGGCGTCGCGGACGTCGGTGTGGACGGCGTTGATCGCGGCGAGGATCTGGTAGCGGCCCGGCGCCTGGCCGGAGACGAGGCGCTCGCGGACCAGGGCGTGGCCCTCGGCGATCAGCTCGCGGTCCCAGGCGCCGCGGTCCTGCTCGCCGAGGGTGACGAGCTCGCCGCCCGCCGACACCCGCGCGGCCCTGCGGGCCTCGATCAGGAGCATCAGCGCGAGGAGTCCGGCGACCTCGCCGTCCGCCGGGAGCAGGTCGCGGACCAGCCGGGTCAGCCGGATCGCCTCGGCGGTCAGGTCGCCGCGGACCGCCTCCTGCTCCGGGTCCGAGGCCAGGTAGCCCTCGTTGAAGATCAGGAATAGAACCCTAAGTACGCCGGTGATCCGGGCCGGGAGATCCTCGCGCAGCGGCACGCGGTAGGGGATCCTCGCCGTCTTGATCTTCGCCTTCGCACGGGTGATCCGCTGGCCCATGGCGGTCTCCTGGACGAAGAACGCGCGGGCGATCTCGGGCACGGTGAGCCCGCCGACCATCCGCAGGGTCAGCGCGATCCGCGTTTCCATGGCGAGAGCGGGGTGGCAGCAGGTGAAGACGAGGCGGAGCCGGTCGTCGTCGATGTCGCCGAGCGGCTCAGGGGTGTCGGGGTCGGAGAGCACGAGCGCCTCCCGGTGCTTTTCTCCACGCTTGGCCTCGCGCCGAAGCAGGTCGATGGCCTTGCGGTTGGCCGTGGTGGTGAGCCAACCCCCGGGATTCGGCGGGACGCCGTCGACCGGCCAGCGCTCGACGGCGGTCGCGAACGCCTCGGCGGCCATCTCCTCGGCGAGGTCGAGGTCACCGAACCGCCTGGTCAGGGTCGCGACCACCCGGGCCCACTCCGCGTGGTGGACCCTGGTGATCGTCTCGTCGACGTCGGTCATGCGGACAGGATCGGTCGCACCTCGACCTTGCGATTGCAGGCCCTCGAACCCTCGGTCGCCAGCTTGAGTGCCACGTCGAGGTCGGCGGCCTCGATGATCCAGAAGCCGGCGAGGTACTCCTTCGACTCCACGAAGGGCCCGTCGGTCAGCACCGCCTCCGCGCCGCGGTTGTCGATCACGGTGGCCGTGTCGGGAAAGCCGAGGCCGGCGGCGAAGACCCAGTGGCCCTCGGCCTGGAGCCGATCGTTGAACACGTCGATCGCGGCCATCTCGTCCGCGGGGGCGAGCTCGGCCTTGTCGTGGATCACGGAGAACAGGTACTGCGCCATCGGGATCATCTCCTGCTGTCGTGTGGCCGCCCCTCGGGCCGCCTTTCACTCACTGCTACGAACGCTGCTCCCTCGATCCGACAGGCTTCGCCGAGCTTTCTTCGAGGATAGGCGCCTGTTTGATCATCTGGTCGAGTTGCTTCTCGGTTTCGGCCAGCTCAGCAGCCATCGGCTCCGCCATTTGGGGCTCGGTCAGCCCGGCCAGCACTGATTGCATCAGGTCGATCCCGCGCTGCGGCTCCTGCCGGAAGACCAGCCAGGCGATCGATCGACGGCAGCGCACGCCCGGTACGGGCTCGCCCAACGTCTCCCACAACGCGGCCGCCCGCTCGAAGGCCGCGAGCGCCTCGTCGCGCTGCCCGGAGTACTGCAGCGCTTCGGCGGCCAGCCACGCCATCTCGGCATATGCGTGCCTGTTGTCTTTGTCTGCCTGAAGCAGGGCGGCCGCCTGCAAGAACTGCTCGGCTGCGTCTCGATACTGGCGTAGGCCGCGCAGTGATTCGCCGTACTGCTTTCGGATCCGGGCGACGCCGAGACGGTCGTAGGGTACGTCGACGCGGCCGATCACGTCCTCGTACAGCGCTGCTGCTTCAGTGTGTCGACCCAACCTGTAATAGGTCGTGGCGGCGATGAAGCGGTGGTGCAGCATGTCCGGCTCGGAGATACCGTCCCAGCGCGCCGAGGCCTTGAGCGCAGCGTCGATCATGTCGAGATCGCGCTCCGGTTGCCGACGCAGCGCCTCGGTGAGCAGGGAGTAAAGCTGCGCAGCCACCGTATGCGGGATCAGGCGGCCACCGCGCTGCAGGGCTCGCCGTACTGACTCTTCGGCGGCGACCGGATCGTCCCCGCGCAACTCCTGCTCGGCGAGGATGGCGTCAGGGCGCACCGCGTCCCAGGATTCCACCGTGGTGACTTCCGGACTCGACGCAGGCTCGGCCACGCCGCCGACCTCGGGCAGCGGGGCGGAGATGCCGAGCGGCAGCCAGTCGACCAGCGGCGCCTGCGCCAGCCGTGCGGCGAGGCGCTCGCTGGTGACGGTGTTCCCGTAGCGTTGGTCGTAGCGCGCGGATATCGCGGCGAGTTCCTTCTCCAGCGTCGCCAGGACGTCCGCAGCGGTGCTACTGCCGACGGGGACGTCGTCGTAGCCGAGGAGCACGAGCCGCCGCAAGAGCACTGCGACGCCGCCGACGAAGCGGAACCGGTGCGAGACGTCATCATCCTGATCGGTGAGCCAATTCGCGTGCTCTGCAAGGATCTCGAGGCCGCGGGCCTCGTTGCCGGTCAAGGCGCAGAACTCGATGTGCTCGCCGATCGTCCTGCGCAGACTGATGTTCCGACGGGCGAGCGGATAACCCCTGAGGTACGCCGATCGCGCCTCGTCGTGGCGGCCGAGCCGGGTCAGCGGAAGCAGTGCGAGGCCGAGGACCCGGTGCGGTTCCTCGGCACATGCCATCTGACCGTTGAGGATGGGAGCCCAGAAATCGATCGCGCCCTCGTCGTCGCCGACCTCTGCGCGCCAGTATCCCCAGTCGTTGCGCTCGCAGGCATCGCAGTCGGCCATGTCATCGCTCGGTGCGGCGATGGATGCTTCCATGGCGCCGGAGGCGACGGCCTCGTCACCCTGGCTGAGAGCGAGAATGGAACGCAAGGCGAATACCGGACGCGGGCTGTATCCACGCTGCCGATAACGCGACTCGAGCTCGCTCAGCCAGCGATTCACCGTGGGTACCGGCACGTCGGGATTGCGGACCAGCCCACTCGTCATCCACTTGAGCTGCCAATGGATCGAGTGGGCGAGGCCGCCGAGCTCGGCCGGAAACTCGTCGTAGATCTTCAGCAGGCGACCGAAGACGAGCGGCTGCCGCTGGCGTTCACCGCCGAACTCGTAGGCAACGCTCAGCTCGATCAGCACCCTGCCTTCCAGCGCCTTGTCCTCGAGCGTCTTCGCGGCGGCGGCCAGAAGCTCGAGGCGCTCCGACTTGAGTCGGCCCGTCGGCAGTTGCGCGGCCTCGCTGAGCCCTGCCGTGACCTCTTCGACGTTCATGCGCGTCCCCAGCTGTCATCGCCTGTGTTCACGGCCCGCGCGGCCCAGCCGAGCAGCTCGCCGAAGGCCCGGTTGAGCAGCGCGGTGTCTGCGGCACGCAGCGGCCGGTGCGTCATCAGCAGCGCCTGGCCGTAGAGCGATTCGACCGCGGTGGCCAGCAGCGCCGGCTCGTTGATCCCGGCCAGTCGCCTCAGCACCGGACTGTTGTAGTTCAGCACGAGCTGGGCGCGGGCTTGGGTCGACTTGAGCGCGCCGAGCAGTTCGGCCCACAGCTCATCGGACTCCGCGGCCGTGTCGGCACGCGTGCGCTCGTTGCGGGAGGCGCGAGTGTCGAGATGCAGCGCGGCCACCGAGGCCGGGTAGAAGGCGCGGATCATCACATCGCAGTCCACTGAGTCCAGCGTCGCCCGAGCGGCGCTGAGGAAGCCTGCCAGAGCGAGTTCCTCGGTCGGGTCCACGGAGGTGAGTGCGTTCACGACCGTATCGGGGTCTAGCGGCTCAACGGTGACGCCGGGCACGACGTCCGGCAGCAGCTGAATCAGTTCACTGTCGTAGGTGTAGCCGCCGTTGACCACACCCATCCCCTCGGCCGAGGCGATGGCCGCGACCTGGCGGAACTCCTCGACCGTGGGCGTGTAGCGCACGACCGGATACTTCTTGGCGAACTCGTTCAGCGGCACCCGCCCGTCCGTGGTCTCGAACTCCAGGTAGGGCAGCATGATCCGCAGCAGGTCGACATCGTATCGGGCCAGTCCTTTGACACCGAGCATGTGCACGGACAGGAACGCCGCGAGCCGCTGCGGGTCCTCGGCGGCCAGCCCGGTGAGCCAGTCGCGCAGCCGTGCGCCGAGCGCTTCACGGACCGCGGCCAGGGCCTCGTCCTCGTACAGGTCCTCGCGCGACGCGGTGGGACGCAGCGCGTCGGTGTTGACCAGGCAGCGAACGAAGAACGCCCACTCGGGCAGCAGCTTTGTGGAGGCGTCGCTGAGCAGCATGCCCTTGAGGTAGATCCGGTGCCGACCGGAATCGGCCGGATTGGCCGGCTGCGGCAGGACGTAGGCGACGCCGCGGATCCCGGCCAACGGCAAGTCGAGTTCGATGACGTCCAATGCGGGGAAACCGAGGGCTTTCTCGCCGTACTCGAACAAGGCGAAGCGGCGAGCGGCGGGTGAGGAGTACGGCCGATCCCATACCGCCGGGCTCTCGGTCGTACGTATCTGCGCACCCGCACGACCATCAGCACCCTGTGTCTCGACCGTCACTTCGTAAGGCAGCAGCGCGCCGTAGTCGCGGGCGAGCTCGGCCACGGTCTCCGGGACGAACCAGCGCTCGGCACCAGGGCGAGGCGTCAGGTACACGGTCGTCCCCGGCTCGGTACGCTCCTCGCCGCCGGTGAGCCGCCGCACCGTGTATTTGCCATCGGACGCCGCCGACCACTCGATCGTCGGGGCCTGAGACTCGGCAGCGGAACGCGTCACCACCCGGATCGTCTCCGCGACCGTGAAGCAGGCGAGCAGTCCGATGCCGAACTGGCCGAGGAATTCCTGCCGGGCCCCGGCCAGCTCGTCACGCTTCGAGGAGCGGCCGATCGTCGCCAGGAAACGGTGCGCGTCCTGCTCGGACAGACCCACGCCGGGGTCCTCGATCCGCAGACCGGCCGCGTCCAGGGTGAGCCGGATCGCCGTAGGCGCGTCCGGCTCGAGCCGCCGCCGGGCCGTGATCGCATCGACCGCATTCTGCAGGAGCTCGCGTACGTACACGCGTGGGCTGGAGTACAGATGCTGTGAGAGCAGGTCGACGAGTCCGCGCAGGTCGACCTGGAAGGAGTAAGGCTCCAACGGTTCCATGTCCGGCATGGCGCCGATCATACGGGCCCTGCGGCACTGCTCTAGTCCCAGAGCGCCCAGAGCGTGGCCGGCTTGCGGAAGACCAGGCCGCGGATGGCGGATGGGCGGGCCGGGTCGAGGCGTAGGTCGGGGATACGGTCGAGGCAGGCGCGGACGGCCAGGCGCGTCTCGAGGCGGGCCAGGTGCGCGCCTAGGCAGTAGTGCGGGCCGTGGGCGAAGGCGAGTTGCTGGCGGGCGTTGGCGCGGCGCGGGTTGAAGGTGTCCGGGTCGGGGAAGACGTCCGGGTCACGGTTGGCGGCGGCGAGTGAGACGGTCACCAGGTCGCCCTTGTGGATCCGGGCCTCTCCGAGTTGCACATCACGAGCGGCGTACCGGTCGACGACCGCTGCGGCGGGTTCGAGCCGGAGTGACTCCTCGATCGCATTGTCCAGCAGGTCTGGTTCGGCCTGGAGCTGCGCTGACAAGGCGGAATCGCGCTGAAAGCGGGTCAGCAGGTGCAGCAGGAGGTTGGCGATCATGGCTTCGGTGGTCTCGATGCCACCGAACAGCATGATGGCGGCGTTGGCGGCCAGGTCGGTCAGGTCCAGCGCCTTGGCGGCGGTGTGCAGCAGAGAGGCGGACGACGCGGCGTCCACGGTTCCGGCGACGGCCGAGCGCAGGGCCGCGTAGGCGACAGCGCCATCGGGGCCGGCCGGGCGGCCCTCGGTGAGTTCGTGCACCGCTTGGACGATGGCGTCGTACCAGCTCAGCACCTGGGTTACCGGCGCACCCTCCAGCCCCAGCGCCTGAACCATCACCGTGGCGGCCAGCGGGCCGGCGAACTCCCGCCGCAGTTCGGCGCTCCCTCGCCCGGCCAGTCCGTCCAGCAGCCGGTCCACCTCGTCCTGCACGCTCCGCGCGAAGGAACCGTGGACGACTGCCGGACGGAAAGGCTCGGTGAACGGCTCGCGGTGCCGGGAGTGTTCGGGCCCGTCGAGCGAGAGCATGCTCGGCCCGGTCACCTGCGCGGTGGTGAACCGAGGGTCGTCCACGGTGGACGTCTCGGCGTCGCGCAGGACGGCGAGCGCCTGCGTCCGCGAGGTGACCATCCAGCCGCCCAGCGCCGGCAACCACGCGACCGGTTCGGTGCGCCGGAGCGCGGCCAGGTGCGGGTGCGGGTCTTCGGCCAGCTGGGCGAGCGAGATCATGCATCCATGCTACTGATCTGCATGAGAAGGGTCAGCTGAAGGTGAACCAATTGACGTTGACGAAGTTCCCGGTGACGCTGGTCGTGAAGGTGACATAGACCGTGTGGGTGCCGGTCGGTACCGGACTCGCGGTGGTTGACGCGGTGGCCCAGTCCTGCCAGCCGCCGGTTCCGTTGACGGTCACGGTGGCGAACGGGGTCGCGGTGATCGAGTCGAGCCGGAACTGGATCGTCCCGATGCCCGTCCCCGTCACAGCGGAGGCGACGCGGGCCTGGACCGTGCCGGTCAGCGAGCTGCCGAAGTTCACGTTCGCGTATTCGAGCCAACTGGCGGAGTTGAGCCAGCCGACGTCGTCTCCGCCACCGGTGTCAGACGTGGCTTCGGTGCCGGTGGAGTTCTGCGTGGTGTACGCCGAGGCGGTGACCGTCACCGGGCTCGCCGTGCTGCTCCCGCCGCCGCCGGTGAATTCGAACCAGTTGACGTTGACGAAGTTCCCGGTGACGCTGGTCGTGAAGGTGACGTAGAGCGTATGGACCCCGGTGGGCGCGGGCGAATTTGCTGTGTCAGAGCTCGTCACCCAGTCCTGCCAGCCGCCGGTTCCGTTGACGTTCGCGGTCGCGAAGGGGGTGGCTGTGACCGAGTCGAGGCGGAACTGGATGGTCCCGATGCCCGTCCCCGCGACGGCGGAGGCCTCGCGTGCCTCCACGCCGCTGTAGCCGGTGCCGAAGTTGACGTTCTGGTACTCGAGCCAGCTGGCGGAGTTGATCCAGCCGACGTCATCTCCGCCGCCGGTGTCAGACGTGGCCTCGGTGGCGGTGGAATTCTGCGCCGAGTACTGGGAGGCGGTCACGGTCATCGTGCTGGATCCGGAAGACGTACCGGTCGGCAGAGTCCATAGCTGGTCCGAGGTGGCGGCGCAGGTCTCGATGTCCAGGCGCGAGCCGGTGGCTCCACCCGGATCAGTGAGACAGAGGCCTGAGTTCGGATTCTCCAGCTCGCCGTTCGACTCGGCGGTCCACTCCTGCGCATTGGTGCCGTTGCACGGATACCAGTCGACGTCAGTGCCCGAAGTCGTGCCCGCGCTGACCACGTCGAGGCAGCCGCCCTGGACGCGGACCGTGTTGTCGGAGTACGGCGACCACTGCTGGCCGGCGTCGCCGTCGCAGGACGCGAGGTACATCGGGTTGCCCTCGGTGTTGAGCGCGTTCTGGTTGGCCAGGCACAGCCCGTTGAGGCCGGTGAGCTTGCCGGTGGCGTTGGCCGTGCCGGTCGGCGTGGAGTTGCCGCCTTCTTCGTACGCGGCGACGTAGCCGACGCTCATCGAGGCGCCGGACGTGGTGGCCGTGGTGGGCGTCGTCGACCCGTAGGTGCCATCCGGGTAGTTGCCGCCCATGGCCAGGTCCAGGATGAAGAAGAAGCCGTGGTCGATCGCGTCCTGCCACGCGGTGGTGCCGACGGACGCCTCGGTGATGGTGCTCTCGACCGTGCCGTCCATCACGAACTCGAGGTATTCGGCGCTGGTGTTCTGCCGATTGATGATCACCGAGTAGGTGTGGTAGCCGGTCTGGCAGCTCGAACTCGTGTCAGGGCACGAAATCAGAGCGTGGCCGCTGCTGCCGGCCGAGTCGTGCAGCGTCTGCGAGGCCTCGTTGAGCCCGTTGACGTCCTCCATCATGTCGATCTCGCCGGACTGCGGCCAGCCGCCGCCCACGCGCATCGGCGAGCCGAGCGCCCAGAACGCGGGCCAGTAGCCGAGCCCGTTCGCCGGATTCGGCTGCTCGATGGACGCGGTCATCTCCAGCTCGCCGCCGGCCGGGGCCTCGAAGTCGTCGCGGGTGCTCTCGATCCGCGCGGAGGTCCAGGCACCGTTGCTGTCGGTGGCCTTGAGCACGAGGTGGCCGTTGCCGTCGAGGTAGACGTTGTTCGTGGAGTTCGTGGTCTGCTCGGTCTCGCCGGTGCCGTAGCCGGTTCCGATGTCGTAGAACCAGTTCTGCGCGGAGGGCGCGGAGCCGGCGGCCCCGGCGAAGTCGTCGCTGAACACCGTGTTCCAGCCCGAGGGCGCGGGCGGCGCGGTGTCGGCGGAGGCCGCGGGCGCGACGGCCACGGTCGCCGCGCCCGCGGCGGTCAGGCAGCCGGCGAGCAGGGCGGTGGTGGCCAGCAGGCTGCGCAACCGGCCGGTGCGGTCGTCGGCCCGCCCCGGGGCCTTCGTTCTTATGGTGAGTCCTGATAAGCGGTGCATGAGTTCCCTTTCGGCGCGGCGCATGGATCGAAGCGTCGGTACGTGGCGCGGATCGGGAGAGCGCTCTCCAATCAGGGATTGGTTTACGGGCGTGTTACGGGGCTGTCAAGGCTTTGCGCGGGTTCCGGGACGCGCGGGGTGGAACTAGGCAGGTCGCGGGCGCTGCGCGAACTTTGTGTAATCCGCTTCGTCCGCGGTGCGGAGGGCGAGTGCGTCGATGTCCGCGGCCTCGCCCACGCACTGCACGATCTGCCCGTTCCAGTCGAGCTCGACGCCGGAGCAGTCGGGGTAGTCGACCCGGAAACCGGGCACGGCGATCCCGTCTATCAGAACGCTGAATGGCGTGCGGGGCAGGCTGCGGAACTCCTGTTCGTCCTCCCGGTGCTTGGCTACTCGATCAGCTCGCCACTCCTCGAGTTCGATGCCTGACAGCCCCTTCGGCGAACGCCCACCGAACACAGGCCGACCGCGTCCCTGGTGGTAGCTGCCGAACGCGTTCTGCAGCGTGTCGACCGTCACGAACGGCGGCGGATTGTCCGGGTCGACCGGCGCCGGCGCGGCCTTCGTTCGAACCAGCAGGCGCCGCTCGTCCGCGCCCACATACGTCACGTGCACGGCGAATCCGCGCCCATTCTCGCTCTGGCCGCCGAAAAAAGTCCGAGCGTCAGGGGGCGGGGCACACGCGGCTGCCATCGAGCCGGGGAATTCGCGCAGCATCCCGCGCATTAGCTCCTCCGGCGACCTGCGGGAACCCTCGCTCCGGAACATCTGTCTCCCCTAAGCCGTGGCGGTTCCAGTCTGGTAGAACTCTGCCACGGTGACGTTCACTGGGACGCCGAGTTCGTCCGCGACCGCCTTGATCGCCGCGTCCCCGACAGCGAGGTCGGCTTGGCCGTCGGTGGTGAAGTACGGCGCGATGTACGTCTCGTAGTGGGCTCGGATCTCGTCATCGGTGTGCCGGCTGAGGAACGTCCGCATGTGCCGCATGGTGGTATCCGGGTCGTCGTGGATGATCCGCAGGGCACGCCGATGGGCTCGCACGAGGGCTTGGACCGCGGGGTCGTTCGGGTCGATGTAGGTGGGGTCGACGGCCACGCCCACGGTGGGGATCTGGAAGTGGTCGCCGAACCACGCGGCCATCTGCCAGCCGTGCTCGGCGGCAACCGCCTCCGGCGCCATGGTGCTCCCGACGACGGCGGCGTCGATGCTGCCGTCGTTGAGCCGACGCAGGTCACTGCTGTAGTCGCCGGGCGGGCGGACGATGGTGTGGATGTCGCGGTCCGGATCGAGGCCTGCTCGGCGCAGCACGATCCGGGTGAAGCAGCCGGGGGCGGTGTGCGGGGCGTGCACCGCGAGGCGTCGGCCGGCCAGGTCGGCCAGGGAGGTCACGTCGGGGCGGGCGAGGAACCAGAACAGCGGGCGGTCGGTGTTGACGGTCAGCGCGACCCAGGGGATGCCGTTGGACAGTCGCGACAGCAGCGCCCGACCCAGCCCGATGGTGGCGCAGTGGCGCAGCCGCTCGTCGTCCCAGGCGACGCCGTCGCGCAGCGCGACGTGGACGCCCTCGGCGGCGTACAGATCCTCCTGGTCCGCGATGTAGGCGACGAGCTCCTCGTGCAGGCCCCGCCCGACGTAGGCAAGATCGATCGTGTACATGAGTGTTCTCCCTTGTCGTGGCAGCGGTCAATACTCAGTACATAGCCATTCCGCCATTGACGGCGGCAGTGGTTCCGGTCATGAAGGCGTTGTCCTCGCTGGCATAGAACGCGACCGCTTGGGCGACGTCGTCCGCACGGGCCAGCCGGCCCATCGGCGTCGCGGCCACCTGCCGCTGCACGAGCTCCTTGTCGAGGACATCCGCCGCGATACGGGTGTCGCCTACCGGGCCGGGCTCGACGACGTTGACGGTGATGCCGTTCGGTCCCAGTTCCTGCGCGAGGTATCGGGCGAACTGGCTCAGTGCGGCCTTGGCCGTGCCCAGCGCGATCATGCCCGCCCGGGGCCGGCGGCTCGGGCCGGCGCCGAGATAGATGATGCGTCCCCAGCTCTGTTCGGTCATGGCGGGCAGCACGGCCTTGGTGACGACGTACGCCGCGCGCATCTCGTCGTCGAGCTTGCCGCCTAGCTCTTCCCACGTCATGTCCTGGAACGACTTGACCGCGTACGGGGTGAGCGCGTTGTGTACGAGCACGTCGATGCCGCCCCAAGCCTCGTCGACGTGCTCGATCATGCTCTGGACGGCCGCCGGATCGCGCACGTCGGCCTGCACGGCCACGGCCTCGCCGCCCGCGGCCTTGATCTCGGCCACGACCTGCTCGGCCGACGCGGCGCTGTGCAGGTAGTTGACCACCACGCGCATCCCGCGCGCGGCCAGCAGGCGCGCGGTGGCCGCGCCGATCCCGCTGCTCGAGCCCGTCACCAATGCCACCCTGCCGGTCGTCGCGGTCATCGGACCGCCTCCTTTTCGTGGGTTGGTTCACTGCCATTGCCACCGCTATTGCCATTGCCACGCTGCGCGGGCCGGATCGCGCCGTAGAGCACGGTGTCGACGGTCGCGCGCAGCAGATCGGCCGCGGTGTAGTCGAGCTCCTGCGGCAACCGCGAGTTGAGCAGCCGTTCCACCGCGCCGCGGGTGATCTCGCTGAGGAGCTCGGGCGGCGCGGACAGCAGCCCCTGCCGGTGCCCGTCCCGGAAAAGCTCCCCGAGCGGCCGGTAGATCGTCGAGTCCACGCACTGCTCCACGTAGAGGCGCAGCGTCGGGTCGCCGCCGCGACCGGTCGCGAGCTGAGCCGCCCCGATCCGCCCGAGCTCGGTGCCCGCCGCGATCAGGAACCCCTGCACCCGCACGTCGAACGGCCGCCCCCGCGCCTCCTCGGCCGCCGCCGCCAGCGCGCGCTCGATCCCGGCGAACTGCCGATCCAGCACCGCGGTCAGCAGGCTGCGCTTGTCCGGGAAGTGCCGGTAGATCGTCTTCTTGCTCATTCCCAGCTCACGGGCCAGATCGTCCATGCTCACCCGTCCGAAACCGGGTGCGAGGAACAGCCGGCCAGCTGCCGCCACAATCACGTCGGCGCGCCCCGCGTCCGGCGCGGAAACTTTGGGAACTTGATCCGTTTCCATGGTTTCCATGCTTGCGCGACGCGCCGGGGCTGTCAAGCCGGGTTCTTAATCACCGCACATACCGTCGTCCGCAACCTCGCCGCGATCACCACCGGACTCGGCGACGCGGTCAACTACGACGCGCCGGACCTGTTCGCCTGGATCAAGAAGCTGACCGGCTACTCGGCGGCGTAGGCGTACTCGCGGAGCTGCACGCGGGGCTGGGGTGCCTCGCGCTCGGCCAACCAGCGTTGGGCGGTGGCGAAGCCGAGTTCGATCAGGTCGGCGCTGTGGTTGAAGTCCATCGGGTTCGCGCCCGGCACGACCGGTGCGGGGAGCAGGTGGACGCGACCGCGCGCGAGCGACAGATTGTGCCGGTCAAGTCGTTCCATCATCACGTTGAAGGCGTGGAACATGGCGGGCAGCGCGGCGCGGCCCGCCATCGACTCCTCGCCGCCCACGACGCAGGGCAGCACGTAGCTCTCGGTGGCGCCGAGCTCCTCGGCCTGCAGGATCGGGATGTCGGCCGAGACGCAGCCGTCGACGAGCAGGCGGCCCCGCCAGCGAACCGCGGGCAGAATTCCCGGGATCGCGGCGCTGGCCAGCACGGCCTGGACCGCGGGGCCGTCGGAGAGCACGACCGGCTCGCCGGTAGCCGCGTCGGCCGCGACGACGTGCGCCGGAACCGCGGTCTCCCGCAGATCTCCGACCCGAAGCCCGTGCTCGATCAAGCCGCGCAATCCGTCGGAGGCGACGAGCCCGCCCCTGCGGCCGGTCAGGCCGGCGGCCAGCGAGCGCAGCCGCAGCGGGAACACGTCACGTCGGCGCACGCCGCTCCACAGCCGCTGCAGCCTCTCGAGCCCCTCCCCCGTCGGCTCCTGCGCGTACGCCACGGCGTTGATCGCGCCCGCCGACGTCCCCACCACGAGATCGGGCCTGATCCCCGCGGCGGCGAGCGCACGCAGCATCCCGACCTGCACCGCCGAAAGGCCGGCACCACCCTGGAACACAAACGCGACCGTCATCGGACCGACCTTTCGAGGCAATTGGCGAACACCCTCGAAATTACGGGAAACGGCTGGTCAGCGAATCGTGCAGGCGCCGTATCTCTCGGCTGCTACGAACGCAGTACACCGCCCCGCGCCGACACCTTCCGCCGACGACCGAGCCCGCGGCGGGCGAGCGGCCCTATCGGATACGCGGGGCCGAGCAGCAGCGCGGCGGCGAAGGCGATCACCAGCCACAGGCGCAGTTGCCCGAGCACGGTGGAGTTCGAGATGAAGATCGGCGCCACGGCGAGGGCCGCGCCCGAGAGGAGCGTCCACAGCGGCAGGGGCTTGCGCAGGCCGAGCGTGTCCCAGAGCAGCGTCCCGAGCAGCACTCCGGCGGTGTAATACGCGTATACGCCGGGGTCCAGCACGATGCGTGCCCCGACGCCGAGCAGGATGATCGCGGGCCAGCGGCGTCGCCACACCGCGATCCCGCCGAGCAGGCAGCCGAGTCCGATCTGGGCCATGCGGTCCCAGCTGGGAGTGCCCGAATCGCTCACGCCGAGCGCGCGCAGCGAGGACGAGGGCTCGTTGGGGATGGTGAACGCCGAGGCCGCCGTCAGCGTGTGGATGTCCGCGATGACGAACGGCAGCCAGGCCACCAGCACGGTCATTCCGGTCCACACCGCCACGTGCCCCCGCATGAAGGTGGGGACGGTCAGGATCAGCGCCAGGAACACCAGCGCCCAGGGCTTCGAGTCCACCGACAGGCCGAGGCAGAGCCCGGCGAGGGTCGGTATGTTCGCGGTCAGCGCCCAGACCGCGACCGTCACCAGGGTCAGGGCCAGCACGTCGTCGAGATGGCCGATCCCGACGCTGAGCTCGGTCCAGCCGATCATGAAGACGCCGCCGCCGATCAGCATCGTCCGGTCAAGCCGCGCGGACGCGACCAGTTCCGGCCGCATCGCCTCGGCGATCCGCTCGACGCAGTAGAGCACGACCAGGCCGAGCACCGTCATGAACGCCTCGGCCGCGAGCAGTCCGTTCGAGCCGCCGAGGTGCCGGAGCACCTCGGCTATCGCGAACGTGAACGGGCCTATCTGCAGCTGCGGATAGTTCGCGTAGACGTCCATACCGCCCGCGGGCTGCCCGGCCGCGGCGCCGTGGAACAGCAGCGTGCTGCCCTGGACGAAGAAGTGCCAGGAAAAGCCGCCCTTGACGCTGAAGTAGAGCGCCCAGAGCGCGCTCCATCCGGCGAGCAGGACGAAGCGCCCGACGCGGCTGCGCCAACCGTGCTCGAGCGGATCCGCCCCCGTGTCCGCAAGCGGTTCAGCGCCCGCTCCCTCCGACGCGAGCGCCCGCGTGGCTTGCGACAAGACTCCTGCTCCGTTCCGATTCGCGGCCGACTCCCCTACCCGGCCTCGATCACTCTAGACGGTGAGAGAACGCTTAAGGCAATCTGAGCGGTTCCCGGTTTGGAACTCCCTTGACCTACTCATGGGCCTATGGCCTGGGAATACGAAGTCGGCCGCGCCCGCCGCTCACGGACTCACCCCGAACGTGATGCGGTAGTCGCAGCCGCCGGAACAGGTGTATACGCTGCTTTGGTCGTCGTAGACGTACGAGTACGCGGCCGGTTCCGCCTTCTTGAAGATGGCCGCGTAGTCCACCGGCCACCGCGTCGGGATGCAGGTGGCGCGGCTGCCCCACTGTCCGCGGCAGCAGTACTGGTCGGTGTTGAAAACGTCGCAGGCGGTCAGGCAGCCGACCTCCGCGCCGTTCACCTTGTCCTGCAGAACCGTCGGGCAGGAGTTCAACAGGTTGCTGACACAGCCGGTGGGGATGCAGCCAGTGCGCCCCCACGACGTCCATGCTGGTTCAATCGTTCACTCCTCGGTGCGGGTGTCCTCGTCGTGGAAGGAGAGGGCGCGCGACGGCTCGGGATTACCGAAATCCGCGGCGTGATCTCGAAACATTGCAGCCACGGAGCGTAACGCGCCGGAAACGTTACCCTTTGTCGCTCCGGGATCCGGTCGGCGCGGCCGAGAAATTATCTGGTCTAGACCATATATTTTTTCGACCTGATCTCAATTTCCGAATTACGTCATGTCCCCAACTCGCCAGCAGGGGTCGCGACGCCGAATGGGCACGGCTACATGGGCACTGAACTGGGGAGATGGCCGCCATATTGATCGAGTGGGCCGGGCTCCGGGGCCTACCGCGGTCCGGGCACAGAATGCTGCCACTCACCACCCTTGACACTCTCGTCTACGGCAGCGTACTTTCCGAATCGCCGGACCATTCGTTTTCTTATTCTACCCACAGGGTCCGGTTGCGTTCCCGCCGAGCGCCCATTCGCGCGTTATCCCACCCTGTTTACGCGCGAATGGGCCACGGGCCGACTATCCCCGGTTCTCGCTCGCTGGGCACTCGCCAGGATGACCCCCCTTGGAGCCGCAGAGTGAAGACCTACCCCAGAGACCGCTACGGACTGCGCCTGAGCACGACGCATGAGGCGGCCGAAGCCTTCCGTCTCGGCATGGATCGCGTGCTGCTGCTGAGGGAAGGGGCGATGGAGCAGTTCGCCCGCTCCGTCGCCCTCGATCCCGGCTTCGCGCTGGGGCACGCCGCCCTCGCGCTGCTCGGTACGGAATGGGGCGTCGCGGTGGACGTGCCGACCGAGTTGGCCGCTGCCCAATCGGGCGCCACGTGCGGGGTCGACGAGCGTGAACGCAGCTTCGTGGCCGCGGTGACCGCTCGGGCGGATGATCCCATCGGCGCGGATCAGGACTCTGCCGGTGCGCGAGCGTTGCTGCGCCACATCACGGACTATCCGCTCGACGCGCTGGCCGTGAGCGCCGCGGTTCCGACGGTGGCGTTCGGCGGCATCACTTCGGGCCGCCAGACCTGGGAGCTGGTCGAAAGACTCGGCGCGTCGTACGGCAGCGACTGGTGGTACTGCGGCGAACTGGCGTTCGTCCGTCAGGAGCAGGGGCGTTGGGACGAGGCCGAGGAGCTCTCCGTGCGCTCGTTGGGCGAACAGCCTGCCTCCGGGCACGCGGTGCACGCGCGGACCCACGTCTTCTACGAAACCGGTCGGCACGAGGCCGGGCTGCGCTGGCTGGACGGGTGGATCGCCGAGCACGGCCCGCGCGCGAACAGCGGCGCCCACTTCAGCTGGCACGCGGCGATCCACGAACTGGCCCTGGACGACTCGTACGCGGTGCGGCGCAGGTACGAGTGCCAACTGGCCCCGCCGCTCGTCACCGGGGCGCGGGCACTGGTCGATTCGGGATCGCTGCTGTGGCGATGTCGCATGGTTTCCCGCTGGCGCGGCCCGGTGCCCGCCGAGGAAGTAATGAACGCGGCGCGCGCGGAGTGGATGTGCGCGCCGCCCAACCCGTTCGCGGCCCTGCACGGAGCGCTCGCCTTGGCGTTGGCGGAGAACGCGGCCGGCCTGGCGGCCCTGCACCGATGGGCCGGCCGTCACGCGAGGCCCGTCTTCCAGGAGGTCGTGGCGCCGCTGTGCGGAGGTCTTTGCGCGGTGCTCGAAGAGCGCTGGGACGACGCGGTCGGCCTGCTCTCCCTGCTGCTGCCTCGGCTGGGCGAACTGCAGTGCAGTCTTGCGCAGGCCGAGGTGATCGAGGAAACCGCCGTCTACGCCATGATCCGGGCGGGTCAGACGGCACGCGCGGCCCGCACCATCACCGCCCGCCTGGACCGCCGACCCTCCGCGCTCGACCGCGCCCGGATCATTGCACTGCGACCGACCGCGGCGGCGACAGCAGCGGCCTGATACGCCGCTCAACCCGCGAGATCGGCGAGCGCCTTGAGCGCGCCGTCTACCTCCGCGTCGGTGTTGTAGTGCAGGAATCCGATCCGGACGGCGCCTTCGCGGAGCCTTAGCGTTTCGAACAGTGTCGGGGCGTGGAACTTGCCCGCGCCCACGGCGATGCCGCGCTCGGCGAATGCTCGGGCGAGGTCTACCGGGTCGGCGCCGGGCAGGGTGAGGGCGAAGGTGGGGGTCCGCCCGTCCATCGTCGGCAGTCCGATGAGCTTCCAGGATTCGGGCAGGCCAGCGAGGAACTGCTCGCCGAGCGCTCGCTCTTGCGATGCGATGAGCTGCCAGCCCACGTCGTCGAGGTAGCCGAACGTGGCGACGAGCCCGGCGAGGGATTCCAGCGGCGGCGTGCCCGCCTCGATGCTAGCGCCCGGGGTGGTGCGGTGCGTCCAGGCCTCGATGACCTCGCGGCGCGCGTAGTAGAGACCCAGGTGCGGGCCGAAGAACTTGTACGCGGAGCAGAACGCGACATCGACGCCGAGTTCGCGCACCCGGAGCGGTTCGTGCGGGGCCATGTGTGTCGGGTCGAGCCAGGCCAACGCGCCGACCTCGTGGGCCAGGCGGGTCACTTCGGCGACGTCGACTGCGGTGCCGGTGGCGTTCGCGGCGTAGGGCAGGGCCACCACGCGTGTTCGGCTATTGATGACTGCGCGGAGTTCGTTCATGTCGAGGCGGCCGTCGTCGGCGAGCCCGACTACGCGCAGGTTAAGGCCGTGCTCGGCGGCGGCGCGCCGCCATGGCAGCACACTGGCATCGTGATCCAGGACGCTGACCACGACCTCGTCACCCACGTACATGGTTGCCGCCGCGAGGGCTACCATCGTGGCGTTCACCGTCGAGGCGTTGAGGCCGAATCCGACCTCGTCGCAGTCCTCTGTGCCGAAGAACGCGGCGCAGCGCTCACGGGCCTCCGCCACCAATCGCGTGGCCGCGAGGCTCTCGGCGAAGACGCCGCCGAGGTTGGCGGGGCAGGTGGCGAGGTAACCGGCGATCGCCTCGATGACCTCGCGGGGGATCTGCGATCCGGCCGGGCCGTCCAGCCGCGTGGTCGGGCCGACGAGGGCGGGGAACCTCGCGCGAAGGCTTTCGATAGTGGGCATGGTGGAAGGCCTTCTATATCGGGTATTGGGAGCACCTGAAAGTTATGAGTCGCCGAAAGTTGCGTCAAGACTTAACACACGATGCTTTCCGATATATCAGAGCTGATTCTCTCCCTGCGCAGGTCAGCACGCCTGTCTGAATTCAGACATGTCGAGAATAGGCCGCTCAGCTCGGATTAAGGCGGGGAATCAGCCGCAGCGCCGTGCCGCCGAGTACCGCTTTGCGCTCGGCGTCGGACAGCTCCGCGGTGTCCTCAAGGGCTTGCCGGCCGCCCGCGGCCAAGTCATGGCGCAGATACGGATAGTCGGAGCCGAAGACGACGTGGTCGATGCCGACCACCGAGCGCAGCAGGCGCAGCACCGGCTCGCCCCAGGAGATCGCCGTGTCCCAGTACAGCCGCCGGAACGTCTCCGCCGCGCTGGAGCGCTCCGCGGCGCCGGGGATCACGTCCATCGTGTCGACGACGCCGAACCGGCCGGCCAGGTACGGCACCGTGCCGCCTGCGTGCGCGATGACGTACTTGACGTCCGGGGTGCGGGCGAAAGTGTTGCTGTAGAGGAGCGATGCGACCGCTCGGGTGGTGTCCGCGGTGAAGTCGATCAGCGAGTCGGGGATGCCGAGCGTGTGCGCGACCGGATCGGGTGACGCACTCGGATGGACGAACACCACCGCCTGGCGGCGTTGCAGCTCCTCGAACAGCGGCGCGAACCGCGGGTCGCCGAGGTAGACGCCCCGCGCATTGCTGAACAGCACGACGCCGTCCAGATGCAGCACGTCGAACGCGTAGTCGAGTTCTGCGAGGGCGCCGTCCACGTCGGGCAGCGGCAGGCAGGCGAAGCCCCCGAACCGGTCCGGGTGCTCCCGGACCAGCTCCGCCGCCAGTTCGTTGCAGCGCCGTGCGAGGGCGCGGGCCGCGGCGTCGTCGCCGGTGTGCACGCCCGGGGTGCTGATCGAGGTGACCGCGACGTCGATGCCCGCCTCGTCCAGGAACTCGAGTGTGCTCTCCGGCGACCACTTCGCCGGCACGATCCCGCCGACCGGACTGTGACCGGCGTTGGTGGCCTGCCAGAAGAAGTCCGGCAGCATGTGGTGGTGGATGTCGACCGTGAAGGTCATGGAGATGCCTCCTCGTATCGTGGCTACGAGAGCCCTCAGAACGGGAATTCCCGCCGCGCACTGGTCGCGTTGATCCAGATCAGATCGCTGAAATCGGCCAGGCTCTCCGGGCCGGTGCGGCCCCAGCCGCTGTCGCGCACCCCGCCCATCGGCGCCTGGATCTCGTCGTTCACGGTCGGGGAGTTGACGTTGACGATGCCGTGCAGCATCCGCGGCGCCAGCTCGAGGCCCCGGTACGTGTCCCCGGTCAGGATGCTCGAGGTCAGCCCGTACCGAACGCGGTTGGCCACCTCGACGGCCTCTTCCGCCGTGTCGACCGGCTGCACGATGACCAGCGGCCCGAAGGTCTCCTCGTTCGAGGCGGTCGCCTCGTAGGGCACGTCGGTCAGGATCGTGGGCTGATAGACCAGCCCCTTCGCCGTCCCGCCGGTGCGCAGCGCGGCACCGAGCGAGACCGCCTCGCGCACCCGCTCGTCGACCAGGTCGACGGCGTTCTGGGTGACGAGCGGGCCGATGATGGTGGCCGGGTCGAGCGGGTCCCCGGACGGCAGCGTCTTCGTGCGCGCGACCAGCTTGTCCACGAATTCGTCGTAGATCCCGCGCTGCACGATGATCTTGCGGGTGTTCAGGCAGATCTGCCCCTGGTGGAAGAACGCGCCGAACGTCGCCATCCGCACCGCGTAGTCGACATCGACGTCGTCCAGCACGACCATCGGGTTGTAGCCGCCGAGCTCCAGCACGGTGCGCTTGAGCGTGCGGCCGGCGCGCTCGGCGAGCATCCTGGCCGTGCGCACCCCGCCGATCAGGTTGATGCAGCGCACGTCGTCGCTGTCGAAGAACACGTCCGCGATCGCCGCGGCGCCCCCGGGAGCGTGCGGCACGACGTTGATCACCCCGGGCGGGAACCCGGCCTCCTCCGCGATCTGCGCGATCACCAGGCCCGCCGATATCGGCGCGTACTCGGACGGCTTGACCACGACGGTGCACCCGGCCGCGAGCGGGTTGAGCACCGCGCGCCAGCCGAGGATGTTCGCCCCGTTCCACGGCGTGAAGCTGGCCACCACGCCCAGCGGACGGCGGACCCCGATCGAGTGCGTCTCCGGCAGGTTCGTCGCCAGCACCTGACCGGTCGGCAGGTACACCCAGTTGGCCGCCTGCTCCAGCGTCGCGGCGACCAGATCCTGCTGGAACGTCGAGAACGACAGCGTGCTCCCCGTCTCCCGGGCCAGCGCCCCGGCGATCTCCTCGCGGCGGCGCCGGACGACCTCCGCGGCCTTGAGGAACAGCCGCGCCTTCTCGGCCGGCGGCGTCGCGGCCCAGGCCGGGAACGCGGCCGCCGCGGCCGCGACCGCCGTGGCGGCCTGCTCGGGTCCGCAGTCGGCGACGCGCGCGTAGACCTCGCCGGTGTAGGGCTCGTAATCCTCGAAGACCCGCTCGGGGTCGGCCTCGTGCCACTCGCCGCCGGCGTACCAGCCGTGCGTGTTCGTGGCTTGATTCAGCATGGCCATAATGGACGTCCGTTCGCAGAGGGTCGCGCGGTGCCGACGCTTAGGTACTTGCTTCCGCAAGCGAGTACCTAAGCAGTCTGCGGCGGCCTTATTGCTTTGTCAAGCAAGTACTTCTAGTAAGCGGGGAACGGACCCCAACCCTTGATCTCGAACGCGTCGCCGTGCCGACCGACCTCCAGTGCGGTGCGGCCGCTGAAGTGCGCGGGCAGCACCAGCGCCGTGTTGTCCGACGCCCAGCCGAGCAGGTCGCGGCGGCTGGCCTGCGCGGTGGCCGGGTCCTCGCAGAAGCAGCTGTGGTGATCGGGGTGGGCGACCTGCAACGGGGTGTGCATCAGGTCCGCCGCGAACAGCGCCTTGTCATTGCCCGAGGCGAGCATCAGGACGCTGGAACCCGGGGTGTGGCCGGGGGCGGCCACCAGCCGCAGGTTGCCGTCCACGACGTACTCGTCTTCCCACAGCCGCACCTGGCCGGCGGCGTGGACCGGCTCGATGCTGTCCTCGAAGGCGTTCTCGTTGACGCCGCCGGCGATGTTCGGGTTCTTCGCCGGGTTGAAGTGTTCGAAGTCGAGCCTGGGCATCAGGTAGGTGGCGTTGGGGAACGTCGGCACCCACCGGCCGTCGACGAGCCGGGTGTTCCAGCCGATGTGGTCGACGTGCAGGTGGGTGTTGATGACGAGGTCCACGTCCTCGGGCTTGATGCCCGCATCAGCCAGATTCCGCAGGTAGCCCAGGGACAGGTGGTCCCAGGCGCCGACCGCCGGACGTGTCTTGTCGTTGCCGATACCGGTGTCCACCAGGATGGTCCGACCCTCGCTGCGCAGCGCCCAGGTCTGGAACGCGACCTGAACGATGTCGTCCTCGCCGCCGAGGTGGTCCGGCACCAGCCAGTCCCGGTTCTCCCGCCAGTCGGTTTCCGACCAACCGGGGAAGAACTGCTCCGGGGTCATGCCCACCGGCCCGTGCATCTCTTCGACCCGCGCGATGGTGACGTCGCCGAGCGTGATCTCGTTCATGTGTTGGATTCTCCTCGAGAGTCGTGCGGTGCATGACCACTCTCGGAGGTGCCGTCGTTCGTAACCACACCACGCTGGGGTGCGGCTAGGCAGGGAGCGGCAGCGCACAATGGACGCATGGGACGCATGGCAGACGGTGATCATGGTGGCGAGCTCGGTGCGTTCCTCAAGACGTGCCGCTCCCGGGTCCAACCTGAAGACCTGGGCCTGACCTCGTACGGCGGCCGACGGCGGGTCGCCGGACTGCGCCGCGAGGAACTGGCTCAGCTCGCCGGGCTGAGTACGTCGTATTACGCCAGGTTGGAGCAGGGCCAGTCCCGCCATGCGTCCCCTCAGGTGCTCGAAGCGATCGCGGCCGCGCTGGCGCTGACCGGCGCCGAACGCGACCATCTGTACGCCCTCGCCGCGTCCGCCGGTCGACGCCGCGCCGTGCGTCCGCCGACGGTCGAACACGCCGATCGGGCCCTGCTTGAACTGCTGGGCGCCATGCCGCAGGTGCCCGCGCTCATCCTCGGCCGCCGGGGCGACGTCCTCGCCTGGAACGCGATGGGCCACGCCCTGCTGGCCGGGAATCAGGACCGTGAGGGCGCGAACGTCCCGGGACGACGCGTCAACATGACCGAACTCGTCTTCCTCGACCCGGACACCCGCGAGCTCTACGTCGACTGGGACCGCAAGGCGCGCGCGGTCGTGGGCAATCTCCGCCTCGTCGCCGGAGCCCACCCCGGGGACCCCGCGCTCGCCGCGCTCGTCGGCAGGCTGACCCTGGCCAGCCCGGAATTCGCCGCGCTGTGGGCCGACCACCGGGTCCAAGCCTGCGCGACGGCCAGCTACGAACTGCGTCACCCGCAGGTCGGGAACCTCACCGTCACGCAGCAGACCCTCCGCTCGGTCGAACGACCCGATCAGACCATCGTGACCTGCACCGCTCCGGCCGGATCCGCCTCGGCTGCGGCACTCGCCATGCTCGCCCACGTGGCGCAGCCAGTTGGCAAACAGACCCCGATGCTGTGGACTTCGATACCGTGAATACTGAACCCATCGACGAGTACTACGACACCGTGATCAACGCGTACCTCGCTTCGGATGACGCGGGCGCACTGGACGAAGCGCTCGCCCGCTTCGTCGCCCCGGTGAATGCGGCCTTCATGGAGTCCGCCGATCCGGAGGACGCGGTTGAGTCGATCCTGTGGGCTGCGTGGACGGCGTTGGTGGGAGCGGCCGAAGCCTCTGTGGATGCGGCCCAGACGCGGCTCGTCGAGTTGGTTACGAGGATCAGCGGCCAGGAGGTGCCCGCGCGCGCCGACGGGCGGCGCGAATGCCGGGTCTGGGGACTGCGGGTGTACGCCGATCTGCCAGTGTTCGGTGCGCAGATGCGCGAGGAATGGGACGTCACCTGGGCCGGCATGTCCGGTCCAGATGCCTGGGCGAATCTGAACGCCTTCGCCGCGCGGCTGACTCTGGCCGACGTGGACTTCTCGCTGTACGCCCTGTGGACGCTGCGGGACTACCTCGAGGAGGAGCAAGCGGCGAGCTCCGCGGATCTCGCGGTCGTCGCGCAGTGGTTCACGATCTGCGGGTCGCTGCTCGCATCCCTCTCAGCTTCCGAATATGCGATACCGGAGTGGGGTGGCGCCGCGCGGGTCGGCCCGCTCGGCGCGCAACAGGGGATCACAGAAGGCGGATTCAGTCCGCAGCGCTGGGAGTTCTGGCGGAGCCGGCTGGAGGCCTACGCGAAGGAGCCGGACGCCGGCGCCGCGCAGGCAGCACTCGCAGCCTTGAGCCGCGCCGCGTCGTTGTAAGGGTAGGGAAAAGCAGAGGGCAGAGACGGGGGCCCGCCCCCGTGTGACTTGAGCCGTGCGATCACAGACTGGGACCGCGCCTGAACACGCGCTTTCCCTCTGGAGGCAGCACATTATGACTACCCACCCGCACTGTCCGCGCCGTCGGCTGACGGCCGGCGCACTGGCCTTCGTAGCGGTTGTCGGCTCCGCCACCGCATGCGCGTCGAGTGGCAGCAAGTCCGGCACGTCCAACACGTCCGCCACCACCAACACGCTGACCTCGCTCGCGCAGCAGCTCGTCAACGACGGAGCCCCCGGCGTGATCGTCCGCGTGGACGACGGCCACGGCTCCACGATCCAGGTCGCCCGGCAGGCCGCGTGGACCGTGCCGGACCATGTGCTGACACCCGACGACCAGTTCCGCATGGGGTCGAACACCAAAACCATGGTCGCCGCGCTCGTGCTGCAACTGGTCGCCGCGCACACCCTCAGCCTCGACGACAGCGCACAGAAGTGGCTGCCGGGAATGATCCCGAACGGCTCGGCCCCCATCACCATCAGAATGCTGCTCAACCACACCAGCGGCCTGTTCAACTACGTGGACGACCCGAGGATAGTCAAGGTACTCACCGGCCAGGACACCCGGATCTGGACGCCGCAGGAATTGCTCGCCGTGGCCGTCTCGCACCCGCCGCTGTTCGCTCCCGGCGCCGAATACTCCTACAGCAACACGAACTACGTCGCACTCGGCCTGATCCTGGAGAAGGCCACCGGCCAGAGTCTCGCGAACCTCATCCAGGACCGCATCGCCAAGCCGCTCGGCCTGACCGGCACCTACCTCGCGCCCGACACCCCGGACCCGGCCGACACCAGGCTCGCCGACGGCTACGAGCCCGACGCCGCCATCCTCGCGCCGCTGCTGCCTCCGTACGCACCCGCCGGCACCTCGTTCGCCGGACCGGCCCGCGGCGACTACGTCAACACGACCTGGGACAACGTCAGCGCCAACTGGGCGGCCGGAGGCATCGTCTCGACCGCCGCCGACTGGGCCCGGTTCCAGTCGGCCCTCGTCTCGGGCAAACTGATCCCGCAGGCGCAGGTCAAGGAGCTGGAGACCACCGTTTCCGAGGGCTCGGGGACCCAGGACCGCTACGGGCTGGGATTCGAGCACAAGGCGACTCCGTGCGGCACCGTCTGGGGCCACGACGGCCAAGCGGCCGGCTACTCCACCTGGAACTACACCGACGACACCGGCACACGCACCGTGGCGGTATTCGTCACGACCATCTTCGGTCTCGCCAAACCCAAAACCTCCGTCGCGAGCCAGACGCTGCTCGACGCCGCCGTCTGCGCCATGCTCGACAAGCCGATCCCGGCGAGCGCAGGCTAGCTACAAGCCCGCAGATCTAGGTACGCGGCGTTCTCGCACCGCCCAGGCGCTCCACAGCGCCGCGTACCTGCCGTCGCGGGCGAGTAGTTCGTCGTGAGTGCCGTGTTCGGTGATGCGTCCGTCGTCCATGACAAGGATCTGGTCGCAGGCCCTGGCTTGGGAGAGGCGGTGGGCGATGACGATCGCGGTCCTGCCGTGTGCGAGGGCGGTGGCAGCTTCGTCGAGGTCGCGTGCGTGTGCGCTGCCCGCTTCGGCGCTCGCCTCGTCGAGTACCACGATCGGCGGATCGGCCAGGGTGATGCGGGCGAGGGCGAGTTGCTGCGCTTGGGCGGGATCTAGGTGCAGGCCGCCGGAGCCGACGAGCGTGTCGAGGCCGTCGGGCAACGTCG
>Ga0185299_10001836_pt1 | contig 36909 bp, 33 predicted proteins | sample PaiPotPPA55metaG_FD_128002 | JGI IMG/M metagenome (GOLD analysis project Ga0185299, IMG submission 128002) | Iron sulfur acid spring bacterial and archeal communities from Banff, Canada, to study Microbial Dark Matter (Phase II) - Paint Pots PPA... ...
GCAAAAACCATGACCGCCACGTCGCGCGACTCGCGATCCGTTACTCGCAGCCCGCCGACGAATTTGCTCTCAATGCCCATGCGCTTCAGCGTCGCGGTAAAAAGGCGTCCGCCCCCGTGGATCACCAGGATTTGATGCCCATCTTTCGCCAGCGCCGCGACCTGGCTGGCCAGCGTGCGCACCGTCTGGTCGTCTTCGAGTAATGCTCCGGCTAACTTGATCACGATTCTCATTGCAGTGCGGTGTGCTCCTCTATCCCCAGCATGTGATTGAAATTTTGGACCGCCTGGCCGGCTGCGCCTTTGCCCAGATTGTCCAGGCAGGACACAATTACCAGCTGTCGCCCGCTTTTATCGAGCGCAAATCCGATGTCGCAGAAGTTGGAATGTGTCACGTGCTGTAATTCAGGCAGCGACCCGGCCCGCCAGATGCGCACCATCGAGCGGCCGGCGTAAAACTTGCGATACAGCGCCTCAACTCCTTCGAGGCTATGGTTGGCGTCCAGGGTTACATAAATGGTCGACAGAAGGCCTCGGCTGATCGGCAACAGGTGGGTCGCAAACACTACTTGCGATTCATCCAGGCCGGTATGCTCTAGGATTTCCGGTGTGTGCCGGTGCGAAAAAAGATTGTAGGCTTTGAAATTTTCGTCTACCTCGACGAACTGCAAATCGCGCCGCAATTCCTTCCCTGCTCCGCTGGCTCCGGATTTGCAATCGCAAACGACGCGGCTTCCTCGGGCGATCCAGCCGGCATCTGTCAGCGGCCGCAACCCGAGAATCACGCTGGTCGCATAGCACCCGGGGTTAGCGACGATGCGCGCATCCTTTATTTGCGGTTCGTAAATCTCCGGCACTCCATAAGCCGCTTCGCTCAGTAATTCCGCTGGCGCGGCCGGCAATTTGTACCAATTCTCGAACGTTTCACCCGAATGGAATCGAAACGCTCCGCTTAAATCCACCACCCGTAATCCCGCTTCCACTAACGCCGGGACAAGTTCGGCCGATACGTCGTGGGGAGTGGCCAAAAAAGCGACGCCTGCTTTGCTGGTAGCTATGGCATCCGCGGAGAAAGTTTGCAGCGGAGCGTCGCCACGTCCGCGCAGTTGCGGGAAAAGTTCGTCCAGACACTTTGCGCCCTGAGTATCGCGCATGTAGAACGTCGAAGCCTTAACGGCCGGATGGCGCAGCAATATCCGCGCGAGCTCAAAGCCGGTGTAGCCCGTAACGCCTACCACCGCGATGTGACCGAGATTTCTCATTTCATCAAAGATTCGATGCGCCGTTGAAGCGATTCGCGGCTCTTTTTATTTGGCGTGATGATCAGCACGGTGTCGTCACCCGCGATCGTCCCGGCAATTTCCGGGAATTTTGCACCGTCCACCGCCGCAGCCAGCGGCTGCGCTCCGCTGGGTGGCGTTTTCAGCACAAGTAGATTTTCGGCTGGCCGGATATCCAATAAAAATTCTCCCAACGCTCGGGCCAGCGGCCGTTCGGTTGCTTGATCTTCGGGAAGAGCGGAAGCGGATTTGTAACCGCGCTGCGTTTTGATCAGCCGAAGTTCTTGTATGTCGCGGGACAGTGTGGCTTGCGTCACGCGCAACCGTTGTGCCGCGAGTCTCCGGCGCAAATCTTCCTGATTGGCGATGGAGCCGTCACTCACCAGCCGAAGAATTTGACCGTGACGAAATGTTTTGCCTGCGCTCACCGGGTCCTCAAATACAAATATACAGCCTACTGTATTTTTATACAGTCGCTGAGCTAGAGAGTCAACGCTTTTATGAAATTGTTTACGTTGTACTGTTCGAACGACGCGGGAGAGAACTGGCCCGCGGGGCAGTGGTGTAGCATTCGTCGCACTGTCCCGACACACACTGGATTTTACATGCGCAGGATGTTACCTATCATAAACGGCATCTTGGCGCGCTATGACCAACGCTTGCGAAATCACCGGCTGCAAAACGGAAGTTCCGCCTGCCCTCCGCGAGGACCAGGTGTGTGTGCTGCATTTTACTTTGTCGGTGGAAAATAGTTGTGCAGGCATGCGCCGCGAAACGGCATTGGGCAATGCGCCGCATGAACGCCAGCGTGAAATCATGAAATTCATCGCTGAACATGGCGAGCGCCTGGCCCGCGTGGCCACCAGCGGCTTGCCGCTTACCGATGATCTGAAAGCCCGCATTCTTAGCACCTTCCTCACGCTCATGAACCTGCGAGAAAATCTTGACCGTTCCAACATGCGCAGTTCGTTCGGGCGCACCAGCCAATTGTTGCGATAGTTCTTCGCGCTGGGAGTCTTGAAAGACCTTATCTCCGTTGCATTTTGTTTACATTTGGGTGGCTTGACGGGGCCTATACCGCGAGAGACCATACTTATAGCTTCGGAGCGCTGCCATCTCGAAGTTGCAGCGCGCCGAGCAGGGGCAATCCATGACTCTCCGTACTTTCTTCCGCATCTCTTCCATCGCGATTGTCGCTGTTTTTGGTGTGGGGCTTCATCCTGTTTATACCGCGGCCAGCCACGCACGCATCATCAGATTGAGCCTGGTGCAGGGCGATGTGCGAATTCTTCACGACTCCAAGGGCGACCCGCTGGCCGACGATAAGGCCCCGTGGGAGCGCGCCGTATTAAATCTGCCCATTCGCCAGCACGATGTTTTGGCTACCGATAATGGCCGGGCCGAAGTGGAATTCGAAAATGGCGCGATGGCTTTCATAAACGAAAATTCGGTGCTCGAGTTTTTTGATTTGTCTCTCGACGATGGTTCCCTGACCACTCGGCTCATTCTTCGCCAAGGAACTGGTTCGTTTTATGTGAATCCTACGCGTGACGATTATTTCAGCGTCACCGGCGGTGACTTCACCGCGGAAGCAGCGGGCCGCGCAAATTTCCGCATGGACAATTTCGATGACGGCAGCACCGTAGCGGTCATCAAGGGGCAAGTATCGGTAGTGCACAAAAACGACAACAAACTTCTGGTGAAGGGCCAATCGTTTACCATGTCCGCGGGCGGCGCCACCGGCACCGTCAACAGCGCTCCACAAGGTGACGACTTTGATCACTGGGTCTCCGGCCGTGAAGACAGCGTAGTCACCGCCACCAACGCGGCGATGCAATATTCCAATACTTCTTCTTACGTTTCGGGATTCGGCGATCTATACACCTACGGCGGTTTTTATCCCATAGGAGGGCTGGGCTACGGATGGCAACCTTATGGGGTGGGGATTGGCTGGTCACCGTTCGACTGCGGAAACTGGTTTTATGGGTCTCAATTTGGATGGTCTTTTATTGGAAATCAGCCTTGGGGATGGCTGCCTTACCACTATGGTGGTTGGCTTTTCCAACCTGGGATCGGTTGGCTGTGGACTCCGACGGGATTCGGCAATGGCAGCGTGCCTGTTAAATTTCATCCAGTTACGGCGACCTTTGTGCGTTCGGGCAGCACGGTAGCAATGGTTCCCACGAATCCGCTGGATCGCGGCACTAAGACCCCGCTAAATTTGGCACACATTATGCCGCTGACGCCCGCTGCCGGTGTGCCACAGACTTCAAGTGGCGCTAATTGGAAAGTTGTAAAAGAAGTTCCGGCTGAGACTTTCGTTTCGCACGCGAGTCCGGCAAGTGCTCCTGCACGTAGCGCACGCACTCTCAGCTCCGTTGGTGCTTCTATGCAGTCCACCCACAGTTCAACCATCGCCTACGACGGTAAAGAGCATCGCTTTGTGAATAGCAACGTGAATGCGAACCCGGCGGCATCGGTTGCGTCCGCGCCCACTTCGTCAACGATGGCCGCGAGAGGTTCATCAACGGTCGCCTCCGCCTCTGTGGTTCGCACTGCGAACATAGAGAGGCAAGTTCGGACGATGCCCTCGGCCTCAGCCCGTATAGCATCTCCGCCGCCCGCTGCTCGATCCTATGCAAGTACTCGCGGAGGGGTTTTTGAATCCGGCTCCAGTTCACGCGGGACAAGCTCGGTAACGTCGACTCGCTCACTGTCAAGCGGTTCCCGCGGAGCCTCCATGTCTGGCGGCGGCCGTCACTAGTTGGCGAAATAATTAAGCGAAAGACGGCCGGATTTTTCGGCCGTCTTTTTTTGTTTTTGTCCCGTTGTGAATCACCAGAAAATCATTCCCGCATATCCCACCACGGCGGAAGGATCTCCCGACCGGTCAGCTGACGTGGCATAGCGAATCAATTCCGTGTTGCTGGCTTTCAAAATTTGTAAAGCCGTGAGCATCGCGACCGCCGGGCCTAATCCGCACATGGAAATTTCTTCTTTTCTGCAAACACCGTACAAACCGCGCGCATCCATGCTCAACAACTGCTCAATGGCTTGGCGGTCTTTCACGCGGGTTGTAGCATCATCCTCGTAGTGATTCAGATCTGAACTAGTCAACAAGAGAACTTCATCCTTTTCCGCCGCGAGCACGCCACCAATCGCTTCCCCGACATTTATCAAACTGTCGAAATGCACGGTTCCCAGCGCGATGGGCACGAAGCGAAAGCCCGGCGATAACACTTGGAGAAAGGGAATTTCAACTTCTAAAGAATGTTCTTTGCTGTGGGCCGCAGCGTCTTCGGTTAGCAGCGGGCAAGCTACTCGAAGTTTCTCAGCCAACTCATGATCGATTTCCGCGTCACCTAGAGGGGTGCGCCAAGCGCCATTTGAGACGATAGCTGCGGGCGATCCCGGCGGGCGATGCCTGACGCCGAGTATCACAACTTTTTTCGGTATTCGGATGCTAGAAAAAACGGCGCCCGCGACATGCCCGGAAAACATCAAGCCGGCGTGCGGCGCCAGGCAGGCCTTTACGTTGCGAGCCGTTGTTGCATTTTTTGAGGTGACGTACTCTTTAATCTGACCGGACAATTCAGCGGGATCGGAAGGATAAAAACGGCCGGCAACAGCGGGAAGACGAACCATCTGCTTCGCGAATCAAAGGGCTTTGGAAGGTTTCCCTTTGAGCTTGATCACTTGCAGGCTGGCAGGATCGTACAACAACGTTATTTTGTCGCCGTATTGATATCCGCCCTTATCGACAATTGCCTGCATCTTAGCGGCGGCTTGCGGGGAGAGGGCAAAAGTCTGTATCGCCATATCATTGCCCTTGGCGCGCACAGTGATCTGCGCGATGTTCGCATTCATGACGTAGCCTTCAAATTTGGTTAATCCCGTCGGCTTGGGCTTTACCGCGTTCACCAAGATCGGCACGGCCGTATCCAGCACAATGGGTACAACTGTCGCCGGGGTCTGCGCCTGGGCGCGCGGGCATATTACCATCGCGGCGAACGCGAGTGGCAATGCGAATCCGGCAAGTTTAGCCAAACTTTTCATTCCATTTCATCCGTGGCGATCCGCAAAGATTTCAGGAAGCGCACGTCCTGCGGGGTCATCGACAGCCGCGCGGGAATCTTCTTGTTCCCTTCGCCTTCTTCCATGAATGAATCCTGATCTACCTGAATACGCAGCGATTCCAAGAACCGGCGATCCTGGGTGGTCAACGAGGTGGTCTCCCCAGACGCGGCATCGCGCTTGGCCAAGCCAATGGTGGCATCCAGCTTCAAGACGATGTCATAGCCGTGCGCGCGCACTCCTGCGATCGCGCCGGTAATGCGGTCAGAGTCGGACACGGTGTCGTTGATCGCGTGTCCCAGTTCGCGGAGCAAGTTCTTCAGGTGGTCGTCTAGTTGCAAGGAGGTTCTCCCCTACTCTTCGGCCATTTTAGGCCCAGGTTAGATTGGATACAAGTAAGCTTCGGATTGTTGTCTCCAATGCGTTCACAGGTCTTTGGTGCAGTTTCGGGGCAGTATCGGCGGACCGCTTAGGCGCCAGTGCCATACGGCCAGATGGGGCGAATGCCTTTTACGCTAAGATACCAGCATGTCTTCCGCGGCAAGCTTGCCAGGGGCGCGAATAAAACGAGGTGGCTTCAGCCGCTTGTGGCGCACGCTCAAGCAGCTTTTTCATGAAGTTGTGGGCGCAATTTTCGCGGTGCTGGCATTCGCCTGGGTGAACGCCGGGATTCGCGCCTGGTCCCGCGACGCCGCTTATTGGCTGGTAGCCATTGCGGCCGTGGTTGGTGCGCTATTTTTGTTTTTTGCGTTTACGTCATTTCAGCGCGCGCGAAAAATTTAGCGGCCTGCGAAATGAATCGCACGAAATCGATAATTTATGTCCGATTCTAATTCCAAACCATCTGCGCCCGGGGGTCGCCGCGCACCGCACAAAGAAAAGTTCACTACGCTTTCAGGGTTGCCGCTCGAAACGCTATATACCGCCGAAAATTTGGCTTCCCAGAATCTTGAAGAGACCGTCGGCTATCCCGGTGAATTTCCATACACCCGGGGAATCTATCCCACGATGTATCGCGGTCGCTTCTGGACCATGCGCCAGTATGCGGGTTTCGCCAGCGCCGCGGAATCCAACGAGCGCTATCGCTATCTCCTTGGCAAGGGGCAAATAGGACTTTCCGTAGCTTTCGACTTGCCCACGCAAATCGGCATGGATTCCGACCATCCCCTTGCGCAGGGTGAAGTAGGCAAAGGCGGGGTAGCCATTGATTCCATCGAAGATATGGAGATTCTTTTCGACCGCATCCCACTTGAAAAAGTTTCCACGTCGATGACCATCAACTCCACCGCCGCAATCCTCCTATGCCTTTATGTGGCGGTCGCAAAAAAGCAGGGCGCTAACCTCGCGAAGCTCTCGGGTACGGTGCAGAACGACATTCTCAAGGAATATATTGCGCGCGGAACGTACATCTATCCGGTTCGTTCGGCCATGCGCATCGTCACCGATATTTTTTCCTGGTGCAGAAAGCATCTTCCCAAGTGGAATACCATTTCCATCTCCGGCTATCACATTCGTGAGGCTGGTTCGACGGCCATCCAGGAAGTTGCTTTCACGTTGGGAGATGGCATGGCTTATGTGCAAGCTGCCCTTGATGCGGGACTGAACGTCGATGATTTCGCGCCTCAGCTATCTTTCTTTTTCAACGCGCACAATGATTTGCTGGAAGAAATCGCCAAGTTTCGCGCTGCCCGCCGGCTGTGGGCGCGCATCATGCGCGATCGCTTTCATGCAAAAGACCCACGTTCGTGGCTGTTGCGTTTTCACGCACAGACGGCCGGCTCTTCGCTTACCGCGCAGCAACCAGAAAACAATATTGTGCGCGTGGCAATCCAGGCTTTAGCCGCGGTTCTGGGCGGGTGCCAGTCGCTACACACTAACTCGCTGGACGAGGCGCTGGCGCTGCCCACTGAGGACGCTGCGCTGATCGCGTTGCGCACGCAACAGATCATCGCGCACGAAACTGGCGTCACCAATACCATCGATCCGGTGGCGGGCTCTTATGCCATTGAGCAGTTGACTAATGAAATTGAGGCGGGTGCCCAGACGTACATCGACAAAATTCACGTCATGGGCGGCCCTCTTGATGGGACGCTGCGGGCCATCGAATCGGGTTTCATCCAGGGCGAAATTCAAAAAGCGGCATACGAGTTTCAACGCGCAGTGGAGAAAAATGAGCAAATCGTGGTGGGCGTAAACGACTTTAAAGTGGAAGAACGGCCCATTACAATTCTGCGCGTCGAGGAGCAAATCGCTCGAGATCAGATCGAGAGGCTCAAAGCCTTCCGCCTGAAGCGAGACTCCACGCGGGTGCAGAGCGTTCTTGCTGAATTGGTGCGGAGAGCGGCGAGTGCTGAGAATCTTTTGCCCGCCATTCTCGATGCTGTTGAAAATAAAGCCACGGTCGGCGAAATTTCAGATACGCTGCGAAGCGTGTTCGGCGAATATCAGGAGTCCGTCGTAATTTAATTCTCACCATGAAACTAATTCTGGCTTCCTCCTCGCCGCGTCGCGCTGAAATTTTTCGAGACGCGGGCCTGAACTTTACGGTCATGTCATCGGCTGTAGACGAAACGCCGATCCCGGGCGAATCGCCAAACGAGTACGTTCATCGCTTGGCGTGCGCAAAAGCGGAACTGGTTGCCGCACGCTCAGTGGGTCCTGTGATTGTTATCGGCGCTGACACGGTAGTGGTGCTGGATGGCCAAATGATTGGCAAGCCGCGGTCCGCGGAGGACGCACGACGAACGCTGCAGTTGCTCTCCGGCCGCACCCACTCGGTAGTGACAGGCGTCATGCTGATTCGTCTTCCCGATGCTGAGCGGCGCGGTTTTGTGGAAACCACGCAGGTCCAGTTTTCCGCGATTTCGCCGGAAGAAATCTCGCGCTACTTGGCTACGGACGAGCCGTACGACAAGGCGGGAGCGTACGCGATCCAGGGCCGGGCCGGACGATATGTCTCGCGCATCGAAGGTTGCTATTTCAACGTGGTGGGCATGCCGCTGGCGCGCTTGTGGCAAGAACTCACAGCGCTGGGCTGGTCAGATGAATTTCTTGATTAAGACGAGCGGCGATCCCGAAGCTCAAGTCTTCCTGAGCGCGTACGTCATTCGAACGGGTACGTCGACGCGCCATTGGACAAAATGTTGACGTGCCGACAAATGAACGAAATGTCGACCCGCCGACAATTGCGCTTGCTGACGGAAATCGTGTTCCAAATAGAATAAAAGCGTCTTATTCGGCTAACGAAATGTTGTTTCACGTGAAACCGCGTGGCCAAGATGTTGTTTCACGTGGAACCGATTGTGTTCGATCGTCCAACGAAAATGTTGTTCCGCGTGAAACAGAATACGTTCGAACGCGAGCGCCATTTGAATGCGCGACTCGTTCGAACGGCCCGTCATTCGAACGACGAACCCTCTGGCTCGAGAATAAAAAAGGCGGCTCAAGGGCCGCCTCTTTCAAATTGGAAGTATTCGCTGCGAATTACTTTGGCGTAGTCTTATTCCGGCTTCTTCTCTTCCGCCGGCTTCTCTGTAGGCAGTGCTGGCTGGGTGGGCGGCACCACGGTTTGCGATTGCGTCTGATTCGCGCCGTGCATGCCTTCCTTGAATCCGCGCACACCTTCGCCCATGCCGCGCATCAATTCAGGAATTTTGCGCCCGCCAAACAGAACCAGAATGACCACCAGAATAATCAGCCAGTGCATCGGAAATTCCATAACCGCCTCCTGCCACGCTAATAATCGTCGAAAAGCCCGGTAAATACAGCTAACTGGAAGCTAAAGTATAACACGCTCGTCGCCCGCCCGACGCGTCACCCTTTCGCGGTCCAAGTACTCCAACAGGGGTATTGCATACTTTCTGGTGATCCCGGTCAAGTCTTTGAAGGCCGGCACGGAGATGCGTTCCCCCTTGCTGGTCTTATACGTCGAAAGCAGCTGCTTCAGATGCGTAAGCGCCGCTTGATGAAAAATCAGGTCAGGTGATACCCGTACCAAACTTTTTTCGCGCAGCAGCATATGCAACAACTTTTCAGCCCGCTTGCCTTCCAGGGATAACCCGGCGAGCACATCTTTCACCGCAGGCACTGCCAGGCCGCCGGCTCGAAATGCCGCCTCAATTTTTCCCTTGGCGGCTTGCTCGTCAGGCTGCAGGGTGATGCCGCTGCCTGCGCGCTTAACAATTTCGCCCTGCACCTCTAACTTTTTCTGCGCGATCAACTCGCCGAGCGCCGCACGAAATACCTCGGGTTTCACACGCCGTCCTATACTAGACCGCAGATCTTCGCGGGTTATTCCAGGCATCATTGGATTTGCGCGTTGAAAGCGATCGATCTTGTCAGTGATGGCGGTGCACATACTTTCAAATGTGCCCGCGGCTATCAACAATGGGCGCTCCTCGCCAATCGTTTTCACGACTTTGGAGGATGATAGGGTCTTTATGGTTTCCTGGATCTCCGTTTCCCGCCATCCGGTGTGGGCCGTAATTTCGTCATAAGGCAATCCCATGGGCGCTCGCGCCACCATGGCTTCGAGCACCTGATCACGTGCGCTGTCACGAACAGTCTCCAGAAATTTCGCTCTGCCGGTATCGCGCGAAAGAGGACGCCGAGCCAAGGGATCAAGAATTACGCCGCCTCCCATGGTAATGACCGGAGAAAATTGCCGCACGATGAAGCGCTCGCCCGCTGTCAGCACCATTTCATCCTGGAGGCGAAGATGAGCCAGCGCAGTTTGTCCGGGCGCAAGCTCGCCCGCGCCGTAAAGAGAAATTTCCGCGATGGTTTCGGCGGTTGCGGCATGAAGATGGACGCGCTCGCGATGCTTGAGCTGGTGCGTTCCAGGCAACAACGTAAATTGCGCATCAATCCTGCGAGTGTTGCGAAAGCTCCCAGGCTTCGCTAGGGTCATGCCGCGCCGCACGGCAGTGTGATCAATCCCCGCGAGGTTTACCGCGGTGCGTTGCCCAGCAAATGCCTGAGCAACAGCCTGTCCGCCGGTCTGTAAACCACGCACGCGGAGACGCTCACCACCAGGCAGCAGTTCCACTTCATCGCCAGTTTGCACAGCGCCTGAGATCAACGTGCCAGTTACGACGGTTCCAAAACCTTTCATCGCGAAGGCTCGATCGATGGGCAAACGAAACGCTCGGGTGGCGTCCTTGCCGGTGACTTGGGTCGCAGCCTGCTGCAGGGCTCGTCTTAATTCCGGGAGACCGGCCCCGGTTTTTGCGCTGACCGGCACAATTGCCGAGCCATCGAGAAAAGATCCGCGCACATATTCTTCGATCTCCAATTGAGCCAGTGTCAGACCGTTGTCATCGACGAGATCGCATTTGGTGAGCGCGATCACTCCCTGTTTCGCTCCCAGCAGTCTGCAAATATCAAAATGTTCACGTGTTTGCGGCTTAATGGATTCGTCGGCGGCAATCACCAGGAGCATTAGATCAATCCCAGCAGCGCCAGCCAGCATGTTGCTCACAAATCGTTCATGGCCGGGCACGTCAATGAATCCAAATCGGATGCCCGCGTCTTCCAGAAAAGCAAAGCCGAGATCAATGGTAATGCCTCGGCGTTTTTCTTCGGCAAGGCGGTCGGGATCCGTTCCAGTGAGCGCTTCCACCAAGGAAGATTTGCCGTGGTCTATGTGCCCCGCGGTGCCGACGATCACGCCTTTAAGCTTTGCAGTCATAAAAGATAAATTTTATTTGAAATCGGGAGCGTCACAGAAACCGCCACTGTTCGCTTTCGTGCAGCACTCCGACCTCTGCGTGTTAGAATCGGCCCATCCGCATGAGTCGCCTTTGTTGCACGCGTTTCGAACGAACAGCCCGGAAGCTCGGGTGGTTGCGCATCGCTGGTCTCGATGAAGCCGGTCGTGGCGCGCTGTTCGGCCCAGTGGTCGCTGCGGCGGTCATCCTGAATCCCAAGCGGCGCATCGTCGGTCTGGACGATTCCAAGAAACTGGTGGCCGAGCGCCGCGGGGAGCTGGCACCGCGAATTCGCGAGCATGCGCTGGCATGGTCGGTCGCGGAGATCGACGCGCAACGCATCGACGCCTGGAATATTTATCAAGCTAGCCGGCAGGCCATGACCGCGGCCCTCAACCAGCTTTCTATTCTTCCTGATTATCTGCTGCTTGACGCCATCAAACTGGATGTTTTGATCGAACAAAAATCCCTGATCCACGGAGATGCCCGGAGCGTGTCCATCGCTGCTGCTTCTATCCTGGCTAAAACCCATCGCGATGCGCGCATGCAGGAATGGGACGCAGTCTATCCCCAGTACGGCCTGGCGCGCCATAAAGGGTACGCCACCGCCGACCATCTCGAGGCTTTGCGGCAACATGGACCTAGCCCTCTGCATCGTCACTCCTTTGCGCCGGTGCGCGAATCCAATTGCTGGGCCGTGGGCGCTACCCAAATTTCATTCCTGCAGGACATAGAATCACCGGAAGGAGCGGCAGAGCCGGCCATCGTTCCATTACAAAATGCGTGATCTGAACCAGAAGAAACCTTCAGGCCGTCTTCGCCATTGCATATCCAGCTTAAACGCTGATAACTGGCTGCTCACAGGGGACTTTGCCTTCATTGACTTGTTTTTCTTCAGCCTGTTAGCGTAACAGCATAGCGTTGCGGGTCACCAACGAACCCCAGCGATCGAGGAGAATGTCTCGGACAGAGTTCAAAGGTCCGCTGGGATGCCAGTTGGCAGCCCGGTGGTCAAACACGTTTATTGTCCCGGTTAACGCATGGCTTATAACAAAAGCAAATACGTCGAAGCCGCCCAGAAGCTGTTAAATCAAGGCAAAGTTGCGCAGGCTATCGCCGAATACCAGCAAGTTCTCAAATTTGAGCCCCGTGATCAAGTCACGTTGATGACTGTTGGGGAGTTGTACATTCGCCAGGGCGAAACTTTTCAGGCCATCGATTATTTCGAGCGGCTCGCGCAGATTTTTGTGGGAGACGGGTTCCTCACCAAGGCGATTGCCGTTTACAAACGCATCGCTAAACTCGCGCCGGAAGAAATTCGTCCGCTAGAAAAACTTGCCGACCTTTACGTACAGCAAGGGGTGATGAGCGAAGCGCGCCCGCTATTTCTGCAACTGGCGGAAATTCATCTGAAACACAACCGCCAGCCGGAAGCGGTCAACCTGCTGAAGAAGCTCCTTATTGCGGAGCCGGATAACTTGCGGATACAGGTGCGGCTTGCCGACCTGTATCAAGCCATGGGGCAAAGCAAGGAGGCGACGGATTCCTACGTGTCCGCGGCGCAACGCGCCTTGGCGCGCGGCGACCAGGCGGAATGCGAAAAATTAGCGGACAAGGCGCTAAAGATCGATCCACAAAATTTGGCCGCGGTTATTGTCAAAGCGCGTTCGTACTCAGCGCGGGGGAATGTCGCGCAGGCAGCCGAACTTCTGGAACATGTCCCCGATCTGGAAAAAGGCGGCGAACAAGCCGAACTGCTCCTGGATCTGTATCTGAAGAGTGTGAATTGGGACAAGGCCACGGCGTTGGCGTTGCGAATTTTTGAAGCCGACGAAAAAAACTTTGGTCTCACGCAAAAAGTTGCGGAGGCCTTACTGCAGTCCGGTCAAAGCGCACAGGCGATGGCGATCGTGGAGCGCACGCGCATTCCAATGCTGGATGCGGGGGAGCACGAAGCGGTCAGCAAGCTTTTGAATGACCTGGTGGAGCGCATGCCCGGGAGGGTGGAACCGCATGAATGGCTGGTAGACAGCTATGGCCGCACCAGCGATTCCTTTCGCCTGCCTGACGCGCTGGCGCAGCTTGGCGATGCCCTGGTTGCCAATGGGAAGATGGAGCGCGCCAAGGAGGTATTCCAACAGTTAGTCGAGCGCGAACCGGAAAGCGATTCTGCCAAGCGCAAGCTAAATGATCTGCTTAAAAAAATGGGTATGCCGGCAGCCGAGCCGGTTGCGCCCTCTGGCGAAAATCTGAAGGCCGAATTGGAGCCACCTCCGGCGCCGAAGATTCGCCCGGACTTCCTGGAGCCGGTCTCGGAGCCCAAACAAACTGAGCTCGTAGTGCCCGCGGCCGCAGAACGTGGCGAAGCGCCAACTACGCTCGACGAAGACACGCAGAAATTCATAACTCAGTCCCTGACCGACGTTGACCTGTTTGCCAGCTACGGCCTAACTCAGAAAGCTATTGGATTACTCGAAGCTATTTTGCGGCGCGCTCCCCGGCACACGCCGTCACTTGAAAAGCTTCTGGATTTTGTTCTGGGCGCGGGAGATGACCGGCGCACCGCGGAACTTGCGGCGCGGCTTGAAAAACTTCATACCGAAGGCGGCGATAAGAACGGCGCCCAACGATTTGGCGACTTGCGCCGCCGCTTCCAGCGCTCGGCCGGTCTAACGGATGAACAATTGGCTGCCGCCTGCGACGCCGCTTTAACAGAGCGCTTCCCTGTCGCGGCCGAATCCACGGATGTCGACAGTGATGAGTTTCCCACGTTCGAAATCGCGCCCGAGCCCGTGGTTGTTGAAGATGGCACTGAGCCCGCTTCGGAATTTTCGCCTCCCGCTCCGGTAGAAGTTGCATCTCAACCATCTGGGTCGCATGCAAAGGATGTTCACGAAGTTGATTTGTCCGACGAATGGTTGTCGGTGCTTCAAGAAGTGGAACCCGGACACACCGGCGCGGAAAATGCAGAAGCTCACACTAAAGCCACCGCGCAGGAGCCTTCGGCATCGGAAATCAGTGCCGAGCCGGCAGCTGAAGCTGCACACGATGCTAAAGCATCTATATTGGAACCCTCGCAGACAGCCTCGCCACTCGTTCCTCCTGTTGATATGCCTGCGTATGCTGAATTCCAGGTGTCGGCGCAGGAAATTCCGGCGGAAACTGACGCAGAACAGATTTCGTCGCCGGAAGAAATCAGAATCCCCGAACCTGTGGCTGAAGCGCCCGCTCCTGCAGCGGAGGAAAGAGCTCCGGAATTGGCTGCTGCGGAACAGAGTCATGCGACCGTAAAATCCGGCGAACCAGAATCTGAATTTGAACTAGATCAGGATTACGATCTGATTCTCGAACCAGAAGAATTGGTGCCGGCGCACAGCCAGAAGCCTCCGGACATTCCGATTCAGGTTCATGCGGCCGAGTCCGATACGAATCACGATAAAGAGCTCGTGGGCAAGAATTCCGCCGGGCCACCTGCGGGCAGCGATTTTGCATCCGATCATTTCCTTGCGGACCTAGCCAATGAGATCGAGGGCCTGGGCATGGGTGGCTTGACGCCGTCCTACTCGAAGGCCGCGACCGAGGCCCCGGTCAAGAATGTTGACAGATCAAATCTCAGCGACTCCGGGCCTTTGAAAGAAGTCTTTGACGAGTTCCGCGCCGAGCTCGGGGAGATGGGTTCCGACGACGAGGATCTGGAAACGCACTACAACCTCGGCACGGCGTTCCGCGAAATGGGTTTGCTGGAAGAAGCCATCAGCGAATTTCAAAAAGTGGCCAAAGCCAACGAGCGCGGCCGTCCATTCCGCTATGCCATGCAGTGCTGCACGCTACTTGGTCTAGCGTTCATGGAGAAAGGCCAACCGGGCATCGCGGCCATATGGTACGAGCGCGCCCTGGAGACTCCCGGAGTCGAGCCGGAAAGCATCCTCGCCTTGCGGTATGATTTGGGCATTGCCCAGGAATCGGCTGGAGAACCAGAAGCGGCGCTAAAGAGTTTTTCCAAGGTCTATGCGATGAATATCGACTATCGCGACGTGGCCGAACGCATCGCCGCTCTCCAGAAACCTAGCCGCTGAAGCCTGGATGTAAGGTTAGGCGGGTTAGGCGGAGACCCCTCAGTTATGAATCGTGTGTTACGCGCATTGTTGATTATTTTATGTTTTGAGATGGGCGCTCTGCTGCTCTATCTTCCGTGGACGAATTTCTGGGAACAGAATTATTTTCTGAGTCACTTCCCTTCGCTGCTGCCGGTCCTGCTGCATCCATCGGTTCGGGGGTTTGTCAGCGGGATAGGAGTGCTGGATATTTTTTTGGCTTTTGGATTGATACGTCCTCGAACTGAAACTCCTCGTGTTCCCTCCCGGTAAATCTTCACACGCACCGATTCTTTGTTATGTCACGGACCGGAAGGCGCTCGCTCCTGCAAACAGCGATCAGAATGAGGCGTTGCTGAACCGCATTCGTATGGCTGCGGGGGCCGGCATCGATTGGATTCAGATACGGGAAAAAGATTTGTCGGCTAAAGAGCTTTCTTCGCTCACTCGTGACGTCGTTGCACAAACCAAACAAATTAACGAACGCAACGGAAAGCTAACGCGAATTATCGTTAATGACCGCGTCGATGTGGCGCTATCGGAGAATTCCGGTGGAGTGCATTTGGGTGGGCACTCTCTGCCTGTCCACCACGTTTGCAAGTGGCTCGCTGCAAAGCCGGATCTTGCTGAACATGACAAATTTCTCGTTGGCGTTTCTTGCCACTCGGTTCAGGCGGCAGCGATCGCGGCGGGGGGTGGCGCTGATTACATTTTCTTCGGTCCGGTGTTTGCGACGCCGTCTAAAGCATCATTCGGCGCTCCGCAAGGCCTCCGGCGGCTCGCGGAAGTATGTGCTGCTGTATCGATTCCGGTGTTGGCTATCGGCGGAATTACACGCAACAACGCTTCCGATTGCTACGCGGCGGGAGCGGGTGGCATCGTCGCCATCCGCCTTTTTCAAGACGCGAAAGATCCCGGGTCCGAGGTCGCCGACTTACGTGCCAGTTCCCGATAAGCCCCGGTTTTCACATAGGAATTACGTGCGGATCGCTAGCGGCAACCGTTTTGCCGTTCTTATCCCTGGCGACTACCTGGTAAGAATAGTCGTTATAGAGAATCGCATTTTTGCTTACGATTTGCGTGTCGGTAACTTGCTTATGACTTTTACCAGCGACATTTGGACTCGTATCGGGTTTCGAGGGAATGACCGCGAGACCCGATTCAAATAAATTACTGGTCTTGGCGCCCGCCGCCTCATTGAATTTCGCGGTGAACGAATTGTCGTCATCGGTAAACCAACGAATCTTATCTCCGACGCACACAAAAACGTATTGATCCACGGGGGCCACTACACCACTTTTAATTTCCACATCCACGATTTTGTCTGGACCGCATGCGACATACTTAAGGTTATAGGAAGTATTCTGGCGGCCCGAATCTGCTTGCGTAACTTTCTGCGTTTCAGGCTGAGCCTCAGGTTTGTTCGACTCACACCCATAACCCGTCGCGACCACTCCCACGATCAATCCAAAACGCGCTACCTTCGCCCACATTGCGTTCCCGTTCATGAAGTCTTTCCTTTCTTATTCTCAATTTCACATTGGGATAACGTGAGGATCAATTGTGTGAAGGGCTTTTCCGGCTGATACATAAGGTTCGATAGAATAAATGTAATCCTTCAAGTGATGATCTGCGCCTTGGGGTGTCGCGATTATCTCGGCCTTTGTCTGGTTTCCAGTACCAGAAGGGATTGATTGAATTCCGGTATCGAACGGACTGCCGGAATTTCCGTGGGTTGCAAAATCGACGGTAAATGACGAGATGTTCCTGTCGGTCGTAAACCAAACGAGGGTGTCCCCTCCGCAAACGAGGATAGCTTCGGTGTCAGGATCCACTAGACCGCTCGAATTGAACTCGATGCTATAAGAAATTGGGGTCTGATTTTTGCAAGAACTATGCCCTGCAAAGCGGACTGTTTTTTTGCCCGGAGGCTGTACTGGTGGCCCACTCGGCGCCGGACCCGTCTGGTTGCAGGCGGCAAGAACGATGCACACCAAAACTGATATGACAAAGCTGTACTGGACCAAAACCCTACCAGCATTTTCTTTCCTCATGAGGCTTTACCTTTCTTGATTTCTTGAGTTGAGATTAGGGCCCTGAAGCGTGGATCGTTCTCTAACACCGAAAAATTCGGCGTATCGCGTACGTTTGCTGCCGGGTATCCCGCCGCCACCGCGCGTTCCAACTTCTCCAGTGATCTTTTTTGATCGCCGGCTTGCACGTACACCATAGCGGCGTAGTACAACACTTCGGGGTCGCGGGGGGCCAGTTTTTCCGCCTCGCCAATCTGAAACTGCGCTTTTTGTTTTTCGCCTAGCATGGCGTGGTATCCCGCGAGGTAGCTCAACATGTGCGCATCTCGGGGATTGATTTTGCGCTGCTCCTCGCCCAACTCCAGCGCTTTGCGGTAAGCGCCGGCTGCGCGCTCGCGCATTCCCGGCGCCCAATAATATGCGTCTCCCAGGTTTCCCCAGATTTCGTAATTCCTCGCATCTAGACTCGTTGCTTGTTCAAACATACTTGCGGCATCCGCATATCGTTTGGACTGGAAATAAGCCATGGCCAAATTTGACGTGGCATCGCCCGTTTTGCGAATTTTCAGGGACTGTTGTAGCGGCTGAATGGCATCGCCGTAGCGCCCTTGCTCGATGCGAGTAATGCCCAGGTTGGCGTACCCAACGAAGCTGTCGGGAACCAGTGAGGTGACTTGCGTATACATCTGGGCCGCTTCCTCGAGCCTGCCGTTCCGCAAATAAAAAGTGCCCAGCCGGTTGTAGCCAGCCCAATAATCGGGTCGCAACGCGATGACCGCCTTGTAGGATTGCTCCGCTTCCTGCAAGCGGTTCAGGCTCTCATAGGCGCGCGCCAGTCCGGTTTGCGCGGCATCCAGCGTGGGTTCGCTCTTCGAGGCTTGTTGATATTCTTTGGCGGCCAGCTCGTATTTTCCGGTGCCTTGGTACACACGCCCGAGGCAGGTATGCCCTTGAGTCAGGTTTGGATCTTTCTCCAGCGCGATCTGACAGGCCTTGGTCGCGTCGGTCACCAGGTGTTTGTCGTGAGTGTGTTCGAATTTCTGCCAGTAAGCTTCGCCCAGGCCCGCGTAGGCCCCGGCGAATCCACTGTCTTTTTCGAGTGCGCGACGAAATACGCTGATGGCGTTATCGATGTTTTCTTCCTTGTCGTAATTCTGCAAATAGCCTAAGCCTCGCAAGTAGAAATCATAGGCAGCCGGTTCGGACGTGCCGTGAGCCGCCAAAGTTTTCTTCTCCTGCGGTTCCAGCTCCAATTTTAAAAGCTCCGCGACTCGCGCGGAGACCTGGTCTTGCAGCGCAAAAGGATCGGCCGCTCCTGCAGTGATCGTGCCGCCGCGAAGCTGTTCATGCGTGCGGGCGTCTACGAGGGAATAATTGACGCGGACTTGTCCGGCAGCTCGCTGGATACTTAGCATCAATCCGTAGTTCACTCCGAATTCTTGTCGAGCTGCTTCCAGGGTCTGCACGTGATGTGCGCGCATTTCGCTCGGAGGAATCACTGCCAGGTGGTGGCGTTCGGATAATTCCGTCAAACCGGAAGTAAGCGTGTCTACCAGGCCGCTGTCGAACGCTCCATCACTCGCTTGCGAATTCGTATCCGGGGCAATCACGGCGAGCTGCACGCGCTCACCCGCAACTTCGGCTGAGGGTTTCGGTATGTTGGGAGATTTTTTCGCCAGCCACCACAGTGCACTCGCAGCAATCAGCACAGCGGCAGCGGCCACCCACCAGATAAATACATACTTGGGTTTTTCGCGGATGGTGGAAACGATCCCCACCGCCGAGGACGGTTCCAACGCTTCCAGGGCAGCGCGAACTTCGCCGGCTCGTTGATATCTACGTGACGGCTCTTTCTCAAGACTTCGGCGAATCACCGCTGACAGCCCGGGCGGCACTGTTTCGGGCAACGCCGGAATTGGCTCATTGATGATGCCAGTGCAAAGACGATAAAGATTGTCTCCGCTGAATGGCTTTACGCCCGCGGCCATCTCATACATCACGATGCCCAACGCCCAGATGTCGCTGCGCGCCGAAGCGTCGCCGCCCTCGAGCTGTTCTGGCGACATGTACGGCATGGTGCCTGCCAAGCCGATAGTGGTGGCGGTCACCGCTTGCAACGTCTTGCGAGTTACGTCATTCGGATCGGTGCGCTTGGCGAGTCCGAAATCGAGGATTTTCGCATCGCCTTCCGGCGTAATAACGATATTCAATGGCTTCAAATCCCGGTGGATCACGCCGCGCGCGTGCGCGTGCTCCAAAGCTCCGGCGATTTGGCGCGCATATCTCACTACGCTGGAGGTGGACATGCGGCCGTCCCGAATCGATTCAGACAGTGCACGGCCTTCGACAAACTCCATGGCGATGAACAACTCGCCCTGTTCTTCAGCCACTTCGTAAATGGTGCAGATGTTGGGATGATTCAAAGCGGAGGCGGTACGAGCTTCTTCTCGAAAGCGCTGGACTTGCTTCGGATCACGAACAATTTGGGGTGGGAGAAATTTCAGTGCGACGGTGCGTCCCAGCGTGGTGTCTTCAGCCCTATATACCACACCCATTCCGCCACTACCCAAGGGCTCTAAAAGCCGGTAATGCGACACCAAGGCGCTCGGCACAGGCACCGCCAGGGGAGGAAACCAACACGCTTGCGGACTTCGCATCGTGCTTTTTGAAAGACAATCGCTGCGCGCATATTAGGCTGTGGTTAACCCGCAAGTCAACGCGGAGTTGATGGCGCCGTAATCGCAAGATTGTTGGGCCCAATCTGTGGACTTCGAAGGATTCTGGTTGGGGCTGGGGTAGGGGCGACGAAAACCGTTACTCTGCGCTCAGCCAACGGCCTACTGGTTTCCACGCATGCGTATGATCGCAAATCACTCGCAGGGACGCGGTAAGCGGAATTGCCAGCAACAATCCCATTCCGCCCCAGATCCATCCCCAAAATAGCAACGCGATGGTGATGGACAATGCATTTAATCGCACCTTCTTGCCCACTAAGGCCGGTGCCAGTAAATTATTGGCGAGCATATGAATGGCCATCAATACACCGGCGATGAGGGCGTAGGATCCCGCGGAGTGAGGGTTCGAAAGGGCGATCAGGAATGGCGGCAGCCACGAGAGTACGGCTCCAAAATAAGGCACCATATTCAGCAGCCCCGAAACTATGCCTATCAAGATCGGGTAATCCAATCCCATGGCCCCGAAGAAAACGCTGCTCGCAGCTATCACGATCAGGGTCATCAGCGACATACCCACCAAGTAGTCGCGCAGCACGTCGCGCAAGTCTTCGAGCGTTTCCTTCACTGAAGTTCTTCGCGATACCGGAAATAATTGCAGGGTGCTGTGCCAGACCTCCTGTTTTTCCGCCAACATAAAAAATACCAGGAAAGGAACGAAGGTAACTTCCAACACCAGCCCGGACAGCGATCCGATGATGTGGACCAGCGCGGCGCGCAGGGCGTTTTCTGCGCCGGCCACCGTCTTGGATGGACCTTTGGGCTGGGAGGGCAACTCGCCCTCACTAACCTGGCTTTCGATACCATTTATTTTTGTTTCTACAGAATTCACCGCTTTCCGGAGTGTCCCACTATACTTCGGCCAATTCGCGGCAAAGTCCGAACCGCGCGAATACAATCCGTAACCCACAGCGCCCAAAACACCAATCAAAAACAATACGGTAATCATGGATGCCAGGGTGCGCGGCATGCGCATTCGTTCCAAAAACTCCACGATCGGATCCAGAAAATATGCAATTAGAATTGCCAGCAGGAGGGTAATAAGAACGCTTGCGGCAAAATAGAGAAAAACCAGAATGAGCGCCACGGCCAGAAGCTTAAGACTGACGTTTGAAATCGAAATATGAGGTTTGGGGCTTGCGGTGGGTCGAACTTCGGCGGTGGACAGGACGGGCTCCATGCACGAGAAGGTAACATATCCTTGAATGCCAGCAGGATTTTGTGCGCTATCCGGTCGCGCAAATCACAATCCCTGCGTACGGACCGCGCCAGGCGAAGTTGCCGACACAGAAATGAAGTGCACAATGGAAACAAACTGCGGATTCTTGTCCGGGCAGCTCGATAACGACATGCTAAACTTTTTGACCGGATGCTCACCAATGGCATCCGTTCATTTTGGACGGCTTGGTATCGCGCCGTCGAACAATTTCACCAATGCCTAAATCACTCTTTGGCACCGACGGTATTCGCGGCGTTCCCGGCACCCCGCCGCTCGACGATGACACATTGTTTGCCACCGGACACGCTCTCGGCGCCTATTTGCATCGCGAACATTCTGCCGCGCGCGTGCTTATCGGTATGGATACTCGCGAATCCGGGCCGCACATTGCGGCGGTTTTGGCCGCTGGACTCTCGCAAGCGCGCGCATCGGTGGCATTCGCGGGAGTGATTACCACGCCGGGAATTGCATGCCTGGTACGCCAGAATGATTTTGAGGCGGGAGTGGTGATTTCGGCGTCCCACAATCCCTTCCATGACAATGGCGTAAAACTTTTTTCTCACGAGGGGATGAAATTTCCCGACGCGACGGAAGAAGTGTTGGAGATGGAGATCATCAAGAATCGCGACAAAAATAAATCGGCGCGCATTGCTGCGCCCGCCCTCGTCGCCGATCAATCGTTCGACGCGGAATATCTCGCTAATCTGCGAGGGCGGGTAATACCGGGGGAGAAATTGAATGGATTTCGGATGGTGCTGGATTGCGCCAATGGCGCGGCGTTTAAACTTGGACCCGAACTATTTCGCTCTTTCGGCGCCGAAGTAATCTCCATGGGTGACTCGCCGGATGGCCGGAATATCAATGCGGGCTGCGGTTCGTTGCATCTGGAAGGGCTCAGGAAACGGGTTCTCGCGGAACGAGCCACTCTCGGGGTGGCGTTCGATGGCGACGCCGACCGCGCCCTGTTTGTTTCGGCGGAAGGACAAATCGTGAATGGCGACGGGGTGATGTTGGCTGCAGCACGCCACCTGAAGTCTCAACATAAGCTCAAAGGTAACCGCGTCGTGGGAACTTCCATGTCTAATTTAGGTTTGGAGCGTGTGTTAGACGCTGAAGGCATCACTTTGGCGCGTAGCGATGTCGGTGACCGGTACGTACTCGAAGAAATGCTGCGCAGCGGGAGCGTACTGGGCGGCGAACAGTCCGGCCATATCATTTTCCTGGACGACAGCCCGGCGGGCGACGGGCTGCTGACAGCCCTCAAGATTGCTTCATGGGTATCCATGAATGGGGCGCTCACGGATTTGACCAAGGGGTTAAAGGACTACCCGCAGATCATCGTGAATGTAAAGGTTCGTTCAAAGCCTCCGCTCGATTCGCTGCCTGAAGTTTCGAGGGCCCTGTCCGACGCCAACTCCGCATTGGGCCAAAGCGGTCGCATCGTCCTCCGATACTCAGGCACGGAGCCTCTTGCGCGAGTCATGGTGGAAGCTGAATACGATGCGGATGTGCAGCGCTTCAGCCAGTCGCTGGCAAACGCTGTACGGGCCTCTATCGGCGCTTAATCAAGCCGTACTGTCAAAATCCGAAGAGCGGCGCGTCAAGAGCGCCAATGGGTGCGAGCGTTGCTCACCGATTCGTAAATTGATTTGGCGAGATGTAAAGGTGCGATGAAAAATGAAATAACGATATTGTCCAGTTTAGTGCCGGAAAAATCATCGCCGATCAAACGTTCGCAGTTTCGATTCGCTCCCAAACCACATAGAAGGCGCTCTAAATTCTGTGAGAATTTGTAGAACTTCGGGGGCAGTTACAAAGTCTGAGGTGGGTTCGTTGGGGCTAACCGTCGTACTTTCAACCACTTTGAATTGTTATTTCCGTTTGGTGCTGGCTGGCACAACAGTTGCTCTTCTCTTGGCAACTTTAAAAAGATTGGCTTCCCGGGGTGGCCGGACCCGAACCTCGACTCGGTTTCCGGTTTTGGGGCGTCAATTCAAAAAGGGGGCTTGCACCAGCCCCCTTTTTCCATTTCTGCTAACGCACGCAACGATTCATCTCCCAGGTGGCTCCCTGGACACAACCGGAAGCACATCACGCCTGCAAAACCGAAAAGTTCGATTTGACCGGTCTACAAGACTTGAAAGGAAGATGCGGCTGAAAAAAGTGAGCGGCCGGTGGGGGTTCCGGCCGCTCGGGCGTGGGGATGGAGGGAAACGTAATCCGAAGCTGTTCTTAACTTCCCGTCATTATGCTGCGCTCGCGAGCAGCACAACGGCACACAGGAGCAGCCGTAACCGCCCCGGAAGCCGCGATCAACTTCCGATCACAGTTGCGATTGTGCTTGGCAGCGGTTCGGCGGTCGATAGTGCTGTCGTTCCATATCACCCGGTACTTTTCGGCTTATGCTTCCGTACTGTTTCACAAGTACCTTGGTACCGTCGGCTCCGCACAATCGGGTATGGCAATCTTCTGAAAGCCGGTTTGCGAGACTATAGCCTCTAAATTTCTCCCCCTCTTTTGAAGCTGCGACTTACGGTGGCGTTACAGACGAATCTGCGCTAGCCAGAAGGTCTGAAAAGCTTCAGGCACTCGCCACGTCCCACCGCGATACGTTATTCTTCCATCCCATGCATGACCTAAGTTACTTTCGTGAGCACCTCGATCTTTTCGCGGACATGGCTGTCAAACGCGGCGCCGCTCTTGATCTCGACGCATTTCGCGCTCTCGACAAAGAGCGTCGCGAGCTCATAACAAAAAACGAGCAGCGCAAAGCGCAACGCAACAAAGCCAGCGACGAAATCGCGCGCCTGAAAAAAGAAAAACAACCTGCCGACAGCATCATTTCGGAGATGAAACAGGTCTCTGAACTCATCAAGCAGAGCGATGAGCGCATTAGCCAGCTTGACGATACGCAACGCGAACTGCTGCTTACCATTCCTAATGTTCCTCATTCCAGCGTGCCGGTGGGTTCCAGTGCCGCTGACAACGTAGAAGTACGCCGCTGGGGCGCGCCGCCAAAGTTTGATTTCACGCCTCGCCCGCACTGGGAAGTCGGGGAGCGCGCGGGGATTCTGGATCTGTCCGCCGCCGCCAAAATCACCGGGGCCCGTTTTGCGGTCTATAAAGGCTGGGGCGCACGGCTGGAGCGCGCACTGGCAAATTTTTTCCTTGATGTACACACCCGCGAACACGGTTACACGGAAATTCTGCCACCGTTTTTAGTGAACGGCGCCTCGCTGCTGGGGTCCGGCCAATTACCAAAATTCGCAGCGGACCTGTTCAAAATAGAGGGCACTGACTTCTGGCTCACCCCCACTTCGGAGGTCGAGCTGCACAATCTTTATCGCGACGAAACGATAACTGAGAGCCAGCTTCCGATCCTCCTCACTGCCTGGACAGCTTGCTTCCGCTCCGAAGCAGGGGCGGCTGGTAAAGACACGCGCGGCATTCTGCGCCAACATCAATTCCAGAAAGTTGAGCTTTTCAAATTTACCCACCCGGAAAAAAGTTATGAGGAGCACGAAGCCCTGGTTCGCAATGCCGAAACGATTCTGCAGAAACTCGGGCTCCACTATCGGACGGTTCTCCTGTGCACCGGAGATATGGGCTTTGCCTCCGCAAAAACCTATGACATAGAAGTGTGGCTACCCGCTGCGAACGAATTTCGCGAAATTTCCTCGTGTTCTAACTGTGAGGCATTTCAATCGCGCCGCGCGGGCATCCGTTTTAAGCCTGCAAGCGGTGGTAAAAGTGATTTTGTGCATACGCTGAACGGATCTGGACTCGCGGTGGGGCGCACCTGGATCGCCATAATCGAAAACTATCAACAACCGGACGGTTCCATCGTGATTCCCGAAGGGTTGCGCCCATACATGGGCATCGACCGAATTCGGGTGCCGGAGATGCTTAAGCGTTAGGTCATTAATCAAGCGTGCGTTTCTGTCTGTAAGTCCCATAAAATCATTTACCTGGTGACTCTTTGAGGTATCGTTTTCATCGTTGGACGGATCATACCGTGCTTCGCAACTTGCTGAAATTACACCTTTTCGTTTGACGCGCCCTTTTGACCTTGCATACACTCGGTTCACCGCGTCATTGGTGAGTTCCCGGCTGTTGGCCGTCGTTCCTTTCCGCCGACGCCAACTGGAATTCGCTACAATCATTAGCTCTAGAAACGTATAGACGCGGTCGCAGAGTACGCTATGAACTTTCTCGCTCGATTGATGAGGTTTTTATTCTGGGTGGTGATTGTGTCGTGGGGAGTTCGCCTCGCCGGACGGTTTATCTCCGCTTTGCTGCAGCCCGGCCAAGCCGGTGAACCGTTGAAGCCCACCGGCGATTTGAATGCCGAGCAGAGTGGGCGACTGCTGGTGCGCGATCCGGTCTGCGGTGTGCACGTCGCAGAGGCGCGTGCGATTCCTTTGCGTGAAAATGGCGGGTTGTTGCATTTCTGTTCGCTAGCCTGCCGCGATGCCTATCTAAATTCTTCGCACAAGCTAGCGGCGAACGCATGATACGGCGCGAACCACCGATAATTACTGTTCAACCAAAATTTTGAATATTGCTCTAGACGATCCGACTTGAGGAAAGGACCCGAGCCGATGGCCACGGTCGCAAAGCCCACAACCCCGACGAGACAGATTGGCACGCCTCCCATGGTGCCGCGCATCGCACCGCGCGAGGATTTGAATCCGTTCCGTATTGCCCAGATTCAATTTGATATGGCCGCGGAATTTTTGAAACTTGATCCCGGTCTGCGCCAGATTCTTCGCACGCCCAAGCGCGTGCTGGAAGTTTCCATTCCCACGAAAATGGACAATGGCCAGGTGAAGGTTCTCACCGGTTATCGCGTTCAGCACAACGTGGCGCGCGGGCCTGCTAAAGGTGGCGTTCGTTTTCATCCCAACCTTACGCTGGACGAAATGAAAGCTCTGGCGGCTGGCATGACCTGGAAGACGGCGACGGTGAACGTGCCTTTTGGGGGCGCGCAGGGCGGGGTGATTTGCGATTCGAAGCGCATGTCAAAAGGTGAGCTTGAGCGCGTAACGCGCCGTTATGCCAGCGAAATTCTGCCACTCATTGGACCGTATCTCGATATTCCTGCTCCTGACGTGTATACCGACGCGCAGACGATGGCGTGGATGATGGATACCTACGCAATGACGGTAGGCCACGCGGCGCACGGGTCAGTTACCGGGAAACCGTCGTCCGTCGGCGGCTCGAATGGCCGCGAAGAAGCGATGGCTCGCGGCCTGGTTGCGGTCGTCGAAGAAGCATGCAAGCTCAAAAAGATCGCGCTCCGCGGAGCTACGATCGCGATTCAAGGCTTCGGCCATTCTGGAGCCACGGTCGCGCAGCTCTTTGCCGAGAAAAAAGCCAAAATTATTGCTCTCAGCGATACTCGCGGAGGCGTAACCAATTCGCGGGGCATCGACCCGATCAAAGCCATTCGCTATAAAGAGCGCTCTGGAACGGTGGTAGGCATGCCCGGAGCTTCGCGCACTACCAATGACGAATTGCTCACCATGAAGTGCGACATCCTGGTGCCTGCCGCACTCGAAAACGTAATCACCCTCAACAACGCGGAATCCATCAAGGCGCGCATTGTTGCCGAAGCGGCCAACGGACCGACTACTCCGCACGCCGACGAAATTCTGGCTCGCAAGGGAATCACGGTGCTGCCGGACATTCTCGCTAACGCCGGTGGCGTGACGGTGAGCTATTTTGAGTGGGTGCAAAACCAGCAAGGGTTGATCTGGGACGCGGAAGAGGTGAATGCCCGCCTGCAAAAAACGATCGTGCGCGCTTTTCATGAAATGGTGGAAACCATGCGTAAGCATCACGTGCCGCCGCGCGCTGGCGCCATGATTCTGGCGGTGGGGCGCGTGGCGGAAGCCACACTGGTCCGAGGTTTATTCCCGTAACAAGAGAATTTTTGTAATTCAACCAGCCACCACAACTGTTAGACGTCCTACCCGTCGTTTTTTTTAAAAACTTTTTCTTGCGTCGTACCTCTTGCACGCGTACATTCGCAAATGCCGGTGCGTTTTTGGTTGGTTTCCAAAAACGCCCGGCAATTTTCGCTTGGAGTGAAATTGTGGCGAAATAGTGGCGCCGTTTGTTGACGTGAAACTCGTCGCGCCGGAAGAGACTAAAAATTTGTGCGGCTTGCTTTACGAGTCGCTGAGGATTAAGCACGAAAAATGTCCAACCACATAAACGTGGCTCCCAATTTATTGCTTACCATTGCGGGATTCGATCCTTCTTGTGGCGCGGGCATCGCGGCCGACCTCAAAACTTTTGCCGCTCACGGTTGTTACGGCGTAGCGGCGATCACTTCGTTGACGGTGCAGAGTACCGAAGGGGTGCAGGCGGTCCACAACACTCCCAGCGCCGAGCTGCGCGAACAACTGGAAGTATTGGCCAAAGACTGCGACATCGCGGCGGTAAAAATCGGGATGCTCGGCAGTCGCGGAAACGCGGTAGTGGTTGCTGAGTTTCTGGATACGCATAAATTCGCGCATGTGGTCCACGATCCGGTGATGAAGTCTTCGAGCGGAACCGAACTGCTCGACGCCGCTGGACTCAAATATCTCGCCACCGAACTACTAAAGCGTTCCACGGTCATTACTCCCAATGTCCCGGAGGCAGAAATTTTGACGGGGATGGTGATCAAGGACCTGGCCGGCATGGAAGCTGCGGCCAGAAAGATTGTCGAGATGGGCGCGCACGCCGTAATCGTAAAAGGCGGTCACATGGAACGCGCCATCGACGTACTTTTTGACGGCGACAAAATCACGCAACTGGGTGGCGATCGGGTAAAGGCGGATAACTATCACGGAACGGGTTGCACGTTCGCGTCATCCATTGCGGCACAAATGGCCTCCGGCCGCGGGTTGACGGAGGCCGCGATGCTCGCCAAGGCTTACGTGACGAAAGCCATCGAAAAGGGCTACGCCATTGGCAAAGGGCGCATCCCGTTGGATCATTTCTATCGATTGCGCACCGAACCTCCGGCGCGGGGAATTCATGAAGTTCCGCAACACGGGATGCATCCGGCCGCCGAACCCACTGCGCATTAATTTAAGTCTCAGAGTTCATGGAAGCGATATCGGTCGCAAAGTGGGACGCTCAGGAAAGTCAAAGTCCCCACCCTTGCAAAAACCGCCAGGACTGGCCGCCCAGCTTCAAAGGCGCAACTTCAAAGCCGCAACTTCAAAGCCTTAGTTCAAAGGGCTAAGTCAAAAACAAAGAGTACTGAACGTGGCTAACGTTTCCACGCGATGCGGCCTGCAACAATTGTGGCCATGGGAGCGCCCTTGAAGCTGCGCCCATCAAACGGTGAATTCCGCGATTTACTGGATGAATCTTTAACATTGTAAGTCCAATCATGGTCGGTGGAAAAAACCGTCAGGTCGGCGGCCTCGCCCTTGCTGATCTTTCGCTCTAGCCCCAGCACTTTCGCGGGACCCGAAGTAAATAATTCCACCAGGCGCATCAGTGTGATCTTTCCGCTGTGCACGAGTTCCAGCGTTAGGCCCAGCGCCGTTTCAAATCCCAAAATGCCGAACGGGGCGCGATCAAACTCCACGTCCTTCAAAGCCGGCTCGTGAGGCGCGTGATCTGTGGCGATCGCATCCACGGTGCCGTCCGCCAGTCCAGCCAGGAGTGCGTCACGGTCTTCGCGAGCAGCCAATGGCGGGTTCATTTTGAATCGCGAATCGTATTGCACATCCTCATCGATCAATGTGAAGTGATGTGGCGTCACCTCGCAGGTGACTTTCAACCCACGCTGTTTCGCCCAGCGCACCAGCTCCAGCGAACTTTGGGCGGAGAGATGCGCAATATGCAGCCGGGCATCCGTTAATTGCGCCAACTGAACGTCCCGCGCCACACACACCGACTCAGCAGCGGCAGGCATGCCGCGCAATCCCAGCCGAGTGGAGGTCACCCCTTCGCGCATCACCGCGCCATGCGCCAGGGAAAAATCTTCGGCGTGTTCAATCACCGGAAGGTTAAGCGATTGGCAATAGTCCATTACTTGGCGCGCCAATTTTGCCGTGGCGATGGGCTTGCCATCATCGGACACCGCGACGATTCCAGCGTCTTTCATCGCCGCAATCTCGGCGATGTTTTCTCCTTTGCTTCCCACCGACGCTGCGCCGATGGGCCAAACTCGCACGCTGCCGCTCGATTTAGCGCGATCGACAATAAATCGCGTGACCGAGGCGTTGTCATTTACGGGTTTCGTGTTGGGCATGCAACACACCGCGGTGAAGCCACCGCGCGCCGCTGCTCGCGTTCCAGTTTCGATGCTCTCCGAAGACTCCTGGCCGGGTTCTCGCAGATGCACATGCATGTCGATAAAGCCCGGCGCGATGATCAATCCGGCCGCGTCGAAAATTTCGCCCGCGCCCGCGCGAGCAATTTTTCCTGGCTCGCCAATCTCAGCGATTTTCTCTTCGTCGAGAAGAATGTCCTGCGACGCATCGGTTTTAGTTGCGGGATCCAGCACCCGGCCGTTCTTAATCAGCAGCATGCGTGGATTCCTTTTTTTCTTGCGAGGCGCTTGGAATACCCGAGGCCTCATCCGCGAGAGCGTTTTCTCCGCCTTCCGTGGCGCCGGACATCAGCAAAAACAGCAATGCCATGCGCACTGCGATACCGTTGGTCACCTGTTCGAGGACGCACGACTGCGGTCCATCGGCCACCTCCGGCGAAATTTCCACTCCGCGATTCATGGGGCCAGGATGCAGGATGAGAGCATTTGGATTGGCGAGACGCAACCGCTCGGCACTCAGTTGATACAGCAAAATATATTCTTCGGCGGAAAGGGTGGGCTCATACATTCGCTCGGTTTGCACCCGGAGCACGACGATGACGTCCGCGTCTTCAAGTCCGTCCTCGATTCTTGACTCGCGTCGAATCACGCATCCGGGAGGACCGATCTTTTCCAGCTCGCGCGGGACCCACATCGCCGGGCCGCAGAGAGTAAACTGAGCGCCAAATTTTCCAAGCAGGTGAATATTCGAACGGGCCACGCGACTGTGTTGAATATCGCCCAGAACGGTGACCTTCAAGTTTTCAATAGAGCCGCGCCGGTCCCGGATAGTCAGTGCGTCCAGCAGTCCTTGGGAGGGATGCTCGTGAGTGCCGTCGCCGGCGTTGATCACCGGGATATCAAGATTGCGCGCTACGAAATCCGCCGCGCCGGAGGCGGCGTGGCGCATCACCAGGCAATCGGGTTTCATGGCGTTCAGCGTGTAGACGGTATCCAGAAGTGATTCGCCTTTTTTCAAGCTGGACGCTTCCGCTTGAAGGTTCATAGTGTCCGCGCCGAGTCGCGAAGCCGCGGTATTAAAACTGATGCGCGTGCGGGTGGAATTTTCGAAGAACGCCAGAGTTACGGTTTTTCCGCGTAAAGTGGCTAGTTTTTTCAGAGGATGCCGCTGAATTTCCTGAAACAGTTTGCTTTGGTCCAGCAGAAAAGTTAATTCGTCCGCGGAGAGCGGTTCAAGGGCCAGCAGATCGCGAAAACGGTAGGTCACATCGTCACTTATGGAATTACCGGCCAATCTTCTTACGGTCCGAACAGCAGCGAAACGCTGATCAATTCTGATCAATTCATCATGAAAATATTCCTACGGTTCCAGGCGATCCACAAGCACCACGCGCTCTTCGGTGTCGATCTCGCGCAGCCGTACCTCCACGATTTCTGTATCGCTGGTTTGTACAGTGCGGCCCACATACTGGGCTTCGATGGGCATTTCACGATGGCCGCGATCAATCAAGACGCACAAAGAGACGCGTTTTGGACGCCCCAGATCGAACAAGCCATTCATCGCGGCGCGAATGGTCCGCCCGGTATATAAAACGTCGTCCACCAACACCAGGTCCATGTTATCCACGCCAAAGGAAATATCAGAGGATTGCAGTACCGCATGGGAAGCCACTTTGGAGAGATCGTCGCGGTACAAAGTTATGTCCAACGTTCCGACCGGAACTTCCACGCCATCGATCCCGCGCATGGCTTTCGCGATACGCTGGGCCAGCGGCACGCCGCGGCGCCGGACACCGATCAGTGCCAGATGTTTTGTGCCGCCGGATTTCTCCACAATTTCGTGCGCCAGCCGCTGAATGGTGCGATCGATTTCGGACGCGGACATGAGCTGAGACTTTTCGACGATGCGCATAAGTTCGCGTAATCCTATCATTGCTGCCGCAACTCGGCCAATGCAACCGTGCTGTAACATTTGGATGATAGACTGCCAAGTTCTTGGGGAGGAATACGGATGGCTGGTGGGCTCACGAGATTTGTGTATTGTGCAAGTCAGATTTCGGCGATGGTACTGCTCATTGCGGTGCTCGCGGCGCTGCCGGTGACAGCGCAAAACTCTTCAGTACAAACCGCCGCGCGCAAAAACAGCACGAAAGACGTGTCTCGCGATTCTAGTAAGCCCAAGCTGGTGGTCATCCTGGTGGTCGACCAGATGCGCGGGGATTATGTAGATAAGTTTCAGCAGCAGTGGACTGGCGGTTTGAAGCGCCTCGTCGATGAAGGAGCCTGGTTCCACGAAGCTGCCTACCCTTACGGCTCAACGGAAACCTGCGTCGGCCATTCCACCATTTCCACCGGGGCGTTTCCGGCGAGTCACGGGATGATCGGCAATGAATGGTGGGACCGCGAGCAGAACAAGGAGGTCACGTGTACGGCCGATCCGTCGGTAAAGAATATCGCCTACGAGGGCTCGGCCGCTCCCGGTGGAGGGGATCCCACTGGCAGCGCGCATGGGGTAATGTCAAACAATGGGCCAAACAGTGCGGGAGATAGCGCCGTCAAGATGTTGATCCCTGCGTTTGCGGAAGAATTGAAGTTCCAGTCTGGGGCGGGTACGCGTGTTGTCGCGATGTCGCTGAAAGCACGCGCGGCAATCACCTTGGCGGGACATCAAGCTGACTCTGTGACGTGGTGGGATGGAGCCACAGGCTTGTGGCAGACTTCGTCAGCCTATCCGCAAGCGCCGTTCATCGCTGAATTCGTGAAATTGCATCCCATCAAGGAAGACTATGGCAAGACGTGGGCGCCTTTGCTGCCGGAGTCAGCGTATCTATATGACAAAACGGCGGTGAATCCCGGGTCGCCTACCGGCTACGGCGCGGAATTTCCTCACCCTTTGCGCGGCGGTCCGGATAGTAAAGGCCCGGACCGGGCGTTTTATTTGCAGTGGGCCACGAGCCCATACGCCGAGACTTATCTGGCTCACATGGCGGAAAATGTGGTGGACAAGCTGAAGCTAGGTAGCGGCCCAGGTACCGATTTTCTTTCCGTGAGTTTTTCTTCCGTCGACTACGTCGGACATTCTTTCGGCCCGCGAAGTTGGGAAGTGCAGGACGAACTGGCACGCCTGGATCGCGACTTAGGCGAATTCTTCACGCATCTTGATAAAACTGTAGGACTCGGGAAATATGTGGTGGCCTTCAGCTCCGATCACGGCGTCGCGCCGGTGCCGGAAGATTTGCGGAAGACTGGCGTGGATGCAGGGCGCCTCAATGTCGAAGAGGTAAGAAATCGCATCGAGCAGACGCTCGAACCGCTTCATTACACAAAACCATCGGTGTCTAAAATTGACGGGGCCAACGTGTACTTCACTCCCGACACGTATGCCAAGTTGAAAAGCGATGCACATGCTTTGCAAGCGGTGATCGATGCTATTCAGAGCGCTCCCGGAGTCGCTCGCGTGTATCAGGCCGAAGAAGTGGACGACCGGCCAGCCACGCGCAATCCGATGCGCGACGCCGAAGCCGCCGGTTTTTTTAAATCGCGAAGCGGGGATTTGCTTATCGTTCCCAAACCATACTGGATTTGGGATTATTCAGCGCCAGGAAAACCAGGCCGCAACGGTGGCACTTCGCACGGCACGCCGTATTTTTACGATCAACGCGTTCCAGTGATTTTGATGGGCGTCGGAATTCGTCGCGGAAAATATTACGGACCGGCTACGCCTGGCGACATTGCGCCGACGCTTGCCACTCTTTGTGGCATTACGCTGGCTACGCATGAGGGCAGAACTTTGGCAGAAGCGCTTGAGGGATCTCAGTCAAAGCCAGGACCGGCATCTTCGCAGACACGATCAACAAGCGATGCCAACGCATCCAGCGATCGCTGAAAATCTCTCACAGTTACTAGCGTTTCCGGCGGCAATTCTCCCACGCATCTCTCGGGCTTCGTGTTATCCTGCAGCGGATGTGACCTCCGCTGGCCCTGTCGATCTCAGCGTTAACATCGGCGCTTTGCGCCTCAGAAATCCCATTATTGCGGCGAGCGGAACGTTTGGTTACGGCCTCGAATTCGCCCACCTTATCGATTTAAACGCCATCGGTAGTTTTGTTACTAAAGGGTTATCCCTTAACCCCATACAGGGTTCTCCTGCTCCCCGGCTGTGCCACACACCTTCAGGAATGCTGAATGCCGTGGGACTCCAAAATGTCGGAGTTCGCGCGTTTGTCACGGAAAAACTTCCGGTACTAAGAAAATACGTCACCCCCGTATTAGTTAACATCTTCGGGTATTCACCTGAGGAGTACGCCGAGGTGATCCGCATCCTGGAAGATGCCCCTGGAGTGGCCGGGTATGAGCTCAATATCTCCTGCCCCAATGTGAAGCAGGGTGGCATCCAATTTGGTAGCGACCCCGCCATGGTTTCGCAAGTGGTGGGCGTTGCCAGGCAATCCGCAGCGAGTCGACCCCTGTGGGTGAAGCTGTCGCCGCTGGTTACAGACATTAGGGTTATCGCCAAAGCTGCGGAGGAGGCTGGGGCGGATGGGTTGACGGTAGCTAACACCTACCCGGCGATGTCGATTGACGTCAAGGCCGGCAGGTCCAGGCTCGGATGCCCTACAGGGGGGCTTTCCGGCCCGGCCATACGTCCAATAACCGTGAGGCTGGTATGGGAGGCCGCCAAGGCTGTCAGGATCCCAATTATAGGTCTAGGAGGCGTCGAGACGGTCGATGACGTGCTGGAGTACTTATCCGTGGGAGCGACGGCGGTTCAGGTGGGCACAGCTAGTTTTGTGGCCCCAAGGGCAGTAGGGGAGATAGCTGAGGAACTAGGGAGACATGTTGTAGGTCATAACATTAAGAATATAAAGGAGTTAACTGAAGTTTTGGTACCGAAGTTGGATTGACCGGCCGACCAGGGGCTGGTACACTTCTCAGTATGATGATGCGAAAAAGACACAATATGCGACGTTCGATTCACATCCTCTATGCGTTCTTCCTCTGGATACCGGTGATGTTCCTGGCCGCCCAATCCATCGATGCCCCTTTGGTTGCCCGGTCAAACGAGCCGGTTAAGCCCCTTAGGACTTGGGTAGGAAACGCCAGCTGGTACGGCCCTAACTTTGACGGTAAGACGACAGCTAACGGAGAAGAGTTCGATTCCGAAGCCCTGACTGCGGCGCACCCTAACCTGCCGTTTGGTTCTATAGTCCGGGTAGTGAACGTCAGGAATGGAAAATTTGAAGTAGTACGCATTAATGACCGCGGTCCTTACCAAGAGGGACGCGAAATTGATGTATCCTATCGCGTGGCCAGAAAGATCGGCTTAACCCATGCCGGAGTTACGAAGGTCCGGTTGGAACTAATGCAGTTGCCGCAGCGCCCCTAGAGCCCCGGAAGGTCGGGGCCACAAACGTGACCTTGACCTTTGACGCTCATCCGCGAAGTAACCTGATCGTAGCCCTCGATTTTGATTCATTATCCAGCGCGGTAAAGTTCGCTACAAAAATCGCGCCGCTGGTCGGCATGTTCAAGATCGGCAGCCAGCTCTTCACCGCAGCCGGGCCCGCGGCCGTCAAAGAGATAGCTGCGCTGGATGTTGGCATTTTCCTGGATTTGAAATTCCACGACATACCGAACACGGTTGCAGGCGCAGTACTATCCGCCTCAACTTTGCCTGGAGTGGAGCTGCTCAATGTGCATGCTCTGGGCGGCAGCGCCATGCTGCAGGCCGGCGTGCAAGCCATCAGCGCGGGAGTAGCGATGGGCGCTAATCGCGCTAGGCTGCTGGCTGTCACCATCCTTACCAGCATGGATGATAAAGCGTTGCAGGAGGTGGGTATCGCTGGCCCCGCCACCGACCGCGTGAGAAAACTCGCGCTCATGTCTCAGAAGGCCGGGGTGGACGGCGTGGTCGCTTCCGTGCAGGAAGCATTAGTTATTCGCGACGCATGTGGCCGCGATTTTCTCATCGTGACTCCCGGTGTGCGCCCCAAAGACGAATCGTCTTCAGCGCAGCGCGATGATCAGTCTCGGACTGCGACACCCGCGGAGGCGATCCGTGCCGGAGCGGATTTTATCGTGGTGGGGCGCCCCATACTTGCGGCTCGCGATCCTCGCGCCGCGACCCAGACCATCGTCGAAGAAATTGCCGCGGCGAAGCAATTCTCATAATTCTCCCAATTTGAATTCATTGCACTCGCAACTTGGTCGCGCCTTTCCTTGACCACGATGCAAGCCGCCGATAAGCTTGTGTTTCTCTTTCCAGGTGAAATGTTAAATGGATCAGATTCACGTTACATTGCCCGACGGCAAAGTCCAGGAAGTGCCCAAGGGCACTACGCCGCTGGAGATTGCCCGTAAAATATCTCCGCGCCTTGCGGATGCAGCACTCGTGGCACGCATCTCCTCCGGTAACGGCGTTCCGAATCCCACCGGGGATAATAGCGAATTGATCGATCTACGTCGTCCGCTGGATTACGACGTGAAGTTGCAGATCCTTACGGAAAAAGATGCGGATGCGTTATACGTGTTCCGGCATTCCGCTGCTCACCTTCTCGCGGCGGCTGTCACGGAACTTTTCCCTGACGTCAAGCTGGGCATCGGCCCGCCCATCGACACGGGCTTTTTCTATGAGTTTCTCCGTGAAGAACCGTTCACTCCGGACGACCTGGTAAAGATTGAAGCGAAGATGCGGCAGCTTGCGGCGCAAGACTTGCCGAACGAACGCAAACTTCTTTCCAAGCCCGAAGCCATCGAGCTGTACAAAAAGATGAATCAGACTTTTAAGTGCGAGCTCGTGGAAGAAAAAGCCACTGAGCCCATGGTTTCGTTTTACACCACCGGGAAATTCATCGATTTTTGCCGCGGGCCGCATATCCCTTCCACCAAGCGCATCACCGCATTCAAATTGATGAGCGTGGCCGGCGCCTATTGGAAAGGCCAGGAAGCAAATCCGCAGCTACAACGCATTTATGCCGCGGCTTTTTACACCCAGAGAGAACTCGACGAATATTTGCATCGGCTTGAGGAGGCCAAGCGCCGTGATCACCGCAAGCTGGGAGCAGAACTCGATCTTTTCAGCATTCAAGAAGAAGCCGGGCCGGGACTTATTTTTTGGCATCCCAAGGGCGGGTTGATCCGCAAAATTATGGAGGATTGGCTGCGCGATGAGCTGCTGCGCCGCGGCTACGATCTGGTGGTCACGCCACATATCATGAAGCTCGATTTGTGGAAGACCAGCGGGCACACCGGTTATTACCGCGACAATATGTTCGGCCCAGTGGAAGTCGAAAAAACGGACTATCAATTGAAGCCCATGAATTGTCCGGGCCACATTCTGATTTACAAAGCCAGGATGAAGAGTTATCGCGATTTACCTGTGCGTCTCGCGGAGCTTGGCACGGTTTACCGCTACGAGCGCAGCGGCGTGCTGCACGGGTTGCTGCGGGTGCGCGGTTTTACGCAGGATGATGCGCACATTTTCTGTATG
>Ga0185299_10001838_pt1 | contig 36883 bp, 31 predicted proteins | sample PaiPotPPA55metaG_FD_128002 | JGI IMG/M metagenome (GOLD analysis project Ga0185299, IMG submission 128002) | Iron sulfur acid spring bacterial and archeal communities from Banff, Canada, to study Microbial Dark Matter (Phase II) - Paint Pots PPA... ...
AAGCTGTTCCCGGACAAAAGTTATTCACGGGACCAGCTCCCACTCCTTATAAGGTTTCTGCTAACCACCCGAATCAAAAACGCACTACCCGAGGCCATTAAATCTTAAATCTCGGACACACTCCTAGTCGTGCAACAGCGTCCCGAGGCGAAGAATCCCCCATGCTTGTGGATAATAAGGCCATCGTTCGCCGCCTCTACGAGGAGGTTTGGAATAAACGTGGGTTGAAGTTGCGGACGAGCGAATCTCCCCGAGCCACGCACTCAACGACCCCATCGTATCCGGTTCGCAGATAGGTCCAGAGTTGTACAAACAGCGGGTGGTCGAGTTCACGACAAGTTTTTCCCGACCTACGTTTCACGATTGAAGACATGATCACCGAAAAGGGAAAGGTTGTCGTCTCCTGGATTATTTCCGGAACTCTCCCTGCCACGGGCAGCAAGATATTCGTGGAGGGAATCACGATTCACCACATCACAAATGGGACGATTCTCGATTCACACGCCAGATAGGACGCTCTGGGCTTGCTGCGACAGCTCGGTGACGTTTCTCCTCTTAGAGAGACGGCCGCTTCAGTGTCTTGACAAGATCCTGAAAGTGCGTGCGATGTCGAATATATACTCTTACTTTTAACTTCTAAACTAAAACCCTGGCGGGCCTCATCTCCTATAGACCTGTCCCTCGCCAAAATGACGACCGACTTTGAAATCGACAGCTTGCGCAGAGGCCTGTAACATTGTTACAGGAGCGAAGCTCAGTACTGCCCGAGTTTTGACGAGGTCACAGCTCACCATCGGAATTGGCGCCGCGGAAAAATCAGGCGACCAGCACGCCCGATCGGAAATGGAAGGATTGCTCAACGAACTGTCCCGAACTCTGTCAGGACTAGGCCCCGTCTCGGCAACCCTTGCCCGTGTGTTTTCCGCCTAAGCTGGCCGCCGCGTCATTCGTGCAGCGCCTGATGCACCAAGCTAATCGCCGTCGATCCTTCGCCGACTGCCGACGCCACGCGCTTCATGTTGCCCGAGCGAACATCGCCAACCGCAAACACGCCCGGCAAACTGGTCTCGAAAATATATGGAGTGCGCCCCAGCGGCCAGCGTGCGCTGGCGAGATCTTCCGGCGTCAAATTTGGTCCAGTCTTGATGAAGCCCTGCTTATCCTGAACAACACATCCTTCGAGCCATCGCGTGTTCGGGCTAGCTCCGGTCATCATGAAAACGTGCCGGATGTTGTGAATCTCTAACGCCCCGGTTTGATTGTTCCGCCATTGCACGCGCTCGAGCCGACCATTTCCTTCCAAGGCGGCAATTTCTGTGTGCTTGTGAAGGGTGATTGCCGGGTTTTCTTCAATACGGCGGATCAAGTACCGAGACATGGTGTCAGCAAGCGCGCCAGACCGGATCAACACATGCACATGCTTGGAGGTCTGTGACAAGAAAACGGCGGCTTGCCCCGCCGAGTTGCCGCCACCGACGACAATCACTTCTTCGCTGCCGCACAACTGCGCCTCGATAAACGTCGCGCCATAGTAGACGCCCGCCCCCTCAAAACTCGACAAATTTTGCAAAGGCAGCGTGCGGTACTCCGCCCCACTCGCAATGATAATCGTGCGCGCAGGAAGCCGTGCGCCGCCATCAATTTCAATCGCGTAGGGCTTGCGTTCGCAGCTTAGCTTCACGGCTCGCCGCGCGATCATCATTTCCGCGCCGAATTTTTGCGCCTGCGCGTAGGCGCGGCCGGCAAGCTCCTGTCCGGATATACCTGTCGGAAATCCCAAATAATTCTCGATTTTTGAACTGGAACCCGCCTGGCCGCCAGGTGCGTTCGTTTCGACCACGAGCGCTCGGAGCCCCTCGGACGCGGCGTATACCGCCGACGAGAGCCCGGACGGCCCTGCGCCCACGATGATCACGTCGCGCATTTCTTGCTGGTCGATGCCTTCGTTGAACCCCAGGCAGTCCGCTACTTGCCGGTTCGTCGGATTGCGAAGAACAGTTTTGCCCTGGCAGATGACCACGGGAACCTCTGCCGCCGTGACTTGGAACCTGTCCAATACATCCTGAACGCCCGTATCGTTGTCGAGATCGACATACGAGTATGGGTGTCCATTGCGGGAAAGAAACTCTCTGATCCGCAATGTCCCAGCGGAATTGCCGGACCCGAGAAGAACTACATCACCTAAGCCGCGCGCGATCAGTTCGAGTCGGCGGAAAATAAAAGCGCGCATTAAGATTTCGCTGAGGTCGGCGTCGCTCTGCACCAGGTTCTGCAAGCACCCGTGATTGACCTCCACTATTTCGCCGCCCTCGCGCATCCGCGCGCGCACCAAGCTGCGCCGGCCCGAAAGCATTCCTACATCGCCCATAAACTGCCCGGCGGTGTGTACCGTAATTAGCTCTTCTTCGTTGCCATTTGGACGCAGGATTTCGATTGCGCCGCTGATCACGACAAAAAACGGAAGGTTTTGATCGCCCTGCTCGACCAGGATCTCGCCCGCTGAAACGCGCCTTCGTTTGCCATGGGCTGCGATGCGGTCGATCTGCGCCGGGCTCAATGTCGGAAAGAGCAGCTCGCGCCGCTCCGCCGTTAACGACGCGCTCAGCGAAATGGGAAGGGTGGTACTCACAACCAAATTAGCGTAGCACACTGCCTGCACCGTGCCATCAGCCTCCTGTTGAAAGACGATGGCGGTGGGGAGAAAGAGTGTGTTGTGACGCTTAGGGTGGGCGGGTGGGACAGGAAAAAATCGGGCCGCACCAAAGCTGCGCGGCCCGACCGAATCATTATCGCTAGTTCATGGGTACCAAAACTGCGCCCATAGAGGGCTCCGCCGAGAAGCGAACAGCTAAACGAACTCGTGTCGCAAGCTTGACGGTCCACTTACCAACAGGGCCTACGGCCAGCGATTTACGTAACGCGGCTCATAGCCGGTGGGTTTAGTATCGACAAACGCGCTGCTGGTCAGTAAATGGAGTACAGAAAATGCTTTCGCCAGGCAATGAGAGGCCTGTCCCTCGCCAAAATCCAAAATGACGACCGATTTTGAAATCAACAGCGCGCGCAGGGGCCTGTAACATTGTTAAAGGGGTGAAGCTGAGTACTCTGCCCGAGTTTTGGCGAGGGACAATGGGGAAGGAACTTATCGCCCGGGCGATTCACGATCGCAGCACCCGCAGAGATCGGTCGTTTCTAAAACTGAATTGTGCGGCGATACCCATCGGATTGCTGGAGAGCGAACTTTTCGGCCACGAGAGAGGAGCTTTCACTGGTGCGGTGGCTCGCAAAGTGGGTCGTTTCGAAGCTGCGAACCAGGCCACACTTTTTTTGGATGAAGTCGGAGACATCCCGCGCGAACTGCAACCAAAGCTGCTACGCGTCCTCCAGGATGGGGAGTTTGAGAGGCTAGGTAGCATACAAACACAACGAGCAAACGTTCGGCTCATAGCCGCGACGAATAAAGACCTCGCCGAGTTCGTTGCCCAGAATCAGCTCCGTCGCGATCTGTACTATCGGCTGAACGTTTTTCCCATGCCTGTTCCCCCGCTGCGCGATCGGAGCGGAGACATTCCGTTGTTGGTGACGCACTTTGTGAGGATTTATCCGGAACGCATGCACAAGCAGATCGAATGGATACCGACAGAAGTGATGGAGGCGCTGGTAGGCCATTCCTGGCCCGGAAACATTCGGGAGCTGCAGAATTTCATCGAGCGAAGTGTGATTCTGACCGATGGCAAGACACCACGTCCTCCGCTCGGAGGATTGCGACAGACCGCTGAAATTGACTCTCTGAAGCCCGTAAAGCTGGAAGAGCCTGAGCGACAGCACATCTGCAAGACTCTGGAGCATTTGCACTGGGTGATCAGTGGCCCCAGGGGCGCTGCTCTCCGCTTGGGATTGAAGCGGTCCACACTCTACGCGCGTATGCAAAAGCTGGGAATTCTTCCGGGGCCGCAGCCAGCGTTTGGCAATAAATCGCTCCACGCTCCATTTTCCGTATGAAGAAGCTCGGGATAATCCTATGCAACGACGCGGAACTTAGGGCTTAAGCCGGCGTGGTGTATGAGCAGCGAAAGTATGGCGGACGAATCAAAGGAGTGCGGTATGGCGGCACAGACGAACTGGGCAAGCGAAAGGCCCGAAGTCAACCATATCGCATCGTTCGAAATCGATCACGCTATGTCAGGGGAAGCCGCGCTCGACCACAACGAACTCCGTGGCAATGAAATGCTACCACGCATTATCGGTAACAGCGCCGCGCTACGACACGCACTCAGCCTGGTGCGGCTCGTGGCCCCGACTAATGCCACGGTGCTGATCAACGGGGAAACCGGGACCGGCAAGGAATTGATTGCGGAAGCCATTCACAAGTGCAGCGGTCGATCGGAGGGACCGTTTGTAAAAGTGAATTGTGCCGCGATTCCTGCAGGCTTGCTGGAAAGCGAGCTGTTTGGTCACGAGCGTGGCGCGTACACCGGGGCGGTCACGCGAAGTATTGGACGGTTCGAGCGGGCGAGCCGCGGCACGTTGTTTTTGGACGAGATCAGCGACCTTCCTCTTGAGTTGCAGCCCAAACTACTTCGCGTCATCCAGGAAAAACAGTTGGAGCGTCTAGGCGGTGCTGCCACGATTCACACCGATGTGCGCGTGATCTGCGCCACACATCGAAATCTCGTTGAGATGGTCGACGAACGTCAATTCCGTGCTGATCTCTTCTATCGGCTGAGCGTGTTCCCCATTGAACTTCAGCCGCTGCGCGATCGCCGTGAAGACATTCGTTTGTTAGTCCACCATTTTGCAATAGACCATGCTGCTCGGCTGCGCAAGCGAATTACGGCCATTTCAGAGGAATTTATGGGAGTCCTTGAGCGGCATACATGGCCGGGCAACGTCAGGGAACTGCAAAACTTCATTGAACGCTCGGTCATTCTGTCCGCCGGCGGTGCGCTGACCGGAACGCTGCCTGAAGTCAACCACACAAGACGAGACTGCTCGAACGCATCCACGCATGGAACTCTGGAACAGGGTGCGCGGTTGCACATCTCTAAACCTCTCCAGGGAACGAGGTGCGCGAGCGGTGTTCGGAGTGGCGCTGCTGGCCGGACGAGCCTACGCACGCTGGCAGAAGTCGAACGAGAACACATTTCAGAAATTATAGAGATAACTAACGGACTGATCGCAGGCAAGGGCGGTGCCGCAGAGATCTTAGGATTGAATGCATCAACTCTCCGAAGCCGCATGAAGAAGCTTGGCATTAGGCCGAAGGGGCGTGCGTCTAGTCCTCAGCTTGTCTGCTTAAATCTTCCACATTAATGGACGCCTCCTCGCCATCTCAAAACTGCGAAGAACCTGGGCACCCAACAAGTAACCGAATTGGGGCCAGGCTGAATTGTCGGATTTTTCGTACATCTGAATCACAAAACCATTTGATGCCAGGTGGAGTACCTGCAGCTTCGTTGAAGGGCCCCAAGAGTCAAATCTGATTCTCCTTGGCGGGCCTGGCGGTGAGGTCGGGAAGAAAGGCGGTGAGGACGCCGAGTGCGGGAAGAAACGAGCAGACGTGGTACACGAAGCTGATGCTCGTGTGGTCGGCAAGCTTGCCCAGTAGTGCGGCGCCGATACCGCCTAAGCCGAATGCTAGTCCGAAGAAAAGTCCGGAGACGGTGCCGATTTTAGTGGGGATGAGATCCTGGGCGTAGACGAGAATCGCGGAAAAGGCGGAGGCGAGGATGATGCCGATGATGACGCTCAGAATTTCGGTCCAAAAAAGGCTGGAATAGGGCAGAAGCATGGAGAAAGGAAGCACGCCGAGAATGGACCACCAGATGACGAATTTGCGGCCGAAGCGGTCGCCGATTGGCCCGCCGATGATGGTGCCTGCGGCGACAGCGCCAAGAAATATGAAAAGGTGGACCTGGGCGCTCTGCACGGAGATATGGAAACGGTCCATGAGATAAAAGGTGTAATACGAGGTCAGACTGGCGAGATAAAAGAACTTCGAGAACATCAGGATGATGAGAACACCCATGGTGAGCGCAATTTTGCGCGAGGAAAACGTCGGACGGTGGCCGTGGACTGAGCCAGTGACGTGAATGCCGATCGGAACGGTTTTAGCGCCGGCTTGACCGAGACGATAGCGGTGAGCCCAATGGCCGATTTTGAAGAGAAGGATCATGGCGATGAGCGCCAGGATCGAAAACCAAGCGATGCTCGATTGGCCGTTAGACAGAACGAACGCGGCTAAGAGAGGGCCCAGCGCGGAACCGGCATTGCCGCCCACCTGAAAGATGGATTGGGCGAAGCCGTGCTGTCCACCGGAGGCCATGCGAGCGACGCGCGAAGACTCCGGGTGGAAAACGGCGGAACCCGTACCGATCAGTCCTGCGGCGATCAGAACGATCGCGTAGGTAGGAGAGACGGCAAGAGTCAGTAAGCCAGTGAGCGTGATGCCCATGCCTGCGGTCAGGAAATACGGTTTGGGATGACGATCACTGTAGAGTCCGACGAGCGGCTGGAGCAGCGAAGAGGTGAACGTGGCTGTAAAGGCGATCAAACCAACCTGGCCAAAGTCCAAGCGAAAGGTATTTCGGAGCAAAGGATAAAGAGCGGGAAGAAGGGACTGCATGGTGTCGTTGAGGAGATGACAGATACTGACAGCGAGCAGGACTTTGAACGTGGAGCGCTCAGCAGTACCGCTGAACCGCTCGGTGTGAAGCGCGGAGATGTTGGTCTCGGTGGACATATTTGTGCCGGACGAAAACGGCTGCCTTTTAGGCCAGCACCCTAGGATAAAGGGGAAATGAAAAATCGCGAAAGTCGGTATTTTTTGGGAAGACGCCCTGGTGTTGGACCGCAGAACTTGCGGGAGCGTTAGTTCCAGGGCGCGTAGTGCCGCTGGGTGACTTTGCCATCAATGTGCGGAAACTTTGGCTAAGGTGACTGGCATCGCCGCTTGCTCATCGCGAAACGCATATGTGGCTGCCAGGCCCACGAATATTTCGAACGTGCCAAAGACCACGAGCGCTCTGCTGTAGCTGAATCCGATCAGGTGTTGAAAGACGAGCGCTCCGACGGCCATGCCGAGGAATTTCGTGAAGGTGGCGAGGCCAGTGACTTGCCCTCGGTGCCTGGGATCCAGGGAGGTCGCGATACTAGACATCAGCGGGTGGGTGGCGTCGAAGCCTACTGACAATGCCGCGATGATGATGGCAGCGAGCAGAGGCGAAACTGGCAACCCAAGAAATAGAGCGCATATGCCAGCCCAGAGAAAACCCAGTGGAACGACGAATCGCCTTCCGTATCGATCCCCCCATCCTCCGATGATTGCGCCGAAAAGAAGATCAGGTAACCCGTACCCCGCGAGCACTATCCCGATTCCCAGATCACCGAGGTGATACCGGCTTGAGATCAAGACACTCAGCCAAGCAAAGATTCCGCCATGAAAAGCTCCGTTACAGAAGATGAACGCCATCGTTCGACGACCGCGCGGAGAGCAAGCAATGGAAAGATATTCGAAGGCGATCTCGCGATACGAATAGGATCGTTGCTGCTTGACATGGAAAGATCTAGTGCGTAGTCCGACGACGATAGCGATCAGAGCCAATCCGCATGCAAGCGTTCGAAATTCGCTGCGCCATCCAAACACAGGATTCAGGATGGGACCCAAGCTAGAGCCCAAACCCATCCCGGCGGCACCGGCTCCGAATAACAATCCCATCGGGCGCCCCTGAACCACATAGGAATACTGATCTCCGATGGAAGCCAGAGCGATGGTCACGATGCCGCCCGACCCAATGCCCGACAGAATTCGCAATGTGACCAGTTCCGGCGCGGTCGTCGCGAACGAAATCATGAGCGTCGTCAGTGAGGCAACGGGCAGAAGAATCAGCAAAACGGGACTTCTTCCGAAGCGATCTGACAAGACCCCATAGCAGAGAGTGGAGACGCCGTACGCGATCGAGAAGCCCGGGATCAACCAGCCGAGAGCATCGGGAAGTTCAGAAAACTCTCGGCAGAACGCCGGTATGAGGGGCGCGACCATGTAATTGGTGTAGTAAACCAAGAACGCGATCGCACACATGGCCCACAATTCCATCGTGTTCCGGTGTGCTCCCATCCAGGAATTATGAACTCTGTCCTAATGATTTTGCGACGCTTCTGTCGGTCTCAGCGCCGCGGCTCCGAAATTCACGCTGAATCGTTTGCACCATATGGACACCGCGCGGTATTTCGTCAGGTCCAGGTCGCTGGCGAGAGTGTAGTTTTGGTCGCCGATATTTCCTTTGATCACTCCCAGGTCAACGAAACCGGCTTTTTCCACGGTGGCTATGTCCTTGGCATCGTCGGCGGCGACCATGTAGACATGCACATCAGGACCATTTGAGGTGTTGAAGGTCGTAAAACGAAGAACACGCGTCCCATCTCCCAATTGGTAGATGGTAGCGGTACCTTCGGTCGGGTGCAGAATGCTGTAGAAGCGACCAGATTCCAGAGGCTGCACCGACGAGGCGCCTGGTGCGTTCGGCATTGCTTCGTTGACGCTTCGATTGAACACGAGGCGCTCCGGGCGAAATGCATACCAGGCGACGACAACTGCGACCACGGCAACAGGAATGGCAACTTTTATCCAGGTTTTCATTTTCGTATCTCCTTGAGTTCACGTAGCTGGGGCCTGGCGCTCACCGAACGGAGAGCACGAAGCACTTCTGTTTTTCTCGACCTCTGCGATAGATGACTTACCGAGGCTAAATTCCGAATCCAGGTCCTGCCTAAATTCCCTTGATTTCGCCGCCGTCCATACGAACCGAAGCGCCGGTCATCCACTTTGCTGCGGGGGACACCAGATAGCCCAGCAGATCGGCGATCTCCTCCGGCTTTCCAAAGCGGCTGATTCCCGCCTCCTCCGGAAACTTCTTGATCGCGTCTTCCACGGTGAGGTTATGGGCCGGCGCCCACTTTTCGAAGAAAGACTGCCGGCGACCGGTCATCACAGCGCCGGGCACCACGCTGTTGACCTGAACGCCGTCTTTGATTCCCTGCTCGGCAAATGCTTTCGCGAGTGCGATGATGGCCGCGTTGATCGCCGCGACCGCCGCAAATCCCGGTTTCGGATCGAGAGCGGCGCTTCCCGAGATCAACACAACGGAGCCTTGCGAAGCTTTCAACGCCTCCCAAGCTTGCATGGTCAGCCGACGCGCGCCGTGCAGCTTAAGCGCCATCCCGTCGTCCCATTGCGCATCCGTCATCTGGAACAGATCAATTTGTGGCACCGCACCGGCGATGTTGAGCAAGGCATCGATTCTGCTGAAACGCTTGAGAATTTCCTCGACGAGAGTCTTGGCCGATTGCGGTTCGCGCAAGTCCAGAGCGCAAACCATCGCTTTTGCCCCGATTGCCCCCACTTCGGCCGCAGTGTTTTCCAAACTCTTCTCATTACGGGCCACCAGCACGATGACTGAGAAATCGCGTGCCAGCCGTAAAGCGGTGGCTCGACCAATTCCTTGACTTGCGCCCGTAACGATAGCTACAGATCTGGTGGTCACTACTTCGTCTCTGCAAGATCCTTCCGTCAAAAATTCAGTTCGCTGGCGGACGCGCTATCGCGAGAGGGTTTCGTGCGCGGCCTCTGAGATCACGTCGATCACGAGGTTCGGGTCCGTGTACATCGGGGTGTGGTCCACATGGTGCGACCTGACCTTCGCGCCCATGCGATCGGCCATGAAGCGCTGCGTCTTTGGGTTGATCATCCGGTCTTCTTCCGCCAGCAAGAACCATGAGGGTTTTGTTTTCCACGCCGGCACCGGAGCCGCTTCTTGAATACAGGCAAGCGCGATCGGTCGTTGCACGGCAGCCATGATGCTTGTTTGATCCGTCGACGCCTTGTGCGCAACCGCGCGGCGAAAGCCATCTGTCGGCATCCATATGAGGCCATTCGTATCCGGTGTCAACTTAGGCGCCTCCGGATGGCGCGTCGCGATAGAACACTTTTGCCACCGTCTCGCCCTGATCGGGCGCAAGCGCCGCGACATAGACCAGCGACTTGACTCGTTTTTCGGTGGTACCGGCGATGACAGCCCCTGCATAAGCGTGTCCAGCTAGAACTACAGGGCCGCTGGTTTGTTCCAGCACGTGATTCAAAGCGGTGATGTCGTTCGTCAACGATGTCAACGGGATCGGGGCACAGATCACATTGAGCCCTTGCCGTTGCAAAGGGAGAATGACGTTGCTCCAACAAGATCCGTCGGCCCATGCTCCATGTACTAATATAATCGTGGAGTTCTGAGGAAACGAACTCATCTGCCAAGCGCGCTTTCTCCGCTTCGGCGCGAAATGCCGTTTGCCTGCAGGAACTCTTTCATCGCGGAAGCAATTTCACCGACGTGGGTCTCTATCGCGAAATGTCCGGTGTCAAGGAACTGAACCTTCGCGCTGGGTAAGTCCTTCCTGAAAGCTTCTGCTCCCGCGGGAATGAAGAAAGGATCGTTCTTGCCCCAGATCGCAAGGAGCGGTGGTTTGGAGTTACGAAAATATTCCTGGAATTTCGCGTAGAGCTTTACGTTCGACGCGTAGTCCAGAAATAAATCGAGCTGAATCTCTTTGTTGCCCGGGCGTTCGAGCAGAGCGGTGTCCAATGTGTACGACTCAGGAGCAACATTTTCCGGATTCGCTACGCCGTGGGTGTACTGCCAGCGTGTTCCGCCCGTGGTCAGAATGCTTTGGCGGAGGATGTCCCTATTTTCTGCCGTGGGTGCAGCCCAGTACTTTCGGATCGGGCCCCAGGCATCGCCGAGCCCTTCTTCGTATGCGTTGCCGTTCTGCGAAACAATCGCTGCCAGTCGTTCGGGGTGGGCCATCGCCAGGCGAAAGCCGGTTGGCGCGCCATAATCAAACACGTAGATTGCGTAGCGGTCGATTTTGACGGCCCGCGTGAAGGCCTCTATCGTCCGAGCCAACTGGTCGAACGAGTACACATATTTTCGTTCAGCCGGGACGTCGGTGAATCCGAAGCCCGGAAGGTCCGGGGCGATCACTCGGTAGTCGGTCGCCAAGCGCGGAATGAGTTCGCGGAACATGAACGAGGAGGTCGGGAATCCGTGAAACAAGAGAACTACGGGCGCGTTTGCTTCGCCGGCCGCGCGATAAAACACCTGCACACCATCGGCTTCAACCTTATGGACGGATGTAGAAGGTATCCGAAATCGGGCATCGTCCTGGCTCGGTCCTGCGCGTTTTGTGCCTGCTTGTGACGTCGTATCACTCATAAGCGTTCTCCTCACTTCCTTGGTCCTTAACGCACCTGAGATACCAATGAAGGCACACCCACTCGAAGAGAGGACATTCCGTGCAAATCATTCTAGCGATTGAAGTTCTGTAAGGAAGGAGCTCGGCAAACCTCAAACCGAACCTGACAAATCACTGACGGATATTCGCCGTTGACGGGTTTTCGTCGGACCTACCGCCACTCGCAGGTCGTTTGGTTGAATGGCTTACAAACTCAGTCGTCGCCAGCCGCACCGGCTGCGCTGCGTTTCAGCGGGACTTCGGCAGGCCGGCGAATACGGAGCTTCTTCATCCTGTAGAACAACGACGTTCGCTTCATCCCCAAGCGCGCGGCTGCGCCACTCTGTCCGCCGATCACCCAGTTGGTCGCTTCCAGCGCACGAAGGATATGATCCCGCTCAACCTCTGCAAGACCATTGATAGGAACATTGGACACTTTGTGAGGTTGGAGCGGCTCCAGCTCGGAAGTTGGCGCGCGTAGTGTCGACTGCGGCGAGAGAATCACGGCGCGTTCGATAAAGTTCTGTAATTCGCGGATGTTTCCGGGCCATGAGTATCGCGCCAACGCATCCATAGTATCCCCAGGGATCACGTCAATTCGTTTGTTCATGCGTTGAGCGTAGAGTGCTGTGAAATGCCGCACCAATCTTGGAATATCGTCTGTGCGTTGTCGCAGCGCCGGGACCTGGATCGGAAATACTTTCAGGCGATAGTAAAGGTCCTCGCGAAACGTTCCTTGTTTCACCATCGCCGGCAAATCCCGATGCGTTGCTGCGATCAGCCGCACGTCCACCTTATGCGTACGGTTGCTGCCGAGCCTCTCGAATTCCTGCTCCTGCAAGACGCGCAGCAGTTTCGCCTGAAGCTCCAGAGGTATATCGCCAACCTCGTCGAGAAACAGCGTGCCTTTGTCGGCGAGCTCGAATCGTCCCGTTTTTTGGGCAATGGCGCCGGTAAATGCCCCTTTCTCGTGGCCGAACAGCTCACTCTCGAGGAGCCCCAGAGGGATTGCGGCGCAATTCAGTTTCACGAATCCCTTCTCGCTGCGACTGCCCAGCTTGTGTATCGCACGCGCGACAAGTTCTTTGCCGGTTCCCGTCTCTCCCAGGATCAGCACGCTGGAATCCGTCGGGGCCACGACAGAGACCAGGCTCAACGTAGTCCTCAGTGCCGGGCTTTCCCCTACGATTTCGCCAAACTCTGCGCGAATTTCCGCTTCGAGATAGAGTCGCTGTTTTGTTTCTTTATCTCGATCCTTTGTCGCCTTTTCGTACTCCAATGTGTTCTCAACCGCAATCGCTACCTGACAAGCCACCTGCTCGAGCAAGATGACGTCGTCGTTCTCGAAAGCATTGTCCGAACGCCTGCAGAGCATCAGGACGCCAACCACCCGATTTCGGCCTATAAGGGGAAGATAACACCCGGTCTTGAGGCCTTCCTCGATCACGCGCTCATAAAGAAGCTGGCCATCGGGATTCCCATAAATTTCGGGATCGTCGCGGACCTGTTCGAAGCTATCGATCCGGACGCTCTTGGCCTTCCGCAATACATGGCCTGAGATCGACCCATTCATCGCCACCAACGATCCCTCGCGAAACGGTCCTCTCGCGCCGGAATTGTGCAAGATAGTGACGCGTAACGCGCCGCTTTCGGAGTCGGGTAGCAACAAGGCGGACACGTCACATTGCATTGCCCTGAATAGATTCGTCGAAAGAGCTTCAACCACTTGGCGGAGGTCCAACCTGGAGGTCACTCCGTTGGTGATCTCTAGAAGCAGCCGCAACCGATCGCGCTCACGCTGCAACGCCTGTTCCTTCATGTGGCGCTCAATCGCGATACCGGTGATGTGGCTGGCATTCTCGATCAATTGCAGTTCGTTGGCATCGGGGTTGCGCGGTTCGCGATAGTTGATGGAAAAAGTGCCGAGGGCTTTCCCTTCACTCGTGAACAACGGGCGCGACCAAACGGAACGAATTCCATAACGCAACATGCGGTCGCGATAATTGTTCCAGACGGGGTCGGTCAGGATGTCGGTTACATACACCGGTTCCCTCCGATAAATCGCTGTGCCGCAAGATCCCCCTTTCGGGCCAACAGCCATGGTCCCTGCTTCGCCGATGAATCCAGGAAGGCTGGGCGCGGCAGCGCAGTAGAGTTCTTTTCCGTCTTGGTCGGGGAGCCAAATCGTGCAAGACATGCCTTGGGCTTGCGATTCAACCAACTGAGCAATGTTCGTTAGGACTTCGGACAGCGGAGAGCCAGCAAAAATCAGTTTTTGCAGATTGAGGACAGACTCGATGGAAAACAGACCCAATTCGTCCTTCGCCGGCGCGCCCGGCGAAGAAACTTCTGCGGTCGGCTGTACTGCTCTCTCCATGAATCGCCCCTCTCTTGCGGCGTTAGATTCGGCTACTCCATTCTTGGTTCCAACTTGGCGGGAGCACCAGCGGCGTCAGCCAGAAACTCGACCATCTCCTGCCGGGGAGCGAGCCGATTTCATACCGTTAACTTCAGCCCAGACCACACGTTACTTTAAGGCGGAACGGGCGGAACCGCCAGAGTCTAGCCGACGGAGGGAGGTGGTTGTTGAAGTTTTTCGTTGGCCTTCGAGTTCACCATTTATGTGTTTCTCGGGTTAGTGTGTGCCTTATGCTGTCAAAGTCCATCTGTGCCACTTCGGTGGTAACTGCATCGTAAATCAAACTTGATGCGTAGTCTAGGTCATTGACATCAGTAATGTATTTTGGTCATCATGAAGGTATGAGGACGACTCTTTCTTTGGATAATGATGTGTTTCGGGAAATTAAGGCATACGCCGAAAGCCGGGACGTTGCCATTGGCAAGGCCGTGTCGGAGCTGGTACGCCGGGGATTGCGTGCACCTCTGCAGACGCGCATGGTGAACGGCTTCCACGTCGTTGAGCTGCCGCAGGATTCGCCTCCAATCAGGAGCGAGGATGTGAAGAAATTACAGGACGAGCTGGAGTGAAATCGGGCTATTTGCTTGATGTCAATGTCCTTATAGCAATGGCTTGGCCTACGCACGTGGCGCACCAAGGGGTGCAGCAATGGCTTAGGCGCCACGCCCAGGAAGGGTGGGCGACGTGTCCGCTGACGCAGACAGCGTTCGTGCGCATTCTCTCGAATCCAGGATTCTCTCCCAACGCACTTACCCCCAGTAATGCGTTCGCTCTCCTGCAAGCCAACCTCAGCCATCCGGCGCATCAGTTCTGGCCGGATGACGTCAGCCTCGAACAGGCGCTCAAACCATTCGCCCAGCGCCTAGCCGGACACAAACAGGTGACGGATGCCTATTTGTTGGGACTCGTAATGCACAGAAAGGGGAAGTTGGCCACGTTGGATCGCGCGATTCGGGCGCTGATACCCGACAAGACTATGGACAGCGATTGTGTGGTCACGATATGACGACGATCGGCTGCGAACGGTGGTGAGCGCTTAATTCGCCGGCACTCGATTTGGGTGATGGTGCAAACTCAGCTTTAGAAATGACAGGATGCGGCTCCGCGCTTCTCTAGATATTTCTGGTGGTATTCCTCGGCGCGATAGAACGGCCCGGCTGCGGTGATTTCCGTCGCAATCGGCTGCGCAAATTTCTTGCTGGCGTCCAGTGCGGCCTTGGATTTCTTCGCCGCGGCTTCCTGTTCTGGCGAATGGAAGAAAATCGCCGTGCGGTATTGCGAACCGAAATCGGGCCCCTGGCGGTTCTTTTGCGTTGGATTGTGCATCTTCCAGAAGGCGCCCAGCAACTCTTCGTACGTGACTTTCGCCGGATCGAAGCTTACTTGAACGACCTCGGCATGGCCGGTTTCGTCCGTGCAAACGTCCTGATAGGTTGGATTTACCGTGTGTCCGCCGCTATATCCCACAGCCGCGTCGAGAACTCCCGGAATCCTTCGGAATGCCGCCTCAATCCCCCAAAAACAGCCCGCACCAAATGTTGCGATCTCTGTCATGTAATTCTCCCGTTTCCCGGAAATCAGCCAGTGTCCATCCCCTAGGGTATCCTGCACTAAGGCAAGCGATTAGATGCTATCCGCAGGATTCTCGATTCTACCGTCAATTGCAAATCAGGACTTGGCATGCGCCGTTGTAGCGCCGGAGAGCGCCTTCAGCTTGTCCTGTGCCAAAGACTTGTATGGGCTATTCACGGACGCCGCGTCGGTCAACGCCGCCTTCGCTTCCGGTACACGCTTCAAATTTAGCAGCGCAAACCCTAGCCGGTATTGGTTGCGGGCGTAACTGTTGGGGTTGGGCTTCAACAACGGCGCCGCCGCCTTGAGGTTGTCTACCGCTTGCGCGTTGTTTTTCTTTTGAATGTTAACCTGGCCCAGCGCGCTCAACGCCAGGCCTTTCTGCAGGGCGCTCTGCTGCTGCCACTGTTCGTCGGTGAGGCCGTCGGGCTTTTTCGCGGTTTCCACAACGGAGACGGCCTTCTTCGCGTAGGCTTCCGCCTTGTCGAGCTGCTCGCCCTTTTCGCTGTAGTAGTCCGACAACAGGATCAGCATTCCAAGGTTGGAGGGATCTTTCGCCAGCAGCCCGTTCGCGACCTCGAGCATTTTCGGAGTGTTTTGAGTTTGCTGATAGGAGGCCGCCGCCACGCCCAGGGCCTGGTCGGCGTAAGGCGAATCCGGAAACATCTGCGCGAATCGGGTGAGTAACGCGGCGCGCTTGGCTACATCCGGCGTCTGGTAGGCGCCGTTGAAGATCAATTGCTGGACGTACACGATGCTGTCGTGAGCGTTTTCCAGCGTCTGTTTCTTGGTGTTGTCCCAATCCTGCTGGTCTTTTCCTTCCGGAGCCGGAGCGTCTTTGTAGCGCTTCAAAATGCCCGCCACTTTGTCGCCGTACGAAAATAATTTGTCGGTATCGCCCTTTTCTTGAGCGGCGCGAACCATGTTCACGCCGTTGGAGAAGCTGTCCGGGTCTAGGGCGAATAGTTTGTCGCCATATTCGAAAGCCTTATCGTAGTTCTTGGCTGCGATGTAGTAGTTCACATAGAGATCGTCGGCCACGATCGCCAAGTCTCCTTGTGCAATATTCGCAGCGAATTTGTCGATCAGCGCGAGCTTTTGCGCAGGGTCGGAAGTCGCGTTAATCTCCGTCAGCGCATGATCGGCGTCCGAGCCTGCGGGAATGGGCACATATTTCCCGATTTGGGCGTAGGCCGGGGCGATGGCGCCTAGAGCTACCCACGCCAACACGAATAGTGGCCCGAGGAACACTCTGTTTAGCCGCATGGATGCCTCCTGGGATGGTACGTCCGGAATTGCAGGCATCTTAGTGCCGAGCGGGCTGAGTGGCAAGCGCCGTATGAGGGGGGTTCTGGTAACCGTTACGGCTGCGTTGCGTCTAACTGATTTGAAGCCGCCACGCACCCATATAGTCCCTCGCCGTCGGTCCATTCCTGGTAAGCACCCCGTTTTCTATGGTTATCGGCTGTACAGGCGCCCGTGGCAATCTCGAAATCGGACTGCCGGCTGCGCTCGCTTGCGGCATTGAGCGATGAGAAAATGGTCTGCACATCTGGCGTGCGCCTCTGCGTCCTGGTACAGCGCCGTCGCTTGTCACCACGGGCCGATGCAACCGGCGCATGTCGCGGAAGATGAAAAATGCGGTGTGCGCTTCTGAAATTGAAATGGATCTTAAGTGTTCTTGGAGACAAAGTAGAATGATCGTGCCATCGCCTCGCTCCGTCAATCGAAGTCGCAAGACGATTCTTGGTATAGCCATCTGGCTCACCCTGATCGCCTCCGCGCTTCAGCTCCGGGCCGATGAGCCGTATTCTCGCACACGCGACTATGACCTGCAGCACTCCAAGATCGCTCTGCGCTTCGACCTCGATCAACGAAAGGTGATCGGCGACGTCACGCACACTGTTTCCATTCTTCGCGACAACACCGCTAAGGTCTGGTTCGACGCCGTTGGACTCGACATTCTCAGTGTCACTGTCAATAAATCTCCGGCCAAGTTTGAAACGACGACCGCAAGACTTATCGTTCCGCTGCCAGCGGCCTCACACCCCGGCGAGAAATTCGATATCGAAATCAAGTACGAGGGTAAGCCGTCGAAGGGACTCTACTTTATTCTTCCCGACAAAGGTTATCCGGGTCGCCCGAAACAAATTTGGAGCCAGGGAGAATCAGAAGATACGCGCTACTACTTGCCGACCTACGATTATCCGAACGATCGGCTCACCACCGAAACGATTCTGACGGTCCCGGAGTCGTGGACCACCGTTGCCAACGGAAAACTCATGAGCGTGAGTGACGCGGGCGGTGCGATGAAAACATGGACGTGGCGCGAATCCGTTCCGAGCTCTACCTATCTCATCACCGTCGTTGCGGGTGAGTTCGACGAGGTGAAGCAATCCTGGCACGGCCTTCCGGTAACGTACTACGCACCCAAAGGTCGCGGCGATCGGCTGGCCGCCAACTACGAGCGCACGCCTGCGATGATCGAGCTTTTCAGCAAGAAGTTAGGCGTTGAGTATCCCTGGGAAAAATACTCCCAAGCGATGGTGGACGACTTCGTTGCGGGTGGCATGGAGAATTCCAGCGCCACGACAAACACGGCTGAATCGCTAAGAAATCCCAAACTCATAGGCGAATACCCCACGGACGAGGACGAGTTGATCTCGCACGAACTGGCGCATCAGTGGTTCGGTGATCTGGTCACCTGCAAGAACTGGGGAAACATTTGGCTGAATGAAGGGTTCGCCACGTTCTTCGAAACGGTCTGGACAGAATCGCACTACCCGAAGGATCAGGCAGCCTACGACATGTGGAATGCCGGGCGGGAGTGGTTCGCGAACTCCGAGCTTTACGAAAAATCGATTGTGCGCTTCGATTTCGATGACTCGAATGAGTTTGACGGGAATGCTTATGGCAAGGGCGGTTGGGTGCTGTACATGCTGCGCCATCAACTCGGCGATGACGCTTTCTGGCGCGGCCTGAAACACTATCTGGAAGTCAACCGGGGCAAGAACGTGGTTACCGCCGACCTGGTCAAGGCGATTGAGGAGTCCTCCCACGTCAGCGTGGATCAGTTCTTCCATCAATGGGTGTACGGCGCGGGCGCACCGAAATTCGATGTTGCCTACTCCTATGACAGTGCAAAACATCAGGTCGCCTTAACGGTCAAACAAACGCAAAAGGTGGAAGGGAGTGTGGGCATTTTCAGCGTTCCCGTCGACGTGGAAATCACAACGTCGTCCGGCCCGAAACTCTATCCCATGAAGGTGACCAAGGACGCCGAGACATTTACGTTTCCTTCCGATGCTGCGCCGTTGATGGTTCTGTTCGATAAAGGCGGCTACATTCTCAAGACCACTGATTTTCACAAAGATAAGAAAGAGTGGCTGTACCAGCTCAAAAACGCCACGGAATTCAGCGATCGCGCCGACGCGGTGGTCGCACTGAGAAAAATCAAGAATGACGACGAGGTCGTTGCGGCACTCGCTACATCGTTGAACACGGACAATGCCTGGGGTATTCGCGCGCTCTCCGCTACTGCGCTCGGGCGGATCGGTGGCCCCGCCGCGCTGAAACATCTCTTCGGGGCGCTGAATACGAGCGATTTCGCGCCAGTGAGGTATCACGTCGTCGCCGCCATCGGGGAGTTCAAGGATGATCCCAGCGTTCCCTCCAAGCTCGAAGCTATCGCGCGCGACGACCACTCTTATCGAGCCCGAGCCAGTGCACTGGAAGCGCTTGGCCGGCTCAAGTCGCCGAACGCGATGGGCATTCTGACCGGTGCGGTCGATGGCGAATCACCCGATGGGTTTCTACGGAACGCCAGTCTTCGCTCACTGGGTTACCTGGGAGACAGTAAGGCCGCGCCGCTGCTGCGGGAATGGGCGGCACCCGGCAAACCCTTGGATTCGCGAGGCGCGGCCATAGCCAGCCTGGGTCGCGTGGACAAAGGGAACAAGGAAATTACGCAACAGATCGCGTCTTATCTGAGCGAGCCGCACTTCACGGTTCGCTGGGCGGCGATCTCGGCATTGGGAAATCGCGGAGACGCCAGCGCGATTCCTGCGCTGGAGGCTTTGCTGAAGACCGACGATCTGAGCATCGAAATGGTTCCTGAGATCAAAGAGCAGATCGAAAAGCTGCAAAACCCGAAAGGGACAAAGAGTAAGGGACACCACGAAAACGACGATGAAATGTTTGACGAAGAAGGCGAAAAAGCGGGTACCGAAGGCAATCAAACGTCGGTTTCGAGTCGTCTCGAGCAACTCGAGCGACTCGTGCAGGAAATGAGCGATCGGCTAAAGACCATCGAGGCCCGCCTGCCGGTCCAACCCAAAAATTAGTCCCTCCATCGCGGCTTCTACTCACGGCTCCGCTATCAGGATTCGAAGGTCGCGCAAGTTGTTTCCCGTGGGTCCGGTAGTGACAGCATCCTCGAGCCGATCGAAAAAGTTGTAAGCGTCGCTTCGCCGGAACGCATCGGCCGGGTCCATCCCCATCGATCTAGCGCGCTCGAGCGTCCCTCCATCCGCCACTGCTCCGGCCGCGGGACTATTTCCGTCGATCCCATCGGTACCCGCGCTCAAAACCGCCAAGCGCCGACCCGCGATCTTCTCTACGCAGGCCAGCACAAACGCGGAGTTTCTACCGCCGATGCCATTGCCGGTGACCGGCGAACTGACTTCTCCATCCGCGATTAACGCCACACGCCGTCCTGGATGCGCCGACCGAAGCCCCTCCAACTGTCCTAGCAGGAAAGTGGAGGCTTTCTCGACGGGCCAATCGTCCGTCGTGTTGTCACAGCACGTGACGCATCCCTTAGCCTCCGCGAAGTGGTGTGCCGGATGAAACAGGTCGTCCATACCGAGAAGCAGTGAAAAGTGCGCATTCGCAAACGCGGGATCGCCGGCCTTGGGCGTTTCGATCATCTTTCCATCGTCGATCCATTGGCGCATGGCTAATGGCAGCTGGCCCAGTAAACCGTATTGCATCAACACCTGACGCACATCCGCAACGGTTGTCGGATCCGGCAGTGTCGGCCCTGAAGCCAACGCCGCTTCCTGTTTGGTCGGAACGTCGCTGACGGCGAGCGTGATCTTGGTTGCCGCCCCCGCGGCGGCGGTTAGCCTCCCTCCCTTAACGGCGGATAGATGCCGGCGAACGGTCCCGATCTCGGCGATGGGCGCACCGCAGGTCACCAGTGCGGAATACAGCTGCTGCAGATGCTCCAGGGTCTGGTTCGAATCGAGCGGCAATTCGACCAGGGCAGATCCCCCACCCGACAGTAAGAAAAATACCAGAGTCTTTTCATCGCAACTCTTCAACGCTGCGAGAATCGCTTCCGCAGCCTGCCAACTCTCGCGATTGGGTATGGGGTGTCCGCCCACGAAGTATCGCAGACCGTTCAAGATTCTCGCCGGTTGCGTGGGCGCCGATACCACGCCATCGAAGGTGAGATTCGACGTAATCACCGGCACGAGGCCCTCTACCATGCCATGAGCTGCTTTGCCGATCGCGATCACGCAAATGCGATTGAACCTGCGCAGGTTCACAACAATTTCGTCGCCGCAACGCAACAACGGCCCATCGCGCCAGAGCTTGCGCCGCATGGTCGCCGCGACATCAATCGCCGCTAGTGTTTCGAGGAAAATTTGGCGGGCGAGTTGCTTGAGATCCGCCATGGGAGGTCGCCAACGCTCAATTCTTCTTTAGCACTTCGGGGTTCAGCAGATTGGGCGGCCGCTGCCCCTTGAACAACGCCGTTACGTTTTCCGCCGCCATGGAGGCCATCTTCGTGCGCGTTTCCAGCGACGCCGAAGAGATGTGTGGCGCGAGCACGACGTTTGCCCGCTTGAGGCCCGCATGAATGAACGGCTCGTTCTCATACACATCTAACGCGGCACCAGCGATCTTTCCGGTTTCCAGCGCATGCACCAACGCTACCTCGTCAACGACCGGACCCCGCGAGGTATTGATCAAGAACGCGGTTGCCTTCATCTGGGCAAACTTCGCGCCGTCAAAGAGTCCCCGCGTTTCCGGAAGGAGCGGCACGTGCACGCTGACAAAGTCCGCCTCCGCCAGCAATGCATTGAAATCACGACATTCCGCCTTCAATTCCTTTTCGACACCCAGTGGAGCGCGGATCCCATCGCTATAGATAACTTTCATCTGGAATCCCGCTGCGCGCCGAGCCACGGCGCGCCCGATGCGTCCAAATCCGACCAATCCCAAGGTCTTGCCCCAGACGTCGGTACCGACGAGTTGATCGAGGTCCCAACCCTTCCAATTGCCGGACCGCGCCAATTGCTCGCCCTCACCGAGGCGGCGCGCCACGGCCATCAGCAGCGTCCACGCAAAATCCGCGGTGGTCTCGTCCAACACGCCAGGGGTATTGGTGGCTACTACGCCGCGTTTCGTGCACGCGGGCACGTCAATATTGTCGAAGCCCACCGCCACGTTCGCCGCAATCCGCAACTTCGGCGCTGCCCGCAATAATTCTTCGCCCACCTTCTCGGTGAGAAGGCACACGAGTCCCTCTTTGTCTTTGACTCGTCGAAGCAACTCTTCCTGAGGAATGCGCTCGGGTTGCGTCCAATATTCCACGTCACAACCGGCATTTAGAATCTGTTGCGCGGCCGGGAACAGGGGTCGCGTCGCCAGCACTCGCGGCTTTGGCATCGGGTCCTCCCTTACGTAAGTCGCTACACTAGCACAGGTTGCGCGCCGCCATGACAGGCCCGTTGCGCAAGCCACGTTATTCTCTCTATAGTGAACCTAGCACTCACCCAGGCTGTAACGCCTATGACTCAGGTCTTCGTTCGCGAACTCAAGAAACTTCTGGGTCCCTCCGGGGTATTGAACCTGCCGGAAGACGTGCTCCTCTACGAATATGATGGCTCGGTCGAGAAGGGCCGTGGGGACATCGTCGCCTTTCCTCGCAGCACTGATGAGGTGTCCCGCGTTGTTGCGCTTGCGGTGCAACACCAGATACCTATTGTTGGGCGTGGCGCGGGAACCGGCCTGTCCGGCGGGGCGCTCGCTCGCCGTGGTGGGCTCATCATCGCGTTCACCCGCATGAACCGCATCCTTGAGCTCGACTTTGAAAATCAACGCGCGGTCGTACAACCGGGCGTCGTCAATCTCGATCTCACGCGCGCGGTCGAGCATGCCGGTCTTTATTTCGCGCCCGATCCATCGAGCCAGAAATCCTGCACAATTGGGGGCAACGTTGCTGAAAATGCCGGTGGCCCTCATACCCTGGCTTACGGCGTCACGACGAATCACGTCACCGCGCTGGAACTAGTCTTACCCGACGGTCAAATCATTCGCGTCGGAAACAAACAGGGCGACGCCTTCCTCTATGACCTCAGCGGACTACTCGTCGGTTCGGAAGGCACCCTCGCGCTGATCACAGAAATCACCGTCAAGCTCTCCCGCAAGCCGGAGGCGGTCAGGACCCTGCTGGCTGTCTTCGATACGATTGATGATGCCTCGGAAACCGTCGCCGACATCACCGCGCGCGGCATCACGCCTGCCGCCTGCGAGATGCTGGATGGCTGGACCCTACGCGTCGTCGAAGACTACATTCACGCGGGTTTTCCGCTCGACAGCGCCGCGGTCCTGCTGATCGAAGTCGAAGGCATTACGGAAGCCGTCATCGCGCAGGCGGCGACCATCGACGAAATCTGCCGGATCCACCACGCTCGCGAAGTGCGGGTCGCCCACGATGACAAAGAGCGCGATTTACTCTGGAAAGGCCGCAAGAATGCTTTCGGGGCCCTCGGGCGGGTGGCTGCCGGCGTCTATGTTCTAGACGGCGTCATACCTCGCTCCAAACTTCCGCAAACTCTTCGCCGCATAAAAGAGATCGGTGATCAATTTGGTTTTCGGATCGGCAACATCTTCCATGCTGGCGATGGCAATCTTCATCCGATCGTTCTCTACGATCCGCGCGACACCGAACAATTCGAACGCGCCCTCAAAGCGTCCGTCGAAATCATTCGCTACTGCGTTGAAGTCGGCGGCAGCCTCTCCGGGGAGCATGGCATCGGGATGGAAAAGAGCGAACTCATGCCGCTGCTGTTCTCCGATGCGGATTTCGACTTGATGCGGCGCATCCATGACACGATGAATCCCACTTGCTCGCTGAATCCGGGAAAGGTCTTTCCCCTAAACAAGGGATGCGGCGAAATCCGTATCCGACCGCCAGTTCCGGAGGCACTCGCTCACAGATGACGGCCTTGACGAATAACATCGCCGCCAAGTTCGGATCACTTAGCGTTGCTCTGCGCGATTTCGCCGACCCTTCGGATCGCGAATCTTACGCCATCGACGGCTTTGTTCCTGTCGCTGTCGCGAGGCCCTCCACCACCGAAGAAGCCGTCGAAATCGTCCGTTTCGCGGCAAAAGACAAGCTGGGGGTGGTTCCGGTTGGGGCACGTACGAAACTCTCGATCGGCGCGACCCCCGCCCGCTACGACATCGCGCTGGACATGTCCGCCATGAGCCAGATCTCGCACTACGATCCTGCGGATCTCACCGTGAGCGTTGGTGGGGGGATGTCGCTGGCAACGTTGAATGCCACACTTCGCGAGCACAACCAATTCCTTCCGCTGTTGGTGCCCTTTTACTCGCAGGCGACCGTCGCCGGCACGATCGCTTCAGGCATCGATTCTCCACTCCGTCAAGCCTACGGTACCGCGCGCGATTTTCTTCTCGGCGCAGAATTCATCGACGGCACCGGCGCGCTTGTGAAAAGTGGCGGCCGCGTCGTGAAGAACGTCGCCGGCTACGATCTGCACAAGCTGCTCATCGGTTCTCTCGGCACCCTGGGCGTGATCACGCGCCTCAATTTCCGCACATTTCCAGCACCTCTCAGTCCCCGTGGATTCCTGGCGTCCTTCTCCAGTCAGGAAGCTGCGCTGAATGCGCGTCGCGCAATCGCAGAGTCTCCGCTGTCTCCGCTGACCCTCGACGTCATCAATCCACGCGCTGCCCAGATTTTCTCCGAGCATACTCCAAGGATGGCCGAAGTCTCCGTTTTTGCCGGCGATAGCCGCCAGACCGGCGATGGGCAATTGCCATTGCCCGGCGAGTGGTTTCATCCTCGCCATCGGCAACTCTGTGCTGCTTTCGCCGGGGTTCCCGAAGTCTTGGATCGGTACGTGCGCGATCTCACGCGCGTAGCGGAGCGATGCGGAGCAACCTCAATTACTATCCTTGACGACGCGACTCGTCCGTCGATTTGGGGGCGCCTGCGCGAAGCTCTGGCGATCTTCCGCGAATCATCACCGTTCGCCATCGTCCTCAAACTTAGCCTGCTGCCGTCTGTCCACGCACATGCCATTACGGTTCTCGAGTCCGTAGGCAACGCCGCGAAACTGCCACCGGCACTGATCGCCCGGGCGTCGGGCGCGCTTTACATCGCTCTCCTTCCTGAAACTGTTGAAGACTTCTCCATCGAGGATGTCGCGCTGATGACCCAGGAGATAATCTCGCTGAGCCACCGCTTCGACGGCCGGGCCTCTTTGCTTTTCGCCCCGCCCACGATCAAACACCTCCTCGAATCCACACTGAACTCGCATCCCCACTCCGATCTAGCGTTAATGCACAGAGTCAAATCGGCTTTCGATCCCCAAAATATCTTCGCGCCCGGCCGCCTTTTCTCCAATCCGTTATAGCGGGCGCTTCGCTAAGCAAACGCGTTCTCGCATCGTCGCGTATCTCCACGCTAAGTTACAAAAGTTATGAAGGAGAGGAGCTTCAGCGCCGCGCAAACACTTGGACATTCGACGCGGGACAATTCCAAGAAAATGACAAGCTGCAGCCTCAGGCCACGGCTTAACTCAGCCATTCATCCAAACATGCCCAGCCAGCAATAACACCACTCCGACCATCACCCAGTAATGCCAGCCGCGAACCACGGGCCGCCCTTGGAGATCGGAATCCCGCAACGCCAATCCTAACGCTACCTGCAAGCCCAGTAAGAATAAAGCGGCGGTCGCCAACCACAGACCTGCAATATTCGCTCGCCGCATGTGCCCCGCTTGCATTGGCACCCAAGCATGCATGAACGACAAACCCGCTACCAAATATCCTAGCCAATAATGTATCGACATTCGCCTGAGATATGGCGACTCAAAACTCTGTGCAACACCTAACCAAACACTCAACCAATTACGTCGCAACAAGTACGGCAGGGCAATCTCAACACCAACCAAAATCACCGCGATCCATCCGCTGACGCTCGTGTAAAAAAACGAATTCATTCCGACTGCACCTTTACATACCCTGTCAGAATTACGATCTGATCCGCCGCGATAACCTGAGCCTTCTGGACAGTTCCAGTAACGTGCACAACGGCCCCGGCATGAACGTCGGCCAGGTTCCCCATCACAATCTTGGTCTGACTATTGGACCGCACGGTCACCGCCGTGGCCGTTCGTGTATAGATCTCTTCGGTCTTCTTTTGTAACAGCTTCCCTGCTATCTTTCCTTCTGAGCTGGCCTCCGCAATCTCCAGCACAAACTTCGCTGAGCTCCCCACGGCGCTGCGGGAGAAATCCTGCTCATCCGAAGCCGCGGCCGCGGACATCATCTTCGCCGTACCCCCGGACTTCCACACGACAAATGCAAACAGCAACGCGACCAGAGCAATCAGGACAAACCAGACTGTTCGCGCTCGCCGGCCCGCTATCTTGGCATCCAATTTCATGTCAACCCTCCCTCGCAAATCCGCGACACGCCCTGACTACTCAGGCGCCAACACGAAGGCAAGTCTCGACCCTGTACTTAGGTATAGAGTCAAGATTTTTCGTGGATGGTAGAAACGGAGGCTACGCCTACTTGGACGAACTTCTACCGCGTGGTTTCGATGCCGGACACACCAGCCCTTGCCGGCCCCGCAATTCTTGAATCACGGATCGAAGCTGCTTCTCCATGCTTTTTAGCAGCTTCACTTTTTTCTTGATGCTGGCCAATTTCTCCTCGCCCATCCGGACAATGGACTCCAACTCGCTCGGCTTCCGGGCTCCGCCGCCCGCCGGCAAACTGGCCACCGCAGAGTGCAGCCGCAAAAGCTGCCGAACCTCCTTCAGTGTAAATCCCAGAGGCTGGCACCACTTGATGAACACCAAACTTTCCAGATCAGCCCGCTCGTAATTCCGATACCCACCCGCCGTCCTCGCGGGCTCGCGCAACAACCGCCGCCGCTCGTAAAACCGGATCGTTTGAACGTTTACCCCAGCCGTTCGTGCCAATTCCCCAATGCGCATAAGCCCCTAGCCTTAACCCTATACCATAGTATAGGGTCAAGCGGTCGGAGAGTTCGCTTCCGAAGCGTCAAGGCGCGGTACGCCCATAAGAAGAAACGAGTCGCTCCGACCAGATACAACCAACCAAATCCGTGCACGCGCACCGCGATTGAGGCACAATCGTAAGATCGGAAGCGGCCCTACCAAGACGTGGGACAACCCGCAAGCATTCAACTGGAAGGCAGTCAGCGCGGAAGCCCATGCATTCACCTTTGTAAACGACGGAAACCATGATTCTGCAACTCGGCTACGACATTCAGTTTGATCTCCCCGGCCCGGTCACGATCATCACCTTGCTCAACGTGCATCCTTCCCGAGTCCCGGACCTGCTCTCCCCGGACGAACTACGTGTGGAGCCCGCGACCCGGACCGAGAGCTTCATCGACAGCTTCGGAAATCGCTGCATGAGGGTGGTGGCGCAAAAGGGTGCGCTTCGCCTAAGCAATTCGACTCAAATCTCAGATTCCGGCCTGCCCGACGCCGTCAGCCCGAACGCTCGCGAAGTGCCCGTGCAGGACTTGCCCCACGACGTACTGCGCTATCTCTACAATAGCCGTTACTGCGAGGTAGACCGCTTCTCGATTATCGCGTTGGAATTGTTCGGAGGCCTGCCTCCCGGATGGTCACGAGTCCAGGCCATTTGCGACTGGATCCACACCAGGGTCGTCTTCGGCTATCAACACGCCCGCCCCACAAAAACCGCACTGGACGTATACACCGAACGCATCGGTGTCTGCCGAGATTTCCAGCATCTGGCTGTAACCATGTGCCGCGCCCTGAATATCCCGGCCCGCTATGTGACCGGATATCTAGGCGACATCGGCGTGCCGGTAACCGGCGTCATGGACTTCAGCGCGTGGTTCGAAGTTTATCTCGAAGACCGCTGGTGGGCCTTCGACGCCCGCAACAACCAGCCGCGCATCGGACGGGTACTCATGGCGACGGGTCGCGACGCCTCCGACGTCGCCATTACCACCTCGTTCGGCGTGGCCAACCTGACGCACTTCAGCGTGGTAGCCGAAGAGCTATCACGAAGCCGAGCCGCTAGCGCCCTTCCAACCAATTCCTTGTAGGGGCGTAGGATCTCTGCGCCCAATTCGGCAACCAGGCGAGGCGTGGCGCAGACGCGATCTCACAACGAATTCCTCCGAGCAATATTCCCCAACACTGCCCCGCTAGGCTTGACCGTTCTCCTCTGCGTCGCCAAGTCCACCGCAACAATCCCAAACTTCGGCTCAAAACCCGACATCCACTCAAAATTATCAAGCAGCGACCAGGTAACGTACCCACGCACATCAACGCCGTCGTCGATCGCACGCTTCAATCCGGTTAGCGCACGCTGATAATATTCCACGCGCCGACTGTCATCGGCCGTCGCGATTCCATTCTCGGTGACAATAATGGGCACGCCTGCTTCCTTGCTCGTGTAGCGCACCACATGCTCCACGCATTCTGGGTAATACTCCCAACCCACCTGCGTCGTTTCCACACCGCCGGGCACCGGCAAGTCTTTCTTTCCCACGATGGATCGCGAATACATCTGCACTCCCAGATAGTCACAGTGCTTGGCCACCTCAAACCACGGTCCGTACACGTCAGCCCGCTTTTCGGCCAAATGACTATCGGTGGGAGCCGGCTGATCGTCCGACATCGCCAGGTTGAATCCTACCGGCATATCGCTCCGCACCGACTTCATCGCTTCCCGGCCTTTGTGGTGCGCCGCCAACAGACCGTCGCGGTTCTTCTTCCCATCCCCGACAAAAAAACTCGCGAATTCCGGCGCATTGAGATACTTGCGTACCTTGGGCAGGTTTCCCTGCAGCAGTTCCGGCAAACTCTTTCCCTCCGTTCCAGGCAGATTGATCCAGTTCAACAGTTGCGGAATGTCCGGCTCGTTAAACGTCGAGGCATAGTCGACCATGTCTCCCAGGTGCTTGGTCGCCTTTTCACAGAACCGGGCGTAGAGATCGGCAGCAGCGGGATTTTGCCATCCGCCCTTGCACGCAAACCAGCGCGGGGTGCTGAAGTGAGAGTAGGTCAACAGTGTGGTAAGACGATGTTCGCGGCAAACCGCTAGTACCCGCCGGTAGTGTTCCAGTTCCGCATTCGAAAAGAATCCCTCTTCCGGTTCGATGCGTGCCCACTCCAACGAAAAACGGTAGGTATTGAATCCAAGATCAGCCAACATCCCGATATCTTGCGGATACAAATGATAGTGATCGCATGCGTCGCCCGACGGCTCTTTGAATATGCTCTCGGGCATGTGTTCGATCGCCCAAAGATCGCTATTAGTGTTGTTGCCCTCCACCTGGTGCCCGGCCGTCGCGCAGCCCCACAAGAACTTGTCGGGAAACGCTTTGCCTTTGTCCGCAACGCCCGACGCCGGCGCCATTGATGATTCTTTGGCGCCTCCAGTTCGTACTAGCGGGGTTCCGCCCATCATCCCGACGACCGCCGCCGCTGAGGCACTTTGCAGCAGCGTCCGCCGCGTGATGGATTTCGACTTACCTTGGGTAACTGGCCGCAGCGACTTTCTCATCTCGGCCTCTCCTTCGATCGGCTCTCAGGGAAACGCGATTGCCGTCAGAGACTCTAACGCCAGAACCCACGGACACATAGCGCTGATTTGCCAAAGGGACGCAACAAGTACGCAGCTCAAATTCCGGCCAACATGGCAATCGTCGAAGCCGACAAACGAAATCTCCCTGGTTCGAGACCACGAACTTCCGAGCGAATCGCAAACAATCCACCCGCCAGCTTCTCACGCTCCCGGGCACGCAGAGACGCGGTCGTAATAAACAACGTTCTGAGGTCACTTCCACCGAAGCTGCAATTCGTAATATTCGACACTGGCATCGGAATCGTTTGCACGACTGTTCCCGTCGCGGAGATTCGCACGATGCAGCCCCCAAAAAACCGGCAATTCCAAAGGCAGCCTTCTTCGTCCATAGCGGACCCATCCGGAAGTCCCGGTGCAACATTCTCTACAAACGCTCGACGATTGCGCACCGACGAATCTTTGGCGTCGTAGTCGTAGGCGTAGATGACGTTCCGAACAGAACACCCGCAATAAAATGTAGTCTGATCCGGACTCCAAACCAGCGTATTCGTGATGCCGAAGCCTCTGTCGATCACACTCACGTCGCCCTCCGGCGTCACGCGATACAACGACCCTGTAAAGCCCTCAGCCTCCAGGTCACTACCCTCCCCTCCAACGTTGTTGCGCATGCTACCAACCCAGAAAACGCCCGTGGGGTCGGTCGCTCCATCATTCAATCGATTGTGCGGCCAATCGCGTTCCGGTTCAGCAAACGGTACTCGCCTGTCCCCTACCGGCGACCACAAAATCAAACGCGGCCCCAGCGCGACAAGTAACCACTCTGGATCGATTGTCAGTGAGATCGCACTCACGGGGACATCAAATCGCCAATTCGTACGTTCATGTGTCTTGGGGGAATAGCGGCGGATCTTGAATCCGTTGACGTCCGTCCAGTAGACACACTCGTGCTCTGGGTGCCACAGAGGACTCTCCCCAACGATATCTTTGGCCTCAACCAGACACTCGACAGTCATTCCGCGTAGCCCAATTCAGCCGGTGCGCCCTACATACTAACGAAACCCGCCTCACTTTCGATACCCAACGCGAATACCCGGAGCGAAATCCCAGCCCCTTCAGAAATTCACAGTCCCACAGGCTGCCTTCCTAAGGAACTTCTTCCCCGCAATCTCGTACTTGTTAACAGACGCGACTCCAACGTGTCCCTGGACGTCGTCCGGCCTGCCGGGAGGTGTTTGTGAGGGAATTTCGGAACCAGCTGAGACAAGTCTTCCGCAGATTGGCTCGCGCTCCAATGTTCACCGCGATCACGTTGATCACGCTGGCAGCGGGAGTCGGCGCCAACACGGTTGTTTTCAGCGTCCTGGAAGGCGTCCTGCTCAAACCCCTGCCCTATCCTCGAGCCGAAGACCTCGTCGGAGTCTGGCAAACCGCTCCGGGCCTCAACATCAAGGACCTGAATGTCGCGCCCTCCACTTACTTCATTTTCCGTGAGCAGAATCAAAGTTTCGTCGACGTGGGCGCCTATCAATACGATTCCGTCAGTATCACCGGTGTCGCGGAACCCGAACAGGTCCGAGCATTGCGCGTAACCGATGGCACTCTTCCTCTCCTTGGCGTCACTCCTGCCCTCGGCCGCACCTTTAGCCGTCAGGACGATACCGCCGGCGCCCCTCCCACCGCAGTTATCTCCTACGCATACTGGCGCCGCAAGTTCAGCGCCGACCCCACCATGATCGGCCGGACCATCATCGTCGACGGGAAGGCTCACCAGGTCATCGGCATCCTTCCCAAGACCTTTCATTTCCTGGATAGCGAAGATCGCGGCGTAATCCTCCCAATGCAGTGGGACCGCAGCGACATTCATCTGGGAAATTACAGCTATGAAGCCCTCGCTCGGCTCAAACCAGGCGTCACGCTCCAGCAGGCGAACGCAGACCTGGCGCGAATGCAGCCAATCGTCATGAACAGCTTTCCCGCACCCGAAGGTTTCAGCATAAAAATTTTCCAACAGGCCCAGATCGGCCCAAACGTGCGCCCGCTCAAGCAGGACGTTGTCGGTGACGTCGGAAACACGCTATGGGTGCTGATGGGCTCGATCGGTATGGTGCTGCTGATCGCCTGCGCCAACGTCGCGAACCTGTTGCTGGTCCGCGTCGAAGGGCGCCGCCAGGAACTCGCCGTCCGTGGGGCATTGGGCGCCAGCCGCGGCCGCCTCGCCGCCGAGCTGCTGCTCGAAAGTATTGTTCTCGGATTGCTTGGTAGCGCGATTGGTTTAGCGCTCGCTTATGCCGCCCTTCGTGTGCTCGTTGTCCTCGCGCCCGACGGACTTCCGCGGATCAACGAAATCACGATCAACGGACCGGTCCTGCTCTTCACTTTATTCGTTTCTCTCTTTTCCAGCGTACTATTCGGCTGCATCCCGGTTCTTAAGTACGCCGGTGTGCGCCTCAACACCGGCATCCGCGAAGGCGGTCGCGGGCTCAGCCAAAGCAGGGAGCAGCATCGCGCCCGCGGCGTTCTGGTCGTAGTTCAGGTCTCGCTCGCGCTGGTCCTGCTCATCTGCTCCGGTCTGATGATTCGCACCTTCCGCGCCCTGACCAAGGTCGATCCCGGCTTCTCCAGACCTGCCGAACTGCAAACGTTCCGTATCTCCATCCTTTCGACGCAAGTCCCCGACCGCGTACAAGTAGTCCGCATGGACGAAGCGATCCTGAACAAAATCAAAGCAATTCCAGGCGTATCAGCGGTCGCATGGGGCTCAGGCATCCCCATGGATGGCGACTCCAACAACGACCCGGTCTTCATCGCCGACCGCACCTACGCAGAAGGCGCCCTACCCCCGCTTCGTCGCTTCAAACGCGCGGCCCCCGGCTTTCTCGAGACGCTAGGCACTCCGCTGATCGCCGGTCGCCTATTCACCTGGGCCGATACCTATCAGCGTCTTCCTGTTGCCGTAGTCTCCGAGAACTTCGCGCGAGAGAACTGGCCCAATCCCGCCGATGCTCTGGGCAAACGCATTCGCGTCGCAACCACCGACGACTGGCGCGAAATCATCGGTGTCGTCGGCAACGTCTTCGATAACGGCGTAAGCCAGCCCGCACCCACAATCATTTTTTGGCCCGTCCTGATGGATCGCTTCGAGGGCGACAAAGAGTACGTCGCGCGCGATGTGGCCTTCGCCATCCGAACCTCGCGCGCAGGCTCAGAAAGCCTTATGAAGGACGTACGCGAGGCGGTATGGTCGCTCAATCCCAACCTACCGCTCTCCTCAGTCAACACGGTGGATTTTTTCTACAAGAGGTCGATCGCCCGCACTTCATTCACGCTGATCATGCTCGGCGTCGCCGGAAGCATGGCTCTCTTACTTGGCGTGGTCGGCATCTATGGCGTGATCGCCTATTCCGTCTCCCAACGAACCCGCGAGATCGGCATTCGCATGGCCCTGGGCGCGCAAACGCGGGCATTGACCAGCATGTTCGTGCGTCACGGCCTGCGCCTGACCGCAATCGGAGTGGTCTTTGGAGTCATCGCCGCGATAGCGGTGATGCGCCTGATGTCAACGCTGCTCTTCAACGTGAGCCCCGTTGATCCCATCACCTATCTTGTGGTTTGCGCTGGATTGGTCGTGCCGGCATGGCTGGCCAGTTACCTTCCGTCGCGGCGCGTAGCCAGTGTCGATCCGGTCGAGGCCCTGCGCGGAGAATAGCGCCCGCAAAGTAGGGATGCGCTTCAGTTCACCCTGACAAAGGAAGGGCACGTCCCAGCGAGCCGGGTCCTGGCATCAAACCATGCCATCAAACAACGCTTCGACCGTTGGCCTGCTCCACCCACTTGCTCAAAATGCCCGCGAACGAAGAGGGCATCTCATCGAACGTCAAGCCCATCCCTCGTCGAGGTTCGATCCGAGCCACGGTGCCATGAGCTTCCAGAAATTCCGTCTCGGTGTAGATCTCGATGACTACGCAGGTCCCTTCGGGAAACGGATTCGACATTTCCACGTAACATCCATGCTGGCTTAGATCGCTCACTCGCGAGGACGTGCGGGCATTTTCCTTTTCGTCGATGATCTCGGCCCTCGCAATAAATGGATACCGCGGTGAGCGGCGTCGTTCGGTTCGCATCAGTTTTCACCCCTCGGGGGAAGGCTGTTGCGATGCTAACGCCATTGCCCGTGCGGGGCCGAGCAATCCTCTTTGTCTGCCGCCTATCCGTTACCGCAATCTCTTTAGCCGCGCAGGGCTCTTCTCCCAGTCCTCACAGCCTCGTACCACCAAGACCCTTTTTTGGACTGTTATTCGTGCCGCAGTGCGACCATCGGATCAACTCGCGTGGCGCGGCGGGCGGGAATGTGGCACGCGACCAGAGCGACAACGGCCAAAAGCAGCGCAACAGAGGTAAACGTAATCGCATCGGTCTCACTGACGCCAAAGAGTTGCGCCTTAAGCACCCGCGTGAATGCCAGAGCCAGCGCCGTGCCCACAACGAGGCCCGCCAGTGTGAGCCTGAATCCCTGGCCAAGAACGATACTGTAGATGCCTCTTTTCTCCGCGCCGAGCGCCATGCGGATGCCGATTTCCCGCGTGCGTTGGCGAGTGCTGTAAGCCACGACGCCATAGATGCCGACGGCGGCGAGCAGCATGGCAAGAAGACCGAACGAGCCGGCAAACGTAGCCGCGACGCGTCCAAAAAGTGTGCCGAGCTGCATGGTGACGGAAAGCGGATTCACATTGAACAGCGGCAACTCCCGATTGAGCTGATGGATGGTCTCTTCCACAGAAGAAGCCATGGCACGCGGATCGCCAGTCGTGCGCAGGTGAATGGTGGTGTCATGTGTCGGGCTATAGACCTGGTAACTCGGAAAATAGATGACAGGTTCGGTCGGGTAGGTGAGCAAGCGGTATTTGGCGTTGCGCGCTACTCCAACGATGGTGAACCGATCACCCCAGTCCGTCACCTGCTTGCCGATAGGGTCTTCACCCGGCAAATAGCGATCGACAAAGGCTTGGTTGACGACGGCAACGAGTTGCGAGTTCAGCGTATCCGCTTCGGTGAATTCACGGCCTGAAATCACCGAGGTGCGGAGAGTGCGAAAGTAATTCGGCCCGACCAACGCACGGCTGATCTCCATCGATTCGTGCGGTTGTGGCACGTAGCCTTCGATCTGCAGATAGTCGGTGTGGATGCTGAAGCTCAGTGGTGAAAAATCAGCCAAGGTCACGGATTCGACCCCGGGAAGCGCCGAGAGCCTGTCGAGCACCTGTCGGTTGAACGCCACACCCGTCGCGCGCGTGTAACCAGCCGGCGAGAGTTCATAAGAAGCAAGCAGCAGATGACTTGCTTCGAATCCCGGATCCGATTGCTGTGCTTTCTGAAGGCTGCGGGTAAAGAGTCCCGCGCAGACCAAGAGAACGAGCGAGAGTGAAATCTGTGCCACCACCAGGCCGCTCAAGAGACGACCCTTGTGCAAAGTAAGCGAGACGCTAGTCGCTTCCTCCTTGAGAACAGATTGCACCGGCAGGCTCGAAGACCGCAGGGCCGGAACAATACCAAAGAGGATCGCAGCGAGGATGGAAACCGCAATCGTCACGAAAAGCACGCGTTGATCGACGTGCGCGTCGTTTGTCAGCGGAAGAGAGCTGGGCGGAAAGAAAGCGACGAGGCTGCGCGAGGTACACATCGTAATCACTATGGCGGCAGTACCACCGAGCAGACCAAGCAGCAGGCTCTCGATCAAAAACTGCCGGATGATCTGTTTGCGTGAAGCGCCCATTCCCAGCCGGATGGCAATCTCCCGGCGGCGTCCGACCGAACGCACCAACAGGAGACTGGCAACATTGGCGCAGGCCAGCAGCAGCAGGACCACGGCGAGCCCCAGCAACATGGGAAGAATCTTGTAGAGATATCCGTTGATGCCGAAGGGAGAACGCCAAAGCGGGTCGAGAGAAATCTCGTTCGGACTATCCCGGTGATCCTCCGGGAACCGCTCGGCGATTCCCCGCATGAGCAGGTTGAGTTCGGCCTGCGCCTGATTCTTCGTGACACCCGGGCGAAGCTTTCCGAGCACGTTCAACCAGAAAATGCCGCGATAATCGGGACGGTTAAAACCCCAAACATCACGATCCATCGAGACAGGAATCCACAGTTCGGTGCGAAGGCCGGGCGCGCAGCCCGTGAAATCCCGCGGGGCTACCCCAATAACGGAGTAGGGATGGCGATTGATCTGAATCGTCTTGCCAACGATTTGCGGATCGCCCGCGAAGTGGTTCTGCCAGACGGTGTAACCGATGACGATTACTGCAGCGCCGGCGCGCGGCGTTCCTTCTTCGGGAAGAAAAGTGCGGCCGAGAATCGCGTGGACACCGAGAACATCAAAATAATTGGCGGTGGTCAGGGCGCCGTAGATGCGCTCGGGCTTTGCGGCGCCCGTGAGAGACATGTAGTCATCGTGATAGCCGAGAAGTCCAGAAAAAGTTTGAGTGCGCTCGCTGAGGTCATGAAGATCGGGATAAGAAAATGGCGGGGTGGGATGATCGCTGCGATCGCCGCGCATGACGGTGACAAGGTCGCTCGTTTGAGCGACTCCGGGAATCGGGTTCAGCAAGGTAGCGCTGATCCAACTGAGCACAGTGGTATTGGCGGCGATGCCGAGCGCCAGTGTAAGAACGACGATGGCGGTAAATCCTGCATTCTTGCGAGACATCCGGAGCGCGAAGCGACAGTCTCGCACCAGCGCGTCGAGCCATGCTCCCGCCCGTGCATCTCTCACCTGTTCCTTCACCTGCTCGACGCCTCCCAACTCGATGCGCGCTTCTCGTTCCGCTTCATCTGGCTTCATGCCTGATCGCAGCTTCTCTTCGATCAACAAATCGAGGTGAGCGCTCACTTCCGCCGCAATGTCCAGTTCGTCTTTCTGCTTGCCGGTAACATTCCGGAAGAAACTGACCGCGCGAGAAAGCCAGCGTAACTTTCGCTTCTTAGTCACGACGCCTCCAGAGCCCGCGAGATCCCAAGCACAATCCGCTCCCACTTTGCGGTTTCCTCCTCCAACTGTTTCACTCCCGCCTTCGTCAGCCGGTAGTACTTTGCCTTGCGGTTGGTTTCGGACTCTCCCCATGCCGATCTGATCCAGCCTTCTTCCTGCATCCGGCGTAGCGCGGGAAATAATGATCCGGACTTCACCACAAACGTGCCTTGCGATATCTGTTCAATCCTGCGAGAGATTCCGAGGCCATGCATTTCACCCAAGCGCAGGGCTTTGAGGATCACCATGTCCAGCGTCCCTTGCAAAAGATTGGTTTGTTCCGGACTCAAGACGCTCTCCTGTAGAGATTCTACTGGGAGATTAGACCTTCCCCAGTAGAATGTCAACAGGTCGCAGATCGAATATACGGAAATGACGGGGTCCGATCACTCCGTCATCTGCTCATCGTCACCGTAGCATGATGAAGCATCCGGAGTTCGACCAGATGGTTGCGCTTGCGGAGCGGCTCCGACTGGAATTGGATTCCTCCGACCGCAAGAACCTGGTCGGTAGTCAGATAATTCCCGATAAGTTGTGTCGGTTCAAACGGTCGATGCAACACCATCTGGTATAAAGCTGTTTTCAAAGGTGGTGTTTATGAAACAAGGGAAACGGTTTGGGCTTTCAGCCGAGCAGAAGAGCGACGTGTGGCGTCGTTGGAAGGCGGGGCAGACGTTGCATGAGATCGGGCGGGCTTTTGGCAAAGAACATTCCTCCAT
>Ga0185299_10001840_pt1 | contig 36825 bp, 31 predicted proteins | sample PaiPotPPA55metaG_FD_128002 | JGI IMG/M metagenome (GOLD analysis project Ga0185299, IMG submission 128002) | Iron sulfur acid spring bacterial and archeal communities from Banff, Canada, to study Microbial Dark Matter (Phase II) - Paint Pots PPA... ...
CCACGGCCGTGGCAGATCTGGCGGGCAATCGTATGGGCCCGCAGGCTCATGAACTGGTCGAAACCGGAGCGCCTCAACGAAATTGCCGCGCTACCATATGGAGGCACGGCGACACGCGGAGTTGCGAGTTAATATCCTCCAGCTCCGATGAAATAATTCACCATTCGGAGGCATTCTCCGCTTCCGGTTCTTCCCGGCTGCGGCGCTCGCGGTTAAATTTCACATCGGCCGCATGCCCATCACGAGCACTCAATTGATCAACGATCGGCGGGCCCGACCGGTTCCCGAATCCGACCATCCGTCAGGGAACCGGATGGATCACTGATTCGTTGATCAAGTAGGTGGAGCGGATGGTCCCAGCGCCCGATGTGAAATTCAGCAGCGGCCCCGAACCCGTTGGCCCCACGGTGAAATTTCACATCGAGACCGCAGCGCGATGCGGGATTTAACAGCCGAGCGCAGCGCACATAGGCCGATCCCGGGGTGGGGTTCTCTCCTCGGTCGGGCAGGCGCAGCCCTATCAGGGTTCTGCCGGGGGCGCAACCGGCGAGCTGTCTACGCCAGCAACAGCGGATGCTTCCGCCGGTTGCGCCCCCGGCAGGTTCCTGATCGCCTCCAGGTGCCCGGCCGAGGAGAGAACCCCACCCCTACCCCACCACCCGGAACCGCAGCCCGACAGCCCAGGATGCTCTCCGAGGGAGGCGCCCGCCGGAGGCGCAGTTGACGTTGACTTTCCACCAATCGCCCCACGTCAGGAGCCGACGCGACCTGACATACAGACCAAAAGACGGCAGAAGAGCCAGCATTCCGCAAAGGCTGATGCGAAATTCTCCCACCGCAGGCCGCCAATGTGACGGCAGTTAGCTGGGAGCCAGGCGCCGGTTTATTGCGACAGTCGCGAAGCGGCGATTTTTCCTTTGTCGGTCGTCGGTCAGTCGGCGGACCTCAAGCCCCAGCTACGCGGCCGGAGCCGGCCCGGTCGAACCGCGTACCACCAGCTCCGGCTCGAACAGTAGCTCCTCGGCGGTGACCGGGATGCCGTCGATCTGGCCTACCAGCATGGCCACGGCCGCGCGGCCGATGGCCTCTAGGGGCTGGCGGACGGTGGTGAGGGGCGGGTCGGTGCAGTTCATGAAGGCGGAGTCGTCGTAGCCGACCACTGAGACGTCTTGCGGGACCTTGAGGCCCGCTCGGCGGACCGCTCTTATCACGCCTAGGGCGATCGGGTCGCTGGCGCAGATGATGCCGGTCACGCCCTGCTTGAGCAGCCTGGACGCGGCTACCTGGCCGCCCTCGATGGAGAACATCGTGTGCTCTACGTGGCTCTTCGGGGCGACGATTCCGGCGCGCTGGGCGGCGATCTGGAAGGCCTCGTGCTTGCGGCGGCTCGGCATGTGGTCCGGGGGGCCGAGGATGAGGCCGACCTTCTCGTGGCCGAGCGAGATGAGGTGGCCGAAGGCCTGCTCCACCGCGACGGCGTCGTCCGTCGAGACCCTGGGGAAGTCGAGGTGCTCGCTGGCCGCGTTGACCAGGACCACCGGCAGCCGCAGTTCGAGCAGGCGCAGGTAGTGGCTGTGCGGGGCGTCGGCCTCGGCGTACTGGCCGCCGCCGAAGACCATGCCGGAGACCTGGCGCTCTAGCAGCATGTCCACGTAGTCGGACTCTGACATGCCGCTCGTGGTCCTGGTGCACAGCACGGCCGTGAAGCCGCGTTGCGCCAGCGCGCCGCCGACGACCTCGGCCAGCGCGGGGAAGATCGGGTTCTGCAGCTCGGGCAGCACCAGGCCGATCAGCCGGGCCCGCTCCCCGCGCAGCTGGGTGGGGCGCTCGTAGCCCATCACGTCGAGGGCCGTCAGTACGGCGGCCCTGGTGGACGCGGAGATCCCGGGCTTGTCGTTGAGCACCCGGCTGACCGTGGCCTCGCTGACCCCGGCCTTCTTCGCCACATCGGAGAGTTTGCCTGGCATGCTGCAAGCATACGGCATTTGCCTGCAAGAAGTTTGCGGTCCGCTCGGACTTTTTGCGGTACGGACCACGGTAGACCGCAAGCGGCCCGGCTGTGCGGGATTGTTCACGCGAACAACCCACATCCGGTGCCGATAAGTACCCTTATGTCGCTTTCTTGGAACAGCGATCGATGATCAAAAGCCTTCTACCTGCGTTGTTCGTTTCGTTACCGAAGGCTCCATTGACGCGAACCCCCCGCAGGGATTTACTTCCTCTCGCGGTACCGGTTACGGAACCGGTACCGGAGGTTTTGTGAGGGAGGCAGCGTTGCCGATCACCATCACCGACGTCGCGACGCGTGCGGGCGTGAGCAAGACCACCGTCTCGCGAGTGCTCAACGGCAAGGGCGAGCTGGACGCCAGCACCGCGGCCCGGGTCCGGCAGGTCATCGCCGAGCTCGGCTACGTCCCGAAGGCCGGAGCCGTGGGCCTGGCCCGCGGCCGCACCCGGGTCATCGGCATGCTCGCCCCATCCCTCACCTGGCCGTGGATAGGGGAACTACTGCAGGGCACGATCGATGTGGTCGAGTCCGCGGGCTACGGCCTGATGGTGTTCACCTGCACCCAGGGCGACCAGTCGATGCGGCGCTTCGCCGGCCAGGTCTCCGCGAAGTCCTTCGACGGCCTGGTGGTGATCGAGCCGGAGGGCACCCTCGACTACATCAGTTCCCTGCACGAGCAGGGCCTGCCGGTGGTGCTGATCGACGACCGGGAGCACCGGCCCCGCTTCCCGTCCGTGGCCACCACGAACCGGGCCGGCGGCGCCTCGGCGGCCGAGCACCTGCTCTCCCTCGGGCGCACCAAACCCGCCGTGATCACCGGCGAGGTGCGCTGGGGCTGCACTCGCGAGCGGCTCGCCGGGTTCCGGGCGCGGCTGGCCGAGGCCGGGCATCCGCTGGATCCGCGGTTGGTTCAGGGCGCGGATTTCACCTTCGAGGGCGGACTGCACGCGATGACCCGGCTGCTGCAGTCGGGCCTCGAGTTCGACTCCGTCTTCGCGCACAACGATCTGTCCGCCGCGGGCGTGCTCCAGGCCCTCGGCGAGGCGAAGCTGCGGGTTCCGCAGGACGTGGCGGTGGTCGGGTTCGACGACGTGCCGCTGGCCGCCTACACGAATCCGCCGTTGAGCACGGTCCGGCAGCCGATGCGCGCGATGGGCGAGGCGGCCGCCAGGCTGCTGATGGCGCACCTCGACGGCGGCGAACAACTGCCGGACGAGCCGCACATCGTGCCGACCGAACTGGTCGTCCGCGGCTCCTCCCACCCCCAGGCGAGGGGCGCGGAAGTCGCAGTGGGCTGATCGAACTCCGGCCGATCCGCCGCTGGACACGGCGGTCCGGCCGGAACGGGACCGGTCGTACGTTGCCGCGTACACCGATCCATCGCACGTCATCCATGAGTTAGGGACTCAAGTGAGGGATACATGCGTACATCACGAACTATAGCGATGCTGGCGGCTACGATGCTGGCGGCGGGCACTTTGACCGCGTGCGGAGGCTCCGGCTCGTCCGGCTCCAGCGGGTCGGGCAGCAGCTCCGGCGTGCTCAACATCGGCATGCCGAACGGCGCCCAGAGCGATAACAACAACCCGTTCCTCAGCTCCTCGGCGGCCAACAGCCTCGGGTACCGCAACGTCATCTACGAGCCCCTGGTGATGACGAACATCGTCCAGCCGACCGAGGCCGGCACCCCCTGGCTGGCCACCGCCTGGCAGTGGTCCGGCAACTACACCAAGCTGGTGCTGACCATCCGCAACGGTGTGACCTGGTCCGACGGCCAGCCGTTGACCGCGGCCGACGTCGCGTACACCTTCAACCTGCTCAAGTCGAACGCCGCGCTGAACCAGTTCGCGATCAAGTTCGGCACGATCGCCAGCAGCGGGAACACGGTCACGCTGACCTTCGCGAGCTCGCAGTTCGTCTACCAGACGCACATCCTCAACCAGTTCATCGTGCCCGAGCACATCTGGTCGAAGATCTCGAACCCGGAAACGAACGCGATCAGCGACCCGGTCGGCTCAGGCCCGTTCACGCTGTCCACGTTCTCCGACAACACCGCGACGCTCGTCCGGCGCTCGAGCTACTGGCAGGCGCTGCCTGCGGTCAAGACGCTGCACTACACCTCGTACTCGTCGAACACGACGCAGACGACGGCGCTGACCGACGGCACGGCGGACTGGAGCTTCGTCTTCATTCCGAACCCCGCGGTGACCTACACGGCGAAGGACCCGACGAACCTGAAGCTGTGGTTCCCGGCCGTGCTCGGCGACCACGGTCTGTGGCTGAACACGACCATCGCGCCGTTCAACAACGCCACGCTGCGGGTCGCGATGAACGACGTGATCAACCGGCAGGCGATCGTGGCGACCGGTGAGGACGGGTACTTCTACCCCGAGGTCACCAGCAACACCGGCATCCCGACGCCCGCGGGCACCTCGTTCATCGGCAGCCAGTTCACCGGCAACACGACGGACGTCTCGGCCAGCACCGCCAAGTCGCTGCTCAGCTCGGCACCCGGCTTCAGCTACAGCGGCAGCACCCTGGAGTACCAGGGCAAGCCGGTCACCATCCAGCTCGCGGACCCGGCCGGCTGGTCGGACTACGACACCGACCTGACGCTGATCCAGAACGAGCTGGGCACGATCGGCATCAACGCCAGCGTCTCCCAGCCGAACGCCAACACCTGGACGACGAACGTGGCCGACGGCGACTTCCAGGGCGTGCTGCACTGGACGAACAGCGGCGCGACCCCGTACGACATCTACGACACGATCTTCGACACCTCGGAGTCCGCGGCGATCGGCAGCACCGCGACCGGCGACTTCGGCCGCTTCAACGACCCGGCCGCGATGACCGCGCTGCAGCAGTACACCTCGGCGAGCACCGATGCCGAGCGGACGTCGGCCCTGAACACGCTCGAGAACATCGAGACGACGCAGATGCCGTTCATCCCGATCATGGCGGCCAACGCGGGCGGCGAGTACAGCACGAAGAACTGGACCAACTGGCCGTCGGCCACCAACCCCTACGCCCCGGCGCAGCCGACGCTGATCAACTCGCTGCAGATCATCCTGGACCTCAAGCCGGCCTCGGGCTCCTGACGCTCGTAGTAGTAGTCACCAAAGATCTGCCACCGGGGCCGGAGCGCGCTCTGACCGGCCCCGGTGGCGCTTCACCAAGGGAGTTCCGCCATGGATGCTGCCGGGCCATCGACAGCCGTCCTCGAGGCCGAGGGCCTCACCAAACACTTTCCCGCGGGCAGCGGGGGCCGTGCGGCGTTACGCGGCGGGCAACGACGGGTCGTGCACGCCGTGGACGACGTCGCCCTGAGCCTTCGCCGCGGCCAGGTCACCGCGCTGGTCGGTGAGTCGGGCTCGGGCAAGTCCACCGTCGCCCGGCTGCTCGCGCAGTTGCAGCCGCGCACCGGGGGCGCGGTTCGGCTGCACGGGAACGACATCACGGTACGCGGCGGACGGCGGTTCCGCGCGTACTGCCGCAGCGTGCAGCTGATCTTCCAGGACCCGTTCGCCTCGCTGAATCCGGTGCACACGGTCCGGTACCACCTGACCAGGGCACTGCGAATCCACGGCCACGCGGGAAACGGCTCGCAGGAGCTGGAGGAGGCGCTCGCCGGGCTGCTCGGCCGGGTGCGGCTGACTCCGGCCGAGCAGTACTTGTCGAAGTATCCGCACGAGCTGTCCGGCGGACAGCGCCAGCGCGTCGCCATCGCACGCGCGCTGGCGGCCGAGCCGGAGGTGCTGCTGGCCGACGAGCCGGTGTCGATGCTGGACGTCTCGATCCGGCTCGGCGTGCTCAACCTGCTGCGCGATCTTAAGGAGCAGCTGAGCCTGGCAGTGCTCTACATCACGCACGACATCGCCTCGGCGCGCTACTTCGCGGACGAGACGCTGGTGATGTACGCGGGCCGTCTGGTGGAGGGCGGGGACAGCGAGACGGTGACCCAGTCCCCCGCGCATCCGTACACCAGGCTGCTGATCGACTCGGCGCCGGACCCGGACCGGATCCTGCGCTCGGACGGCTCGGGCGCGACGCTGTCCGGCTCGGAGGCGGCCGGACTGGCCGAGGACGACCTCGGCGAGCCGCCGAGCCTGGTCACGCCGCCGACCGGCTGCCGGTTCCACCCGCGCTGCCCGCACGTGATGGAGCGCTGCAAGACGGAGCTGCCGCCGCGCTTCACAGTCGGCGAGAGCGGCCAGTGGGCCTCCTGCTGGCTGTACGACCCGCCCGCGCACGCGCCCATGCCCGGTGAGAATCCGCACTCGGCCGAGCCGCCCGAGGCGGGAGTCGACGCATGAGACGCCTGCTGACCCGGCTCAGCTTCTACCTGTTCACCGCGTGGGCCGCGATCACCATCAACTTCCTGATCGCGCGGACGCTGCCCGGAAACCCGGTCAGCGCCCTGCTGACGAAGTACCAGGGCCAGCTCAACTCCAGCGCGATCGCCTCGCTGACCGCGCTGTTCGGCCTGAACAAGCACCAGAGCGTCTGGAGCCAGTACGTCTCGTACTGGGGCCAGCTCGCGCACGGCAACCTCGGGATCTCCTTCTCCCAGTTCCCGATCCCCGTCAGCACCCTGATCGGCCAGTACCTGCCGTGGACGGCGTTCCTGGTGGGCACCGCGACCATACTCAGCTTCCTGATCGGCACCGGCCTCGGCGTGCTGGCCGGCTGGCGCCGCGGCTCGTGGACGGACGTGCTGCTCCCGGCGAGCGCGTTCCTGTCCTCGATCCCGTACTTCTGGCTCGGCCTGATCGCGATCAGCGTGCTGGCCAAGCCGGGCAGCTTCTTCCCCGGCTCGTTCAGCTACAGCCAGGGCCTGACCCCGGTGTGGACGCCGTCCTTCATGGGCAACGCGATCCAGCATGCTTTGTTGCCGGCGGCCACGATCGTCATCTCCTCGATGAGCGGCTGGCTGCTCGGGATGCGCAACATGATGGTGACGGTCGCCTCCGAGGACTACATCACCGTCGCGCACGCCAAGGGCCTGTCCGAGAAACGGGTGATGTTCAATTACGCGGCGCGCAACGCGCTGCTGCCGAGCGTCTCCGGCTTCGCGCTCTCCCTCGGCTTCATCGTCAGCGGCACGTTCCTGGTCGAGATCGTCTTCAGCTACCAGGGCGTCGGCACGCTGCTGCTCCAGGCGATCGGCGCGGACGACTATCCGCTGATGGAGGGGATCTTCCTGGTCATCACGCTCGCCGTGCTGGGCGCGAACTTCCTGGCCGACCTCGCCTACCTGCTCCTCGACCCGCGTACCCGCAAGGAGGGCTGAGCCGTGAGACTCAGACTGACCCGGCCCAGGTTCCTGCGGAGCGGCAAGGCCACCGCGGGCGCGCTGATCCTGCTGTTCTTTATCGTGTTCGCGGTGATCGGGCCGTGGGTCGCGCCGTACAGCCCGGACGCGACCGGCACCTCGGTGGTGGCCGGACCGTCGTCCGCGCACTGGTTCGGCACGGACCAGCTCGGCCGCGACATCTACAGCCAACTGCTCGTCGGCACCCGCGGCGTGGTCGTGGTCGGCTTCGCGGCCGGGGCCATCGCGACGGCGCTCTCGCTGCTGATCGGCATCGCCTCCGGCTACCTGCCGGGGCGCGGCGGCGAGGCGCTGAACGTGCTCTCGAACGTCTTCCTCGTGCTGCCGGCGCTCCCCCTGCTGATCATCATCACCTCGGCGACGCCCAAGAACGGCGGCTGGATCGTGGTGCTGGTGATCGGGCTGACGTCGTGGGCGTGGAACGCGCGATTGCTGCGTGCGCAGACGCTCTCGCTGCGGCGGCGCGACTACGTCGAGGCGGCGCGGGCGACGGGCGAGTCCACCTGGCGGATCGTCGGCTTCGAGATCCTGCCGAACCTGACCGCGATCATCGCCTCCGGATTCGTCGGCACGGTCGTGTTCACCGTGCTGTTGGAGATCACGCTCGCGTTCGTCGGCATCAACGTCTCGGAATGGAACTGGGGCACGGTGCTCTACTGGGCGCAGAGCCAGGACGCGCTCGCCCAGAACGCCTGGTGGTGGTTCGTTCCGGCCGGTCTGGCGATCGCGCTGCTCGGGACAGGACTGGCGTTGCTGAACTTCGGCATCGACGAGTTCGTCAACCCGCGCCTGCGCTCCGGCGGCCAGGCCAGGCTGCGCACCCGAAGCGGTCGCAAGCTGCGGATGCGCGTCGGATTCACGCCGGTGCTGGTCGAGGACGCCCTCGTGGTGGAAGGGGAAACGCTGTGAGCGCGGTCGAGATCGTCAATACGCCCGACGCGGACGCGGCTCGGCGGCACCGCGCCATCGGTGAGCCGGTGCTGGAACTCAGGAACCTGAGTGTCGATTACGGCGCCGGGGACGACGCCGTGCACGCGGTGCGCGGCGTGGACCTGACGCTGCATCGCGGCGAGGTGCTGGGCCTGGCCGGGGAGAGCGGCAGCGGGAAGTCGACGCTGGCCTACGGGATGACACGGCTGCTCCCGCCGCCCGGCGTCGTCGCGGGCGGACAGGTGATCTACCACGCCGCGGACGAGGAGCCGGTGGACGTGCTGCGGCTGACCGACGCGGAGCTGCGCCGGTTCCGCTGGGCCCAGACCGCGATCGTCTTCCAGGGCGCGATGAACTCGCTCAACCCGGTGCACCGGATCCGTACCCAACTGCTCGACGTCATCAAGGCGCACGAGCCGGGCACGAGCGCGAAGGAACGGCTCGACCGTGCCAGAGAGCTCATGACTCTCGTGGGCATTCCAGCTGATCGGCTTGAGTCGTATCCGCACGAGCTCTCTGGCGGCATGCGCCAACGCGTCATGATCGGAATGGCGATGGCGTTGCGTCCGCAGGTCGTGGTGATGGACGAGCCGACCACTGCGCTGGATGTGGTGATGCAGCGGCAGATCCTGTCCCGCCTGGTCAAGCTGCGCGAGCAGTTCGACTTCGCGGTGCTGTTCATCACGCACGACCTCTCGCTGCTGGCCGAGTTCTCCGACCGGATCGCGATCATGTACGGCGGCCGGATCGTGGAGAGCGCGCCGAGCGCCGACATCTACCGCGACCCGCTGCACCCCTATAGCAGGGGCCTGCTCGGCTCCTTCCCGGCACTGCGCGGACCGCGCCGTGAGCTGACCGGAATCCCGGGATCGCCGCCCGACCTGCGCGCGATGCCGACCGGCTGCTCCTTCAATCCGCGCTGCCCGCAAGCCTTCGAACCCTGTACCGTCCGGCGGCCGGTGCTCGCCGTACCCGCACCCACCACTGCGGGGCCCGACGCCCCGGCCGCAGTCTCCATCACCGGGCGCGACGTCGCCTGCTGGCTGCATGCCACCCCCGACACAGAGGACTGACATGGACACCACCGTAGCCTCCGAACACACCGCGTCCCGCGCCGTAACCGGTTCCGCAACCGCTCCCGGAGGCTCGCAGTCCGAGACCGCCGGGCCATTCGCCGAGCCGTCCGAGCAGCTCATCGGCACTTTGCCCGCGGATTTCCGCTGGGGCGCGGCCACCTCGGCGTACCAGATCGAGGGGGCGATCGACGAGGACGGGCGCACGCCGTCGGTCTGGGACACGTTCGGCCGCATCCCCGGCAAGATCGACAACGGCGACGTCGGCGACACGGCCTGCGACCACTACCACCGGATGCCCGAGGACGTCGCGCTGATGAAGCGCTTCGGCCTGGACATCTACCGCTTCTCCGTGGCCTGGCCGAGGGTCCAGCCGGGCGGGCGCGGGCCGGCGAACAAGCTCGGCCTCGACTTCTACGAGCGGCTGGTCGACGCGCTTCTCGAGGCCGGGATCGAGCCGTGGCCGACGCTGTTCCACTGGGACACGCCACAGGAGCTCGAGGACGCGGGCGGCTGGACCAACCGCGACACGGCATACCGCTTCGCGGACTACGCCGAGCTGGTCTACGGGCGGATCGGCGACCGGGTGAAGACCTGGACCACACTCAACGAGCCCTCGGTCGTCACCACGCACGGGCACCTGAGCGGGGTGCACGCGCCGGGCCGCAAGAGCCTCGCCGACGCCGCGGCCGCCGCGCACCACCAGCTGCTCGGCCACGCACTGGCCGGTCAGCGGCTGCGCGCCCTCGCGGAGCAGGCCGGCAACCCCTTCGAACTGGCGATCACGCTCAACCTGGGCCCGGCGACCCCGGAGAGCGACGCGCCCGAGGACCTCGAGGCGGTGCGCCGCGCGGACGGCTTCAACAACCGGCTGTACCTGGACCCGTTGTGGCACAAGCGCTACCCGGGCGACGTCGTCGCGGACCTCGCGGGCCAGGGCGTCAAGATCCCGGTGCAGGACGGCGACCTTGAGCTGATCGGCGCCCCGATCGACGCGCTGGGCATCAACTTCTACTTCGGCCAGCAGCTCAGCGGCCGGGCCGAAGACGGCGCCGTGGTCGACGCCGAGGGGCAGCCCGTCTCGCGGCACGTGCTGCAGGGCAGGCCGCAGACGGCGATGGGCTGGGAGATCATGCCCGACGAGTTCGCGAAGCTGCTCACCCGCGTGGCCCAGGAGTACCCCGGCGTGCCGCTGTACGTGACCGAGAACGGCGCCGCCTTCGCCGACAAGCCGGACGCCGAGACCGGCGAGATCCACGACACGGACCGGGTGGCCTACATCGCGGACCACCTCGCGGCGGTGGCGGTGGCCCGACGGGACGGCGCGGACCTGCGCGGATACTTCGTCTGGTCGCTCTTCGACAACTTCGAATGGGCCTACGGCTACGACAAGCGCTTCGGCATCGTGCGCGTCGACTTCGACACGCAGGAGCGCACCCCGAAGCACAGCGCCCAGTGGTACACCGAGACGATCCGGCGGGTTCGGGGGCGCTGAACGTTGCTCCGCTGAACGCTCGGGTGCCCCGGCCGACGATGGTGTTTCGTCGACCGGGGCACCCGGCCACGTTCGCTTGGCTGCCGCCTGCCGCGCGGCTCACCTGCTCCTGCTAGTCCCGCTTGAACAGGCCCTTCACCTTGTTGACGGCGTCCTCGCCCATCTTCTTGACGTCGTCCGCGTTGACCTTGCCGTCGCCGGTGACATCCATCTTGCCCTTGGCGTCGTCCATCATCCCGGTGGCCTTGTCCTTCATGGACTGGCCCTGGCCCTGAGCCTGGTCCTGTCCCTGAGCCTGGCCTTCGGCGTTCTGCACGGTTTCCTCGGCCTTGTTCTTCATCTCTTCGATGTCGGGCATGCGGTTCACATCCTTTGGGTGGTGAGGGATTTCAGCCGCGATCACGCGACTCCCCCGGCACCAGCAACGCTAACCCGACGTGCCCACCTTTGCACCTTTTGTCACGAAAGGCGGGCTGACCTGCGTCGTCACTCCTGCTCGGCGGCCGCGGCTGCGGCGATGAGCTTGTGGTGCCGCACGACCTCTCCGACGATGAAGTTGAGGAACTTCTCGGCGAACTGCGGCTCGAGATCGGCCTCCTCGGCCAGCCTCCGCAGCCGCTTGATCTGGTCGGCTTCGCGGTTCGGGTCGGCGGGCGGCAGATGATGCTCGGCCTTGAGCCGGCCGACCTTCTGGGTGCATTTGAAGCGCTCGGCGAGCAGGTGCACCAGCGCCGCGTCCAGGTTGTCGATGCTCGCGCGCAACAGCTGCAGCTCCCGCAGGACCTCGCCCTCGGGCTTCGTCGCCTCGTCCGAGGTGGTGGGTTCGGTCATGGCGGCTACTCCTCGCTGAGTTGCGGTCACGTCAGGTGGCAGTGGGGGCCACCGGCACGGACCTTATCGTCTCGCCCGCGTTCCCTGGCGCCCCGTCTCAATCAGCGGGCTTGCCTGGCCGCTACCACACAACCACTTCCCCCAGCAGCCGATCGGCCCAGGCGAGCGCCTCCGCGTCGGCAAGACTCTTCTCTGGCGCGTCCTCGTCGTTCTCGTCCTCGCGGTCCTCGGCACGCTTGAGGGCGAGCAACTCGTGGGCATACGCGACGAGGCGCGGATCCATGCCCGGGCAGGCGAGGACGATGTGGGCCAGCGGCTCCTGCAACTCGGTCGGGCGGTTGCCGAAGGCCAGCGTCGCGTGCAGGTAGCGGGCACCGATGGCCGCGGCGGCGTCCGCACGCTGCTCCTCGTGGACGAGGGCGCCAACGTAGAGGGCGAAGGCAGCCGCGTCCACGGTCCAGTCCTCATTGCCGAACAGCAGGCGCATCAACAGGGTCCTGCGACGTGAGCCGCGCCACGCCTCCTCGCTCTGGTGATGCAGGATGCCGACGCAGGTCCACGCCTGCGCGATGCGTGCCCAGTACGCCGGCCCCGCGTGCCAGCGCTCCGCCCAGGACTCGTCGTCGGGCGAGGGAATGTGGGTGATGAGGCCGAGCAGGTCCTGCTCGCTGAGCTTGCCGAGCTCGACGGAATCGTCGAAGGCACTGATCGGATCGGACCAACTGCCCTGGCCCGCGACGTCGCGCAGCACCTCGACCGCTCCGGGGCTCGGCGCCGCGGACATCGGAATCTCCCGGATGTCCTCGTAGCGCCAGATCGGCTCGCCGAACGCGGTGCTGATCGGCTTGCGGATGTCCGGCTCGGCGACCTGCGAAACGGTAACGCGCAACGCCGGGAAGTACCCACGCAGCACGGCACTCGGGCTAGGCGTCTCCAGACCGGTGATGTTGATATGCGGCGTGTCGTCGAACGGCGCGTGGCTCGGCGTGCGGCCCTGCATGATGCGGGAGATCAGCTGAGCGGTCGCCTCCGTCGGCCACGGCACCGAGCCGATCCACGGCCGGTTCTGCCGGGCCTGGTTGATCAGATGTCTGGGATACGTGTGCTCGGGGTGAGTCTCAGCCAACTGCTGTAGGGCCGCGAGCGAAGCGCCGTCGGTGAAATCGGATTGCGAATAGATCGCGGCGAGCCGAACCGCCTGCGGCTTGACGTGCTCCGGGTCGTACTCCATCGCACGCTCGGCCCACATGATCGCCTGCGCATGGTCGTCCTGCTGCATGCAGGTCTCGGCCATGTCTATATAGAGGTCGATGTTGTACGGATCGAGTTCGAGGCCGCGCGCCCACGCCGCGATCGCGTCCTTCGGCCGTCCCGCGCTGCGGTAGGCGAATCCGAGCATCACCGCGCCGATGCGCGTCTCCCCCTCGGCGACACCCATCCGGTCCATCTGCTCGGCCCGGGTGCACCACGCGATGGCGTCCTCGATGCCGCCTATTCGCCGGGCCAGCCCGGAAAGGATGCCGAGCGGCTGAGCAGTCGTCTCCGGCCGGGCGGCCACGGCGCGCGCGAACTCCAGCCAGGGCGCCTGAATCTCGGCCACTTCGTCCGGAGCCGGGTCGCCGAGGCCGCCGGAGAAGTGCCCGATCGCCACGGCCGCCTGGATCCCCGTGACGTGCTCGGCCAGCTGCGGCCCGAACCACGGCGCCGCGCACCACGGCAGATCGCTGCGCACCTCGGTGATCCGCCCGAGCAAGTCCACGGCGGAGAGGACCCGCCCCGTAGCCGCGTACACCGCGGCCAGCGCGACCACGCCGCCGAGGTACATCGGCTCGCCGATCTTGAACCAGTCGATCAGCTCCTCGACGTTCCGCGCGTGCCCGGCGAGCTCGTCGACCATCGCATAGCAGTCCGCGAAGGAAGGGTCGTTATGCAGAGCCTGCGCCACATGCACCGCCGCGTGCTCCGCGTCCCCGCCGGCAAGATTCAGCCGCGCGACGGCCAACTCCCCCTCCGCCTCCGCCCGCGGATCCCCCAGCCCGTCCGGCGTACGACAGTCGTCATTGTGCATCGCGTTCCTCCTATTGCGGATGACCCTGCGAAGTGCCTCGGCGGCGAGTGTAGACAGGTGGTCCGGACAATGTTTAAACGGCCTGGAGAGAAGGGCCGGGTATCATCGAATATTGATCATGCGTCCTGGTTGCGGATGACGAACAGCGTGACGATCTTGCCGTCGTGCACGGTGAAGTAATTCGTCATGATCAGCTCGTCGGGCAGGTTCGTCTTGTCGTACTCGCCGTCATAGCGGGCGCGCACGACGGCCTGGCCGCGGTGGTTCAGGACCTCGGTCACCTCGAGGGTGACCTTGTCCCCGACCATTTCCCTCGCGACCCACGCCCGGATCGCCTCGATGCCCCAGAACTCCCGGCGCGCGTCGTTGACCAGGGCGTCTTCGGCAAAGGTCGCGACGATCGCGTCCAGGTCGAAGGCGTTGACGGCGCGCACGTGCTCGGCCAGGACCGGGCTCAGGGCGGTGGTGTCGGCGTTGGTCATGATTGCTCTCCTCGGTGATTCGGCTTCGCGGCCGGCGGGTCGTCGACCTGAGATCCACCCTCGGCGCTCCCGCTGCCGGAAGGTCAACACCCCGGTCCCGGTTTGACCCTCCTGCAGCGGGAGGGTCGAGACTGGCTGTATGACAGCAGCGCTGACCGTGGGCGACTTCTCCCGGATGACTCACCTGAGCGTCAAGACCCTCCGGCACTACCACGACGTGGGCCTGCTGGAGCCGGCCGAGGTGAACCCGGGAACGGGCTACCGCTACTACCGGCACGACCAGGTCCCGACCGCGCAGGTGATCCGGCGGCTGCGGGATCTGGAGATGCCGGTGGCCGAGGTCAAGGCCGTGCTGGCCGCCGACGACCTCGCGGCGCGCAACGCGCTGATCGCCGCGCACCTCGACCGCCTGGAGGCCGAGCTCGCCGCCACCCGCTCCGCCGTCGACTCGCTGCGCAACCTGCTGCAGAACCCCGAGACCACGGCGCCGATCGAGCTCCGGACCGTGCCCGCGTCACCGGCGGTAGGCATCAGGGCGGACGTGCACCGGGAGGACCTGCTGGTCTGGTGGCGGGGCGTCCTGGGCGAACTGCATGCCACCGTGAGCGCCCAGCGCCTGCGCCAGACTGGGCCGAGCGGCGGGCTGTACACGAGCGAGCTGATCCAGCAGGAGTACGGCGAGGCCGTCGTGTTCATCCCGGTCGAAGGGCCCGTTCGCGCGATCGGACGGATCGAATCGTTCGAGGTCCCCGCGGCGGAACTCGCGATCATCACGCACCATGGCGCGCTCGACGACATCGACCTGACCTACGCCGACCTGGGCCGGTACACGACGCGCCACGAGATCAGCGTCGACGGCCCGCTGCACGAGTACTACCTGCACGATTCCTTCGACAGCTCGGACCCGAGTCAATGGGTCACCGAACTCGGCTGGCCGATCTTCCGTGCCGACAGCGACAGTTCGACACCGAACAGGTAACGCGGATGATCTAGCAGATTGCGCCACTAGCTGGCGGGCCGTATCACTCGAGGTCGCTGACCGCACCTACAAGCCGGCTCTGGCAAGAAGGTGTTCCGCCTGCTCGCGAGTGCACGGTTCCGGCGTGGGAGCTGGAGGCGGGCACGTGTGGCGCGCCCGAGTGAATGCGAGCACTAACTCGATTTTGAGGTCGTCCGTCTTAAGCCCTGCGACAAGCGCGTCCCGCAGAGACCCCGGGGTGTCCGATCGGGCCGCGATGGCATTGCGGACGAAAATATCAGGGTCCTGAGCTAACTGATCGCGTACGCTCGCGAGTAGAGCCGGATGCTCGGCGAGGGCTCGGCGTACCTCCGCGTCTCATCCGGCGCGTTAGCGGCCAGTGCCGCCCGAACCTCGGCCTGGGGATGTGTTGCGAGCCGAGCACGGACCGAGGCGGGAAGCGACGAGTTCGCGGCGAAAGTGCGAGCCGAACCGAGGGAGATGATCTCCTCGATCAACTCCAAGGGCAGTTGCGGGCGAAGGGCTATCTGGCGGCGGGCACCGGGGTGTTGGGCAAGACGGCGGAGAAGGTTTGGAGGGACGGTCCTCTTGGGCCGCGAGCGCCTGCAGCGCTTCATCCAGGCTCATAACCTGAAGGTTACGCCGGAGCAGAGAGCCCGGCCGTCTCAAGTCGCTGAGCAGCGGGGCTAGGAAGCAATCAAGTGCAGGTTCCGCAGGCCGCCGACGAAACCACAGTGCGCTGATAGCCAGGCGAGGGGCGGGCGGGCGGGTAACGCACCGGAGACCCACGCGCGGACACCGGACACAGCGGCAGGAGGCAGCACTCCCCCCACACCCGCAGCCCGAAAACGAAACAGCGGCTGCCCATCATGGACAGCCGCTGCACGTTAGTAGAGCCCTGAGATCTAGAACTCGTCGTCGAAGCCGACAGTGCCCGCCACCGCGACCTGGTAGGCCGACACCCGGCGCTCGAAGAAGTTCGACAGCTCCTGGACGTCCTGCAGTTCCATGAACGCCAGCGGGTTGGCGGAGCCGTACATCGGCTCGAGGCCCAACTGGGTGAGGCGGCGGTCGGCTACGTGCTCGAGGTAGGTGCGCATGTCGGCCAGCGGGAGGCCGGGGACGCCCGCGTCGAGCAGGTCTTCGGCGAACTGGGTTTCGCAGTCGACGGCCTCGGAGAGCATCTCGCGGACCTGCTGGGCCATCTTGTCGTCGAAGAGGTCCGGTTCCTCGGCGCGCACCTGCTCGACGACGTCGAAGGCGAAGGCCATGTGCATCGACTCGTCGCGGAAGACCCAGTTGGTGCCCGAGGCCAGGCCGTGCAGCAGGCCGCGGGAGCGCAGGAAGTAGACGTAGGCGAAGGCGCCGTAGAAGAACAGGCCTTCGATGCACGCCGCGAAGCAGATCAGGTTGAGCAGGAACGCTCGGCGGTGCTCGCGGGTCTCCAACCTGCGCAGGTCGAAGACCGAGTCGATCCAGCGGAAGCAGAAGTCCGCCTTGCGCCGGATCGAGGGGATGTTCTCGACGGCCGCGAACGCGGCGGCGCGCTCGTCGTCGTCCGGCACGTAGGTGTCCAGCAGGTTCAGGTAGAACTGGACGTGCACGGCCTCCTCGAACAGCTGCCGCGACAGGTACAGCCGTCCCTCGGGGCTGTTGACGTGCTGGTAGAGGTTCAGCACCAGGTTGTTGGCGACGATCGTGTCCCCGGTGGCGAAGAAGGCCACCAGCCGGGAGACGAGGTGGCGCTCGGCCGCCGAGAGCTTGTCGAGGTCGGTGAGGTCGGCGTGCAGGTCCACCTCCTCGACGGTCCAGGTGTTCTTGATCGCGTCGCGGAAGCGGTCGAAGAAGTGCGGGTACTTCATCGGACGCAGCGTCAGGTCCATGCCCGGGTCGAGCAGCATCGTTTTTCCGTTCTTCGTCTCGGTCGCGTCGGTCACTGGCAGGCCTCGCAGGCCTCGGGGTTCTCCAGCGAGCAGGCGATGGCCTCGGCGGACTCGATGGACTCGAGCGACTCGACGGACGGGGCCGTGGCCTGCGCGCCGACCGAGGCGCCGACCGTGGCCTGCTGGATCCGGGTGGCCGGGCGCGAGCGCAGGTAGTAGGTGGACTTCAGGCCCGCCTTCCACGCGTACATGTACATCGACGACAGCTTCCCGATCGTCGGCGCGGCCATGAACAGGTTGAGCGACTGAGACTGGTCCACGAAGGGCCCGCGGGCCACGGCCAGCTCGATCAGCGCCTTCTGCGGCAGCTCCCAGGCCGTCCGGTACAGGTCCTTGACCTCGTCCGGCAGCACCGGGATCCCCTGCACCGAGCCTTCGGCGCGCTTGATCGCGTCGCGGATCTCCGGCGTCCACAGGCCGAGTTCCTTGAGCTCGTGCACCAGCGCGGAGTTGATCTGCAGGAACTCGCCGGAGAGCGTCTCGCGCTTGAACAGGTTCGAGACCTGCGGCTCGATGCACTCGTAGCAGCCCGCGATGGAGGCGATGGTCGCGGTCGGGGCGATGGCGACCAGCAGCGAGTTGCGCAGGCCGGTGGCCTTGACCCGGGCCCGCAGCGTCGTCCAACGCTCCGTCAGCTCGGGCGCGGTGGCCGTGCCCCACAGGTCCGGCTGCAGCTGTCCCGCCGCGGCGCGGGTGTCGGCGTACGCGGGGTGCGCGCCGAACCGCTCGGCGAGCGTGGCGGAGGACTCGAGCGCGGTGAGGTAGATCTCCTCGGAGATCCGGGTGGACAGCTCGCGGGCGCGGGCGTCGTCGAAGGGCAGGCGCAGCGCGAAGAACACGTCCTGCAGGCCCATGATGCCGAGGCCGATCGGCCGCCAGCGCGGGTTCGAGGCGGCGGTCTGCTCGCTCGGGTAGTAGTTGATGTCGATCACGCGGTCCAGGAACGTCACCGCGGTACGCACCGTCGCCCGCAGCCGGTCCCAGTCGACGCCGTCGCGCTCCTCGGTCAGGTGCGCGGCGAGGTTGATCGAGCCGAGATTGCAGACGGCGGTCTCGGCGTCGGAGGAGACCTCGATGATCTCGGTGCACAGGTTCGACAGGTGCACGACGTTGCCCGGCTTGGCGGTCTGGTTGGCCAGCCGGTTGGAGGCGTCCTTGAAGGTCATCCAGCCGTTGCCGGTCTGCGCGAGCGTGCGCATCATCCGGCCGTAGAGCTCCCGCGCTGGCACCTGGCGCACGTAGCGCCCCTCGGCCTCGGCGGCCCGGTACGCGGCGTCGAACTCCTCGCCCCACAGGTCGGGCAGTTCGGGCACCTGGTCCGGGTCCATCAGCGACCAGGGCTGGTCGGCCTCGACCCGGCGCATGAACTCGTCCGGGATCCAGTTGGCCAGGTTGAGGTTGTGCGTGCGACGCGCGTCCTCGCCGGTGTTGTCGCGGAGCTGCAGGAACTCCTCGATGTCCGGGTGCCAGGGCTCGAGGTAGACGCACGCGGCGCCCTTGCGCCGGCCGCCCTGGTTGACGGCGGCGACCGAGGAGTCGAGGGTGCGCAGGAAGGGCACGATGCCGTTCGACTTGCCGTTGGTGCTGCGGATCAGCGCGCCGCGCGAGCGGACCCGGGAGAAGCCGATGCCGATGCCGCCGGCGAACTTCGACAGCCGGGCGACCTGGTGGTAGCGCGCGTAGATCGAGTCCAGCTCGTCCTTCGGGGAGTCGACGAGGTAGCAGGAGGACATCTGGGTGTGCCGGGTGCCCGAGTTGAACAGCGTCGGCGAGCTCGGCAGGTAGGCGAGCGAGGACAGCAGCCGGTAGAAGCCGATCGCCTCGTCCGGGGTGCGGGACAGGCCGCAGGCGACGCGCAGCAGGAAGTACTGCGGGGTTTCGATCACGTCCCGGACGACGGGGTGGCGCAGCAGGTAGCGGTCGTAGACGGTGCGCAGCCCGAAGTACTCGAAGCGCAGGTCGCCGTCCCGGTCGATCGCCGTGTCGAAGGCCTCGGCGTGCTCCTTGACGAAGGCGGCGGTCTCGTCGCCGATCAGGCCCTCGGCGTAGCCGCGCGCAATGGACTGGCTGAAGGACCGGACCGCGAGCGCGGCCACCTCGTCCGCGATGACGTCGGAGAGCAGGCGGGCGGCGAGCTTCGAGTACTGCGGCTCCTCGCCGATGAGCTCGGCGGCGCTCTGCACGACGAGCCGGGCGGCCTCGGCGTGGCCGGCGCCCTCGTGCAGGCCGCTGAGGGTCTTGCGGACCACGCGCTGCGGGTCGACTTCGGGCAGATCGGCGGCACATCGCGCCACCACGTGCTCGAGGTCCTCGACAGCCGATCCGTCGATCCGGTGGTCCCCCATGCCGACCTGTGTGATCGTCACAACCCTCTCCTCGCGCGTCCAAGGTCCCTTGGGTCCTTCGGCGTACGCGGGGGCAGGGCGGGTCGAGACAGCCTCTTGTTCCTCTCCCAGGAACGGACCGTCTCACACACCGTCAGCCGTCCCACGCGGCCTCGGACCAACCGCGCCCGGGGCCGGGCACGGCACAGCAGGCAGGTCTTCGGACTCGCGGGCACGCCGGGGGTCTCCCGGTTCCTACTGGCCGTCACTTCCCGGGTCTCGACCTCCCGAAGGAGGCTTCGGCCCAGTGTTCTCGACGGCTGTCGTTCCCACTCACCGCTGCGGGGCAGTCCCGGATTCACACCGGGTTCCCTCTTGCCTCGGCCGCCGCGGAGCGGCCGAACCTGCTGCGTCGAACACCATATCTAGTGAGCCATCAAAAGTCACACCCAACATGTCGTGGGCGTGTCGTAGCTCAGCGCACTCTACGGCTCACCGCGGAAGGAGGCCCGGTACGCCTGCGGCGCCACCCCGGCGACCCTGCGGAAACGCTCGCGGAAGGCGGTCGGCGAGCCGAAACCGGCCTGCTGCGCGATCCGCTCGACGCCGTGTCCGGTGTTCTCCAGGAGGTACTGGGCCCGCCGCACCCGGGCCCGCAGCAGCCATTGCAGCGGCGTGGTTCCGGTCTGCTCACGGAATCGCCGGTTGAAGGTGCGCTCGCTCATCCCGCAGCGCGCGGCCATCTGCTGGACGGTCAGCTGCGTCTCCAGGTTCTCCTCGATCCAGGCGAGCACCGGCTCCATGATCGAACCCTGCGGCACCGGGGGAAGCTCGTGCACGATGAACTGCGCCTGGCCGCCCTCGCGTTCGAGCGGCACGACGGAGAGCCGGGCGGCGTCCGCGGCCACCGCGGAGCCGTGATCGCGCCGCACCATGTGCAGGCACAGGTCGATCCCCGCGGCGGCTCCGGCCGAGGTGAGGATCTGGCCGTTGTCCACGTAGAGGACGTTCGGCCGCACGTCGATGGCGGGATATCGCCGGGCGAGCAGGTCCGCGGCGAGCCAGTGCGTCGTCGCGCCGAGCCCGTCGAGCAGCCCGGCCGCGGCGAGCACGAAGGCGCCGGCGCAGATCGAGGCGATCCTCGTGCCCTGATTCGCCGCCTGCCGCAGGGCACTGATGGCCTCGGCCGGGGGCGAAGCAAGGACGTCGTCGCAGCCGGGCACGACGACGGTGTCGGCCGTGGCCAGCGCCTCGAGGCCGAAGGGCGCGTGGATCGTCATCAACTCGGTCCGCACCTCCGGCGAAGGCGCGCATACCAGGACGCGGTAGGTCTTGGATCCGTCCGGCAGCCGCGCGCGGCCGAAGACCTCGAGCGGCGTGGACAGGTCGAACGGCACCACTCCGGGCAGCGCGAGAACGGCGACGGTGTGCATGCCTCCCAGAGTAGGCGGGAATCCGTTGGAGATTGTCATTTCTGCCACTGGGAGACGCATGATCGCGGACCCTAGCCTGGCCGACATGACCAAAGCGTTCCTTGCCCTGCACATCATCGCCGCGATCATCGCCATCGGTCCGGTCACCGTGGCCGCCAGCATGTTCCCGGCCGCCGTCCGCGCGGACGACGCGGCGCGCCTCGGCCTGCTCGCCCGGATCTGCCGGGTCTACGCGGTCGTCGGCGTGGCGGTGCCCGTCTTCGGCTTCGCGACGGCCGCCAGCCTGCACGTGCTCGGCAGCCCGTGGCTTGTCGCCTCGATCATCCTGACCACCCTCGCGGCAGTCCTGCTCGGCGCGGTGATCCTGCCCGCGCAGGACCGGATCCGGGCCGCCTCCGACGCCGTCGAGCGCAAGACCGTCTCCCGGCTCGCGATGTGCACCGGGCTGTTCAACCTGCTCTGGGCGAGCGTCACCGTGCTGATGATCCTGCGCCCCGGATCCACGACAGGAGTCTGATGCGGAGCGCCTCCGCTATCCCGTCGGACGGGACACCGCGGCGGCCCGGACCAGCAGTTGACGAGCGCTGTGGTTCGCCGCGTGCGGCCGGAGCCTCGCTGTCAGCCTTCGAAGAGCGGACTGGGCCCGGTTCGAGCGAAGCGGCTGGTAGTCGTCGATGAAGGCGTGGCAGGCGGCGATCGACTCGTCGAGATGGCCCTGGTCCAGGTGCAGTTCGGCGAGGCCGGCGAGCGTGATCGCCCGGGAGCGGCGTTCGTCGGCCGGGCGGCGGCGGACCGACTCGGACATGACGCGGATCGCGCCGGGCCGGTCGCCGAGCAGTGCGCGCACCGCGGCCTCCTCGTACGCGTGGGACGCGGCGTGGTACCGGCCGATCGCGCCTGTCGCCTCGGGATCGCCTCCGTGCGCCCCCGCGACGTGCCCCTTGACCAACTGCTCGGCGCAGGTGAGCGCCGCCAGGGCCGCCTCGCGATCCCCTTGCGCCGCGGCGGCCACGGCGAGCGGACCGTACAGCGATGCGCGCTGCGGGTCCGGCAGTTTGCAGTCCCGCACACTCGCCACGGCCGCCTCGGCGAGTGAACGTGCCTGCGCGTAGTGGCCAAGCGTCCGCGCCTGCACGGACATCGCACGCAGTGTGGCCGCGTACGCGATCGGGTCGTCATTCTCGATACTCAGCTTGAGCGCGGCCTGGTAATAGCGCTGGGCTATCGCATTCTGCTCATCATCGAAACACATAAAACCGCACACATATGCGAGCTCTGAGGCTACGGAAAGCATGCGCTTGCGCGTATCGCGGCGCGCCGGAGCCCGCAGCCTCGGAACTATGTCATAGGCCAGATAACGTGCCAGGGCCGCACGTGCGTATCCGCCCCCGAATACGCTGTCGGCGTCCACGAAGACCTTGGCCAGCTGGCGGGCCGAGGTCACGTGCTCGAGCTCGAGACGGGCGCCCCTGGCCTCGCGGAACGGGGCCTGGAACAGGTCGTCGGCGGGCCAGGCGTGCAGGTCGTCGAGATCCGCGACGCTGTACACGCCGCCCTGGTCGACCTCCTTGCCGGCCTCCGCGAGCTTGCACAGCAGACCCAGCGTCTCGAGCGGGTCCTCCTTGGGGTCGCCGCCGCCGCGAACCGCCCGCGTCGGCGCCGACGCACCACCCGTGACCTGGATCGACAGGCCCGTTTCGGCGGCCGAGAGCGGTCGGCCGAGACGCCGGGCGAGCGCCTCGGCGATCAGCTCGGGCAGCGGCGAACGCGGCCGACGGCCGGCCAGCCAGTGGCTCACCGAACGCCGGTCGAGCCGGGTGGCCAGGCCGATCTCCGCGGCGACCGCGTTGACCTGCCTGGCCAGTCCGTCCTCGGTCCAGCGCGCCTCGGTGAGCAGTGCCCGCAACGCGGCGTTCGCCTCGCGCACGTGGTCCTCCCGGAATTCGGTCGAAGCCACAGTCGCGTATGCGAATCGGCTGTTATTCAGTATTCACCGATGAGTCTTCCTCACGTCAATACCATTCGGACACTTGCGGATGCATGTGCGGACGATACGCGCCGGTAGGGAACACCCGTTGGAGTGAACCCAGCGAATCAGGATTCTCCATTGTATCGAGGGCTGGTAGCATGCCATTCCTTGCTGCCGCCCATCCAGTTCCACAGCCCCTTGACATACCGGCTCAGTTGCGGCGAGCCGAGCTTGCTCAGGGCCGCGCACTCGGCCTCGATGGTGTGCATCATCTCGTCGTGGATGGCCGCGGCCCGATAGATCGCGTCCTGCAGCGAGCACTTCTCCTCGGCGGCGATCACCGTCGGCAGGTTCGTGTCGGTCGGATCCTCCTTGTGCATCGAGTAGACGTCGTTGAGCAGCACGTTCGCGACGCCCGCGTAGAGGTAGACGCGGCGCACCCGGATGTCGGCGAACTCGGTCGCGGGCAGCTCGTAGCCGTCCACCGGGTCGATCAGCACCATGCACGGATAGAACGCGTTTTCGTAGCGGTGCAGCAGGTACTCCCACACCGCCGGCTGGTGCCCGCTCGCCCGCCACTCGGCCTCCTGGCTATAGCCGATGAGCATGCAGTCCACCTCGTGCCGCAGCCGCGCCACCTGCACCGGCGAGGCGATCGAGTAGACGAGTCCAAAGGCTGATCGGAATGCGCGCAGCACCGGCTCACGCTGCACCACCTGCTCGAAATCGCCTTGGTATTTCGGCGGAAGCCGCACCGGGTCGGTGACCGCGTGGACCAGCGCGATCCGCGTGCCGAGCAGGTTCGGATCGGTGTCCTCGCCCTCGTCCACCCAGTGATCGTCGACCGACCACTCGGCGAGGCCGCAGCGTGCGGCGGCGAGGATCCGGTCCGCGTCGTCGGTGCCCGGATGCGCGAGCATGAACAGCCGGCCGAAGTTGTGGCTGCGCAGCCTTTCCAGCCGCCCCTCGTAGATGCCGATCTCCGCGGCCCATTCGACCAGCCGCTCGTTGACCTCCTCCCCCAGCGCCACGTCGTCGCGCACGGCGTCCGGGCAGTAGAGCTCCGGGATGTGCAGGCGCTCGCCGTCGGATTCCTCCGGCTCGGGCTCGGCCTCCGACTCTGGCTCGGGCGACGGCCGGGAACGCAGCCGCAGCGACCGCGTCCCGAGCCCGGTCGGTCCGGCAAACGGAAAGTCAGTCACCGTGATCTCCCCCGCGCTCAGCCGAGGGGCTGCGAGGGCGCGGAGACGTCCACGTTCTCCAGCACGCCGATCGCGTCCGGCACCAGGATCGCCGTCGAGTAGTAGGCGGTGACCAGGTAGGAGATGATCGCCTTCTCGTCGATGCCCATGAAGCGCACGTTGAGCCCCGGCTCGTACTCGTCCGGCAGGCCGGTCTGGTGCAGGCCGACCACGCCCTGGTCGTCCTCGCCGGTGCGCAGCGCGACGATCGAGCTGGTGTGCGCGCCGCTGATCGGCAGCTTGCCGCAGGGGTAGATCGGCACGCCGCGCCAACCCGGGACCAGGGCGCCGTCGACGTCCACCGAGTTCGGGTAAAGGCCGCGCTTGTTGCACTCGCGGAAGAACGCCGCGATCGCCTTCGGGTGCGCCAGGAACAGCTTCGTGGACCGGCGCATGCTCAGCAGGTTGTCCAGGTCGTCCGGCGTCGGCGGGCCGGAGAAGGTGTTGATCCGCTGGTCGTAGTCGGCGTTGTGCAGCAGCCCGAACTCGCGGTTGTTGAGCAGCTCCCACTCCTCGCGCTCGCGGATGGCGTGCACGGCGAGCCGCAACTGCTGCTCGGTCTGGTTCATCGGGTTGTTGTAGAGGTCTGCGACACGAGAGTGCACCCGCAGCACGGTCTGGGTGAGGCTCAGGTCGTACTCGCGCGGCGAGAGCTCGTAGTCGACGAAGGTGTTGGGCAGCGACGGCTCCCCGTCGTGACCCGCGCTCAGCTCGATGCTGGCCTGGCCCTTGCTGTCGGTGGACTTCAGCGCGTTCGCGTTGAAGTCCGCGACCTGCTGCCGCAGCGCCGGCGAGGCGTCGAAGAGCCGCTGGAAGGTCGAGCGCGGCAGGGCGAGCAACGTGCCCGCGGTCGTCGCCTTGAGCGTGTTGGCCCAGACCGGCTCGTCCTGGCTGTGGATCTCGTCGCCCAGCGCGTGGCCGTCCGCGACGACGCGCACGACGGTCGACGCGCCGTAGCGCCCGGTCCCGATCAGGTGCACCCGGCCGTGCGCGATGATGAAGACCTCGGTGATCGGCGAGCCCTCGGCGGCCAGCACGTCCCCGGCCCGGAAGTCGCGCGGCCGGAAGCCGGCGGCGAGTTCGGTCAGCAGGGCGTCGTCCGGGAAGCCGCGCAGGATCGGCAGTTCGCGCAGCGAGTCCGGGATGATCCGCACGTCGTCCGCGCCGTTCTGCTCGAAGGCCACCCGGCCCCGGCCGACGGCGAACGAGAGACGGCGGTTCACCCGGTAGGTGCCGCCCGAGACGTTGACCCAGGGCAGTTTGCGCAGCAGCCAGCGCGAGCTGATGCCCTGCATCTGCGGGACGGTCTTGGTCGTCGTGGCCAGATTTCGCGCGGCCCGGGTGCTGAGGCTGGACAGCGCGGCTTCGGCCTCCTGGGACCGCGGCGCCTCGTCGGGGAGGGCGGCGTCCTGATCAGTCGTCGGCATGACGTGTCTCCGATCGTCAGTCAGCGAGCGAGGTGGGTGATCTCCCACTACCGCCTGTATCAACTCGCGTCCACGGCCCAGGGACAAGGCGAGAACGTGCCCTGATCTGTCGCGCTTCCCGGCCGCCCTACGCCCACGTCCCGCGCCCCGCATCCCCCGGCGAGCTGCGATTTCAATGCCACGCCGATGATCCGGTACGGCGCCGAAGCGCGACACATCCAGCCCGCCGGGCGCCTTGGCGAGCGCCCGCGGATCACGCTGAATGACTTCAGGCGGGATGCACGGCGCACCCTCGGCCGACGCACGCCCCCGTCGTTTTTACGTCACGTCACAGCCCCACCACTTCCGGAGGAGCCGCATGTCGATCACCGAAGCCCGCGACGAAGTACTGACCACCGACTACCAGCGAGAGGTCGCCCACTGGTGGGACACCCGGCGCGCCGACCGCGTCAACCTGGCGCTCGGCGAGATCGACGGCTTCTACCACCACCACTACGGGGTCGGCGCGGTGGACCCGTCGGTGCTGGAGGGCCCCGAGGAGACGCGCGACGAACGGACGCTGCGTGAGCTGCACCGGCTCGAGCACTCCCAGGCCGACCTGCTGCTCGACCACCTCGGCCCGATCGGCGCCGGGGATCGGGTGCTGGACTCCGGCAGCGGCCGCGGCGGGCTGAGCTTCCTGGCCAACCAGCGCTTCGGCTGCGAGGTGGACGGCATCTCGATCTCGCAGTACCAGGTGGACTTCGCCAACGACCAGGCGGAGCAGCGCGGCGTGACCGACCAGGTCCGCTTCCACTTCAGGAACATGCTCAACACCCAGCTGCCGGACGCCTCGCGGCAGGGCATCTGGACGGACGAGACCACGATGTACGTGGACCTGTTCGAGGCCTTCGCCGAGTTCTCGAGGCTGCTGCCGCGCGGCGGCCGCTACGTGTGCATCACAGGATGCTACAACGACACGCTCGGCGACCGTTCCGAAGCGGTGGCGACGATCGACGAGCACTACAGCTGCCGGATCCACCCGCGCAGCCGCTACTTCGCCGCGCTGGCGGCGAACAACCTGGTGCCGGTCAACGTGTTCGACCTGACGGACGCGACGATCCCGTACTGGGAGCTGCGCGAGAAGTCCTCGATCGCGACCGGGATCGAGGAGGCGTTCCTCACCGGGTACCGCGAGCGCAGCTTCCAGTACCTGCTGATCTCCGCCGACCGCGTGTGAAAAAAGTCCTGTTGGCCGCCCCGCGCGGCTTCTGCGCCGGTGTGGACCGGGCCGTGCTCATCGTCGAGCAGGCGCTGGAACGGTTCGGTCCGCCGGTGTACGTGCGCAGGCAGATCGTGCACAACGTGCACGTGGTCGCCGACCTCGGCGCGCGCGGGGCGATATTCGTCGAGGAGCTCGACGAGGTGCCCGAGGGGTCGACCGTGGTCTTCTCGGCCCACGGCGTGGCCCCGAGCGTGCGCGCCGAGGCCGAGGCGCGCACGCTCACGGTGATCGACGCGACGTGCCCCCTGGTGGCGAAGGTGCACGCCGAGGCCGTCCGCTACGCCCGCGACGGCTACACGATCGCGCTGATCGGCCACGAGGACCACGAGGAGGTCGTGGGCACCCGCGGCGAGGTGCCCGAGAGTATCCGGATCATCTCAGGCCCGGAAAACGTCGCGGCGCTGGACGTGGACGACTCCTCCGCCGGTCTCATCTGGCTGTCCCAGACGACGCTGGCAGTGGACGAGGTGGCCCAGACCGCGGACGCGCTGCGCGCCCGCTTTCCCCAGCTTGTGGATCCCCCCGGCGACGACATCTGCTACGCGAGCCAGAACCGGCAGAACTCTGTCAGAGCCATCGCTGAACACTGCGACCTGGTCCTCGTCGTCGGCTCGGCGAACTCCTCGAACTCGGTGCGCCTGGTGGAGGTCGCGCGAGGCGCGGGGGCAAGGGACGCGCGCCTCGTGGACGACGGCGCCGACCTGCGAGAGGAGTGGTTCGCGGGCGACGTGCGGACGGTCGGGGTGACGGCCGGCGCATCAGCTCCCGAATTCGCGGTGCGGGATGTGCTGGACGCACTGGCCCGGCGCGGCTTCACGAACGTCGAGGAGGTCACGTCAGCCGTGGAAACGGTGACCTTCGAGCTGCCGGCGAGGCTGCGGGTGCCGAAGTAGAGATCAGAATAGACATGCGGCGCGAGCGCTCAACGGCGAGACTCGTCGTATGTCACTGTCACCACGGATAACACGCACGAACCCGGATGGCTTGCACCCGACGCCCGGATACCACCACGTCACAATGGTGTCGCCGGGCACGATGGCTTACCTCGCCGGGCAATGTCCGCTGGACGAGCACGGCACGCTGGTCGGGGCGGACGATCTTGCGGCGCAGATTGAGCAGGTGATCGCCAACTGCCTCGTCGCGCTCCGGGCCGTGAACGCGCAGCCGCGCGACGTGGTGCGGACGGTGATCTACGTCGCCAGCGACCGTCAGCCGGACTTGGCGGCGGCCTGGACGCAGTTGATGGCGTCGCCGCTGCGGGAGGCGTTCACCACCGCGGCCACGTTGCTCGGCGTGGCTCAGCTCGGGTTCTCCGGGCAGCTCATTGAGATCGAACTCACCGCCGCCTTGGAAGCCGGGGCTTGAGAGACTGGGCGGCATGAGCACTTTCATCGCGGCGACGGGCGCGGGCAAGGTCGGCGGGGCGGAAATCGCGGACGGGGTCGTCGCGTGGCTTGGGATTCCGTATGCGGCGGCGCCGGTTGGCGAGTTGCGGCTACGGGCGCCTGAACCGGCGGTGGCGTGGAGCGGGATGCGCGCGGCTACGTCGTATGGGGCGCCGGCGATGCAGGCCCAGCTCGACTTTGCGGCGGGCGCCTCGGCTGGGCTCGGCGGCGCACCGCTGGAGATGCCTGAGCCGTCAGAGGACTGTCTCTTTCTGAACGTCATCGCGCCGGCCGGGGCTGCGGACCGGCCGGTCATGGTGTGGCTGCACGGCGGCGGCTACCAGATGGGCAACGCGACGACGTCGGCCGGGGACGGGGCGGCGTTCGCGCGCGATCACGACGTGGTGGTCGTGACGATCAACTACCGGCTCGGCGCGCTCGGCTTCCTGGCCGTGGACGGCGAGGCGCACAGCGGCGCGTTCGGGCTGCACGACCAGATCGCGGCGCTGCGCTGGGTGCGGGAGAACATCGCGGAGTTCGGCGGCGACCCGAACCGCGTCACCGTCTACGGGATCTCGGCGGGCGCCAAGTCCGTCGCCAACCTGCTCGCCTCGCCGCTTGCCAAGGGCTTGTTTCACCAGGCCGCGTCCTCGAGCGGAGGTGGGGACCACGTCGCGACGCCGGCTCAGGCGGCGGACATCGCCGCGCGCTTCTTCGGCAGGCTGGGCACCGGTCCGGAGAACATCCGCCGAGTCGGCGCGGAGGAGATCCTCGCCGCGCAGAACGCCGTCGGCAGCGGGATGAGCTCGACGTGGATCTGGCGGCCGACGATCGATGGCAAGGCATTGACCACTCGCCCGCTGGACGCGATCGCCGCGGGTTCGGCGGCCGGGATTCCGTTGCTGGCGCAGACCTGCGTCAACGAGTGCTTCCTCTACGAGTTGATGGCCCCCGGCGCCGGCCAGCAGGCCGGCCGGGTGCTGCGGGAGTACTTCGGCGAGGCCGGGCGCGACGAGGTGCTCGCCGCGTACGCGGCGGCCCGGCCGGAACTCGCGGATGACCCGGTCCGTCTGGGCGTGGAGATCATGACGGACGAGCGGTACGGCATCCCGACCACGCGACTCGCCGACGCGCAGAGCGCCCACGCCCCGGTCTGGCGCTCGCGCTACGACGTGCCGCTCACCGGCCTGCCGACGAGCATTGCGCCCGGCGGCGTGCTCCCGGCCATGCACGGCACCGACGGCGCCCCGATCTGGAACGGCGGCGAGGACGGCAGCGTGGCCTCGTTGATCCATCGGGCCTGGGGCGAGTTCGTCGCCAAGGGAAACCCGGGCGCGCGGGAACTGCCGGACTGGCCGGGGTACAACGTGTCCCGCCGGGCCACGCTCATCTTCGACGACCCGAAGCCGCGGCTCGCCGATGACCCGAATGGCGCACAGCGTGCCGCCTGGGACGGCCGCGAATGGCCGTCGGGCACTTGGTGGAGCCTGGACGCTCACGGCTAAAAGCACTCTCAACAGCGACAATATTCGCGTGGAGAAACGCGGCTCGCGCGAGATCGAGGTGACGGCGGCTGCGGACGACGGGGTGGCCCTGGCCGGAACGCTGGCCCTGCCCGACGGCCCGGGACCGCATCCGGCCGTGCTGATCCTCAACGGATCAGGACGGTTGGACCGCGACGCCAACAACCGCGTGGCCCGGATGGAGCTCGGCCGGCCGCTGGCCGCCGCGCTTGCGCAGCAGGGCATTGCGACGCTGCGCCTCGACCGGCGCGGGGCGGGCCGGACTCCGGGCAACTGGCGGGCGACGGGGTTCACCGACAACCGCCGCGACGCCTTCGCCGCACTGCGCGCCCTGGCCGCGCGTCCAGAGATCCGGGCCGAGGCGATCGGCGTGGTCGGACACAGCGAAGGCGCCGCGCACGCCATGGCCCTCGGCGCCGACCCGCAGGTCCGCGCGGTCGTGCTGCTGGCCGGGTTCGCGCGCGTCGGCGAGGACCTGGTGCGCTGGCAGGGCCGACAGGTCGCCCGCGATGTGCCGAGCCCGCTGCGTCCGCTGCTGCGGAGGCTCGCCAATCGCAGCCTCGGCCGGATCAAGGCGAGCACGACGGACGTGGCGCGGGTGGCCGGGATTCCGGTGAACACCCGATGGATGCGGGAGATATTCGCCTACGACCCGCGGCCGGACCTGGCGAACATCAAGGCCCCCGTGCTGGCGATCACCGGCGACAAGGACATCCAAGTCGATCCCGCCGGCCTCGACGTGATGCGCAAGCTGGTGCCTGGCGAGATCGAGGTGAACCGGGTCCCGGACCTCACTCACCTGCTACGCCGCGACGCCGGAAGGCCCTCGGCCCGCTCGTATCGCAAGCTGCTGCGCCAGCCGGTCGACGCCGAGGTGTTGGCGCGGGTGGCCGGCTGGTTCGCTCAGAAGCTTGATACGGCGCGGTAGTTCGGTAGTAATGGCAATTCGGCGGTAACTCAGCCTGCGTTGTCGCGGCGGAAAGGGTCTGACACGAGCGGCGGGCTAACCGGTGTTCTGCTGGGGCTGCCCCAAGGTCAGCAGGCGGTTGACGCCGGCTCGGGAACGCTTGTGCGCGTACATCTCACGGTCCGCGCGGTCCATCAACTCCTGGGCACGGCGGACCGGCGCGAGGCGGCTCTCCGCGCAGCCAGGCTCGCAGACCAGGCCGAGCGAGGACGTCACTCGCAGGCTCAGCCCCCCGGTAATCTCCGCCGGCACGTCCGCGAACGCCTGCTCGATGCGCTGGACAAGCTTCGGCGCGTCCGCCTGCTCCACCCCGGCCGCGAGTACAACGAACTCGTCCCCGCCGATCCGGGCCACCACGTCGGCGTCGGCCAGGTTCCGGGCCAGCTGCCGCCCGGTCGCGCGCAGCACCTCGTCGCCGACGGCGTGCCCGTACGTGTCGTTGATCTGCTTGAAGCGGTCGAGGTCGCAGAACACCACGGCGACCGGGGTCTGCGCGGCCAGCAACTCCACCAGCCGCTCCTGCAGCAGGACCCGGTTGGCCAGGCCGGTCAGCGGGTCGCGGCGGGCTTCGCGGTGCAGGTGCGTCTCGCGGGCGTTCTGCGCGGCGACCGCGGCGTGCAGCTCGGCCGCCTCCCGCTCCAGCGTCTCCATCGCCCGCACCGCCTGCTCGTGCCGCCGGGCGTTGAGGATCGCGATCACGGCCTGCTCGGAGAACAGCTCCAGGACCTCGTTGACCCAGGCCGGCGGGATGCGGCCACCGCGTGGCTCGTCCATCGACAGCATCCCGATCAGCTCGCCGTCCGCCCCGTACAACGGGGCGACCAGCTCGTACTCGGGCCGCCAGGCATCCGGGGTATCGAATGGCTCGTACTCGGGCCAATAGCTGATGATGCCGTCGGTTGTTTCGAGACCAGCGTGGAACCGTAGCGCGCCCCAGGCCTCGCCTTCGGCCAGGTGCTCGAGCATCGCGTCGCGCTGGCACGTCGTGCCGAGCAGCATCTCCCGGGCTTCGGGCGGGCCAACGACGGCGATGGTGCGCAGTTCGACCGCGTTCGGCTCCTCGGCGATGGTGACCGCGACGTTCTGGTACGGCGTTGAGGTGGTCACGCCCTCCGCGATCGCCTCGAGCGTGGCACGCAACCCGACGGCGGCGTGCACGGCCACCAGGGCGCCCTGAACGAGGCTGAGGGCAGACCTCGGCACTCCGCCCTCCGAGTCCATGCCTTGACTCACTGCGTCGTGCCCTTTCGCCCACCATCAGGATCCGCTCACACCCCGACCGCGCTGCCGGGTCCCGCCCCGTTCGCCGCCGAGCCGTCCGACGGCGCATACTCTGCGGCTAATTTTACTCTCGCTCATTGCCGCCAGGCGTAACGAACAGCGCACGTGTTTCGCAGGCCATGCTGACGCTGAGTCAGTCGCCGGGCAACGTGACGGGTCACGGTCGAGATCCCGGGTCCGATGAGCACACCGAGAAGGTCCTGAGTCACGCTGCCCGAGTCGGCGGTCGCGTGTTCGATGCCGACGAGGTGGACCTTTCAGCCGCGTGCCGTGTTGGCCGCCTCGACGCGCACTTGCGATCCGGCGCGAGTGGTGGTGAATATCGCAGTCGGTCCGTCCAGTGCCGGGATCCTTGTGGTGACGCCGGCGCCGTCCGCGAGTTGGAACACCCTGAGAGTTATATTATCGGTGTAGTCGTAGTCCGGGCGATCAACCGTCGCGCCGAACGGGATCGCCGAGCCGGGGCGTGCACCGTTTCGCCGGTCAGTACGTGGGTCCAGGTGTCCTTCGGCACGTAGTAAGCGACCTCGCTCTCGGCAGAGAAGACAGGGGCCACCAGTAGGTCGTCGCCGAGGAGGTACTGCCGCTCAAGGTGCGTGCACGCGGGATCGTCGGGGAAGCCCACGACCATCGCTCGCATGAGCGGCAGGCCCTCGGACACTGCTTGGCCGACCGCGCCTCGCCTGAGTACCGGGAGGTGATGGTCCGCTGGTTCCAGTTCGGCGCGTGCAGCCCGATCTTCCGCCAGCCCGCCTTGCCGTTCTCCCCGAGGACCCGAAGTCCTGGACCATCGACGACGCGTACCTGTTCGGCCACGACCTGCTCGTCGCCCCCGTACTCGAAGTCGGAGCCCGCTGTTCCTACGCGACGGAGCCCAACTGCCAATCACAGAAGACTGAGACTGCCACGCACAACGGTCTTCGTGTCCCTGGCGAAGCGGGTTCAGCGGTTGGTCGCGGCCTCGAGGAAGTCGTGGCCGAGGCTTCAAGGCCGCAGCGGCCGAGAGTGCGAGTGTGCGTGGTTCTCATTCCTCGTGTGCTGAGATGATCGGGTTTTGAGTGCGCGCGGGCCCGGCCAGGGGGACGAGGTGTGGCCGGAGCGGGTCGGTGAGGAGAAGGTTCGCGGCTGCTGCGGTCAGGGCCAGCACCATCGCGATCACGAGGCTGATGCGTAGACCGTTCAGGACGGTGGACGAGCGGGAGAGCAGGGCGCCGAAGACCGCGACGGCCAGGGCGCCGCCGATCTGGCGGCACGTGTTGAACACGCCGCTTGCTACTCCGGAACTGTGTGCGGGCACTGAATCGAGCAGCACGGCGGTGGTCGGCTGCATTGCCAGCGGGCCGCAGATGCCGACGGGGATCAGTCCGAGTGCGGTCAGCCAGAGCGGGGCGGAGGCCGGGAGCGCGGCGAGCATGGCCAGACCGGCGCCCATCAGGGTCAGGCCGCCGACGATGGGCGCCTTCGGTCCGAACCGTTCCGCGAGACGGGTGGTCGGCACGCTTAGGAACGCGGACAAGAAGGTCATCGGCACGAACATCAGCCCGACGGCCAGCGCGGACAGGTGCCGCTGCTGCTGAAGGTAGAGGCTGGATATGAAGATTGTGCCGCTGAGCCCGGCGGTGAACGCGAAGCCGCTGCCCGAGGCGATCAGCACGGGGCGCGAGCGCAGCAGGCTCGGGGGCACCATCGGGTGGGTGCCGCGTGCTTGGGCAGTTGCGAAGACGGCGAGCGCGATTGCCGCGATGGCGAAGGCCGCGAGCACTTCCGGTGCGCTGAAGCCCCGAGCGCCCGCCTCGATCGCCCCGTAGGTGAGCCCGCCCATCGCCAGCCCGGCGGAGATCAGCCCGGTCAGGTCGATGGGCCTGTCCCGGCGCGGCGAGCGCGGCGCGCGACTGAGCAGGACGAGCGCGGTGGCGCCGATCGGCAGGTTGATGAAGAAGATCAGCCGCCAGTCGGCGAGGCTGAACGCGCCGCCGAGGATCGGGCCGAGGGTGGCGGCGACCGAGCCGGCGATGGTCCACACGGCGATCGCCCGCGCGCGGCGGGCCGAGTCGGGGAACGCCTCGCGGATCACGCTGAGCGAGGCGGGCATGATCGTGGCCGCACCCACCCCTTGGACCAGTCGCGCGGCGATCAGCACGCCCAGGTTCGGGGCCAGGCCGCAGGCCGCCGACGCGAGGACGAACACGGTCATGCCCCGGGCGAAGGCGCGGTGCGCGCCGGCGCGGTCGCTGATGGCGCCGGCGGACAGCAGGAGCGCGGCGAACATGAGGGTGTATCCGTCGAGCACCCACTGCAGTCCGCTGATACCGCCGCCGAGATCGTCGTGGATCGCGGGGAGCGCGACGTTGACGACGAAGGCGTCGAAGGTGATGACGAAGAAGCCGAGCACTGCGGCGCCGAGCGCGTTGGTGGCCGAATTCCGGCGTTGGTCGGTGTCGGCGGTGGGCGCCGCTCGGGGGGCGGTGCTCGGCGTGGACATCGGGAGCTCTCCTGGAAGGCGTATGCGGAAGTGGATCCGCGGCGTGGGTCAGTGGGTGGTGTAGCCGCCGTCGACCGGGAGCGCGACGCCGACTACCAAGCTTGCCGCCGGGCTGCACAGCCAGAGCACGGCGGCGGCGATCTCCTCGGCGCGGCCGAGGCGGCCGATGGGCTGCTGCTTGATGATCTCGGTCATGGCCTCGGCCTGGCCTTCGAGCATGTCGGAGACCATCGGGGTGTCGATGACGCCGGGGCAGACGGCGTTGATCCGGATGCCGCGCGGCGCGTATTCGACCGCGGCACTCTTGGTCAGTCCGATCACGCCGTGCTTGGAGGCGTGGTACGCCGCGCGCTCGGGCAGGCCGACCAGTCCGCCGAGGGAGGAGCAGTTGACGATGGCGCCGCTGCCCTGTGCGCGCATCTGGCGCAGTTCGTGCTTCTGCGCGGTCCAGATGCCGCGCAGGTTGACCGCGTTGACCCGGTCGAAGTTCTCCGCCGTCTCGTCGGCCGCGTCGCTCGGGGGCGCTTGGATTCCGGCGTTGTTGAAGGCCATGTCCAGTCGGCCGAAGGTCGCGACCGCGCGCTCGACCATCGCGGCCGCCTGCTGCTCGTCGGCCACGTCGCAGGCCACGCCGATGGCCTGGTGGCCGGCCGCGACGAGTTCCTTCGCCGCGCGTTCGGCGGCGTCGCCGTCGATGTCGGCCAGTACGACCGAGGCTCCGGCCGCGGCGAACGCGCGGGCCGTGGCCAGACCCATTCCGGATGCCGCGCCGGTGACGAGCGCCACCTGGTTTTCGAAGTCATACGTCGGGTTGCTCATCGTGTTCTCCTGACTGGCTGAGGGACTACGGACGTACCAGTGCCTTGATGGCCCGGCGTTCGTCCATCGCGCGGTATCCCTCGGCGATCTCGTCCAGCGGCAGTGCGAGGTCGAAGACCTTGCCCGGGTTGATCCGGCCCGCGAGCACGCGCTCGATCAGGTCCGGCAGGAAACCGCGCACGGGGGCGGGGCCGCCGCGCAGCGCGACGTGCGAGTAGAACAGCTCCTCGCCGTTGATCTCGACGCCGTGCGGGACGCCGACGAATCCGACGTTGCCGCCGGGTCGGGTCGAGTGCAGGGCCTGGCGCATGGACTCGGGGGTGCCGACGCATTCGAGCACCGCGTCGGCTCCGACGCCGTCGGTCAGCTCCTTGACCTGGGCCACGCCGTCCTCGCCCCAGCCGGTGCCCATCACGTCCGAGCAGGCGAGCAGGCTGGCCACGTGCTCGTCGGCGGGTAGGTCGGGGGTGGCGACCAGGGTGCCGTCGGCCAGCGGGACGCGCACATACTCAGCCTGGGCGCCGCCGACGAACTCCCGGTGCAGGCAGCTGGTCTGATAGCCGTTGAGGCAGTTCGGGCACGTATTGTCGCTGGCGAAGAACGAGCCGATCACGAACTGTCCGGGCTTGACGTTCGTGACGTCGGTGCCGACCTCCTCGACGATGCCCACGTACTCGTGGCCGATCGGCGTGGGCCGAGTGACGGGATTGATGCCTCGGTAGTCCCACAGGTCGGAGCCGCATACGCAGGCGGCCACGGTGCGGATCACCGCGTCGGTCGGCTGCTGGAGCTCGGGTTCGGGCAGGTCTTCGACCCGGATGTCACCGAGGGCGTGGATCACGGTTGCGCGCATGGGTGTCTCCCGGATTGTGCTGGAGATGGGCGGGTCAGTGCTGGCAGCGGGTGCTGTGGCGCGGGCTGGCGTATTCGGCGTCGGTGACGTGTTCGAGCCAGTTGACGTCGTCGCCTTCCCACAGCGCGATGTGCGCCATGAACCGGTCGGGGGCGGCGCCGTGCCAGTGCTCCTCACCGGCCGGGGTGAAGATCACGTCGCCGGGGTGGGCCTCGACGATCTCGCCGCCGCGCGGCTGGATCAGCGCGATGCCCTCGACGATGTACAGGGTTTGGCCCAGGCCGTGCGAGTGCCAGGCGGTGCGGGCGGCCGGTGCGAAGCGGACCATGTTGGTCCGGGCGCGGGACGGCTCCTCGCCGCGGTAGATGACGTCGGCCCACGCGTCGCCGGTGAACATCGCCGGCGGGAGCTTCATCGTCGGCTGTAGCTTGAGGATTTCCATGGTGAATCGCCCTTACTTCTGATCGTCGGACTGTCCGGTGATGGCGTGCAGCTGGTTGATCGCCGTCATCGCTGCTCGGTCCGGTAAGGGGCCGCGAGCGCGGTGACGGTGATCAGGCTGCGGTCGCGCGGCGAGAGCTGTTCGCGGTCCCACACATCGCCGAACAGCACGTCGTTGGTGAGTTCGTAGAGCTTGGGGGCGACGCCCGCCAGGTGCGGCGGCGCGGACTGCTTCGGCATGAGATGACTCCTTGCACGGGATCGAGTGGTGTCCT
>Ga0185299_10001842_pt1 | contig 36815 bp, 29 predicted proteins | sample PaiPotPPA55metaG_FD_128002 | JGI IMG/M metagenome (GOLD analysis project Ga0185299, IMG submission 128002) | Iron sulfur acid spring bacterial and archeal communities from Banff, Canada, to study Microbial Dark Matter (Phase II) - Paint Pots PPA... ...
ATGCGCATTTGACGCAGATGGCGGATGGTCTGGACGGCCAACAAATAAATCACGCAGGTGATAGGCGCCGCGTAATGCGCGGCCGACCAAATGACGACGAAGACGCCGACTAGGCCGACGCCGGCGACGATCAACGGCAGACGCATTTTGCGGTCGCGGAACACGCACGGGAAGGCGGGAAGCGCCAGCAGCAGCCCGGGCCACAAATACGTGACGCCTCCGCGAAATACTTTTTCCCAGGACACGCGCAGGAGATCAGCTCGATTGTTGTGATAATTCTCGCGTTCCCATCCGTTGTAGAAATCCTCGAACTGCTGATTGCGGTAATGCATTTCGGGTTTCGGATGTTCCCAGAGAAAAAGCGGAGCGGTGTGATAGGTGCGCGTGTTCAGAACGTGCGGAAGCAGCAGCGCATTGCCGGTCAGCCGCCAGTTGTAATAGCCCATCCAGACGGCGGTGAAGATCAGCGCGATGGTCAGCGGGGCTACAACGACGCGAAGGCGGGTGCGCAGCGAATCCCTCGTTTTCGTTTTGCCGATCAACCACCACAGAAACCAGGCGCCGGCTACCGCGCAAAGGAGAAATCCTTCATACGGTCGGCTGTTGGCGAGAATGGTGATACCCAGGGCAAGCAGCAGCGCATCGCGGGTGCGTGCTCGCTTGACGATTCGCGCGAGAGCGCCGAGGACCAACGCGCCGCCGATCGCGGCGACCGCGCCGCCCCAATAGCTGTTCATCCAATAGCTGGCGATTCCCAGCCTCAGTGCGACGATCGCTCCGCCGAGAAAGGCCCAACGCGCCGGCAGCCACGCCTGGAGCATCCACAAAATCGCGGCGCACATTGCTGCGTCGCTGAGCAGCACGCCAATCCAGGGATGGCCTAAAAACTGACCGATGGCCAACGCCGCGCCTTGCGCGGGCGGATACATGGAGGCGTACTTCGGGAACCAGTTCACGTGGAAAGTTTCGAAACTGATCCACATGGGGTGTGGTGGATTGGCGAGGCGGCCGTGCGCGAAGGTGTCGGCCTGCAGCAGGTAACTGAATTCGTCGTGGATGCCGGGGACCGGAACGTGGAGCCAGTGGAGAGCAAGAAGGCGGAGAGCGATGACACCGAGGAATAACGTGACCACCGCGAGGGTCTTGTGCTCTGCGAAATTGGCGAGGGCACGTTCGACGCGACGGAAGGTTTTTTGGCCGGCCCGGGGGAAAATGATCGCAAGGACAGCCAGGGCGGCCGCAATTTTGAAGGAGGCTGAGAGGATTTGGAGCGTGCGGATAACTGTGGCGTCGTCGAGTCCGGTCATGAACGAGGAATTGTAGGATGTTTTTGGGGGTTCGATGGGCGAAATTTTTGGAGGGAAGTAGTTTTGGGGAGAGTGGGTGCTTGACGTTTACGTTAGGCCGTTGGATGGCGGCCTGATGCTCAGCGGATGCAAGAACGGTCGCGCTGAAGCGCTCCCCTACGTTAAGCGGTGTGATTACGAAGTGGTGTGACTACGGCTCGACTTCGATTTCGGTGGGGCGGTCTTCTTTGGGTTTTGGCGTGGATGCGCTGGCGGCTCGGGGATTGTCGATGAAGTCGGCTAGTTCGAGGCGCATGTTGCCGGGATTCGTAGAGAAAGCCATGCCCGTCTCAAACTCGATGAGACCTTCACGGATAAATTTTTCGATGACACCGTCGAAGTGCTGCATGCCTTCGGTATCGCCGTCACGCATGGCGTCGAGAAGCGTTTTGCCTTCGCCCTCGCCCTTCTCGACGTATTCGCGTGTGCGCATGGTGGCTTTGAGGATTTCGATGGCGGCGATGCGTCCCTTGTTGTCTTTTTTGGGCATCAAGCGCTGCGAAATGATGTAACGGAAAGCTTTGCCCAGCCTGGTGCGGATGCCTTGCTGATCGCTTTGCGGAAAAACACCGATGATGCGCTCGACTGTTTTGGAGGCGTCAATGGTGTGCAGCGTGGACATCACGAGGTGCCCGGTTTCCGCGGCCTCCAGGGCGATCTCAATGGTTTCGCGATCGCGCATTTCGCCGACGAGGATGACTTTGGGCGCCTGGCGAAGCGCCGCACGCAGAGCCAATGCGAATGTGGGCGTATCGCTGTGAAGCTCGCGCTGATGAATGGTGGCCCTTTTGTGGCGGTGTAAAAATTCGATGGGATCTTCGATGGTCAGGATGTGGAAGGCCTTGTCTTCATTCATCTTGTCGATGATGGCGGCGAGCGTCGAAGATTTTCCCGAGCCGGTCGGGCCGGTGACCAGGACGATGCCGTTCCGCAGGTGCACGATTTCTTCCAGCTGAGGCGGGAGGTTGAGCTGCTGAAAGCCGGGGATCACGTTGGGAATCACGCGCATGACGATGGCGTAAGTGCCCCGCTGGCGAAAGATATTCACGCGGAAACGGGCGACGCCGGTGAGGCCGTAGGAGAGGTCGGCGGAGCCATCCTCCTCGAGTTTGCGGACGGGATGCTCGTTCTTGCCAATGATGTCATAGGCAATGAAGCGCGTGTCGTCGGGGGTCAGGGATTCCAGGCCTTTGAACTTCAGCTGGACGAGTTCGCCACTGACCTCAATCTGCGGGGCGCGTCCGGGCGAAAAGATCAGGTCACTGACGTGGCCGTTGGACTTGAGCATCGCGGTGATCAGTTGGGCGGTCTGAATGGTGCGCTGAGCAGGTTGCGCCTGAGGGGGTGCTGCCTGAGAAAGTGGTGCCTGCGGAGTTGTGGCCATTGGTCCCTTGTATCTCCGTGGTTCGAGTCGAGTTCGCTGGGTCGCCTGAAGAGGGCCGATCGAATGGCCGTCCGACAAAATCAGTGTAGACGAGCTTGCGGTGCGATTGAGCGAAGCTTTGGGAGGTGGCGCGAGAAGATTACCGTTTACTGAATGGCGGCAAACGGTTCAAGCGTGCCAAGCGCTATTCGTGCTTCGTGGAGGCGTCCATGAAGGCGGCGATATTGGCTTTGAGCTTGGCCAGGTCGTCGTCGTGGAGGTACATCATGTGGCCAGCGTCATAATATTGGAGATGGATGTTTTTCTGGAGTTTTTCAGGCAGAAGGAGGTGCTCCATAGTGTATTCGGTGGCCACGAACGGAGTGGCCAGATCGTACAGGCCGTTTTCGACTTCGACTTGAAGATGAGGATTGGTAAGCATGGCCTGAATGAGGTCGCCTTCGACGTTGGGCGATCCGGGAAACCCGAAATTTTCTCCGGCTTTGTGCTTCCAGTCCCACGCGGGTTCGGCTTCTTCGGAAATGGTGCGATATTTGCGGTCTTGCAGACTAAATTTTAGCTCGTCGCGCAGGTAGGTGTTGAAAGCGGCAGTGTAGGCTCCGGTGATGGCGTCGGATTGCGGATCGGACTGCGCGTATTCGGCGAGCAGGTCGTAGGTGAAACCTGTAAAGCGGGCATCGAGACGGCCGGTGGTGAGACCGCGGCTGCGCTGCAATTCCTCCATGAATTGCGGGAGGTTGACGCGCAGATTGGCTTTGATCAGGTAGTCTTCGCTTAAGCCCGTGTAGCGCGAGATTTTCTTGGCGATGTCGGCTTTTTCGGCGGGGCTGATCTGCGAGCCTTTCATGAGTGCGGAGGCGTATTCGGTCAGCGCGAACTTTTTGGCTTCGTCGATCAAGGCATGGACGTTGTCGGGGCGATTGGGAAGAGTTTTGTGATACCAGGCGGTGGCGGCATAGCTGGGTAGATAGAAGATGTAGGCATGATCCTCGCCGGGGTTGAAGGAAATGGTACCGAGGTCAAGGACCGAAGAGATCAGCACGATGCCGTTGAAATACATGCCGTTGTGGTTTTGCAGATAGTTGGAGAGAGCGGCGGACCGGAAGGTGCCGTAGCTCTCGCCGATCAGGAATTTGGGGGAGTTCCAGCGATCGTTGCGGCTGACGTAGATGGTGATGAATTCGGCGAGGGACTTGACGTCGGAATCGACGCCCCAGAAGTCTTTGTCCTGGGCTTTGCCGACGGCGTGGCTGAAGCCGGTGCCGACGGGGTCGATGAAGACCAGGTCGGTTTTGTCGAGCAAAGTGCCGGCGTTATCGGCCAATTTGTAGGGCGGGGGCGGAGTCGGCTCGGCATTCGAGGTGACCACGCGCTTGGGGCCGAAAGCGCCCATGTGGAGCCAGACGGAGGCCGAGCCTGGACCGCCGTTGTAGACGAAGGAGATGGGGCGCTGAAACACGTCTTTCGCGTCGGTGCGCGTGTAGGCGGTGTAATAGATCAGCGCGGTCGGTTCTTCCTTTTCGTTTTTGAGCAGGATGGTGGCGGCGGTGGCTTTGTAGGGAATGGTTTGCGAGCCAATTTTTGTGGTGTGATCGGTTACGGAGGCTTCCTCTTTGGGGGGAGGCGGCGTGGGCTCGGCGGGCTTCTCCTTTTCGACGGTCTTGGTTTCTTTTTCGTGGGTTTCCTGGGCGCGGAGGTTCCGCGGCGCCGTGGGAATGAGGAACAGACTCATTAGAAAGATAGAACGTAGAACCTTGGTCATGCGGAGCTCCCAGTGAGCATCATTCGTTTGCGGGCGCGATTCTATACAGTGCGTTGATGCGAGTCAAAGTCTCGGAGATTCGTCGTTGATGGAGAATCCGAGATAGTGATTGCTACTGAGAGGAGTGAGCCGCACGGAAGCGAGGTCGTTGACGATCCAGTCGGCGCCTGCCGCGGACAATAAGGGATCGACCTCGGTGGTGCGGAGCGCCAGGACGGACGCGCCTGACGCTTTACCCGAGCGAATGCCGGCTGGCGCGTCTTCGACGACGAGGCAATCGGCGGGCGCGAGTTCCAGGAGCGCTGCGCCCTTCAGATAAGGATCGGGGTCGGGCTTGAAGCGCTGCACGTCGGCGGAGGTGACCAGATGCTTCGGCCAGGGCAAACCGGCGACGCGGATGCGGACTTCGGCCAGCGGGCGCGTGCAGGACGTGACGATGGCCCAGCGGTCGGCGGGCAACGCCTGCAGCAGGTTCAGGACGCCGGGCAGGGGAATGACGCCGTCGGTGTCTTCGATCTCCCAACGCTCCATCTGGCGATCTTCGGCTTGGTGGTCGGCGTTGGGGAGCAGCTCGCGAAGGGTGACCATGCTGGGGCGGCCGTGGGCGCGGCGGACTACGTCTTCGGCGTTGAAGCCGTGGAGCTGCGACCATCTCGCCCAGCAGCGCGCGACGGCCGGAGTGGAATCTACGAGCACGCCATCCAGATCGAAGAGGACACCGAGAGTACGAATATTCATCCCACAACCTTCATTGGATTTGCGCGGTGCGAATCACGCCAAACGAAATGCTGTCGAAGGCGGCAGCTTGGGGTGGGAGACGGGGATTGAACCCGCGACATTCGGTGCCACAGACCGACGCTCTACCAGCTGAGCTACTCCCACCACTCGCAAGAAGTTTAGCATGACTAAACAGGATGTTGAACGGGGCGGGGTCGGGAGTGCTGGGTCAATTTCCGATAGTCCGCGGGGATACAGGCAGATACCGAGTTTCTAATGCTTTTGCATTATTGCCAGGCTCACCCTTCACGGACGAAGATCCGGGCAACATAAATGTCGTCTCCCGTCAGCTCCTGCTGGGCTTGGCGGGCATCCGGAAATGAAATGCGGCTGAATGTTACTCAAATATTTGGCGTGTATGGTAACCGCTGACGGCGACGCGGGGTGTAAGGATGCAAATTGAATTCGGACAGCGGTGGTTAGCACGAAGCCTGATCTTGCTGACGGTCAGCGCGGTTTACTTGTACGGATATCCCTCGGCCACGATCTTTTACGCTGCAGTGAATCTGTTTCATATCGCCGCCGGAATTATTTTTACTGGTCTCCTCGTCTATTACTTCTTCCAGTTGTTCCCTCGCGAAACCGTACTGGCCCGTCTAGGCTGGATCTTGCTGGCTGCCGGAGCCGTGCTCGGCATCGTGTTGATCAAAGTGGGGACGCCACTTCGGCTGAAATCTTGGCTGTACGCGCATATTGCGCTTTGTGTTCTCGGCACACTTTTGTTGAGCACTTCGTGGCTCGCTTCAAGAGGGTGGCTGGGGCGCACCTTGATTGGGCGTGGATTGGGATTTGCCGCGCTGGTGATGTTGACGATGGTGATCGCGGCGGGCGCCTGGTGGACTCGCGAGGTGGCCTGGAAGAACGCGAATCGAATCTCCAATCCGCTGATGCCGGCGCAAACCATGGACGGCGAGGGGGACGGCCCCCAGGGCAAGTTCTTCCCAAGTTCCGCGCAGACCAAACATGGCGGCAACATTCCCTCGCAATACTTCATGAAATCGGATGCCTGCGAACGCTGCCATGCCGACATCTATAAGCAGTGGAACAGCTCGATGCACCATTTCTCCTCGTTCAATAATCAGTGGTACCGCAAGAGCATCGAGTACATGCAGGATGTCGCCGGTGTGCGTTCCTCCAAGTGGTGCGCCGGCTGCCACGACCCCGCGCTGCTGTACAGCGGCCTGTTCGATAAACCGATCAAGCAGATCGTGGATCGCGCGGAAGCCCGCGCGGGTCTCGGCTGCCTGATGTGCCACAGCATCGTGCAAGTGAAAAGCACCATGGGTCAGGGCGACTTCTTCCTTGAATATCCGAAACTCCATGAATTAGCCGCCAGCGAGAATCCGGTCGTTCGCAAGCTGCACGACTTTGTGGTTCGCCTGAATCCCGAGCCACACCGTCGCACTTTCCTGAAACCGTTCATGCGCGCTGACACCGCGGAGTTTTGTTCTTCGTGTCACAAGGTCCATCTGGATGTGCCGGTGAATCGTTACCGGTGGATCCGCGGATTCAATGAATATGACAATTGGCAGGCCAGCGGCGTTTCGGGGCAGGGCGCGCGTGCCTTCTATTATCCGAAGTCGCCCATGAATTGCGCCGACTGCCACATGCCTCAGGTGCCCTCGAGCGATGCCGGTAACATTAACGGCCTGGTGCATTCGCACCGCTTTCCTGGGGCGAATACCGCGGTGCCTATGGCGAATCAGGACGTGTCGCAATCGGAATTCGCCAAAAAGTTCCTGCAGGACAAGCAACTGAGCGTGGATATCTTCGCCGTTTCCCCCGCGGGGAAGGAAACGAACGCTTCGGTGCGTAGCACAGGCGGGTCTCCCGAACTTTCGACCACGTTTGCCGTTGGCGAGGAATCCGATATTTCGCTGCCCAAGGGGCCGGCCGGCGAAGCCCGGCCGATTACCGCCCCGATTGACAGCACGGACGCAGCGGTCCGGCGTGGCGACGACACTCGAGTGGACGTTGTGGTGCGCACCCGCAAGGTCGGGCACTTCTTTCCCGGCGGAACGGTCGACGCATTCGACGTCTGGCTGGAATTGCAGGCTACCGACGAAAAGGGGCAAACGATTTTCTGGAGCGGGAAAGTCGAAGATGATGGCAAAGGGCCCGTCGAGCCTGGAGCTCATTTTTACCGGTCCTTGCAGATCGACGGACATGGTAATCCCATCAACAAGCGAAACGCTTGGGCGACTCGCTCGGTTGTCTACGTCCATCTGATTCCGCCGGGCGCGGCAGACACGGCGCACTTCCGGCTGCACATCCCCGAAAGCGCAGGTGACAAGATCACGCTCCATGCGCGCCTCAACTATCGCAAGTTCAGCTGGTTCAATACGCACTTCTCGTTTGCGGGTGTCCCAGCGGACAAGACGGAGCCGGGCAGCAGCGGGACCGTGACCACGCCGGACTACGACGATCGCAAATATGCGTTCAATGGAGACACTTCGCGGGTTTCCGGCAATCTGAAATCGATTCCTGACCTGCCTATCACCATCATCGCGGAAGACACCAAAACTCTGCGCGTTCTACCGCGAAATGCTCCCGAGCCTCAAGCGAAGACGATTACAACCAAAGAAGAATGGACGCGCTGGAACGACTACGGGATCGGACTCTTCCTGCAGGGGGATTTGAAAGCTGCCGCCGGGGCCTTCGAAAAAATCACGCAGGCGGACCCGCAGAATCCCGACGGGTGGACCAACATCGGCCGCGTTTTGGTGCAGGAGGGAGATACCGCTGGCGCGCGAAAAGTGCTCGAGAAATCCCTGGCGATCGCCCCGAAGCTTGCGAGGACGAATTTCTTTTACGCGCGGGCGCTCAAAGAAGATGGCGACTATGACGACGCGATTGTGCACTTGAAGATCGTGCTGGCGCAGTTCCCGCGGGACCGCGTGGTTCACAACGAATTGGGGCGGGTGCTCTTCCTGAAAAAGCGTTACACCGATGCCGTAAAGGAGTTCGAGCAAACACTTTCCATCGATCCCGAGGACTTGCAGGCGCACTACAACCTAATGCTGTGCTACAACGGCCTCGGCGACGACGCAAAGGCCAACGAGCACAAGACGCGATATCTGCGCTTTAAGGCCGATGAGTCGGCACAGGCCATCACCGGGCCGTACCGCCAGGCGCACGCCGAAGACAACAACGAGCGGCAGGCGATTCATGAGCACGTTAGCGTCGCTCTTACTGCGGCGCAAGCCAAAAAGCCCATTGCGGCGCGCGCGTCAGGACAAAATATAACCCAGGGTCATGCTAACCCGGGCGGTTCACAATAATCTTCGGTAATGCGCTCGGCGTGGGCGACGACGGGAACCTGGGGGAATGGTGAAACATTTAGCCGCACTGATCGTGATTCTTGCGCTGGCCGTATTTCTCGTGGGACAAAGAGGAATTGGAGCGACGCCGGAAACCTCCACGATCCAATTTCGGGATGTCACACAACAGGCTGGCATACGTTTCGTCCACAATAACGGGGCTTTCGGCAAGAAGTTTCTCCCCGAAACGATGGGCCCCGGCGTCGCGTTTATTGACTATGACAACGACGGCTGGCCGGATGTTTTCCTGGTAAACGGGATGGACTGGCCGGGCCACGTCCAGAAGCACTCGACGCCGAAGCTGTATCACAACAATCGTGACGGCACGTTCACGGACGTGACGCACAAAGCGGGCCTGGACATCGAGATGTTCGGCATGGGCGTGGCTGTGGGTGATTACGACAACGACGGCTACGACGATCTCTTTGTCACCGCTTATGGCCAGAGCCATCTCTTTCACAACAACGGCAACGGCACGTTCACCGATGTCACCCAGAAGGCAGGCTTGCTGGGGCCCAAGGAATTCAGTACCAGCGCCGCGTGGGTAGACTACGACAAGGATGGCCATCTGGATTTGGTTGTTGGAAATTATGTGCAGTGGACCCAGGAAACGGATCTTTACTGTACGCTCGATGGAAAAAGCAAATCCTACTGCACTCCGGAATCCTACAAAGGGACGGCCGTCCGGCTGTGGCACAACCGTGGCAATGGGACCTTCGAAGACGTCACGCAAAAAACTGGCCTGGGTGAGCCCACATCCAAAACGCTGGGCGTCGCCGTGCTGGACTACGACAACGATGGCTGGCCCGATCTCTTGTTTTCCAATGATACGCAGCCAAACAAACTGTATCGCAACAATGGCAATGGAACATTTACGGAAAAGGCGGTCGTCGCGGGCGTGGCTTTCAGCGAAGACGGCGTCGCACGCGCCGGCATGGGGGTGGATGCGGGAGACTACGACCACTCAGGTCACCCGAGCCTACTGATCACGAATTTTGCGAATCAGATGCTCTCGCTCTATCACAACGAAGGGAACGGGCTCTTCGTGGATGAGGCGCCGCGATCGGAAATCGGCCGCGCGTCACTTCTCACATTGGGCTTCGGCTGTTTCTTCTTCGACTATGACCTTGACGGCTGGCCCGACGTTCTAGTTTCGAACGGGCATATTGATGCGGACATCCAGCGCGTGCAGGCAAACGTGAAATACGCCATGCCTCCGCATCTTTTCCGCAATATCGGCAATGGGAAGTTCGCGGAAGTGACCAAGACGCTCGGAGCAGGATTCGCGGCTCCACGGGTGGGGCGCGGCGTCGCCTACGCCGATATAAATAATGACGGCCGCCTGGACGTACTGATTTCCACCAACAGCGGCCCGGTTTATCTGTTTCGGAACGAGGCGCAGGTGGGCTCCGCTGCAAACCGCAGCCTGCGCGTCAAGCTGACCGGAACAAAATCCAACCGCGATGGTATTGGCGCGACTGTGAAGCTGACCTCCGGCGGAGAAACGCAGACACAGATGCTCCGCAGCGGCTCCAGCTATCTCTCCGCCAGTGAGTTGGTCCTGACATTTGGCCTCGCGCAGCGGGAGAAAGCCGACGGCATCGAGATCCGCTGGCCCAGCGGGCAGGTCGATCGCCTCACGGACGTCGCCGCGGGCGAAACCGTCAGCGTCACGGAAGGAAAAGGAATCACAGCGTCTCGCGCTTACGGCAAGAAAAACTAAGCGTTTTCTCACGGAACACTCTACGAGGTACACAGCTCTTCGTATGACCTAGTTGCTCCTCCGGCATATTGCCCCTTTTGCGTCGATAACAAGGGCTCAGTTCCTCTCCGCTGCTCTAAATAAGATGTGGCGCATCCACCGATGAGCAACAGCAGCAGATTCGTTAACCTGACGTTCTACGGATCGGGAAGCATGTGATGACGAGAATACCTTGCCGCACTCGACGGACTTGGGTGTATAAGGGTGCCCATCAGGTCGGCCCAAGTAGAAAATTCCAGCGGAAAAACTTACGGAGGAAAACGAATGAAGAAGTCATTGATCGTGTTGGGGGTAGCGGCATTCGTCCTGGCCGCTATTTCGATGGGTATTGCGCAGGAGCACAAAACGTCGAGCGCGAAGAAGAAGAGCGTGATCTACGTGGCAGCAGATAAGGCGAAGTTCACGGACTCGCCGGCGGGGGCGGGGGTTTCTCAGGCGATCCTTTGGGGCGACCCGGACAAGGGGCCTCACGCAACATTCACAAAGTTCACGCCGGGGTACGACGCGGGAATGCACACACACACGAGCGATCTGTGGATCGTCGGTGTCAAAGGCGCTTATCTCTATAAAGATGACGCGGGCGAGAAGCGTGTCGGGCCAGGAGATTTCCTCCGAGTCCCGGGTGGGCACAAGCATTGGAGCGGCGGTGACAAGACGGAGGGCGCGCTCTTTTATGAGGAAGGGTCGGGGAAATTCGATAGCATACCTGCGAAGTAACAGGCCGCCACGCCGCTAAGATAGACTGCCGAGTCCAATCGAATCGCTGAGCCGCAGACGAGGACGGGATTTATCGAGATCGGTAAGCCCGTCCTGCCGGCTAAACGAAAAAAGTTGGCCACCCTGCGGGAGCGTGGCGAGATTATGCGTGCGCCGCGAACGTGACGGGCAGGGTGAACTGAAAAGTTGCACCGCGCTCGGAGTTGCCGACGAACCACAGGCGGCCGCCATGTGATTCCACAATGGAGCGGCTGATGCGCAGTCCCATCCCGGTGCCGTGAGCCTTGGTGGTAAAGAACGCGTTGAAGATATGCGCCGCCTGCTGAGGGGGCAGCCCCACGCCAGTATCCGTGACGGACACCACAATTTCCTGGTTTTCCGCTTGATGTGACTTGATGGCTAGTTCCCGCGTCCCGTCCACATCCTTCATTGCGTCCATGCCATTGATCATGAGGTTCATCAGCACCTGCTGCAATTGCACGCGATCTCCCATGACTTGCGGAAGATCGTAGGCGAGTTCCAACCGGACGGATACGGAATATCGGGTGGTCTCGCCGCGCAAGAGGACGAGCATCTCTCGAATGATGTCGTTTACATCGACCAACTCGCGCTGCGGAGTACCCTTCTTAAAGAGCAGGCGGACGCGGCTGACGATTTCGGCCGCACGGGTTCCGTCTTTCACGACTCGCGACGCAGCGGCGCACGCTTCCGCAACATCGGGCTGATCGCGAATCAGCCAGCGCAGGCAGGTGTTGGCGTTGGTCACGGCGGCGGCGATAGGTTGGTTTACTTCGTGCGCCAGGGAGGCAGTCAGCTCTCCCATGGTGGTCACCCGGCTGACGTGGGCGAGGTCGGCCTGCGCCTGACGTAGCACCGCTTCTCCCTGCTCGCGCTCCATGGCGATACTCGCAAGATGGGTGATTCGCTCTATGACATTTTGCTCTTGCGAACTGGGGCTGCGCGGTTCGCGATAGTAGGTTGCGAACGTCCCTAACACCTTGCCTGCCGAGGAAAGTATCGGCGTGGACCAGCACGCTCGCAGTTCGTGCGCCGAGGCCAGATCGCGGAAATCGGCCCACAGCGGATCCGTGCCGATGTCGGAGACGATCACGGGCTCTGCCCGGTACGCGGCCGTCCCGCACGAACCCACGGACGGGCCGACGACGGCACCGTCGATTACCTCCGTGTAGGTTTTTGGCAGGCTAGGTGCTGCGCCGTGCCGAAGGCAGTTGGCGCTGGGGTCAAACAAAAGGACCGAACATAGAGAACCGCTGGCCAGCTCTTCGACGAGCAGGCATGCGCCCTCGAGGATGAGCTCGCGAGAATCGCCCTTGGCGATCATCTCGAGAAGGTGTTTCTCGCCGGCCAGCAACACCTCGGCCCGCTTGCGCGCGGTGACGTCCGTCACGCTACCCACGAATTCCGTCAACTCCCCCGATGCATTCAAAACAGGATGGCCGACGGCGTGGACATACTTGAGCGTGCCGTCTGGAAGAAGGATCCGGAATTCCACGTCGTAATCCGACTTTTCACGGATGGCTCGATCGATGGCCGCCTCTTGCCACTTCGCTCGATCCTCCGGATGAACGCGCCGCAGCCGTTGTTCGAAAGCCGGTATGCCCTGTTCCGGATCGAAGCCATGGATGCGGTACCATTCGTCGGACATATGCAACGCGTCTCTGTCCGTTACCCGCCAGGCCCAACTCCCTGTGTGTGTGAGCTTCTGCGCTTCCGCCAGATTACTCTCGCTGCGTCGCAGGGCTTCTTCCGCCTGCTTACGGTCGGTGATGTCCATTACCGCTCCAACAATCTCGCGTTCGCCCGACTCATCTTGTTCCGCATGAGCTAGAACATGGACATGCTTGACAGAACCATCCGGCATCACCAGGCGATACTCGTGCTCAAAATCTTTTCCATCCTGCGCCGCGCGCTCAATTATTTGTCTTACCGAGGCCGCGTCTTCGGGATGAACCCGTTGGAGGATAAGTTCGACGGTTGGTGTCGTCGTTCGGTCGTATTGGAAAATTCGAAAGGTTTCGTCTGACCAGTAGATCTGGCCGGTGGAGATTGTCCAGCCGAAGCTCCCCGTACGGCTGAGCCTTTGCGCTTCCGCCAAGTACGCCTCGCTCCGCCGCTCGGCACGCTGACGGGCGATGAGAATACTCGTGGCATTCTGCAGGGCAACCGATCGCAGTAGCTCGTCTTCGTCGCCCTTGGTGGTCACGCGACACCTCCCATAAGTTTCTCCGCGAGTTTGGTGCCCAACACGCGCGCGCGGATCTTGGCAAAAGCAGTTTCACGGCTCGTGGAAGTGTCATCGCTGAAAGGTGAGAATCCGCAGTCGTCGGTAGTACCGAGGTGTTCGAGGGGTATGTATTCGGCGGCCTCCAATACGCGGTCGCGCACTTGTTCCGGGGTCTCGATGAGGGGGTCGGCTGGAGCGGTGACGCCGATGAAAACGCGCTGATCGGGTTTGCGGTATTTACGAATGATTTTCAGAGCGTGGGGGCGGTCCCGCTCGCCGGCCATCGCGATATAGAAGTTGCACGCCTTCAGCTCAAACAAGCTAGGCAGCAACTCTGCGTAATCGACGTCCGCGCTGTGCGTCGAGTCGAAATCATTCCCCGGGCAGGTATGGACGCCGATGCGCCTGCGCTCTTCCGCCGAGAAACGCGACAGCGCGAGATTGTTTAAATCGATGAAGCTGTTGAGGAGGTTCCCGGAAGGATCGATCTTCACGGCCAGCCGTCCTTCAGTGAAATCCACCTGAACCTTGTGTGCGCCCTTTTTGAGGCAGCGCCTTATCTCGGTTTCATGCTCGCCCAGCAGATCGTGGATGAATTGCTCACGCGAATAATCCGGAATCGCGTCCGCTGGGTACATCAGACTCAAGGCAGAAGGCGATATCACCGCCTGCTTGACCGGCACGTGCGCGTAGCGCATGGCAACATCCAGGTAACCATCCGCGTACCGCCGGTAACGGAATGGGCCGCGTGTGAGCCGTGACAGGCGGCGCGTGTGACCGTCCGCGAACGGAATGATAAAACCATCCGGGGACGTATTCGGAAGCCCGTGCACGCAGTACGTGCAGAAATTATGATACTTCTTCTGTTCGCCGTCGGTAACGACCGGAGATCCCGCAGCTTCAAGTCGTTCAATGGTGTCTCGAATCGCATCTTCATAGAGAGCATCGAGACTGGAGTCCTCGCTGTCGCCCTTTGCGATTCTTTCGATGAGATCGACGGGCCTCGGGATGCTGCCGATTGGCTCCGTGGGTATCGTGACTGGCGCAGGGCGGGCCATACGTGCTGCTTGCTGGGAAGTATAGATGACCTCACTGTTTTTGGGTCTATAGGGATTTCAGGGTATTCGTCGCGACGAGGACGGCGGGGAGATGGCTCACGCATTGCTCTCGAGCGAGTCTAACAACCCTGACTTGGTGTGCATGACCATTCGGGCGGCAGACCGTCCGAGATAGACCGGGTTCCCGGATGGCACCGAATGTCGCGCAATCTAAAACCTCAAATCCAATGTTCAACGGCAGGCGTATAGCTAGCTGAGGGTTCACTGGTGAAACGTAGCGCGTTACTCCTTGCGGCTCTGCTGGCGTCTATGACGCTTTCTCAAGGCGCGTTTGCGCAAGTGCCTGGCACCAGCGCGATTTCTCCTTTGGGCGCGCTGAAGTGGTTGCCCTGGTCGGATGCCGTGTTCTCCCAGGCTAAGCACGAAAAGCGATTTGTCCTCCTGGATCTGGAGGCGGTATGGTGCCACTGGTGCCATGTCATGGATGTGACTACCTATCGCGATCCAAAGGTGCAGGCGCTGCTGCAGAGCAAATATCTGACGGTGCGCGTGGATCAGGATTCGCGGCCCGACCTTTCCAACCGGTATGAGGATTATGGGTGGCCCGCCACCGTGGTGTTTGACGGCGCGGGCCACGAGATCGTGAAGCGGCAGGGCTATCTGACTCCCGCTGAGATGGCCAGCATGCTGCAGGCGATCATCGACGATCCGACTCCGGGGCCGTCGGTGCAGGTGGAGAAAGAGATCGCGTTCGCGGAAAATCCGTTGCTGGCAAATTCGCTGAGAGCGCAGTTGGAGAAAGATTATCTCGCAGGGTACGACGCGAAGCAGGGGAGCTGGGGAACTGACCAGAAATATTTGGACGTGGATTCGGTGGAGCTGGCCATCGACCGGGCCGCGCACGGCGATGCGCATGCCGAGACGATGGCCAAGCAGACGTTGGACGCGCAACTCCAGCTGCTGGACCCGGTGTGGGGCGGCGTTTATCAATATTCGACCGACGGCGTTTGGAGCAAGCCGCACTTCGAGAAGATCATGTCGGTGCAAGCCGAGAACCTGCGCATTTACGCGGAAGCGTACGCGCAATGGCACGATCCGAAATATCTGCGCGCGGCCCAGGCGATTCAGCAATTTCTTACAACATTTCTAACTAGTCCTGACGGCGCTTTCTATACCAGCCAGGATGCGGACGTGGTCGAGAGGCAGCATAGCGCGAACTATTTTGCGCTGAACGATCAGGAACGCCGCAAGCGCGGCATTCCGCGAGTGGACACGCATATTTATGCTCGCGAAAACGGTTGGGCGATTACCGCGCTCGCTTCGCTGTATGAAGTTACGGCTGATCGGAAAGCGCTGGAGCAGGCGGTGCGCGCGGCGGATTGGGTCACTCAGCACCGGGCGCTGCCTGCCGGGGGATTCCTTCATGGGGCGAAGGATGCCGGCGGGCCGTTCCTGGGCGATTCGATTGCGATGACGCGGGCGTATCTCACGCTGTATCGGGTCACCGCGGACCGGAAATGGTTGAAGGATGCGACCGCGTCGATGGGCTACATCGACCGCACGTTCCGGAGCGCTCGCGGCGCGGGACTTGTTTCATCGTCGTCGGCGACAGATCATGCCTACCAGCCGCATCCTCAACGTGACGAGAATGTGGCGGTAGCGCGCGCGGCAAACTTGCTGTTTCACGCGACAGGCGACGCGAAATATCGAACGATCAGCGACGTCGCAATGCGCTATCTGGCGGCACCGCCGCTAGCCACGCGCTTGCCGGTGGCGAGCGTGCTGCTCGCGGACTACGAAGTGACCCGGTCGCCGCTGCACCTGACCGTGGTGGGCCCAAAAGATGACCCGGCCGCGAAGGTGCTGTTCCAGGCGGCGCTGCAATATCCATCGTTCTACAAGCGGCTGGAATGGTGGGACACGCGAGAGGGGAAGCTGCCCAACCCCGACGTGCGATATCCATCCGTTTCGCGGGCAGCCGCGTATGTGTGTACAGAGCGGACGTGCTCGGCGCCAATCTTTAGGGCGGAAGAGGTCTCCGCCAAAGTTAACCGAGTGCTAGGACTACAGGACAGCAAGGCGGCGTGGGCGCTCCCAGCCCGTGCGGCGCCGAAGTTGGGGCGATAGATTTAGGTCCGTCCAGTACTAGGAGCATGGTTGCCCGCGGTTACAAAGTTTTTGCAAGGCGCGATGAAACTTTTAGTGGCAGGCGGTATCTCATCGGGCGTAAGGTTGAACCGCCGTCGAGACCCGCCCCCGGAGCCCAGGTCCTGGCCCAGACAAAACGCTCGCGATTTGCTTTGTGGCCAAGATGCGGATGAGCAGGTGCTCCGAGGAAGTCACACGGTCTTTGGGCAGAAGTTCTGCCTGAAGTAGGTGCAGTCAAAATTAATTCAGGAGGACGTTGGGGAAAATGACAAAGTCAAATAGGTTTCTACTCACTGGCGCAGCGATCGCGGGCTTGCTCGCGGGAACTGGCGCGGCTGTAAAGGCTTCCAATCTCGTTCCCGGCGCTAACGCTTCGGCAACCGCTCAGGACGACACGAAAGCCGACAAGAAAGTAAAAGAAAAGCACGCCTGTAAGGGCCAAAATTCCTGCAAAGGCAAGGGCGGCTGCAAGTCGAGCGACAACGGCTGCAAGGCCAAGAACTCCTGCAAGGGCAAGGGCGGCTGCGCGACTGACGGCAGCAAAATGCCCGAGTAACATCCTTAACGATAAGCTTCAATCGTTTATCGTTTGTACGGGGGCTGGTGAGTCTTCACTGGCCCTCGTGCTTTCCGCTAATTCGTTGCGAAACCCTGAATAGGCCCCGGAGAAGAGTGCAATGCCCGCGAATGAGTTCAATGGCTTTACCGACTATGGCATCGGGATCGGACTGCGCGCGACGCACTACGATCATATTTTGACGCGCAAGCCAGTGGTCGATTGGTTTGAGATTATTTCCGAAAATTTCATGGTGGATGGCGGGCGCCCGCTGCAGATCCTGGATCAGATTTTGGAGCAGTACAAGGTGGTGCAGCATGGCGTGTCGATGTATTTCGGGTCAGCGGAGAAGCTCAACCGCGAACACCTGCGCAGGCTGAAGGAGCTCGTCAAGCGCACGAAGACGCCCTGGGTGTCCGACCATCTTTGCTGGGGTAGCGTGGATGGGCGCTACACGCACGATTTGCTGCCGATGCCCTACACGTTTGAAGCCGCGAAAATTACCGCGCAAAAGGTGCGCGAGGTGCGCGACTTTCTGGAAGTGCCCGTGGCGGTGGAAAACGTCAGCAGTTACGCTGAGTTTCACGTTTCCGAAATGAGCGAGTGGGAGTTCTTGAACGAAGTCGTGGAGCGCGCCGACTGCGGCATCCTGCTGGACGTGAACAATATTTACGTGTCGTCGCAAAACCACAATTTCGACCCGATGACCTACGTCAACAGCGTTCCCGAGGAGCGCGTGGCGCAGATTCACATCGCCGGACATTCGAAATACCGCAAATATATATTGGATACACACGATCACCCGGTCATCGATCCGGTGTGGAAATTGTACGAACGCGCGATCCATCGCGCCGGGCACACCGCCACTTTGTTGGAGTGGGACGACAGCATTCCTTCGTTTAAGGAAGTGCACGACGAGGCGTTGAAGGCGAACAAATTTCTGGCGTCCAGCGTGCTGGCAACCGCGGTATGAAACTTCTGGAACTGCAACGCACCATGGCTTGCGCGTTGATGCAGCCGCTGACCGCCTCCGAGCGCATGCAGACCCGGGCGCCCGATGGCCGGGCCATGCGTTCGTATGCGGCGCGATTCATCAAGCCCAACGACCGGCTCACTTCGTTCGAGCGGCTGGAAATTTACAACCGGCAATATTGGTTCCGCTTGCTGTCCAGCATGACCGAAGATTTTCCCGGCGTACGCTCCGTACTGGGTGAGAAGCGCTTCGACGCCATGTGCAAGGCGTACCTGATGGATTGCCCTTCGCGCTCGTTCACGCTGCGTAATCTGGGAGCGAAACTGGAATCGTGGTTGCGCGCGCATCCGAAGTGGGCGGGAACCAAGCAACAACTCGTCCTGGATATCGCGCGGCTGGAGTGGGCCGACATCGAGGCATTCGACGCCGCGGCCCTACCCGCGCTGCGCACGGAAGATATCGCGGGAGCAGTTGGAACCGACCTGCGCTTGCAATTGCAGCCCTACGTGCAGTTGCTGAGCTTTCAGTACCCGGTGGACGATCTGTTGCTCGCGATGCGCAAAGAAGACGAAGACAAAGATTTCGCCAGCAACGCGTTTGAAGAGCGCCGCAAGCGGAAGCGTGTGCAAGCCGTCGTCAAGCTGAAGCCCGAAGCGATCTTCCTGGTCGTTCACAGGATCGACAATTCGGTTTATTTCCGGCGCATCGAAGCGGAAGAGTTTGCTGTCTTGAGCGGGCTGCGGCAAGGGAAAACGCTCGAGAAGGCTGTCAACGCGGCGTTCCGGAAAAGTTCGATCCCGCTTGGCGAACGCGCTGCCTCCGTGCAGCAATGGTTTCAGAATTGGGCCACGCTGGGATGGTTCTGCCGGCCAGAGAAAACGCAGTCGCCGTCCTGAAACTTTTCCGCCGCCTGAGGCTCTCACTTAGTCATGAAAAACCTTCTCACGCAATTCCGCGAACTCTACGATCGATTCTTCGATATGGTTTCGTATCTGCAATCTCCCTTTCTCTTTGCCGTTCGACTTTATTGGGGCTGGCAACTCATTGAGAGCGGCTGGGGCAAATTGCATCATTTATCCAACGTTACGGAATTTTTCACGAGTTTAGGTCTGCCGCTGCCCGCGCAGACAGCTTTCGCCATTTCGTGCTTGGAATTTTTTGGCGGAATTTTCCTGGCGATCGGTTTGCTCTCGCGGCTTACGGCGCTGGCCATGACCATCAACCTGATCGTCGCCTACATCACCGCGGATCGCGAGGCGCTTTTCTCCATTTTCTCCGACCCCGACAAGTTCTACGCCGCCGCGCCCTACACCTTTCTGTTCGCATCCATGCTAGTCTTAATTTTTGGGCCGGGAAAGATCGCCCTGGATACACTGCTCGGATTTCGCAGCGGCACGTCAGTCGTGCCGGCTTCGCGCGCGCTCGAGACTCAAAGCAGCTGACGATTCATTGAACATCGGTGGCCGCCCTCCAATGCCTCACACGGCGCTTCATTCCCCCTTTTTACGGCTTCTCGGATCATGCCTACTGGTGTTCTCGGTGGCGTGGATTTCGTCGAGGTCTCACGCAACGGCGGATGATATGACTTCGACCTTGGTGATCGGCGGCTCGCGCATCGATGTAACCATCGAATCTGGTGATTGGAAGATTTCGCAAGCCGGCCTAATTCACTGGGTGCAATCGGCGGGCGAGGCCGTCGCCACCTATTACGGCAAATATCCTGTTCCGCATCTGGTGCTGCGCATTTCGCCGTTCGATGGCAACGGTGTGCGCCACGGCATGACCTGGGGACGCGATGGCGGCGGACTGATCAAGATCGGCGTGGGAACTCGAACGACGCCTGCCGAATTGGCGGAAGACTGGATGCTCACGCACGAGATGGTGCACCTGTCTTTTCCCTCCGTATCTGACGAACACCATTGGATTGAAGAGGGCATCGCCACGTATGTGGAGCCAATCAGCCGCATTCAGGCTGGGCAACTGTCCGCGCTACAAATGTGGACCGACTTGGCCCGCGATATGCGCAAGGGAGTCCCGAGTCGCGACGACAAAGGTCTGGACCACACACACAGTTGGGCGAGCACGTATTGGGGTGGAGCATTGTTCTGTTTCATGGCGGACATACAGATTCGGGAACAAACGCACAACAAGAAGGGTTTGCAGGATGCGCTGCGCGGAATCCTCAACGCCGGCGGCGACATCCGTCATGAATGGAAACTGGAAGAGGCCCTGAAGGTAGGCGATCAAGCCAGCGGAGTGACGGTGCTCACCGACCTGTATGGCAAGATGAAGGACCAGCCGATGGCCGTCGATCTCTCCACGCTATGGAAGCAACTCGGCGTGGAAAGCGACGGTAAGACGGTGCGACTGAACGAGGACGCGCCCCTGGCGGCCATCCGGCGCGCGATCACTAGCCCAGAGACCGCCAAGTCAGCGCAGGCGCGGGGTAGTCCGAAACCCTCAGCGGTATACGCCGGCCGTTCAGTCGGCTCATCAAAGCAGCGAGCGCAATCGTAGCCGTTGATCCAATCTTCCAACCTCAATCTCTAGCTTCTAACTTCTAACCTCTGCCTTTAGTGTCGTTTCGGTGACTCGTTCGTAGCAGGAAACGCTCGCCCTACACGCCCGCAATCCCTTGCTAGACTGAATGAAAGGAAATGCGTTTCCGCGCATGAACCCGCACGAAACCGATCGCCGGCATATTGAACGGCAGATTGCTTACGCCCGCCCGATCATCGTTCTGTTGGCGCTGATCGCGCTGCTGCAGCAGTCGGCGCCGGTGCACGCCAAGGGTTCGATCTCGTTTCTGATCGGCTACCTCGTGGTGTCTATTTGCCCCGTACTGTTCGAGAAATTCGTTCCTAGCAGTTCGTGGCACTTGCCTCTTTTTGTCGACCTGGTGGCATTGGGCTACTTCATGATTGTCAGCCCGTCAATGGTGCCCGCCTGGTTTCCATATCTCTTTGTTTGCTATGTGGCAGGCATTCGCTGGAGCCTCAACTCCGCTTTCCCGCTCGCCGGCTTGCTTTCACTGGAACTGGTGTTACTCACGGTGGTGAAGGGAGAAATCCACTGGATCCGAATCGTCTCATGGCTAGGTCTCGCGGGAGCCACTTTCGCCGCGGGCGCGGGCATCGCCTTCTTGGGCGACCGTAACCGCCTATTCGCGGTGCAAAACGAATTCTTTTCCCGCATCACCAGCACCATGGAAGTCGATCAGGGCCTGGCGGAGTGCCTGCGCCTTTTTCTCGACGAGCTCACACGTGCCTTCCAGGCCCGGGAGGCCCTGCTGGTCTATCGCGATAACGACCTTGAGCGCATTTTCCTCTGGCGCCAGAAGGCTGGCGAGGGCGAACGCCTGATGCCGGACAATCTCCCGCTGGCCCGCGCCGACGGCCTCCTGCTGGACGACGCGGACGCCAGCATCTGCTGGAACAGCCTTGTGGGGGCAGGGTCGGGGTTCGGCTGGGACCGCCGCGATGGACGCTCGCTGAAGTCGCTGCCGCGCCTTCCTGGGCCTACCCAGCAGCTACTGGGACTGAAGTCTATGATGACGGTGACCTTCGATCAAGGCGGTCGGCCCGTGGGGCGCCTCTTTCTCCTCAATGGCCGCAACCGCTTTACCCGCGACGACTTAGCCTGGTTTGAGCGCATTTCCCGCCACATCGGCCCGTCGCTCGAGAACGTCTTCCTGCTCAGACATCTCCGTGCCCGGGCCATTGAAGGCGAGCGCAGCCGTATCTCGCGCGACTTGCACGACGGCATCCTTCAAACCCTGCTCAGCTTCGAAATCCAGCTCGATGTGCTGCGCCGACAATCTGGGGTGACTCCCGAACAGGCTGCGGCGAGCCTGGCGATGCTCCAGCAGACCGTAAAAGGAGAGTCCGCCGAACTGCGCCGCATGGTGACGGACATGCGTCCGGTTCGCGTGCAAAGCGCCGACCTGGTTGACCTGATGATTGGTTTCGCGGAACGTTTCCGTAACGAATCGACTCTGGCTCTGGATTTACTGATCGATTCCGTTGAAGTGCAAGCGCCAGACCGCGTCTGCCGCGAGCTTTTCCAGATATATAGAGAAGCACTCAACAACATAAAAAAGCATGCGAAGGCTTCCCATGTCGTGGTAAAACTGTCGCAGGACGACAGCCGGCTAGTCTTAGTGGTAGATGATAACGGCGAAGGATTTAGCTTCGCCGGGCGGTTCACAGGAGACGAGTTAGACCGTCTGCGGTTGGGTCCTATCTCCATCAAGGAGCGAACGCGTACCGTGGGGGGCGTGTTGACCGTGGAGTCCAATCCAGGCCACGGGGCACGACTGTCTATCGAGATTCCGCTCGGCTAATGGCCAAAACAAAACAACAAATTCGTGTCCTCCTCGCGGATGACCATGCGATTTTCCGCGACGGCTTGCGCAAACTGCTTGGCGCTGACGAAGATATCGTTATCGTCGGGGAAGCTCAGAATGGCGCGGAATGCATCAAGCTGCTCGCCAAGCTGAAGCCGGATATCCTGCTGCTGGACCTGCGCATGCCAGATAAAGACGGGCTGGCCGTTCTGGAAGAAGTAAATTTCGACACGATTCCTACCCGCGTCGTCGTGCTGACCGCCGCGGAAGATGATCGCGACGTGGTGCGCGCCATGCGTCTCGGCGCCCGCGGTGTGGTCCTCAAGCAATCCGCCACCGATTTGCTGGTGAAGAGCATTCACCGCGTGTTCGCGGGCGAGATCTGGCTCGACAACCGCATGACCTCGGAAGTCATGAAAGCCTTCTCGAAGTCCTCGGAATCGGGCCCACGCCGCGAGAAGCCGCTGCTCAGCGACCGCGAAAAGGAAATCGTGCAACTGGTCGCGCAAGGCTTCCGCAATAAGGAAATCGGCGAAAAGCTCTTCATCAGCGAGCAAACCGTAAAGAACCACCTCCACAATATTTTCGACAAATTAGGGGTCTCCGACCGCCTCGAACTCGCGCTCTACGCCATCCACCATCGCCTAATCGACCAGACATAGTTCCCCTACATCTCGTAAGTGGATTTGTGAAAAGCAGCGGTAAGCGAAAGTTTCTGCGGGCCGCTCTAACTACAATCCAGCGACGTCGTGGTCGTCACTTGGATTTGACATTGGCCCTCAGCCAGGTGATTAATGCACGTTCATCAAGTTCCCCGGCGGCCAGGGCTAACACCGCTTGGGTCGCATCCTCTTCCGACGCAACGAATCGACAACCGTTGGTCTCCAGAAAAAGCACTCCGACGACGAACCCAGTCCGCTTATTCCCATCGAGAAAGCCATGATTCCGAACAATCACTGCCATGTACGCAGCGGCCGTGTCGATGATGTCCGGATTCTCCCCAAAGGCACGTGGCCGCGTAAGTGCGGACTTCACGAGTCCAGCGTCGTGAACGCCAGGCGCTCCGCCCTCCAATGCCAGAAGGCGATTATGCAGAGCCAGGACGTCGCGTTCGTCGATCCAGACCGGTTCGCTCACTTGGCAAGTACATGCAACGTGTTGCGATAACGGCGAATGATGTCCTCGGCCTTTACCATCTTCTTGTTAAAGTCGGGGTCGTAAGGTGTTAGCTGATAAGCGCCTTCTGGTCCTTCGATTAGGAACAGCCGATCACCCTCCCTCGCATTCAAGCGGCTGACAGCTGCCTTCGGGAGAACGACGCCGAGAGAATTGCCAATCTTGCGGACTTTCAGTTCGAGCATGTGCGCCCCTTCGACGATATAGCAACGTAGAGCACCTTTTTTTCGATGTTATAACAATTGTAGCAACTCACCTTAGCACAGGCAAGAGTTGCCAGGCCTTCGCCTTCGTGGCACGCTGTATTCGGGCTGGCCGGACCGTAAGTACGCTTGGGTACTGCCCCCCACAAGACCCGGTTCTGGTACATCCGTACTTTCTGACTCCCATTTTTTTTTGAACCCGGAGTCCTATTGTCCCTTTTACCTGCCCCGGCTACACTCTTCTTTCAATCAGGAGGCTCCGCCTTGACCGGGTCCGAACGCCGCAACACTCAACGCTTTCAAATGCGGCTGCCGCTAACCGTCCGATGGACGACGGGTGCGGCGGTCGGCGAGACCAGTACGGAATCCCGTGATGTCAGTTCGCGGGGCGTTTACTTCTTCCTCTCCAAGGATGTCAAACAGGGTTCCGCAATCGAGATCCTCTTGACCTTGCCAAACGAGATTACGCTTGCAGGTCCTGTACGCGTGCGCTGCCTTGGCCGCGTGCAACGGACCGAAGCGCGCGACGAGGGCGCCATTGGCGTCGTCGCCGCGATAGAACGCTACGAGTTTTTGCGTAGCGACGAGAGCCGGAAGCAGTAGCAACGGTCTCGCCAGTTTTGCATTTATAAATTTTGTACGGGTTTCTTGCTCGCTCACTGCGGAGGCGGGCAGGATAAGCCGGAGTGCCTCGGCCCCTCAGCGGAGCGCTCCGGCTGCTTTATTTACGCAAGCCAGCAGATGTGCGTGTGCACGCAGTTTATGCGCGCCTCGGTGGTCCCGGGTACCTCACTTCGGCAGTAATTTCACAGCGAGTCCGCTGACCGTGTCATGCAGCGCGTGCGTGATCATTCCTGGACGCATGCTCTTTCGCCACTGCGCCAGTACTCCGAACAACGCGCCATACACCGCAATCAGAACCACGGCTTTCGCTCCCTGGTAAATGTGGCATGCGCCGAAGATCGCCGCGGAAAGCAATACGCCCACGGGAACGTTGCCTGTCCAGGCAATAAACTGCTTCTGCAGGTAGCCCCGGAAAATCGTCTCCTCGCAAAAGCCCGCGGTGATGCACAGAAGGATCCACGTAAGAATTTGCGCGGGGCCCTCCGGCGCCAGCGCCCGCAACGTCTGCTGCGACCCGTGAAAACGCAGCAAAGATGCCGTCAGCCCCAGAGCCATTAACGCCACGATCCAGAACGCCAGCGCGATTCCGATGTCGCGAACCACTTCCTTGCCGCTATTCCAGCGCGCGCCCGTAACCTCGACCAGCGATTTGCCGTAACGCCGCACTCCAAACAAAACGTAACCTGTCAGGAACCACTCCCACGCCATGGTCGTCAGGTAGAAACTCACGCGGTTTGACCGTTCCGCGCCGTGCACATGGCGGGCAGAGAAGTACATCAAGCCCGCGCCTCCCATCAGCAGCATCACGAGAATCACGGCGTGAAGCGGGCCACTCACCGAACCCTGCGGCACAACCTTGATTTCTTGACCAGCTATCGTTACGGCCGAACTCATTCCGAACACCTCGTTCTGTCGTGCGACCGCCGCCCTGCGCAAGGGCTGGCATCTGCCCTTGTTTTCGCGGGTTTAGGGGGCATGTACCCGTTAAGTGTATACGTGAAACCGTGAGCGGAAACTACCTCGCCGTTATCAGGGGAAGCTCAACTGCGAAAACCTGCGTTTTCAGCGCCGATGTTGCCTCCTAAGCCGCCTGTACTTCGGGGCAGGCGACTTCCATCGTGTTAATAGGAGAGGATGATCGGTGCCCAGAACCCGCAGCATTCGGACGGATCTTTGTTGGCGGCCCGTCCGCCAATCGCGAGCGACCGCCGTTTGAACGATTTTCGTGGGCGCTGAATACGCCGCGCTAGATCGACTGGAGTGTAAGAAATGGCATTGGAAATAAAGACGGATTCGATTGAAGTTGCCTTGGGCGAGCTAAAAAGCGCAGCCATGCAGGCAGACCCGGAAGCCCAGGCGCCGCTGGAGCAAATGGGGCAACTCGAGCACGAGCCCCCTCAACCCGAAATCACCAACGAGGCCAGCCTCTCCTCCATTTCCGTGCTGGAACTTGCCGAAGTCCTGGATCAACATCGCATCTGGGTGGAAAGTGGCGGCGAGTCTGGGGCGAAAGCCGACCTCTGCGGCGTTAACCTCGCCAAGGCCGATCTCACTGGCGTCAATCTGCAAGGCGCCTCGCTCCAGCGGGTGAACTTAGCTAGCGCCGATCTCTCCATGGCCAACCTGAGGGGCGCGAGCCTCGTCCAGGCGGACATGCGCGATACCAATTTGCTCGGGGCGGAATTGCGCGGCGCGAACTTGATGGGCGCCAACCTCTACGGCGCGGAGGGCGTGTGGGTCGGACGCCTCGGCGGCGCGAACCTGTTCGACGCCATCCTCCCCGAAACCGTAGCTGCTTTCGACAGCTCTCGCGCCATCGAAGACGCCACCAAAATCGCGCGCTGGTTCTATTTCCTGATGCTGTCCCTCAGCGCTATTTGCTGCCTCTTGGTAGCAACCACTTCCGACCTTCACTTGATCCTGAATTCCTCGGCGATCCCTCTGTCGCGCCTTGGCAACGTGCTTCCCATGACCGGCTTCTACCTTGGCGGCCCGCTGCTCCTGTTCATCGCTTACGTGCGATTCCATTTCCTGCTGTTGCGCCTCTGGGGCGGCATGGCGGACCTTCCTGCGGTCTTCGTTGACGGGCAAACGCTGGAAAAAGACGGCCCGTGGTACCTGATGGGTGTCATCCGCCGTCATTTCCGCTGGATGCGCGATGGCCGCTCCCCGTTCGCCATGTTGGAAACGATGCTCTCCACCGTGTTGGCCTATTGGGTTGTACCGGCGACGCTGTTCCTGTTCTGGCTGCGCTATCTCGTGCGCCAGGATTTTCGCGGCACGCTGCTACATTCCGTTTTGCTCACCCTCTCGGTCGGCGCGGCCACCTGCTTGCCTTCCATCGTTTCGAAATTTCTGCGCCCCGGTGAACTGCGCCACCACAAAACCAAGAATCTTCTGCGTCTGGCGTTCATGACTATGCGCGCCGCCCTCGCTACCGGCTGCGTGATCCTGCTCTTCTCTCTCGGGATCAATCGCGGCCTGCCCTCCGACCGCGACATTGCTCCTCAGCACTCCACCGCCGACATTCGCCGCTGGGCGGCGAACGTGCTTCAATCCATCGGCTATCGTCCCTACGCGGATCTTACCGAAGCTGCCCTCTCCGGGCTCCCACCCAACGGCAACTGGAGCGAGCAGGGCCTTGCCGAAGTGGACGGCGCGCGACTCAACCAGAGCAATCTGCGTTTTGCCCGCGCCTACCGCGCCTATCTCGTGAACGCCAAGCTCTGGCGCGCAAACCTCGAAGGCGCGTACCTCTCGGAAGCCGACCTGCGCGGCGCCAATCTTCGCGAAGTCAACCTCCGCGACGCCATCCTCGACCGCGCCAAAATCGGGCACGCGTTGTTGGTGTCCTCGAACGCCAGCGGTGCGAACCTCGTTGGCGCCGACTTGCGCGCCGCCGATCTTTCCTACAGCGTGCTCGAAAATGCTCACTTGTCCAACGCCAAGCTTGCCGGCGCTTCACTTTACGCCGTCAACTTGCGTTACGCCGAGATGCTGCGCACCGATCTGTCTCTCGCGGATTTGCGCGACACCAAGCTGGAACAGAGCGTCCTGTCGTTCGCCAACCTCCAGCAAGCCGATCTCTCCTCTGCGAAGCTCACCCAGGCCAATTTGAGCGAAGCCCAGCTCAAAGGCACGATCCTGCTGGATGCGGACCTCAAGTCCGCGGATCTTGAAGGCGCGGTGCTAACCGGCGCCGTCCTGCGCGACGCCAATCTCCAGAACGCGACGCTGTCCGGCGCCGATCTCCGCGGGGTTAGCGGCCTGACCGCTGCCCAAGTCTGCTCCGCCCATTGGCACGGCGCCCTACTCGACCCAGACATGCAAACCGCCGTGCAAGCCCAGTGCCCGCAATGAGCCTGGGAAGCTCTTCGTCGCACAAACACTACCGCGGTGCCGACAAGCACCGTGAGCCACGAACGCGGCGCGAGATTGCGCCTGTGTACTGCTGGCATCGCGAGGAAGCCGCCATTCAGTCCCGCCTTCACAGGCTGCGGAAAAAGATTGCTTTCCCGGGGGTCGGAGCTTCAGCTCCGACATAAAAGCTCGCTATCAATGGGCTTCAGCCCCTGAGGAAACGCTTTTGGCATTTTTCCGCAGCCTGTTCAGCCGTTGCGGCGCTAAATTCCTGCGTTTCTTCATTTGCCCTGGTTCCCCGGTAATCTCGCGGCAAGGCCGCGCGTAGTACAGGCGAACAAGCGTCTCCGGTCGAGGGAGAATCCATGGCGTTTCTTTTCTGGATTGCCGCGGGCATTTTGTCCGCCTGGTTGATCTTGAGTGGAAAGTCTTTGCCGCGCTGGTCTTCCGCTGTAGCTCTCATTGTTCTCTCCGCCATCACGCTATTTTTCGCCCTCTTCAGCAGCGTGATTCCATTCCGATACATCGTCGGCAGGCCCATAATCATCATTGCACTGCGCCTGATGATGCCGGCATTCTCATGGGCATTGTGCTGGGGCGGCGCGTTGTGCGCCTTCATTTCATTTGTGCTCGCTTTCTTGATCTGGCGCGGGCGCCGCCGCCTCGGATTTGCTGGCGATCTGAGCATTTTTCTCGCGCTCGTAAACATAGTGACGTTCGTCTTGGCTACGCAATACATCGTTCGCGTGGTCACCGCGCCCGCCGATTTTACGTCCGCGTTCGGACCGGACTGGCAAAACCGAATTCCCGCGACGCAGACGCGGAAAATGCTGCCGCGTCGCTGGTCGCCGTTTCCATTTCGTGATCCAGATCCGGGCGTTGAGCGCGACGTTGCGTTCGCCACGATTCCGGGCGCCGATCGAAAGCTCCTGGCTGATCTTTGGCTTCCACCTCAAGCCGTGACATCGTCGGGCCTCGCGTTGATTTTCTTTCACGGAAGCGCCTGGCATTTTTTCGACAAAGGTATTGGCATGGACCCTACCTTTCACCACCTGGCCGCGCAGGGCCACGTTGTGATGGACGTCTCCTACCGGCTCGCGCCCGAAGCGGACCTGCCCGGCATGGTCGGCGACGTAAAGCGCGCGGTAGCGTGGATGAAAGCGAATTCGGCACGCTATGGCGTGAATCCTGAGCGCGTTGTGGCTGGCGGCGCCTCTGCCGGAGGACAAATCGCGACGCTCGCTGCATACTCTCCGGGCCTGCCTGAATTTACGCCGCCAGAACTCACTGGCACGGATACTTCGGTGCGCGGCGTCGTTTCGTACTATGGTCCCTCGGACATGCGTGCCTACGTGAATCACGAAATCGGCCGCTTTTCCAGCACCGGCGTGCGCGCCACACAAAAAGTTGTACTTGGCGATCCCGCATCGCACATGCCAAACGGGCCGATGAGCCTGGAGCAAATGATGTTCAATGTCATGGGTGGAATGCCGCAAGACGCGCCGCAGGCCTACGATCTCGCCGAAGTTCGATCGCATGTCACTTCGGCGTCCCCGCCAACCTTGATTTTTCAAGGCGAATTCGATTGCGTGATCCAGACCGCGGCGGTGCGCAATCTGGCCGCTGCGCTGCGTTCAGCGCGCGTCCCGGTGGTCTACGTTGAATTCCCCGAAACCGATCACGGATTCGACGTCGCTACTTCTCTGAATCCTGCCGGCCGCGGCGGCTACCTTCCGGTCGAAAGCCAGTATTCGCCGCCAACGGAAACTGCGTTGTACACTCTCGACCGTTTTCTTGCGATCATGCAGCGATAACCACATTTCGCGCTTCCGCTGCGCCCCGAGCGCCACGTTGATTCCATGCGTTGTTCCCGTGGCGCTACGTTATTCCCATGTGCTGTGCGAATGTGGGGGCGCGCTTCAGCGCGTCCCCGCGAGCGCCTCGCGAGCCAGCTGAACTTACCCTCCCAGCAACCGGCTCATTCGGAAAATTTTTTCATCGAAAATCCAATCCATCGTTGCCGTGACAGCGCAGTCCGGTGTAGTCTCTCGCCTTTGATTGTCGGTGGTGGAACGAACGTACTGGCGGTTGGTGGTCCATTTCATGGAGGAACTGATGAGCGAAGCAAAGCGCGACGCGGAAAAGTCTGTGGATTCGAAGATTACGTTCTCTTCCGTCGATCGACGCATGTTCTTGCAGGGCGCTGCGGCAAGCGGTCTAGTGGGCGCCGCATCGCTCGCGCTGCCGAATTGGGCTTCCGGCGCAGCAGCGGCCGAGGACCTGAGTGCCATCCAAAAGGAAATCGAAAAGCGCCACGACGAATCCGTGCAACGGCTGCGGGAATGGATCAAGCAGCCGTCCATCGCCGCAGAAAATCGCGGGATGAACGAAGGCTGCGACCTGACCATGCACATGCTGCGCGACGCAGGATTTCAGCAAGTCACGAAGGTGCCCACCGACGGCCAGCCGGGGATTTTCGCCACGCTCGATGCGGGCGCCCCGAAAACCGTCGCGCTCTATTTCATGTACGACGTCAAGCAGGCCGATCCCGCGGAGTGGTCTTCACCGCCATTCGAGGCCGCGCTGGTGGACAAGCCCGGACTCGGCAAGGTGATTATCGGGCGCGGCGCGGTAAATCAAAAAGGACCGGAAGCGACATTTCTTGCGGCCCTGCATGGCATCCAGGGAGCAGGGAAGAAGCCGCCCGTAAATTTTGTTTTCGTCGCGGAAGGCGAGGAAGAGATCGGCTCGCCGCATTTCCCGCAAGTGGTCCGCAAGCCGGAAATTGCAGCCGCTCTCAAGAAGTGTACCGGCGTCTACATGCCGTTCGCAGCGCAGGGACCCGGCGGCGATGTGACCATATTTCTCGGTGCGAAAGGCGTGGTCGAACTGGAACTGACTTCGAGCGGCCAGCTATGGGGACGCGGCCCGAAGAAAGATCTGCACTCCAGCAACAAAGCAAGGGTTGACAGTCCCGCTTGGCACTTGGTTGAAGCGCTCTCCACGCTGGTGTCGCCAGATGGAAATGACCCGGTCGTCGAAGGCTTTGCGGCGAACGCCCGACCCCTGTCTCCCGCCGAAAAGAAGATGATCGAGGTGGCCGCGCGGCGCCTCAACGAAGCCGAAGCCAAGAAGCAAGAGGGCGTCGATCACTGGATTCATGATGTCGGTTGGGAAGAATCCATGGAGATGCTCGTCTCGCGGCCCACGATCAACATCGAAGGTCTCGTCGGCGGCTACACCGGGCCCGGCGGCAAAACCATACTTCCGGGCAAGGCCGTAGCCAAAATCGATATGCGTCTGGTCCCCGACATGACCGCCGCCGAAGCCTTGGCAGCCCTGAAAGCCCACCTCGCCAAAAAAGGCTTCGCCGACATCGACGTGCACATGAGCGGGGGCTACGACCCAACCAGCACATCCGCCGACTCCGCTGTAATTCAGATGGCGGCCGCAGTCTACAAGCATAACGGGATCGACCCCGTGATCCTGCCCCGCCTCGCCGGCTCCTGGCCGGGCTACGTCTTCACCAGCGATCCACTTCATCTGCCAGCCGGCCACTTCGGCCTGGGCCACGGCAACGGCGCCCATGCCCCAGACGAGTACTACCTGATCGAATCCACAAACCCGAAAGTGAAAGGGATGGATGGCGGGGCCTTGTCCCACGTGGAGTTCCTTTACGGCTTGGCTGCGGCAAGCTGAGCCACGAAGACGGGGCGGGAGTTGATTGACGTGGCGGGACAAAGCACGTAAAATGGTGTTGCACGAAAAAACGTGCTGCACGTAAAATCGTGCTGCACGTAAAGCCGTGCAGCACGTAAGCCTGACAAAAGGGTACTCGGATGCCGATCAATGCTCAGATCGATAGGTCAAAACGGACCAACACCAAAAATACCAAAGCCAGCTCTAAGGTCAATATCACCTTGAAGTTAGACAAGGATTTGGTACGCAGGGCTCGCGTCCTAGCCGCCGAGCAGGGCACCTCCGTAAGCGCTCTCCTTGCCGCTAAATTGGAAGAAGATCTGAACCGGCGAGCGTCCTACGAAGAAGCCAAGAAACGGGCGTTGGCCGATATGGCGAAAGGTTGGGACCTGGGAGGGCGTCCCCTCACGCGAGAAGAAATTTATGAGCGCTAAATGTTTTGTCGACACGAACATTCTTTTTTACGCGCAGGACAAGTCAGCGGGGCAAAAACACGAGCGCGCAGCGATAATCGTCGCTGACTTGTGGCAATCCGCTGCCGGTGTCTTGAGCACTCAGGTGTTGCAAGAGTTTTGCGTCGCGGTGCGGCGTGTCGATCGCAATCGTACGATCGAGGATTTGCGCCAATGGGTCGAGAGATATTCGGAGTGGGAGATTGTCGTGAACACCAGCGAATCGATCCGCGCCGCGCTGAATCTCGAATCGCGATATCAAATTTCGTTCTGGGATGCGCTGATTATTCGTGCGGCGCAAGTCGGTCGCGCCGATATTCTTTATACCGAGGATCTGAATGACGGACAGGTTTTCGGTTCGGTGCGCGTTGTAAATCCTCTCATCGTCACCTGATCTTCCACACTGCCACGTCACGCGTCAAGCTCGGAGCTTGGTCTTTGACAATCTGCAAGTCGTGCAGAGATCCGGTCACCTGCCGTCTCTATGGCTGCAATGGCAGCCACACTTCGATATCGCCCAGACCCGTCTGCGGATCAAAGTTTTCGCCGTAATATTCGACCATCTGGGGCGCACCTGCCGTCGGGTGCGAGGCGATGCAGTGCGATGACGGCAGCCACTCATGCCAGATCGCAGCCATGGTCTCCCTGAGTTTCGATACATGCGCGCGATGGCAAAAAATCGCGTATTTCTGCGCCGGAATTTTCACGTAGGTGAGGTCGGCAACCGCCGTCGAGACGCCAGAAACCTCGACCCCGGCTAGGTAGTCGAACGTGCCGGCAGCCTCGTTCAAATCGGAAATGATGCCGTAGGCCATGTGGCCGAGCTGGCTTGGGATTTTGCCGAATGGCAACTGCTGCCACTGCGCCGGAATGTCGTTCAGGGTTTCCGGAGTGTAGTGGCGTCGTAGTAGTCCGGCGACCAACAGCGCTCGGCGCTCCTGGAGTCGCGGATCTTGAAGCTTTACGCTTGGTGCTTCACGCAATTTCACGGTCTCCCGTTTCCGTGTTTAGTCTGGCCCGACCGCTTGGCAACCGGGCAAGACAGCCCTGCGAATCCTTCGCAGCGGCACACAACCATCATAGTGTAGGAGCAAGGTAGGTGCCATCCGCGTGGCCAAAAATTCGGCTGTGGAGGAATTCCTCCGCGCTGGTTTGCGGTTCGGTTCCTGTGTTAAGACTAACGTGGGCTTTGCGGACCAAAAGGAGAAACTCGTGGAAGTTGTGGCGGGAGTGGATCTGGGCGGGACGGCGATTAACTATACGTTGATAACCAGGGATGAGAAGTTTCTGATCGAGGGCCTGTGCGAGCATCCAGCGCTTTCGACGCAAGGGCCGGAGGTGTGCCTGCAGCAGATCGAGGACGGGCTGAAGATTGCGGCGGAGCGCGTGGATGTGCCATTGACGGACATTGTTGCCGTGGGTCTGGATACGCCAGGGCCTGCCAGCGCGGCGGGCATGCTAAGCGCGCAGGGCTCGACCAACTTTGTGCATGCGAATTGGGCCGGATTCGATATTCGTGAGGGATTGGCGCGGAAACTGGGGAAGCCGGTGACGTATCTGAACGATGGGAATGCGGGAGCGTTGTGGGGGCACTTCGCGATTTTTGGCGCGAACAGCAAAGAGACGTCGATTTCAGTGGTGATCGGCACGGGGTTGGGTGGCGGGATCATCATTGAGGGCAATGTGGTGAAGGGGCGAAAGGGGTTTGGCGGAGAGCTGGGGCACGTTTTGATCCCGTACCAGAGCATTTCGGGAATTCCGGGATTGAAGCCGGAATGCAATTGCGGGCGGACTGGGGATTTGGAGTCGGTTTGTTCCTTGACGGCGATTGCGAAGACGTTTCTCCCTTATTTTTTGCCGAAATATCCGGGGCACGAGCTGGGGAAGCTGGGAGATTTGAAACGCGCGTCAAAGATGGTGCGAGGTATGGCGGACCGCGGCGACGCGATGTGCCGGGAGATTTTCCGGGTGCAGGCGCACGGCATGGGGATTTTTCTGGACGAGATGGTGAATACGTTTGACCCGGATGCGCTGATCATCGGCGGGGGCGCGCTAGAGGCTAGTCCGGAGTTTCAGCGGTGGTTTATTGACGAGGTTCGCGCAGGGATGCCGGCACAGCGGGAGGAGCAGTCGGACATTCCGATTTACGTTATGCCGAACGGGGATACGGCTGGAGCACGTGGGGCCGCTATCGAGGCGTTGAAGTTGGCGCGTCGGGGCGGATTGGCATGAAAACTTGCGGCCCCTTGTCGATTTGCGTTTGCTGAAGTCGCCTAGTTTCAAGCTGGACTACGGAATTACTGTCTGCGCATAGCCGCGGCACGTCGCCCTTCGTTTACCGGCGAGCTGTGCTATGTTCGGCGTAATTCTGGAGGATCCTACCTTGAGTAAAGCTTTGAGGGTGCTGACGGCCCTGTCCGCCGTAGTCGTTGGCGTCTTCAGCGGACAACTTATGCTGGCGCAAGACGCCAACAAACTTCAAATAGGTTTTTCCATCGAGGCGATGAAGGGTGAGCGTTGGCAAACGGACCTGAATTCCTTTGAAGTGCGGGCTAAGCAGCTAGGCGCGACGGTGATCTCCAGCGACGCCAAGGGAGACGATGATCTCCAGTTTCAGCAAGTTAAGGAGATGATCAAATCAGGCATCACAGTGCTGGTTTTGCTGCCTCACGATAGCGCCAAAGCCGCCCGGATGGTGGACGCCGCAAAATCGGCCCATGTAAAGGTCATCAGTTACGATCGCCTGATCCTGAACAGCGATGTCGATCTCTATGTGAGTTTTGACCGCGTTGAAATCGGCAGGATGCAAGCGGAATATCTGGTGAAACACGCGCCAAAAGGGAACTATGTGCTGATTGCGGGCTCTCCCAACGACGAAGGCGCGAAAGCTTTGCACGACGAACAGATGAAGGTCCTGCGGCCGTACATCGATCGCGGCGACATCCAGGTGATCGCCGATGGGTACACGAAAGACTGGCTCCCCTCCGAGGCCTACCTTTTTATGCTGAAGGCGATTGATTCCGCCCAAGGCAATATCGCTGCGGTTGTGGCGTCCAACGACGCCATGGCCGGAGGCGCTATTCAGGCGCTGCGCGAACATAAGTTGGACGGCAAAGTCGCGGTTTCGGGGCAAGATGCCGATTTGGCGTCGATTATATGCATCGCCCTGGGCACGCAGAGCATGACGGTCTATAAGCCGGTCACAAACCAAGCGGTAAGAGCCGCTGAAGAGGCAGTCCACTTGGCGAAGGGCGAGCAGAGACACGCGGATGGGACCGTGAGCAATGGCAAGATCAAAGTGCCTGCCATAATGCTGAAGCCCGTGCTGGTGACGAAAGACAACATCAAAGCAACGGTCGTCAAAGACGGATTCCAGACGTCAAAGGACATTAACCAGGGATTGTCTAAGGACCAGCAGATTAACTAAGACTTCGATCTTATTCATTCCAAGTCCTGGGACGCGCTGAAGCGCGCCCCTACACGAACCTAAATTGGTTCCAAGGCGTTTCTCTGTCGAACGTCCTTTAAAAAATGGCGTTTTACTGCGACGTCCTACCCCCACCCCCGGGGTTTTTGCGCAAGGATGTGAAACTAAACGACTTACGCCATCAAATGGCGCAATGAGTTGATTCTAAATGGTTTATTTGAAAATGACGGGTGCGAACGAGCGGCCATCAGTCATGATTATACCTAATTCGTGTATTACACTAAAGGTTAACGAAAGGCAAGGAATTTCTGGAGTGCAGAAGTAGGATTCGGGCGAGTTGGCTTCGTGCTGCGGTAGCAAGCCCCGCCTCGATTCGCGAGAGACGCAATCGAAAAAAGTCGAGACTGGGCCCCCCCGATCCCAGTCTCAGACGAGCCGGCAAGGTGAGGACTAGACTTTATTCTTCGTGATCGAGCGCCTTGCCGTCCGGGCCAACTTGAACTTCCGACTTCTTGCCGCCAGTCACTACCTTGGCCTCGTAGGCGACGAGCTTACCACCCTTGGTGAGCGATTCCACTTTCCCGAGCTTGCCCGCTCCCGCTTTCGCGGCGAGTCCTGCTTTAACGTTAGCCGGGAGTGAATCCATCGCTACTTCTTCCTCTACCTCCGCCACCGTCCCATCCGGGTCTATTTGCACATCTTTGCTGTGTCCGTTGACAACCATTTCTACTTCGTAGCTCGTCTTTCCATTTTCCTTTTCTTCGTTGAAGCCCTTGATGGTCGCGCCTTTGCTGACTTCGGTCACCGTCTTTTCAACCGCGGGGGGCAAATCCGACCTTTTGATCTTTTTTTCTTGAGCCGAGCAAATTCCCGCGATCAAAAAACTCGACGCAATTACAATGGCGACGTTGCGCATAGTGTTCATGGATTTCCTCGCTGTTCGTTTTCTCCGGTGCTTCAAGCACCAAATCCTTGCATCTCTTATGGTTGCGGAGGCAACCTAAATAGACGGTTAACAGCGTCTCCCTTCGTTATTCATGACCGCCGGTCGCAGTGCGAGTGCCCTCAATCTTGGGCAGACTGGAAAGACGAATATGATTAACGCTGAAGGAAGCATGCTCACGAATTCGAGCACGCGCCGTCGTAATATGCGATTTAAACAGTGACGTCTCTAGGCGCGGCAGCTTTTTTTACATCGATGCTTGTTACTGGTTCTTCGATCGCCTTTGTTTGATGTAAACTCCCATGCCGAGGGCGGCGCGGAAAAAGTTGTGCGCCGGTGAATCTTCGGATACCAAACGGCGAGTCTGGGGCCAGGAGCTTTCATGAAACGACGTGATTTGCTACGTGCGGGTGTTCTTACCGGGGCCGCGGTGGCGCTGCGGCCTGCGCGTGCGCCGGCGCAGAGTGCGACGCAGGATGCAGCGCAGACCCCTGAGTTGACGCCCGCGCAGCGCGGTGTGGACGCATCGAAAGACCTC
>Ga0185299_10001843_pt1 | contig 36807 bp, 26 predicted proteins | sample PaiPotPPA55metaG_FD_128002 | JGI IMG/M metagenome (GOLD analysis project Ga0185299, IMG submission 128002) | Iron sulfur acid spring bacterial and archeal communities from Banff, Canada, to study Microbial Dark Matter (Phase II) - Paint Pots PPA... ...
CACCTCTTTAGGGTCTATCGCCAAGCTCTCTCTCCTCGCCGGTCACGTTTTTCCTGTTCGCCGAGCGTCTTCTTACGTTGTTTGCGTGTAAACACCAAAACCCCTGGTATTTCAACGGTCTGCTAGGGCGAGCTTCGAATCAGCCCCCTTTTCTCTTTGTGTCCTCTGTGCCTTTGTGGTGAAGTTTTCACCGTGAAATCACTTTTCAGCGGGTTTTTGCTAGCGTTTTTCCTCACCAAAGCGGCTGGAGCCGCTGAAAACGAGCTGGTCATCGGAATGGAGATGCAGTTTCCGCCATTCGAAATGCTCGACACAAAGGGTCAACCGGCCGGGGTCAGCGTGGATATGGCGCATTCCATGGGAGAGTATCTCCATCGAACGGTGCGTTTCGAAAACATCCCTTTTGATGGCCTCATCCCGTCGTTAAAAACCGGCAAAATCGACTTGGCGATCTCTTCGATGACCAAAACGGCAGACCGAGCCAAGTCTATCGACTTTAGTGATGCTTATCTATCAATGGGTCTGTCAATTTTAGCGAATAAGAATAGCCCGATCCAATCGATAGATGACGTGGACAAACCCAACGTGACCGTCGCTGCGAAGAAGGCTACAACCGGTCATATCTACGCCATCCAGCATTTTCATAACGCGAGGATTAATACTTTTAGTGACGCACAAACCTGTGGAACCGAGGTCGCCCAGGGGAAAGCGGACTGTATGATCTACGACCAGATCTCGGTCTTCCAGCTCTGGAAGAGCCATCAGGATACCACGAAGCCAATCCTGAAGCCTTTTCAAAGCGAAGAGTGGGCTATTGGGATTCGCAAAGGAAATGACGAGCTGCGCCAACAGGTGAACGCCTTCCTCAAGCAGTTTAAGGAGACCGGAGGCTTTAACGAGCTTGGGAACAAATATTTCGGCGAGAATAAGAAGCTGTTTGAGCAGATGGGGATTCCGTTTTATTTCTGAGCTCGCCTGAAGCTCGCTCAGAATGACAACTGGCAGATGACAAATGACAAATTGCGGTAGGCCGGGAGCCGTTCAACGCGTTCGAGGCGGACCCCCATTTGTCATCTGTCATTTGTCATGCGCGCGAGCCTAAGGCGAGTGCGCGAAAACCGCTTGCAGAACCGTAGGCAGTGCTGCCAAGTTTCGGCGGCGATATCGTTTGAAGGCCTTTCGTCTTCTGAGGGTGGCGCCGATAGCGTCGATATGTTGTTGCAAGCTTGATCGCATGGCGGCCCATCCGAATCGCACCCGTTGGCTGAGGTATCTCCTCAGCGGGACAGTCCTGGGCCTTCTGCTAACTGTCATATTCTACCAGCCGATCTTTTTCGGACTGGCGCATTTTATTGCCCAGCAAGTCGCGAACTCTCAAAACCTGCAGATCCAATTCAAAATTCACGGATCCATCTTCACAGACCTGACGTTGGAAGACGTCGCAATTAAACCAAAGCCAGGGAATACCGTCTTCCCCATCGAGCAGTTGGTCGTGAAGAGGATCGCAGCCCATTACAATCTCGGCCGCATATTTCAAAACCGTCTCTCGGATATTGTTGACGTTTTTTTGGCAAGAGACGTTCGGCTGGTGATTCGGCCGGTCGCGCGGAAACCACGAAAACCTCAAGTGATTCGATTCCCTTTGGTGCTTCCATATAAAACGGACATCCAAAACTTTAACTTCACGCTCCGCCTCCCGACAGGCAACTTGGACATTCGAGAGACGGGGCTCCAGTTCAGACGGGGAGAAACCGGAGTTTTATCCTGCGCGCAGGTCGCCATCCCAAATCTGGGGAGCTGGAGCAACCTGCGCGCGTTTATCAGCGAATCCAATAACACTGTCCGGATCACGAGCCTGCAGCTGCTCCCTTACGTCTCAATTAACGAACTGACGGCCGACCTAAGCCAATCAGCAAAAGGGGCAGGCGCAATTAATCTGGACGGCACCTTGCTCCAAGGAAAATTGCGGCTCGACGGGGCGATCGCTCAAGAACAAGCAGGGAACCAGTTTCGGGCTCCTTTCTCGCTAAAAGTGCAAGTTACGGGAGCCGATCTCGAGGCCCTCCAAAAGCTCTTGCCGCGACGCTTGGAAGGGGAATTACCATCGATCGACCTTCAGGTTTCAGGCGACGCCTATCGGCCCAGCGAATGGTCGGGTACGGCCCAGGTGAAAGCGGAACAGGTCCACTTTGACAAATACACCGTGGACGCCGCGCAGTTTGAAACCGAGCTCTTTCAAGGGAAGAGCCGGTCGCTCGAGCTGGCGGCTCGCATGGGGCAAAATCTTGCGCACGTTTCAGGCAGCTTCGCCCTGCCGACAGACTGGACACGATTGTCGACCGAATTGCGAGCGGAGCTAGGGCTGGCCTGCTGGTTGCCTGAGCCGCAGACATTGGTACCGCAAATAGAGACCGCCGTCCTTATCACTGGGAGAGGCGCGATAGACAAAGGCTCTCTTTCCGGCGGTTTTAACTTGAGCGCCGAGCCGGTCAAAGTGGCCGGATGCGTGGTCGAACAACCTCAAGCCCAAGCGTACGTAGCTGGTTTACTCCCGATAGGAGAGAATTGGACCGACTCCATCGCGGCTGTACTCTTTGCTCGAACTTCAACGGTTCATTATCAAGGTATCCGGATCCCGGAAGTTCGGGTCGACGCTAAGCTCAGCAACACCGGCAGCGTGGACCTGACAACTCAAGTTCTGGCAGCGCCGAGTTCCATCAAATTTTCCGCTTCTGTACCGATTCCGAAACCACGGGCCGCCTTTGACCTGCGGTCCATTGGGGGCCGGCTCGCGGTCGATATCCACTCGCTAAACGATTTTCTAAGCGATCCCAGTGTCCTGGGAGCATTTTCGGTGGGTGGCGTTGTCACAGTACAGAACTTGGAGCCGGACGGAAAAATCACGTTCCAGGGGAGCTCGGTAAACTACCGGGGTCTAACCGCCCAAACGGTTGACCTGGAATTGAACTTCGCCCGTGATCACGTTGAGGTTGCTAAAGGAACGATCGACTTGGATTCTGCTAACTCGATTGATATCGGAGGTGCGATCGAATTGGCGGATCCATTTCGATATCATCTGGACAGCAAAATTGCGTTTCAGGATCTGCGCCTGTTCAATCCTTTCTTATCTAATTATGTCTCCGGTTCTGACCTAGCCGGGAAATTCGCGCTCAATCTTCAGGTTGCCGGTACGGCGAAGAATGTCCCCAACTCGGCCCAATTGTCGATAACCGGGGACAAGATCGGGTTCCGCGGGCTTACGATCCAACAACTATCCGTCGACGCATCGTCCGCCAACGACGACGTCAATCTCTCCGTCTTGAAGATCCTATTTGATCAGAAAAACCACATCGATATGTCTGGTGAAGGGAAAATTAGTTCCAAGTTCCCGTATTCAGGGCGCGCTGATGTCGAGCTAGACAACCTAGGGTTTCTCAATCCGCTGCTGCACGCATTCCATCAAGAGCTTGGCTTAGGCGGAAAACTGACACTTAACTGGGGTGGGACTGGCCAGATCGCCATGGCCAATGAGTTGCCGCAGACCGACGCCTCCCCACCATCGGACCAGGAGCAAATCGCAACCAATCCTTCTCAAGGCCACTTGGAGCTCCGGGGAACGGATATCACCGTAAAACAATTTCAGCATATCAACGCAGAAGTGTCAGGAACTTATCAAGCGTTGGACGGCAACTTGCCTACGGTCCAGATCACTTCGCCGCTGGCCAGTCTGGCTATGTCACTACACATCAACCCAAAGATTCTGGAGATCACCGGATTGATAGTAAAAGCTCACAACCATCAGTTGACCGGGACGGCGACTCTGCCGCTGGATTTCCAAAGCGGATCTAAAATTCCGATCGCCATCGGCCAACCGATCAGTATCGACCTGCGAACAGATAAAGTGAGCTTGGCGGATTTCCAAAGCGGGAAGCCAGCAGTCGATGGAGTTGGCCAGTTAACGTTGCAAGCAGCCGGCGATACCGGCAATCCTAATATCGCTTTAAATCTCGAGGCCACTGATTTGCGGTCAGCGGCCGCCTCGGCATTCGCCGCCGCCAGCCTCCAAATTGCGGTCAAGTTAGAAAATAAGAACCTGACTCTAAGCGGTTCGGTTAAGCAACCGGACATTCAGCCTCTCAATATCGCGGGCAATCTGGGGTTTGACTTTCCGCAACTGGTGAAAAGCGGAACCTTGGACGAGAGCACGCCGATCCAAGCAACCGTTAAATGGCCAGATACCAGCTTGAGTTTTCTGCGCCGAATGATCCCCGAGATTCGCTCGATCGAAGGCCGGGCCGGCGTAAGCGTCGATGTGGCGGGCACCTTGGCAAAGCCGCGTTTGCAAGGAGAGCTGCATACCAATATTACGGAGGCGCGCGCGCGCACTGATCTAGTGCCGCCAGTCTCCAACTTTGTTGCTCAGATCAATTTTCGAGAGAATCGGATCGATTTTACCCAGCTAAAAGGAGAAGCAGCCGGCGGCCCATTCAATGTCGGCGGCTCCATTGACCTATCTAAGGGCACGGACCCGAAATTTGATATTACCGTTCACGGCAATCAGATCCTGGTAACCCGGAGCGACAACATCATTGTACGGAGCAACCTGGATCTAACCATCAAAGGACCGCTCTCGGCTGGCGAAGTCGATGGTCGGATCGCGATTACCAATAGCCGCTTTTTCCAGGACATCGACGTTCTGCCGCTAAATTTACCTGGTCAACCTGCGCCTCAGCCACCCAAGACACCTCCGAATGTCTCGATTGACACACCCCCATTCAATAACTGGAAGTTCAACATCTCAGTTGAAACCGCGGACCCATTCAAGATACAGAGCAATCTCGCTCGCGGTTCCGTGATTATTAAGCTCCAGGTTAGCGGTACCGGCCAAAAACCGTCGGTGGCCGGGTATGCTAAGATTGAACAGCTGACAGCCTCGCTCCCTTTCAGTCACATGGATATCAGCAACAGTTACGTTAATTTTAACTCCGGCGGAAACCCACTGGACCCGGAGTTGAACATCGTCGGCCATTCGACCGTCCGCGATTACGATATCACCATGCGGATCTATGGAGCAGTTTCCAACTTCAAGATTCTTTTCGATAGCTCTCCGCCGTTGACTCAAGGAGATATAGCCACCCTGTTGGCGACCGGGGCGACGTCGTCTGAATTTGTGCAAGACCCCAGCTTGCTGGCCGGCCGAGCTGCTTTCCTGGTCATTCGCCAGCTTTATTCCAAGATATTCAAAGGAGGCGCCAACCAGCAGCAACAAGACTTTCTCGATCGTCTGGAAGTGGATGTGATCCCTGGTCAAAAGGTTGGGTCTCAAGACATCAGCGCTCGCTTCAGTGTCACCAAGAGCTGGCAGGTAATTGCCCAATTTGGCTCGATCGGAAACGTAAGTGGACAGCTGCGGTACCTCATTCGCTTCCGTTAAGCGCGCCGGGCTGACAAATGCGCATGCATTTGTCAGCCCGGTGCGCTATGGCAGAAGAATCCGGCTAAGCCGGATATGCTTCTGCTCACAAAGACGAGAAAATGAGCTTGGAGTCCAGTTATGAAAAACCGAAGCATAATCCCGGGTTGCGGGATTATGCTTCGGTCATAGCGCGCCTAGCGCGCCAATGCCTGTGCATTGGCGCGCTAGGCGCGTTGCCGGCCACGGCTTTAGCCCAAAGTAAAGCTCAAGAAGCTGCCGCCACCAGTCAGTTAGCACCCACGCCGCCACCTGACACTGCTTCTCGGGTTATTTTCGCCGGTAACGAGCATTTCCCTGAAAACCAGCTTCGGCAGGCGTTGGCGGATCCTCTGTTATCAATTCAACATGAGGGCCTGACTGCACCCCTGGCTGATGATACGGCTTACTATCTTGAAGTCTTCTATCGGCGGCGTGGCTACCCAAACGTCAATGTTTGGTACAAGATTCGCGGACGAGAGCTGCAGTTAAACATTTCCGAAGGTGGCTACTATAAGCTGGGTAAAATCACTTTCGTTGGCAATGAGAGTTCCCCCGCCCCTTCACTCCACGATTACATGATCGGTACGACCCGGGCCCGGCTTTCCCAGTTCCAAAAACAGCTTCCCTTCGTTCAGACGGACCTTGAAACCGGGAGCGGACTCTTAAAGAACTACTATATCTCCCAAGGGTTTCCGAATGTGCAGATCGAGCCGTTACAATATCAATTCGATGAGGCACTCGATGAGGTCGATGTGACCGTGACCATCAAAGAAGGCCGGGAATTTGTATTCGGAGCTATTAATTTCCCGGAGGTTCCGAATATTCCGGCGTCGGCGTTTCAAGCGAAAGCCAATGAATTGACCGAGCCAGCGAAACCTTATTCGGACGCCGCCGTAAGCGACTTGCAACGCGATGTTCTGTTTATTTTGAAGCGATACGGATATGTGACCGCCCAAGTTTCAGTTAGCGCTGATATCGCTGCGGCCAAAGCCGGAGCTGTATCGGTGAAGGTTAGTATCCAGCCCGGACCAGTCTATACATTCGGCCGGGTCGTCGTCCAGCAGCGGCCTAACGCCAGACTGAAACCTGATTTCCTGCCAAATCGTTTCCAGCCGCTCATGGGACAAACGTACAGTCCCCTAAAGCTACAGGAGCTCGATACTCAAATGATCTCCACCGGATTGTTCGATTCTCTTGATTTTCAGGAGAAGCCGATGCCGGACGATACCGTTCAGCTCACTCTCAATCCGGTTGAGTCCAAGCAAAAGTACTTCGGCATATTCGGCGGCTACGACACTTTTTACGGCATTATTTTCGGCGGTAATTTCTCCGATCTCGACGTTGGCGGCGAAGGGCATGTCTTGTCCGCATCCGCTGAAATTACCGGTCGTGGACCAAAAGCAAAAGTCTCTTACGAAAACCCTTGGTTCTTTAACACTAATCTCGATTCCCTGACCGAGGTAGGGATCGAGGATCAGAATTTGTATGGGTACACGTATGTTGATGAATACATCCGTACCAATCTAACTGCCAAATATGGCAAGACCTTAACGACCGGTTCAAAAGAATATCAGACCGGCGTATTCCTACTGCTGCGGAACGCAAATCTCAGTCAGATCAACATTACTCCGGAAACGCTAGTAGGCCCAACTAGCTATGAGCTGGTTTCGGTCGGGCTCAGCCAAACCATCGATAAAAGAGACAATCCCCTAAATCCTCGCAAAGGCTGGATTCTCGAATTAGCCGCCTCGGATTCTGAGCTTCTCCGGAATTACGTCAACTACCTCACGCTCACCGAACGATTCTCGCTTTATATTCCTGTGGGCCCAACCGTTCTAGCTGGAGGTGTGCGATTTGGCGGCATCTTTCCATCCCAAGGGGGTGTGCTGGCGATTCCTATCGAAGAACGGTTCTTCAGTGGCGGCGCCAACACGGTGCGCAGCTTCCTGGAACGAGAGCTGGGCCCCAAGGACGTCGGTAACAATCCTTTAGGAGGACTGACCCGCTCGGTTTTTAATCTGGAAGATGATTTCCCAATCTATGCCGGCGTCATCGGCGCTGTGTTTTTTGATGCCGGCGGTTTGGGAAATTCTCCTTTCGATAATTTTAGTACCGGGGTCGGATTGGGATTACGGTACAATCTGCCCGTGGGTCCCATTCGGGTCGATTACGGCGTCAACCCGGCGCCGCGGAAAAACGACTCGTTCGGCGCATTTAATTTAAGCTTCGGGTTTGCGTTCTAGGCCTGGGTGCCGCCGAAATCCGGCGCTTGCCTTGGCGGCTACCGGACCCAGCGCTGGGAGGGATCGCGGCTCGCGGGGATCCGACTTCGCCAGACCAACAAGAGAACAAGCGTCAGACCACAGGCTACGTCAGACAGGCAGCGCGCCCTCCCCATCAGGGGCTCCTCGACCGCTTATGTTGACGCGCATTGGCGCCTGCCGGATTTCGGCCGCATTCAGGCTTAACCGAATCTTCCCGAAATATAATCCTCGGTCTGTTTCTGGGTCGGATTGGTAAACAATTTCTCTGTCCGATCGAACTCGATCAGGCGGCCGAGATAAAAGAAGGCGGTAAAGTCAGAGCAGCGCGTCGCTTGCTGCATATTATGGGTCACAATGACGATCGTGAATTTATCCTTTAAAGCAAAGATCAGTTCCTCCACCTTCGCGGTGGCGATCGGGTCCAAGGCCGAGCATGGTTCGTCCATGAGAATTACACTCGGCTTCACGGCGATCGCGCGAGCGATACAAAGCCGCTGTTGCTGGCCGCCCGAAAGCCCAAGCGCGCTTTCATGAAGACGATTCTTCGCCTCTTCCCAAAGCGCGGCTGAGCGTAAGCTTTGCTCAACGACTCCATCGACTGTCTCGCGATCTCGTACCCCGGAAATCCGCAGGCCGTAAGCAATGTTCTCGTAAATCGACTTCGGAAACGGATTCGACTTTTGGAACACCATACCCACCTGCTTGCGCAGCTCGATCACATCCACGGCAGGCGCATTAATGTTGACTCCCTTGATCCGGATTTCGCCAGCCGTGACTCTGGCATGATCGATAAGGTCGTTCATCCGATTGAAGCAACGAAGCAGCGTGGATTTGCCGCAACCGGAAGGTCCAATAAACGCGGTGACTTGTTTCTCCGGTATCTTCAAGTTGATCCCATGCAGGGCCTTGGACTGGCCATAATGGAAATCAACGGATTCAACATCGATAATGGTTGTCTTGCTTGAGGCGGTACCCTGATCGGCATCGGCGGACTGCTGTTTGGTGACAGTCTGAACACCAGAAATCTGACTTGCAGCGGTCGCTGGTTTTGCCTCAGTTTTAGCAGGTTCCATAACATTGTGGTCTAAACTGCGCCTCGATACGTCCTTGTAGAAGCGCCAAGACCGCCTCTACTCTGCCAGGAACCCGATAAATGGCAACGGTTCGATTGTGGCGGATTTGTTGCAAACCTTAGAACCCATTGGAACCAGGAAAACAAAACGAGTCGCCCCGTGAGAAAACCAGGCCGACTCGATTTGACAAGGAGAATCGATTAGCGAAAGCCAGCCGGGCCAAAGGGCCACCGGCTCTCAAATTCCCGTGAATCCGGATTGTAATAGGCAGGATTCGAGGGGCTAAGATTGGACGATTTCGTACCAGCACAAGAGCAGAGAAAACCCGAACCAATTCCGGCTATGACCAAAAATAGCAGTGAGATCTTTTTCATTTCTTAGAGTTCGTTTTTCCGTAGTCCCTAGAATTTAAATGCCAAATCCACCGCTAGAACCTCCGAGGCATTCGCGTTTGCAATCGGGAACAAGCTCGGGCTCGTCGCATAACCACCGTAGAGATTGCGACTCAAGTTGTTTGCGAACCAGCCGGTCACCGCAAAAACGGCGAAATCCGTCAGGTTGTAGGAGATACTGGCGCGCCAACCGGCTGCGTTCATAAAAGCGAAGTTAAAGTCGGTCGATTTGATGTTCGGATCATCAGACGCAAGACCGACTTGGCGGTAATCAACCAGAAGGCTGAGATCGCCGGCTTTCCGGTTGGAGCCGATTCTTATACCGGCCAACCAAGCAAAATAATCTTTAAACGACGGATGAACGAGACCGCTGAAGATCGGCGTAGTGCTTCCCTTCGCATAACTAACCTTGTCGAATAGAGGACCGTACACCTGGTTAAACCGTTCGGGTCCCCAGACGTTGTATGACAGATCCCAGTAGAGCGATACCGGAATATTCGCGATCTTAAAGTTAATGTCTCCTGGGGACTGCAGATAGAACTCATCGCGAGTATAGATCGGGAAAGGATTCGTGTTGTTCAAACTTCCCAGCGCGCCGGTATTAGCAGCGTTAGTCGCAGTCGCAGAGGTTGCAGGGTTAGGGTTCCCACCCGGCAAAGTTCCTGTTGGACCAAGGCCCGCTTCATTCCAGATCTGAACGTCGGGTGCTTCAACGATCGTCACAGCCCCGCCAAACAACCGGAACCGGCTGAGCAGCTGGGTCTCAAACATAAAGGCGTCCGTCTTGTCGAACGACACTGACGAGTCCGCGTTGTTATTATAATAAATGAATTCCCCGGCAATGAGGCTCAGGTCGACCGGGTTGACACTCTGTCCGGGAGCAGCTGGAGGCGGTGTTTTGCCATCTTTACTGTAACCGGTGGGTTCACCCATCGATCCCCATCCGAAGAGCGAATGAAAGTCGATTCGTTCAACCAATCCCGTGGGCCCAACGTCAGGCGCCCAGTTTAATTCCGTGGCATAAAATGGGTTGTTCTGCTTGCCAATGACAAACGTCAGACCGTCAATGGGCGCCCAACCGATGAAAGCCCGACTGATATAGATATTATAGTTGTCGAAGCCGCTGGTGTCGGTCGCGTTCGTCGTTTCTCCGCTTCGGTTATCCGAAGTCGAAAGCTGGACCCCACCAAAAAAGTTGTCAGCCAACTTGAAATCGGCATCTAACCGCAAACGGAAACGAAGCCGCTGGGTTTGTCTATTCTTATCAAAAGCAGTACCAGCCGAAGGGAGTTGTTGCTCGTAGTTTTGGTAATAATCCCGGAACCGCATGTCTCCATACAGATCAATTTCTTGGACCCAATCTCCGATTTTGATCCTGCTTTCGAGTCCTCCTTGGGTCGGAGCCGGTTCTTTGCTAACCTCGGCCTCCAATTTTTCGGCTTCTTGCTTGGTTAAGATGCCTTTCTTGACCAGCACATCCAGCAAGGCGCTGTCATCGGCTCTGACACCAGTGGCGGCAAACGCCAGCAAGCCACCCAGTGCGAAAGCGCAGAGTTGTTTCGGAATCATTGGTTAAGGTTGTTTCTCCTTGAAGTTGAAGGGATAAATAACACTACTTCGCGAGTATAGAATGGGGGAAAAGCAGCCGACAATTAAAAAATCTTAATAAATTAAACATTTTTGATGTTTCTGCCGGAACGGTTGTAACATGCATTGCATCAATGATTTATCGCCGACAAGCCATAGATCTTTTGATGAAAAAAGGCCCGCCGTAGGTGCTGCTTGAAAGCGTCGGCGCGGTCCCCGACGGATGGGAATTAAGAAGGCGCGAAGGCGTGAGGAGTTTAGCTCGGAGATCTGTTATATGCCCGAGGCATGGCGCCCGAGGGCTGAGACGTGGCAACCCGCAGCACGGCTCAAATCCGGCCCCCCGGCATCACGGCTGGATGACGTGTTTCGATCCATTACCCTCCCCGATACGACGTTGCCCACGCTTTGCGCTGTCACTGCTCAAAAGTCGGCCTCGCAACTTGTCCTCCGTAGCCACACCCTCGACTCTGGCATGCCCTCAATGTCGGCCTCGCAAGCGAGGCGCGCTCCAGGGTTGACCCGGCCTTTGTCCCGGATCGTGCGATCGCCGGAGATTGGCCGCGACGTGAGACGTTCGGCGAGCTCAGTCGAGCCGCCTTGTGAGCATCTTCAACCCGCTACGCCGGTGCAATTCAGACCTGGCGCAGAACTCCAACACTCCAGTACTCCGCTCGCCACCATTCGAGGACGAGGACGACGACTAAGCGCCTGGTGAGCGCTGGGCTGGACGGAATACTAGCAACTTACTGCGGATTGTTGGCCAGATCGCCGAACGGCCACGGTTTCTCGTAGCCTCTTTCGTCAGCGCTATACACTTCGGACCGACCCGGGTTGGTGTAATTGCTTTGTGTCTGTCCGGTTTGTTCGGCACAGCTCGAAAGCAAAATCATCAATCCAAAAGCCGGTAGCAAGATCGCAGTTCGAGACAGCTTCATTGCAAGCATATTAAACATCATGGTCTGAAAAATTCCTTTAGTACACAAATACGTAGCCCGCAAAATACGTCCGCATGATGAGCGGCGCATTTTGCGGGCTAATCGGAGTGTTAGATCTTAACGAAAACCAGCCGGCCCGAACGGCCAGCGGCTCTCAAATTCCCGCGAGTCAGGATTGTAATAAGCGGGATTAGACGGACTTAGGTTAGAAGCTGTTTTCCCCCCCGAGCTCGCGCACGAGGAAAACATCAGCGAACAAAGACCGCCGGCCAAGAGCATTAGCGGAAGCAGAGCTTTTTTGAGAAAATTCCGATTCATGTTCGAGAATTCCTTAGAATTTGAAGCTTAGATCGACCGCAAAAACCGTTGAGGAATTTGCGTTTGCGATCGGGAACGGACTCCCCGATGTGGTTGCGTACCCGCCGTAGAGATTCCGATCGAGATTGTTAGCGAACCATCCGGTGAATTGTAGCACCGCGAAATCGGTAATGCTATACGCGACACTGGCACGCCAACCGACAGTATTGAAATAGCTCAAGTTAAAGTCATCAGTGTTGATGTTCGGATCGGCTGAGGCCATACCGAGCTGCCGGTAATCAACCAAGAAACTGATGTCCCCGGCCTTCTTGTTCTGACCGAACTTGATACCCACCAACCAGGCGAAATAATCCTGGAAGCTCGGATGCACAACTCCGCTGAAGATCGGCGTGGTGCTACCCTTCTTAAACGTGACCGTGTCAAACAACGGACCGTAAACCTGGGTAAACCGTTCAGGACCCCAGACGTTATAGGAGAGATCCCAATAGACTGAGACCGGGATCTTACCACCGATTTTATACGTGATATCTCCAGGAGCCTGTAGATAAAACTCATCTCGAGTAGAGATTGGGAACGGATTCGCGTCATTGATAGTTCCCAGGGCTCCAGTATTAGAGGCGGCAGTCGTATTCGCAGAGGTTGCAGGGTTAGGTTGCCCACCGGGCAAGGTTGTTGTTGGGCCGAGACCTGCGTCGTTCCAGATTTGAACCTGAGGACCAAATGTGATGCTCAGATTGCCGCCGAGCAGTTTGAGCTTGGCAAGCAATTGGATATCAAACATGAACGCATCGCTCTTATCAAACGAGAGAGAAGAGTCAGCGTTGTTGTTATAGAAGATGAACTGACCGGCGATCAGGCTAAGTTCGAACGGGTTGAATGCAGGCGCCGGTGCAGGCGGCGGCGTTTTTCCATCTTTGCTGTAGCCAGCCGGTTCGCCAGGAGCACCCCATCCAAACAGAGAGTGAAAATCAATGCGCTCTACGATACCGGTCGGACCCACATCAGGCGCCCAGTTCAGCTCGGTGGTATAGAACGGGTTGTTCTGCTTACCGATGACAAACGTCAGACCGTCTATCGGGGCCCAGCCCATAAAGGCCCGGCTGATGTAGATATTGTAGTTGTCGAAACCGCTGGTATAGGTCGCGTTGGTGGTCTCACCATCGCGGTTATCAGAGGTCGATAACTCCACCCCGCCGAAGAAATTGTCGGCCAGTTTAAAGGTGGCATCTAAGCGCAACCGGAACCGGATACGCTGGCGTTGAATGTTTTTGTCAAAGGCACCACCAGCTGTTGGGTTCTGCTGCTCGTAGGTCTGATAATAATCACGGAACCGCATGTCTCCGTAGAGATCGAGCTCCTGCACCCAGTCACCGATCTTCAAACGCGATCCCAGGTCGTTTGAACCGGTGGTGACTGGTTCCTTGCTTACCTCAGCCTCCAGCTTTTCTGCCTCCTGTTTGGTTAAGATCCCTTTCTTCACCAGCACGTCGAGCAGTGCTGAGTCGTCAGCTCGCACCCCAGTAGCGGCGAGGGCAAACAGGCCGCTAAGCGCGATCAAACAAAGGTTTTTACGTATCATTTATTTTGGTCTTTCTCCTTGGATATCGTGCCAACAAGGCCCCCTTTTCCCCAAAAGACGACCTAACGTCAAGCCGTCTCCAGCCGAGCGACACGATGAAGCGAACTTCAACAGGCGAATGTTACAATCCGGTGACGGTGGAGAAACAATTTCGCTAAGATTTCTCTCGGTTTTTGCGTCCGTTCCCGCGGCGGCGCATGCGCGTAAACTATAAGCGTGTAACGACGCTTTCTTCGTTCTCGTCCTCGTCGTCGTCGTCGTCCTCGTCCTCGAAGATTTGGCGAGCGACAACAAAGCAGTCTCTCCGCCAGAGATGCCCACCCACCAAAGTCAGGATGATTCGCGGCTACCGGGAAGAAACCCTTCCGAGGACGAGGACGAGGACGAAGAAAGCGCCACGCCTGCGCCCTTATATTTACCCACCGGATATGACTTGCGCGCCGCGAAATCGGCACGAATGGTGTTTTTTGAGCAGTTTCCCAATCGACCGCTTAGTACCCCTCGGACAGCGTTTTATTAAGATGTCTTAATTTTCGGTTAATTGCTCTGGGTTCTGCACGAAATATATACACGGCGGCAATGCGAATTCTTCTTGTTGAAGATGAAGAAAAGGTGTCGCGCTTCGTAACGCTCGGCCTAAATGCCGAGCAATTCGTGGTCGACTGCGCAAAAGACGGGATCACGGGATACGAAATGACGACAGAACGACCATACGATGTGCTGATCATCGATTTGATGTTGCCTCGGCTCAGCGGCAGCGAGCTGATCTCGCGCTTACGGCAAAACCGGATCGAAACGCCCATTTTGGTGCTGACCGCTCGAGACCAGCTGGATGACAAAGTAAAGAACTTTGAAAACGGGGCGGACGACTACCTGACCAAGCCATTCGCCTTTGCCGAACTCTTGGTCCGAATCCGAGCACTGCTACGACGAAGGTCTCCTAGCAATAGTTTGGTTAAGGTGGGCGATTTGCAGATCGACTTGACGGCGCGGCACGTCAAACGCGATGGGAAATCGATTCGATTGACGGCCAAGGAGTACGGATTGCTTGAGTATTTAGCGATCAACCAAGGGCGAGTCCTGTCCAGGACAATGATCATTGAACATGTGTGGGACCAAAGCTTCGAAGGGTTGACCAATATCGTTGACGTTTACATCCGGCATCTCAGAAGCAAGATCGACGAGCCCTTTGAACGAAAGTTGATCCGCACGGTAAGGAGCGCGGGCTACACGTTGAGTGATCGAAACGGAGAGTGAACACAAAGTCGATCCGGTTCCGGCTAATTACCGGATACACGGGGCTCATCATTATGGTGGTCGTGGGATTTGGCATCTACACTTATTTCAAGGTCGACGCTTATCTTAATCAGGCGCTGCGGGATTCGCTGCTGCACCGGGCGCAGTCGATCGCCACTATGTTTCAGACCGATGTGACGGCCCAGGGCGAAAACGCCGTGATCGATCACGCTAAGGCTCGTTTCACTCCTGAAGAGAACGATCGATTCTGCCGTATCTCCGAAAAACGGGAAGGCATTCTTTATGTGTCAGGTGAGCCGAACGACAAGAGTTTCGACTCTCGCCGGGTGCCTTTGCTAAATCGTTGGGGTTCGCCGACTTCAACCGTTGCCCTAAAGGCCGGGGGGACCAGCAAGCTTCTGGTTGTGACCACGCTGGTGACGGTCGGAGACCGTACCTACTTAATTGAGCTTGGTTATTCGGAGGCCGACAACGACCGAGTCTTGCGAGGCCTGCTCGTCACTTTGTTCATTGGGTTGCCAGTCGTGATCGGGGTGGCCGCAGCTGGCGGTTACATCCTCTTACAACGCGCGTTCCGGCCGGTCAGAGAGATGATCGAAAAAGCAAATGAGATCTCTGGCTCTGTAATCCATAGCCGTCTCCCGGTTCGGCACACTGGGGACGATCTGGAGCAACTGTCCATTACGCTCAACAAGATGATCCACCGCCTGGAAAAGTCCTTTGAGAATAGCCGTCGATTCACTAGTGATGCGTCGCACGAGTTACGGACACCACTAACCATTATCCGGGGCGAACTCGAACAGTTGTTATTAAACAACGACAGTACCAGCGAGCGAGTAAAACAAGGGATCAGCAGCTTACTCGAGGAGACAGATCGCCTGATAGGGATCGTTCAGGGGCTTTTGGCGCTTTCGCGTTTGGATGCTGGCGAAGCGCAACGCGAGAACACGCGCTTTGACTTAGGGGAACTGGCCGAAGCCACCACCGAACAAATGAGCTTACTCGCCGAAGAGAAAGGAGTTGGACTCCTGTGCAAGCGAAATCCGCGGGTGGAAGTTCGAGGCGATCGTTCCCGGTTGAAGCAAGTGGTCGTTAACCTCTTGGATAATGCGATCAAATACACCCCGAGAAATGGCAAAATCGAACTGGACGTTCGAGCCGCAAAAGGTCACGCCTACCTCGAGGTAAGCGACACCGGGATTGGCGTTCCTCCGGAAGATTTGCGGCGCATCTTTGACCGCTTTTATCGAGTCGACCAAGTGAGATCCCGGGCTATCCAGGGAACCGGCCTCGGTTTGTCTATCGTTTGGTCGATTTGCAGTGCGCACGGGGGGACAGTCTATGCCGAAAACTTGGACAGCGGCGGCTGCCGGTTCACGGCCGAGCTGCCGTTAGCGGACTAACAACTTGAGAAACGAGGAATGCTAATGAACGAGCTAGAAACCAAAGCTTCAACCGTGGATGTGAAAGCCACAAAAAAAAGCCGGCGTCCGTCGCGGTATTTGCGCTTACTCATCGGAGCGCTCCTTGTGCTCGGGGTAGGCTACGGAGTCCGGCAGCTATTTTTTGGAGCAAAACCGGAGCAATCAGCCAGCGCCGGGGAATCCAAGGTCGTGCCGGTAGTTAAAACCAGCCGCGAAGACCTGCAGACGGAAGTGACGCTGCAAGCCGAATTCCTACCTTACCAGGATATCATGGTACACGCGAAAGTGTCAGGCTTTGTCAGCCTGATCAGAGTTGATATCGGCGACCGGGTCAAAGAAGGCGATCTGTTGGCGACCTTGGAGATCCCCGAACTGCAGGACAACATCAACAAAGCCGAAGCCACACTTTCCGCGACCGGACAAGAAATCGCCAAAGCGCAGGCGGACTACAACAATGTACATCTAATTTATCAGCGCCTGGCGGACGTGGCTCAAGCGCATCCCAACATGGTCGCCCAACAGGATCTGGATACGGCAAGATCCAAGGAAGACTCTGCTCACGGCACCCTCGGGGAAGCGCAACAGCACCGAGACGAAGCGCAAGCCGAGCTCGGCCGGCTGAATACGTTAGCGGCTTACGAAAAAATCACGGCTCCGTTTGACGGCATTATAACGAAACGATTCGCCGACCTGGGTTCGCTGATTCAGGCAGGGACATCCTCGAACACCCAAGCGCTACCATTAGTGCAGTTAGCTCAGGACACCCTCTTGCGGCTTAGATTCCCAGTTCCAGAAGCCGAGACCCCGCTCATTGAGAATGGGAGACAGGTTGAAGTCACGGTGCCGGCTCTCAACCGAACTTTGGTTGGAACGGTAACTCGATCCGCTTGGCAGATTGACCGATCCACCAGAACCATGACGACGGAAGTCGACGTGGAGAACCCACAAGGCGTTATCAAGGCCGGTATGTACGCGTACGTCAAGTTGCCATTACAAGTCGCGAAGCAGGCCTTGGCCGTTCCGCTACAAGCTCTAACCACCGGTGATCAACCAACCGTATTTGTTTGGACAAAGGATGGCCAATTGCAGGAGCGGAAAGTTAAAGTCGGGATTCGAACTGCGGACAAAGCTGAAATTCTGAGCGGGCTTCAGGAAAGCGACGCCGTCGTAGTCGGAAATCGCGCTGGGTTAGTCGCTGGACCGAAGGTTGAAGCCAAGTTTGTGGAGCTGCCAAAGGTAACCCTAGCTAAAGAAGACTGATTAGTATGCCCCCGGAGATCTCAACAGACATCCTCAATCGCTTGGCGGAAGTCGATTCCTGTTCGATCGCGGACGCCATTGAAACATTTGCGATTCGGCTTCGAAACGAAGGATTTAACGATCCCACCCTCCGCTGCTTTTTTCCGCAATTTGCGCCAATGCTCGGCTTTGCATTCACCTTCAAGGTTAGGTCGAGCGAGCCGCCCATGAAGCCCGATTTCTATTTGGACCGGATGCCATGGGCTCATCTCGACGCTTCGCCGTTGCCTAAGGTAATCGTGATCCAGGACGTCGATGCCAAACCAGGCCGGGGCGCTCTGGTGGGAAAAACGCAGGCACCGATTTTGAAAGCGTTAGGTTGCTGTGGCGTTATCACGAACGGAGCAATTCGCGGCGTTCAGCAATTTCAACGGCTACGGATATCTGCATTCGCGCGCAATCTTTCAGTCTCTCATGCCTATGTCCATCTGATCGAGACCGGAACTCCGGTTGATATTGCGGGCGTACATATTAATCCAGGAGATTTGATTCACGGAGACGCTAACGGAATCGTCAATATCCCGCTCGAATTGGCCACCCGTATTCCCGACGTCGCCGAGAAGTTGAAAGCCCGGGAGCTAGAGGTATCCCGGTTTTGTAAGTCCGAAGAATTCTCGTTGGCTGAACTCGAAAAAATTGTCCAAAACGGACGGTTCCACCAGTAGTCACGGGCAGATTCAAACAGGCTTATCAAGAACTAAAGAGGCCTATTTATGTCGCGGTTTGCTATCCGGTACCCTTACCTCATCGTCGTCTTCTGCCTGGTCATCGCGGTAGTCGGAGTCAGCAGTCTGGCTCGCATGCCGGTCGATCTTTTCCCGCCGATCAATATCCCGGTGGTAGTGGTAGCAACGTTTTATTCAGGGATGCCGCCGGAGGATATCGAGAACGATATCACCGGCACTTATGAACGTTTTTTTACGCTGGCCAGCGGCATCGATCATATTCAATCCCGTTCGCTTCCCGGCGTCAGCTTGATCAAGGTTTACTTCCACCCTGGCACCAACGCGGATTCGGATGTTACTTCGATTTCGAATCTGGCAATGGCCAATCTGCGCCGTTTGCCGCCAGGAACCTTACCTCCGGTCGTGCTAAAGTTTGACGCGTCCAGCCTGCCGGTTTGTCTCATCACGCTGCGCGGGGAAGGTCTAAATCAAGCGACTCTGCACGATCTGGCCCAATACAATGTCCGAAACCAGGTAGCGAGCACGCCCGGATCCTCGGTGCCGCAGCCTTTCGGTGGAAAAGTCAGGCAGATCCAAGTCTATATCGACCCGCTCAAGCTTCAGGCTTACCAGCTGAGCCCCATGGATGTGGTGCAAAGCATCAATAGCTCCAACCTCATCCTACCCGCGGGTGATGTGAAGATCGGGCCGTTCGATTACAACCTTTATACGAACAGCCAGCTGAGCAACGTAGAAAGAATTAATCAGATACCACTAAAAATGGTGGATGGTCACCCGGTACTAGTGGCCGACGTCGGCAAGGCCGTCGACGACGCGGCTATTCAGACAAACATCGTCCGGGTCAATGGGCAGCGATCAGTCTACATTCCAGTACTCAAGTCAGGAGCCGATGCCAATACGATCGCGGTGGTCGACGGTATCAAGAGCGCCTTGGCCCACCTTTTAGATATTCCCAAACAGCTTCAGACCAATGTGGTCTTCGATCAGTCCGTCTTCGTAAAGACGGCTATCGACAACCTGATCCACGAAGGCTTGATCGGGTTGGTCTTGACTGGCCTGATGATTCTGATCTTTCTGGGCAACGCGAGAGCGACTCTGGCCGTCTTTCTTTCTATTCCGCTCTCAGCCTTAGCCACATTCGTCGTGCTTTACTTTGGCGGTAGCTCGATTAACTCCATGATCCTGGGAGGCTTGGCTTTAGCGTTTTCCCGGCTCATCGATAACTCCGTGATCGTGCTGGAGAATATCTTCCGGCACATGGAATTGGGAGAACCTCCCGAGGTAGCAGCCGAGAACGGCGGCAAAGAGGTCTCGTTGGCGGTTCTAGCCGCAACCCTAACGACCGCCATCGTTTTTTTCCCGGTTACCTTTCTATCTGGCGTGAGTGTGTTTCTCTTTTCCGCTTTGGCTTCGGCCGTGGTGCTGTCTCTTTTCGCGTCCTACTTGGTCGCCATGACGGTGGTGCCGCTCTTTTGTGCGAAACTCATCAAGGCGCATCAAGTGCACGCAGCTTCGGCAGAGGGCCATCAGCAACCGCCTACCGGTTTGTGGCCGAGATTCAACTGGTGGTTCAACCAACGGTTTCACGCGTTCCTGGATAGCTTTGATCGAGCGCAAGGGTTCGCGTTGGCGCGTCCTGCCGCCACCGTTATCGGTATCCTAGGAATCTTTTGTTTGAGCTTCGCGCTGTTACCTGCGCTCGGGTTCGCCTACTTCCCCAGGACGGACCCCGGCCAATTTGTCGTCAACTTGAAGGCAGCCACTGGAACCCGGGTTGAAATCACGGAACAGGAAGTCGCGAAAACCGAAGCCTTGATCCAAGGGATCGTTTCGCCAGATGACCTCCGGTTGGTGGTGTCGAATATTGGCGTCACTCCGGACTTATCTGCGATTTACACGGCTAATTCATCTACCCACACTGCCTATGTACAGGTGAGCTTAAACGAAGACCACCGGGTCAGTAGTTATGAGTATATCGACCGGGTTAGAACCGCCATGCAGAAAGAGTTGCCAGAGTTGTCAGCCTACTTCCAGACTGGCGGCTTGGTTGACGCCATTCTCAACCAGGGGCTACCCGCACCCATCGACGTGCAAGTCAGCAGCAGCGATCTAACTGAAGCGGCTAAGATTGCGGCTAAAATCCGGGATCAGGTCAGTCGCATACCAGGGGTAGCAGATACTTATATTCCCGAAGACGTCGATGCCCCATCACTACAACTGTCGATCAGCCGCTATTATGCCCAAGAGATGGGTCTAAGCGAACATGAGGTGGTTAGTAACATTATTACGGCTCTTACCTCCGATGGCGTGATTTCACCCAGTTATTGGGTCGACCCGAAGAGCGGCAACCTTTACATGCTCACGGTGCAGTTCCGTGATAACACGGTGCGTTCGCTGGAAGATCTCAAGATGCTCCCGATTCGGTCTTCGAATCAGGAAAATACCACCGCTTTAGGCAATATCAGCACTATTAAACTGATCGAATCTCCGACCGAAGTTGATCATTACAAATTGCGACGAATAATCGACGTTTATATTTCCACGAAAGGCGAGGAGCTCAGCCATGTAGCCAACGCCATCCAACAGGTGGTCGATCACACGCAAAAGCCGGACAACGTGGTGCTCTATGTGCGCGGTATCGTCGGCGCTATGAACTCATCCATGCAGTCCTTTGGGCTCGGATTAATTCTGTCGTTAGTATTAGTCTATTTAGTTCTGGTGGCCCAATTCCGATCCTTTGTGGATCCGTTTATAATTCTCTTAGCGGTTCCGCCCGGGATAGCCGGCGTTCTGTTAATCCTGACCACAACCGGAACCACCTTAAACATCATGTCGCTTATGGGACTCGTGATGATGGTGGGAATCGTGGTCTCTAACAGTATCTTGATTGTCGAGTTTACCCATCGTTTGGCGGCTGACGGTATGCCAATAAGGGAAGCGGTTCAATTCGCGGTCCGGGTTCGGCTTCGCCCGATTTTGATGACATCCCTGGCTACTGTCATCGGCCTGATTCCCATGGCATTGGCTTTAGAGGCAGGAAGTGAGTCTTACGCCCCGCTGGCGCGTGCGATTGTTGGAGGACTACTTGCGTCGGTGAGTTTGACGGTTTTCATTGTGCCGTCCGCCGTGCTCTTGGTGTATCGAAACCGTCAAGGACGTAGCTCCGGTGGGCCAGCGGCTTCCCATTGATCCTCCCTACTCGTAAGAACCGACCCAAGATGGATCGACGCACCTTTTGCAACTACGAGCCGGCTAATCGCCGGCGAGCTCTCAGAATATTACAGGGATCACTAATCCCGCTTTTGTTAGTCCCGGGTTTCCTGCAGGGGCAGAGCGTCGCCAATCCAAGATCTTCGCCGACCGCGTTGGTCCGTGGAGCGGTGAAATCCAAACCTTCATCATCCCCGATGAGTCGAGGCGCCACCAAACCGGTTAGCTCACCGTCAGAGATCACCGAAGGTCCGCCGAAGACGCTGACGCTGAAGGAGTCGGAGTCCATCGCGCTTCGCCATGCGCCCATCCTGGGATCCGCCTATTTCAACGCTCAAGCAGCCAAGGACGTGGTCAAGGAAGTTCGATCACAATTCTTCCCACAAATTGAAGGCGATATCACTGCCGTGGGTACGTCGAACGCGATCCGAAATGAGTTCGGCGGTACTAACAACACGGTTCCTCAAATCCGTATCGGAGCGTCCGGTACGCTCAACAACCCGACGGTGTTGAGCCGAGAATCGCAAGGACTGAATATTTCGCAGTTGATCTTTGATTTTGGCCGGACAGCAAATCTCGCCGCTGCCGCTCGATTCGATGCCTTGTCTCAAGCTCAAAGAACAGAACTAGTCCGTGCCCAAGTAGTGTATCGGGTCGACCGAGCGTATTTGAACGTACTAAAGGCGAAGGCCCTTTTGAGCGTCGCCCAACAAACGGTCAACGATCGGCAGGTCGTGATGGACGACGTCAATGCGCTAGCAGAGAACAAGCTGAAGTCAGATCTCGATGTGGCTTTGGCCAAAGCCAACTTCGAGCAAGCCCAACAGCTTCTGTTGCAGACGCAGAATGCGATCGGTTCCGCGTTCGCGGAGCTCTCGGCGGCGCTTGGCTACAAAGCAACCTATCGCTTCGACCTATCGGAGGAAACCCTGCCTACTTTCCCGAAAGAGAGCGCTGACACGCTCACGGGGGTTGCGCTCAGAGTTCGGCCCGATGTCATCGCTATGCGTGAACAAGTGCTCTCTGCCCAAAAGCGGACGCTGGCCGAACGAGACGCCCGTTTCCCGCGAGTGGAAGCTCTCGGAACCTTAGGTCGAACGCCGCTAGGCGACCCTGGCGTTACCGGCAATTACGCCGCGGCCGGCATTAATGTCGAGATTCCGGTCTTTACCGGTGGCCTGTTGTCGGCCCGGCAAGACGAAGCCTTTTTACGCGCGAATTCAGTTCAGAAAGCACTGGATGATACCGAGACCGAGGTGGTATCAGCGGTCCACTCCGCCTGGTTGGATGCCAGCACGGCACTCAAAAACATCAGCGTCGCCGAGTCGTTTGCTGCCAGTTCGGATCAAGCGCTGGTTCTGGCTGAGGCTCAGTATCGGGCCGGTCAAACTTCGATCATTGAACTAAGCCAGGCTCAACTCAGCGATATGCAAGCCGAGATCGCCTCAGCCGCAGCCAAGTACGATTACGAAATCCTGCGGGCAGCTCTCGATTTTCAGGTGGGAACGATTCAATATGAAACCCCGAAGCCTAGCAGGTAGGAATGCCGTCGAAGCCGGCTGGTCCGACGAAGCTTTCTCGAGTGATGGAGCTTGGTCATGTAACTCGGCGAACTCAGAAGCTTCTGGAGTTTCAGACGACAGAGCGAAGTCGGAGAACGGTCACATGGTTCGAAAGCTCGGGATTGTGCTATCGGTTCTCCTTGCCGTTCTAGGTACGGCTTGCCAAAGCGAGTATAAGACGGTGTTAGATCCGCTCGGACCAGTTCCCGGCGGGAAGAGTGTCCTTTTTGAGCGTCAAGTCTTCACATCAATTGCTTCTTCGTGTCCGCCAGGGCAAGGATCACTGTTAGTGGTGACACCCACGGGATTAGCTTACGCCGGGTCTACTATGTATTTCCCACACCTCTCCTATTTCATTGAATCGGAGAACGGGTGGCCGGTGCGTTGTGTCGCCAATCATCGCAGCCGGACCGACGAAACGCCGGAAGCAGTGCGGCTGCCTGCAGGCCGGTACACTTTGGTCGCGGAAGCCGATAGTCTGGGAAAAGTTAAGGTCCCGCTCGAGATCAGTAGCGGTACGATGACAAAAGTGGTTCTACAGCGGTTCCGCGGCGAGAATGACGTGTGGTGAGGGGGGCACCGTTCGCCGTTCGCAGTTCACGGTTCGCGGTTCACGGTTCGCGGTTCACGGTTTCGTAATCGTCCTCGTCGTCGTCCTCGTCCTCGAAAAAGGCGCGCAAGTCTCTGCAAAGCTGATCGATCCAGACGGCGTCGCAACGCCGCAATTGGAGGGGAGCCGCTTTTGATGTTGCTAGCTCTGTCGGTTGGCAGCAGGCGGCTCCCGGGAATTACCCAGCGCGATATTTTGCCCAACGCGACGGTTTGATGGGCATCGATTCGCACACAACCTATAGAACTGCAACGCGGAGAGTCGTTCCCGGGAGCCGCCTGCTGCCAGCCGATAGAGCTAGCAACCTGTAAAGCGGCTCCCCTCCAGCTCGGGGCTTCGGGGCGCCGCCGTCTGGGTTTATCGATTTGCAGACTGGTCTCGCCTTCTTCGAGGACGAGGACGATTACGATGGAGCTAACGCGTTAACCGTGAACCGTGAACTGTGAACTGTGAACCGCGAACCCCTCAACGCCCCGGCACCGCCAGGCGATAGCCGAAGCCGCGAACGGTTTCGATGTATCGGGCACAGTCGCCGAGTTTATCTCGGAGCCGGCGCATATGCGTATCGACAGTCCTGGTATCGATCACCGAGTCGTAACCCCAGACATCGCTAAGTAGCCGGTCCCGGCCTTGCACCCGGCCGTGACGTTCCATCAATATCCGAAGAAGTTTGAATTCGGTGGCGGTACATTCGACGACTCGATTGGCAGCTTTTACCTCATGGCGAGAACAATCGAGGGTTAGGTCTCCCACTTTGAGACGTTCGGTGTCGTCCCCGCTCGAGCGCCGCCGGCGAAAGATCGCCCGAATGCGAAGAACGAGTTCTCTTGGGCTGAAAGGCTTAATGACATAATCGTCAGCGCCAAGTTCGAACCCGATCACCCGGTCAATCTCGTCGGTTCTGGCTGAGAGAATCAGGACCACGACTTCTCGGGTGCGAACATCTGCTTTGACGGCGCGACAGAGATCAAGTCCCGACATCTGGGGCAGCATCAGATCGAGAACAACCAGTGCCGGTGGATTACTTCTAATCAAGTCCAGAGCGGACAAGCCGTCTGCTGTCACCTCGACAGAAAACCCGGCCTTTCCGAGGTGATGCGCAACCAGTTCCGCAACATCGGCTTCGTCCTCAACGATTAGAATCCTTTCACTCATCTAACATATGCGAAACCCGTATGGTAAGGCCGAGGAAAAAAAAGAGGCAAGCCTAACCCGCAAAAAGTATCCACAGCGTGAATCGGCTGAAAAAATGCGCGCGCATTTTTCGAACGATTCAGGCTAGCTGCGGACAAATCCTGCGGAGCGCCTCAGCAACGCCGTCTCCACCAGCCAGCTCCGCTACGTAACCGCCGCTACGTCTGACCGTTTCTTTGACTTCCTCGACGCTGTTAGCGGGACAGGCCAAATGATGCGCGAGCTCGGGGTCAAGCATCGGCAAATCGTTGAAGTTATCACCCGCCGCAAACGTCTCACCCGGTTGAATTCGAAGATGGGTCTGCAGCGCCTTAAGGATCGACCCTTTATGATAGACCGAGTGGCAGAATCGAAGATAGATGGAGTTTCTTTGGAAAGACAAGTTTGCCACCCGGCTACATGCCAATCGCAAGTAGTCCACGATACGGTCCATCTCTTCGTTGTTTTGCGCGATGAGTCCTACCATCCGCCCAAACTCTCGATACGAACGCGCCAGGCGCTCATTCGAGATGTAGGCTTCGATCTCCGCCAAAAGTAAGGCAGCCTCGGCGTAAAGCTCCTCGTGATCTTGGTGACATCGATCGTTCCATTCGGCTAAGGGTTCCCAACCTTCTTTAGTCCAGCGAAATATCTCTCGTTCGGTGGTTAGCGCGAAGTCGGGTATAGCCGGGAAAAGTTCCATCCCTTGATCCACGAGAGCCAAATTGCGCCCAGTGTTAATCGCCAGCAGGGCTCCTCTTTTCCTGAGCGCGGCAAGACAGCGGACTAATTCTTCACTAACCGCCGCTTTGCCCTCCACCCAAGGGCCGACCATTGTGCCATCGAAGTCCAGGCTCAGGAGACGAAGCTCGCTCATACGCTGTGAGAGGTGGTGCGAAAGTAATCAGTAATCAGTAGGTCAGTAATCAGTGCTCGACGAGCCACAGCTGAGCTGTGGAAATACCGTCTTTACATAAACCGTCAAGTTCCGACCTAGTCCTAAAGTCCTCATGACTCTTACTGATTACTGATTACTGACTCACTGATTACTAATCCGAGCCACCTCGCACCGGTCCTCTCGTCCCCACTGCTAGCCACCACCCTGCAGTCCCGAGACGGCGTCAAAGATGCCATTGATGATTGAATAAGCGATAATGCCGACCATACCCGCCATCAGAAAAATCACGACCGGTTGCACCAAGGCCGTCAGCCGCTGAATCTTGAGATTCAACTCCTTGTCATACTTCTGCCCGACTTTATCAAGCGCCTTAGCCAGATCACCGGTCTGTTCGCCCACCCCGACCATATCGATAAACATCGGTGGAAAATCGGTCAGCTTTTCCAGGCCTCTCGAGAAAGACCCGCCTTCTCCCACATAATCCGTCACCTTCTGAATGAGTGTCTGCCAGTATTCATTGCCTGTGCCTCCCTTCACCAGCTGCAAGCCACTCAATAAAGGAAGACCATTTTGAACCAGGTTCGCCAGAGTTTGAGCGAATTGAGCGTAGAAACGTCCGCGAAGCACACCCCCGGCCACAGGGAGGCCGAGCTGAGTGTGGTGCCACCATCGGCGACCTCCCGGCGTATGGATTAGCTGCCAGAATCCGACAATAACTCCCACGACTGTTCCCAGGATCGCCCACCAATAATTCGCCATAAACCCGCTGGTTTGGATCAGTAGCCGGGTCAATAGAGGAATCTCTTTTCCCGTTTTTTCGAAGAGGACGGTGATTTGCGGCACCAGATAGGTCATGAAAATGAAGATCAAGCCAATCCCAACCACAAAGATCATTGCCGGGTAGGTCAAGGCCGCAAACACCTTTTGTTGCAGATCATTGATCGTGACCAGAAACTGCGCCTGCCTGCGCAAAAGCTCAGGTAAAGATCCGCTCAGTTCCCCAGCGGAGACCAAATTGCAGTACAAATCGCCAAAACTTGGGCAAACCGCCCGCATCGCCGTCGAGAGACTACTACCCTCACGAACCCGAGAGCGAAGCGCGCCCGCCACATTTTTTAGCGCGGACAGCTCTTTGCGCTTCTCCATTACCTGGAGGGCGGGGTCGATCTGCAACCCGGCATCCAAAAGATCGCTCAGTTCTTCAGTAAACCGAATGATCTGTGTCCGTGAAAGACGGACTTTGGTGGTTACAGCGGAGCGCTCGGCGACCGCCGGTTTGCTACCATTTGTACCGCCCTTTTCCTCGATCTTGATCGGCTGAAGCCGGTCGATATCGAGTTTTTTGAACACTTCCGACCGGCTTTGGGCCGTCAGTTCTCCACGAACGCGCTTCCCTCCTCGGTTTACTGCCTCGAAGACAAATACCGGCATGGCTAGTAGCTCCCTTTCACTGGTCGCTTTGTGAGAAGTGAGAGGTGAAAGCTGAAAGGTGAAAGGTAAAAACTCTGCCCAGGCGATTTCCTTTCGCCAACAACGAGCGCGGGCATTTTGACGTACCTTTTACTTTTCACCTTTCGCTTGTCACCTTCGGGCTCACTCCTCGGCCATCTCGAGCTCTGCCGCGGTTACCCGGGCCACTTCTTCGATGGTAGTAACACCTTCATACACCTTGGTCCAACCATACTGTCGCAGCGGCACCATTCCCTCTTCGACCGACGCAGCGCGCAGCGCAGAAGCGGCTTTGCCGGCTACGATCATGTCCTGAATCCGCGGCGAGACCATACAGATTTCGTAGATGGCAGCCCTACCTTGAAAGCCGGTGTTTCGGCAGGCGTGGCACCCAACCGCTGCGTACGGAATATGGTCTTTGTCAGGAGCGAACCCAACTTTACGAAAATATTCCCAGGAATACTCACCGGGCTGTTTGCAACGCGTACAAAGGACGCGCACCAGGCGTTGAGCGATAAATGCGCGAACTGAACTTCCCACTAAGAAAGGCTCTATCCCCATATCCAACAGCCGGGTGATACCGCCGATGGCATCGTTCGTGTGCAGGGTGCTAAATACCAAATGGCCGGTGAGCGCACCGCGAATAGCGATCTCGGCCGTTTCCCGGTCGCGCATTTCTCCCACCATGATCACATTGGGATCGCCTCGAAGAATGCTGCGCAGTCCAGTCGCGAAAGTCAGATTAATTTCAGGTTTAACCGCAATTTGAATGACGCCCGGCAGCTGATATTCCACCGGGTCCTCTACGGTAACAATCCGCCGTTCTCTTGTGTTTAAGATAGAGAGAAAGGTGTAAAGCGAAGTCGATTTACCGCATCCGGTCGGCCCGGTGACGAGCACGATGCCGTTCGGGAGCGACAAGAGGTGCTCGATCCTATGGCGAGAATTGGAATCGAGACCTAAACGATCGAAGGTGAATTTCTCCTGACCTAAAAGGCGGAGACTGACGCTTTCGCCGGTCACCGATGGAATCGTTGCCACTCGCACGTCGATCGGTTGGCCATCCAATTCAAGATTGATACGTCCGTCCTGGGGCAACCTACGTTCGGCGATGTCCAAACGGGCCATCACTTTTAATCGAGAAATTACCGAAGCTTGCAGCACGCGGATGTTGGACGGTACCGGTATTTCGTGGAGCACACCATCGATCCGGTAGCGAATCCGGAGGTCGTCTGCCATCGGCTCACAATGAATATCTGTGGCCCGCTGTTCTAACGCTTCGCGCAAAATCTGGTTTACGAATTTGACGACGGAGGCCTCCGAATCGTCGACGTCGATAACGTTGGTCTCTTGCCGCAGGTCCGGGTCGTTGTCGTTAGCCCTGCCTTCGAGGAGCGCCTCAAACGTTTCTGCGCCGATTCCGTACCCTTGCCTTAGCGCTTGCAGGATCTGAGTCCTGGTCAGCATGTTGTAGACGATCTTCTGGTCGAGCGCAGCCCCCAAGGCCTGACGCGCCACCAGATCAAACGGATCGTAAAGACCAACCCAAATCGTGTTGTTCTCAAGCCTGAGAGGCACGATCTGGTGCCGGAGCGCGATACGAGCCGGTATTTTTTCGCGTAGCGGCGCAGCCACGGAATTAATCGCTTCTTCCCACCAAGGAATTCCGAGCCAGCCGCCTACTGCTCGCAGGAATTTCGCCTCATCTACGACCCTGGCATCGAGAATAGCTCGGATCAAAGACCTCTGATCCTCGGCGGCCCCATGCAGGATTTCTTCGCAAGCGCGTACGTCAGTGCAATGACTGTCGCGGGCGATTTTCAACAAATTTTGAATCACAGAAAAAGAAGTGCCCGGTACCTTAAACCTGTTATCCAGTCATCACCATACATCCAGTGGATTACTTTCCCACAGCCCCCCATTTTTGCCCGATTCGGGCCCGCGGCGCAAGCAAAACGGTGGGTGGATGGCGCGGGACGCCGCCTGCGCCTAGGGGAAGAGGGCGCCAGAACTGTCGATAAGCGGTCGGCACCATGGAGCGCTGCCTCGCTTCCTCCTTCGCCAAGCCTACGGCGCGACAGGTTGCGAGGCCGTCTTTTGGTGGGGCGCTACCGAATGGCCCAAACCCGGTAGGGCGAGGCTCCCGAAAAGCGCGACGATCGACCGAAGGTACACCGCACAAGCGCCGAGAGATCGATAGGAAACGCCTGAAGACGCGCCGAGCCGTGGCCCATGATAGACCACGGCTCGGCGCGTTTGATGGCCTAACAATACGATTCGACAACGACCATCAAGCGCTTCGCTATACTGATGTGGCCGTTCGGGAGCCTCGCCCCACCAAAAGACGGCCTCGCAACCTGTCGCGCCGTAGGCTTGGCGAAGGAGGAAGCGAGACAGCGCTCCACAAGGGCGGCTTCGCGCCTATCCAGCGCCACCCATAAGCGCCTCTCGCATAGCCGCTAACGGAACCGGCTGGCCGAACCAATGTTCAAAGGCAAAGGCCCCTTGATGCAGCAACATCAACCTGCCATCCACTGCCGGGACTCCGTTCTGTTGGCCCCAGGTGACCAGCGGCGTGTCGCCCTGAGGACGATAAACCATGTCGAACAAACGATGTTCCACGCGTAGCCACCTCGGGTCCCAATCCAGGGCAGCACCTGTGAGTCCTAATGACGAGGCATTGATGATTAAATCCGCCTCCAGGAAAACCTCTCCGAGCTGGCCGAAATCCCAAAAGGTCACATTCGAATTCGCGGCCAGTTCACGGCGAAGCACGTCCATTTTTTCGGCGGTCCGGTTCACCAGCAAAAGTCTTTCCGGTCTTAGATTTGCTAAGAATCGAGCGGATGCCTGTCCGGCGCCGCCGCCGGCTCCGAGCAAAGCAATCTTGGATTTGGCTGGGTCGACCCCAAAGGCATCTACGAGCGCAGCCTGGAGACCGCGACCGTCGGTGTTGAATCCGATCAGGTTACCGTCCCGATTCACCACCGTATTGATTGCACCCAAGGCTTCCGCTTCGGGGTCAAGACGGTTAACCAATCTGTAGCCGGCGATTTTGTGAGGTATGGTCAGGTTCCAACCGACAAACTCGAGGTTTCGCAAGCAGGCAAAAGCCGTATCCAGCTGAGGCGGCGAAACCAGAAGCCGATCGTACCGGTAAGGCAACCCGCGGGCCGCCAGGGCTGCGTTCTGCATCACCGGCGAGAGCGAATGCTCGACCGGGTCGCCTAACACCGCCAGCCGAAACCCCGGATGGTTAGCACCGGGTAACAGCGCTTGCAGCCTCTCAACAGTCCAGACCACGTTTTACCTCAGATCCCAAATGTTAAGATCCACAGATTACGCAGATTTCTTTCTAAGGATTAGGTTTTGGTTGATGCATCATGGGACCAGACAAAAACAAACAATCAAAATGTTTCATCTTCTTTTGATCTCCTGACGGAGCACGCCGATTCAGTCCCTCTATTACCCAAGAAAAAATCTGCGTAATCTGTGTAATCTGCGGATCTTAAATTCGGTTTTCGGGATTATTTGCTGAATTTCTCTATCGTCCGCTGTAACCGGGCAAGCACTCGCTCCCGTCCCTGCACTTCAAGCATATGATAGAGACTCGGCCCGACTGAGCGACCGCTCACTGCCAGCCTTGCCGGATGGATCAGTTCCCCCGTTTTGCAGGGGATACTCGTAGCCAAAGTCTTGAGCGCGCTTTCCAACGTCTGGGCATTCCATTCCGGCACCGATTGATAAGTCTCACGTAGCTTGGCCAGCCGGGACATCACTTCGGGACCGGCAAAGGTCTTAGCGACCGCTTCCGGCTCGTATTCGTAATCCTCTATAAAAAAGTAGCCGATCCAGTCCGGGACATCTTTCAGTAATTTTATCTTCTCTTGAACAATCTTGAGTACTTCGTCCAGGTACACATCATCCGAGACTTGAATCCCTGCTTTTTCGATAAACGGCAGGCTTAATTCTCGAAACCGCGATACGGGCATTTGGGCCAAGTACTGAGCGTTAAGCCAATTACATTTGTCGAGATCGAAGGACGCATTGCGACGATTTACTTTTTCTAAATCAAAAAGCTGAATCGTTTCTTCGATATCCAATTTCTCCCGATTGTCTTTTGGCGACCAGCCGAGCAGACACAGGTAATTCCGGACGGCTTCCGGCGCGTACCCTTGCTCGATATAAGTACTGATACTGGATCCTTCATCACGCTTGCTCATCTTGGAGCCATCCCGATTAAGAATTAACGGGATATGGGCAAAGCGCGGCGGCTCGATCTGCAACGCCTGGTAAAGAGCGACATGTTTGGAGGTATTGGTTAAGTGATCTTCGCCCCGGATCACATGCGATATTTTCATTTCGATATCGTCAACCACGTTAACGAAATGGAAGATCCAGGATCCATCCGGTCTGCGGATAGTCATGTCGGGCTCCATACTGCGATCGAACTCGATCCGGCCACAGACGATATCGTCAACGACCACGGGCCGGCGCGGTGATCGAAACCGAATTGCGCCTTGGTCCGAATACACGTGCCCTTTTTCCTCAAGAATCTTGAGATACTTCTCGTAGATTGCGCCCCGTTCGCTCTGAAAATAAGGACCGAATTTTCCTCCTTGGTCTCCGCCCTCATCCCATTCAAGCCCGAGCCAACGGAGTCCTTCGTAGATCACAGCAACCGCATCCTCACGTTCGCGACTCTTGTCCGTGTCCTCGATTCTGAGCACAAAGACGCCATGGTTATGTCGGGCAAAGAGCCAATTAAAAAGCGCAGTGCGTGCCCCACCGACGTGCAAAAAACCGGTCGGTGAAGGAGCAAAGCGAACCCTGACAGGACTACTCATCAACCAATCAACTCCTTCTCGACCGAGCGTTTCAACTAATTTTTTGAATGCACCTAAGAGGCTTCGTCCTCCCGCGTTCGCCAAGCCTACCAAAAAACTGATCAAGAACGGCTCCGTAGGAGTCAAATCTTTATAGTTCACGAGGCCAAAAAACGGAGGCAGCTCCGTAGGAGCGACATCTTATTTGGAATGTCAAGCTAGCCCTGGAGAACGCTCTTAGATGTCGCTCCTAACGGAGCTGATCGCATATACGTTGGCGTAACTATAAAGATTTCGCTCCTACGGAGCTAGCCGGTCATCCGCTGCGTTGAGTCAGCAGCCAAGCACGGCCTCACGTTTTCAGAAATCTATTACCGCGGACACACTTCGTCGTTTTTCCGACTTCGCCCACGGCCTGGTTATGGAGCGCGCCTCGCTTGCGAGGCGACTTGAGCGGTTGACAATACAGAGTTTGGGCTTCGTCGGACAGGCTGGCCTCGAACCCAGACGATCCGACATTCCGCTCGACTTCGTTAATGCACAAACACATCGTCACCCCCATGTCGACGCGCGGGCGAAAACTATTGTTCCTGGTTTTTCTGATCGCGATTCCCCTCGTGGGTTCGGTCGCCAATTTGCTACCAACCCCGACTCAACGTCCCATCAATCCTGCAATCGCGGGGTTCAGTTCGAACCATCCCAGACCGGCATCGCTGCAAAGCTCCATTACTCCAATACTCAACCACTCCAGAGTCTACCAGGAGACCCCAACGGACGAGGCTGATCTCAACGACTCGTACGACGTCTTCTACGATCAACTATCTGCGGATGGACATTGGATTTTCGCTGAGAATTACGGTTACGTTTTCCAGCCCAACATCGCTGAAAACAATGTGGATTGGCGGCCCTACGCAAATGGACATTGGGAGTCGACAGACCGCGGCTGGTATTGGGATACCGAGGAGCCGTTTGGCTGGGCCACTTATCATTACGGACGCTGGGCAAATATCGACGGCACCGGTTGGGTCTGGGCGCCAGGAATCGATTGGTCTCCGGCTTGGGTCTCTTGGCGAATCTGCGACAGCGGCTTTGTCGGCTGGGCGCCTTTGCCGCCGGAATGCCCTCGGCCTAGCGAAGTGGTAGCGATCGGCAGTTGGTGTGACTCGTATGCTGATACGGGACCCGGGGCCTTCTGCTTTTTGCCTTTCAGCGCATGGTTCGAGTCAAGCTACGTCGGGTCACTCGCTCCAGTCGCTCGGAACTTGGAACTCATCAACGCGAGTCGCAACGTTACTAACATTTCCGCGACCAAGACGACGATCAGCAACTTTGGTCCCCGCCCAGAGTTCATCGCACAGGAAACGGGACGGGAGGTTAAGACCTATCTTCTCCATTATTCAGAGGTCAGAGGTCGGCACAATTTCTCGCGATCCATCAATGGCAATTTACTGAATATTAACGGCCCCGTTACCAAGCTGAAGGCGAATGCGACCAAGGTGCCAACGGTCGTAAAGACCATAGTGAGACCTACGGTCAATAAGGGTTGGAACGGTTTGACCAAAGATGACATCGACGGCGTACATCGGAAGTACGCTTCTGAAGCGCAGATCCCGAGTCATCTGCCAACCAAGCCGATCGAGCGGGTGAACCTGGTGCCAAGCGCAACCCCGGCAGTGATCCGACCGCTTCGTGCCCAGAAAAAAAAGGAACCAAAAGAGAGCAAGGAGACGGCGAAGACTACCGGCCAAAAAGGGAGCAAAGGCAAAGCGGCAAGCGCTGCAGCACATAAGGGGTCGGTGAAGCATAAAACGGCCTCAGATTCGAAAGAAGAAGGCGGCGGAGAAAGCAAGTCGAAGGGAAGCTCGAAGCTGGCTAAAGCATCGAAAGACACTGACGATACGGACGACGCTAACAGTTCTAAGAGCTCTAAGAAGAAGACCAGTTCCTCCAAGAGCGGCAGCGGGTCAAAGAGCGCAAAGACCTCTAAGAGCTCAGGCGGATCCAAGGACGAAGATTCCGAGGACGAAGGCTCGAAGAGCAGCAAGAGCTCGAAGGGTGAAGGGTCGAAGGGCACCGGAACCTCGAAACGTGAAAGGCCGAGGAGCGCCTCGAAGAAAAGTTCAGATGAGTAGGATCTGGTGGGGGACAGACTCTGGATTGTCCCGAAGGGACTTAAGGACTCAGCCCGGGGTTTCAACCCCGGGGTTGTTCGAAAAGAATGCCCCGCCCCAACGGGGCGGTAGAAGGCGTTACCAGGCTACGCGTTGATGGAACTGCGTCGACGACCAAGACGCGGAAACCGATCTACCGCCCCTTCAGCACCCCCAACCCGCTACGCGGGTCCAATTCGGACTTGGCGCAGTACTCCAACACTCCCGCACTCCATCACTCCGCGCGGCCCGATTCGAGGACGAGGACGACGACGAGGACGAGAACGAAGCGCCTTGTGAGGGCGGACCGCTTTGTTTATCGATGCCTGGGGTTGACACCCCAGGCTGAGTCCTGTCATCCCTTCGGGATTGGAGCCTCGAGTCCTTTCGGGACAAAGTTCCGGCGCCCCCGGGCGACGAACGCAATCTTACGACGTTTCTTCCCAAGTTCCGGTTGCTAGTGCTGGCGTTTCGTTAGAAACTTAAAGGGCATGAATCGGGTAGCTGGTCTCGAAACTGAATACGGGTGTCTAATTTCCGAGGACCAAGCGCAGAGCCAGGCCGACGCCTGGCCCGTGAAAATTAAGAACCATCTCTTCCGCAAATGTCGAGTCGGGGCGATCGATTTGCATTATCGGGACTATGAAGAGCCGCCGGGGAACGGCGGTTTTCTTTTGAACGGAGGCCGCTTGTACCTGGATATGGGGCACCTGGAATATTCTTCTCCTGAATGCCTCTCGCTCAGGGACCTGGTGGCGTACGATATCGCAGGAGACATGCTGTTGCACCAAGCGATCCACGAGCTCGGGGTGGAAGACAAGGTCTCCTTTCTGAAGAACAATATTGACCATCACACCGGCGCCACGTTTGGCTGTCACGAAAACTATCTGATGCGGCGAGAAGCTCAGTTCACTCCTGAGATCTTAGCCTCGCTGCTGGCATTCTTGGCCACTCGACAGATCTTTTCCGGTGCAGGCAGAGTCGGACAAGCCAATCCGCTCGCTTTCGACTTCGAGGTACCCGACCGGCCGGGGCACGTCCCTTTTCAGATCAGCCAGCGCGCGGATCATATCGTCAACGATATTTATCAATGGGTGCAGTTTAACCGGGCGATCATCAACGCACGCGATGAACCGCTAGCCGATTACCGGAAATATCGCCGGCTGCACCTTTTGATCGGTGATTCCAACATGAGTCCGTTTGCGACCGCCTTAAAGATCGGCACCACGGTCTGCATCTTGACTTTGCTTGAAGAAAATCTGATGCCCGACGGGATCGCTCTACGAGACGCGGTGCTTGCCACCCGGGAGATCTCTCGGAATCCGGATGGTCATTGGCTAGTCGAAATGGATGACGGCTCGAACCAGGATGCTCTCGATATTCAATATCAGTTCTTGGAACAGGCGCATCGTTACCTGCATGGCTCCGATGATGAGACGGATTGGATCCTGGAGATTTGGGGGTTCACCCTGGATGCGTTGAAGCGGAAACCGGACCTGTTAATCGGCGGCGTTGACTGGATCTCCAAACGCTGGTTGCTCAACATGTTTATCGAGAACGAGGGCCTCTCTTGGCAAGATCCTTGGATTCAAAGCCTCGACTTGGAATACCACAACGTTCATCCCGAGCGCGGTCTTTTCTTCGCCTTGAAACCGGCCAAAACGATCGGTGAATTCAACGCCTCCGTCCGGCGCCAGGAAACCAAGTACACCCCTCCAAGCAATACCCGGGCCGCCGGGCGCTCGCAAGCAGTGGCGCTTTTTCAGAAAAAAAATCTGCCGTACATCATCAATTGGGATTCGATCGCACTGGAAAGTCAGGATTACCTGTCAATGCCTGATCCCTTTAAGACGTACACAGATGCGGTGGACATTTTCCTAAAATAGACGGACCGTCTACCCGTCAAACCATTGACGACTATTTGACGGAGCCTTCACCCATGAACTTGAATCATTTATTCCGGGTACGACTAGTATTCCCCACTATCGCTTTGGCCCTGCTGATCTCGGCAACGACATCGTTGCGAGCAGCGGAATTGACTTGGCAGACCGACTTTACTCAAGCCTCCCAAGAAGCAGCCCAACAGCACAAATATATCCTACTGGATTTTACCGGATCCGATTGGTGCCCTTGGTGCATCAAAATGGACAAGGAGGTCTTCGACCAATCGCAATTTTCGGACTTCGCCCTGAAGAACCTAGTGCTCGTAAGGGTCGACTTCCCGAGGAAAACCGCCCAGAGCCCTGAGGTGAAAAGCCAAAACGGGGAGTTGGCCAAGAAATACGCGATTGAGGGGTTCCCGACCTACATTCTCCTCGATTCGACCGGCAAAGAGGTTCGCCGCCAGGTCGGATATCTGCAGGGAGGAGCAACCGGGTTTATCGATTGGCTAGGTTTGTCTGGGCAGACCAAGGGGTAACTCCGATAGGAGTTCAAGGAGTTCAAGGAGGCTGCCACCCGGGCTGGGTTAATCCTAATTCGGGTCACAAAGCAGCCTCTTTTTTTCTTGTAATTTTATAGTCCGCTCCCGCTTGAACTCCTTGAACTCCTTGAACTCCTTGAACTCCTTGAACTCCTTGAACTCCTTGAACTCCTTGAACTCCTTGAACTCCTTGAACTCCTTGAACTCCTTGAACTCCTTGAACTCCTTGAACTCC
>Ga0185299_10001844_pt1 | contig 36788 bp, 35 predicted proteins | sample PaiPotPPA55metaG_FD_128002 | JGI IMG/M metagenome (GOLD analysis project Ga0185299, IMG submission 128002) | Iron sulfur acid spring bacterial and archeal communities from Banff, Canada, to study Microbial Dark Matter (Phase II) - Paint Pots PPA... ...
CGTCGACTGGCTCGAAGCCCTGACCGACGCACTACGCGGCATCCCCTGGATGCCCGACGAAGCAACCGCCTGACAACCCGCCGGGCGGCCAACACGCACGCCGCCAACCGGGACCTATCTAGTTACGATTTTTCCAGGCCCCGAGGCTACCGCGAGAGCGGTACTTTCGAGGGCCAAGGCGCGGTGTCGATCGTGACTACTCCGAACACGCAGTTCGCGCGCACTTCGGGGGCGGAGCATCCGCTGCCGGAGCGCCGGCGCAATGAAGATGGAAATATCGGTCGTGTCCCTTGCCGTGGTGTAGCCGATCATGGCGGCGAACGCGCAGGTCACTGCCAGGGTGAGTTCTCCCGGAGCGCTCGTGGATCACGAGGCGTGTCAGCCTGTGGCTTCGCCGTGGATGAGCGCCGGGATCCTTCAATGGGTGATCGTCGGACGATGATCTCGCGCTTGATCGGCTACACCACAAGGCGGGACACGACCGAAATATCTCAATGTTCGTTGATATGTGAATCAGGGATCCATGGTTCGCAACTGGGGGCGGTGAAGATGGTTCCGGCCGGACCGCTGACGAGGCGGCCTTCCAGGAAGGCCATAAGCGCGACGAGTTCGGGCAGCGTCTCCTGCCGCCGCATCGCCGCCTCGTCCTCGTACACCTCGACCGAGACGAATGTGGACGGGTCGAGGACATCTTGGGCGATGTCGAAGCTGACGACTCCGGGCACTTGCCGACTCGCCTTTACTAGGCGCGCGAAGAGGCCCTTCGCTTCGTCGACCGTGTGATCTTGAAATTTCGCCGTTACGCGCCAGACGAACACGTCACTTCTCCTCTCGTTCGCGGCCGCCGGATTCACCGTCTGCTGTCACTGGGTTGATGATGTACGGGTGTCGGGCGACGATGGCGGCCGCTTGCTCCATGACGGTGTCGGGGTCGTCGCCGGAGACTACGACGTGACCCAGCCGGTCGGAGCTGTGCGTCAGTTGGCCGTGCTCATGCCCGACCGTGCTGGGCAGTTCGATTTCGAAACAGCGTTCGGCGTCGTGGGCGCTGATCTCGGGTGTTGCGGCGATGAGTCCGGGCGGTGCGGTCCAGAAGGCCACTGCCGCCGCCGCGGCGCGCGTGGGTTCTGCGGGGAATCTCCTCTTTCCCGTCGGCACGCCGACGGTCAGATCCGCCAGGTTGATCCCGGTGGCGAGTTCGAGGAGGGTGACGATGCCGTCGCCGCCGGGCCGGTTGTGAGACTCCACGATCCGCGGGCCGCGCGGCGTGAGGATCACCTCCGTGTGCGAGCAGCCGGCGTGCACACCCAGCGTGTCGAGGAAGCGCCTGACGACCGACTCGACCTCCTCGGCCTGCTGTCCGGCCAGGCCCGGGATGACGTGGCCACTTTCGACGAAGTTCTCGAACTTCGTCTTGCGGGTGATGGCGAGGATCTGGTGTTCGCCCTCGTGGCTGAAGGCCTCCACGCTGTACTCGGGTCCTTCGAGGTACTCCTCGATGAGTACGGAGGGGGAGACCCGTGAGACGGCGTCGAATGCGTCGGCCAGACTGTCGCCGTCGTGCGCTTTGAACACGGCGAGGCTTCCTGATCCGTCATTGGGTTTGACGATGAGGGGATACCCGATCTCGACGGCATGCTCGCGTGCGTCGTCGAGCCGGTCGGTAGCGTGGGCGCGCACGGTGAGGGTCGGGTCGGCCGCGAGGAACCGGCGCATCGCGTACTTGTCCCTCAGGAGCCGGGCGACCTCGGGCGTGACGGGGGTGGGGATGCCCAGCGCCTCCGCGACATCGGCGGCGACGATCCCGGCATGCTCGTTGACGCCGAGCAGGTAGTCCACGGGATGCTGCTCGGCGAGCAGGGTGACTGCCGCGGCGACGTCGTCGATCTTGGTGAGATCGGGGACGGCCACCGCGCAGTCGAAGCGAGTGGTCTGCTCTTCGGAGACGGAGCCGACTTCGAAGACCAAGGTGATCTCGCACCCGTGGCGGTGGGCGGCGTCGGCCAGACCACCACCGGTCTTGCCGACGACCGCGATGTGCGCTGTGTACGAGTGCCGGTCTGCGGGCACGAGTCTCTCCTTACTGTGCGTGGAAGACGGTCATCTCATCGGCGCGGGCCAGCCGGGCTTCCAGCGTGGGCAGATCCGCCGCGGTGAACATGTGCCAGCCGAGACGGCCTGTCGAGTCGGACAGCGCCGGGATCGGTTCGCCCGGCGCGTAGGCGACGGCGGAGCTGTGGTGTCCCTCGAGTGTTCGGACGGCGTCGAGTCCCTCGCTGCGGGCGTAGCAGCTGGTGCCGGGCCGGTGCAGGAACCGGATCCCCGCAAGGGCTTGTGGGTCGCCGTCCCGCGAGAACTGCTTCGGTGCGCCGCCGAGCAGGCAGTCGATGAAGGCCGCGGGCAGGTCGAATCCGGTGGTGAGTTTGATCAGTGTGCAGATCTGGCCACCGGGCAGGCGCGCGGCGATCTCCATCAGCGTCGGACCTTGCGGCCCAATTCTCAACTCGGCGTGGAAGACGCCGACGGTCAGGCCGAAGGCTGCGACGACGTCGGCCACGTACTTCTCGATGGCTGCTTGCTCGGCCGGCGGCAGCGGGGCGTTGACGATGTGGCCGCGTTCGACGAAGTGAGGAGGACTGCCCAGCAGCTTCCGCGTGATGCTCACCACGTGAACGCCGCCGTGCGTCACGTAGCCTTCCGCGCTGAACTCCGGGCCGTCGATGAACTCCTCGATGAGGGCGACGGGCGAGGGACGGCGGTCGCGGTCCGATGCGGCGCACTCGGCGATGCGGCTGATCGCGGCGGTCGCCTCGTCGATGGTTGAGGCGAGGCGCACGTGCGTGCTGTCCGCGAGATCCACCGGCTTGACGACGCACGGCGATCCGACGTGCTCGACGGCTTCGCCCACGCGGTCGCGCAGATCGGCGGCGCGTATGTCGATCGCCCGGTAGCGCGGTGTGGCCAGCCCGGCGCGGAGGAGTCGCTCGCGCATCAGCCGTTTGTCCCGCAGCACACGGGCATCGTGGGTGTCGATCCCGGGAAGGCCGAGTTCCGCGGCGACTTGCGCGGCGAGCGGAACGTAGTACTCGACTCCGGGGGCTACCGCGTCGAAGGGGTGCTTCGCGTTCTCGGCACGCACCGCGGCGAGCACGGCGGCCTCGACGTCGCCATCGACGATCAGCACGCGGTCTACCGATTCCCGATCGATTCCGGCCAGCATCCGCGGGCCGATGCCGGCAGTGGTGAGCGTGACGCGATGCCCCGCGTGCAGGGCGGCGGCAACTAGCTGGGTGCCCGCTGAGGCCGGCTCGATGATCAGAATGTGGGGCAACGGTCCTCCTTCACTCGCCGACCGGCAACGGATGCGGGGTGGTGTTGACGCGGATGGTGGAGCTGACCGTATCCAGGCGATCCCGCAGGGAATCGAGGGACGGCGCGGCGACGACGACGACACCGAGACGATCGGCGGAGGAGCCGCGGTTCTCGATGACATCGCCCGGCGCGGCCTTGACGACGCACACCCGTACTCCGTCGAGCGCGGCCGTCTGCGTCACGCCGGCGACGTCCGTGACGATTCCGTCGGGGGCGGTGACGAACCAGCTGGCCGCCCACGCGTGGTGGCGTGGCTCGATGCCGATCGGTTCACGCAGCGTCAGGCGGATGAGCGCTTCGTAGAGATCAACGCCCCAGGCATGTTCCACCAGCTCCATCAGCCGGTCTCCGGGCGTGCGCACGGCAAGCTCGATGAGCGTCGGTCCTGCGGGAGTCAGCCGGTACTCCATGTGCACGATCGCGTCCCGCACACTGAGGACCGCGACCGCCTGGGCCGCCAACTCCTCGATCTGGGCGCGTGCCGCTTCGGCGAGCGGCCCGGGCACAGTGTGCGAGATCTCGGTGAAATGGGGCAGCGGCCCCGTGGTCTTGTCGGTGAGGCTGACGAAGACGAGCCGGCCGGATGAGACGAGCGCTTCGCAACTGCCTTCGGGCGCGTCGAGGAATTCCTCGAGGAGCGTTCCTCCCGGTTCTGCTTCGGCCACGGCTTGTTCGAGCTGGGCGGAGGTGCTCACGAGCACGACTCCCCGGCTGCCGGTGCCGTTGATCGGCTTGCACACGACCGGAAGGCGGTCACCGGCCCACTGTGCGGCGTCGTCGGCGCGGTTGACGAGGTGGAATCGCGGCTGGGCGAGCCCGTGGCATTCGAACAGGACCCGCTGCAGGGCCTTGCTCCTTGAGACCGTGGCCGCGAACAGCCCCGGTCCGGCCAGCCCCAACTCGTCCGCGATGAGCGCGGCGGCGATCACGTGCGGCTCGCTGAAGGCGAGCACCGCGCTGACGGGGGCCAGGTCGGCTGCTCGGCGCGCGGCGAGGTACCACTGCTGGTCTGTGTCGGGTGTGTGCGCGGGTACCAGTACATCGTCGTGGTCGAACAGTCCGGCGGACTCCGCCGCGGCGAGGATCGGCGCGGTGTCGACCACGGTGACCGCGACCCCGAGGCGATGGGCGGCCGAGACATACGGCCGGCCGTTGTGCCCGAGGCCAATGAGTAGGACTCGCCGCGTGTTCGCCACGGTCATGGCGCAACCTGCCCCGAGTACGTGTCCGCCGGGTCGGCTTCGGCCGCGAGGATCGGTTCGCCGGCGATGGAGCGGGAGACGAATCCGGTGGGACCCATGGGCTTTTCGCCCAGCAGGCTCACCCGGTACAACCTGCGGCGAGAGTCGATGTGCGCGTTGTCGAGGGCGGCCAGGTGAGCGGTGGTCCGGTTGTCCCAGAACGCCACGCTGCCCGGTTCCCAGCGGAAACGGACCGTGTACTCGTCCCGGGTGATCTGCTCATAGAACAGATCGAGCACTCGACGGCTCTCCACGGCCGAGAGCCCGACGATCCGACCGGTCGAGGACGGGTTGACGAACAACGCGTGCTCTGCTGTCTCCGGGATGACCCGTACGACGGGATGGACCGAGATGATCGGAGCGGCGGTGAGCTGACGCGCGAGGTCCCCGGCCTCGGGATCGTGCTCGCGGATGTCGAATCCCGCCAGGAACCAGTGCTCCGCGGTCAACGAGTCGGCGAAGGCACGCAGCGGCTCGGACATCCCCTCGTACGCGGCGACGAGGTTCGTCCACTGGGTGTCCCCGCCGAACGGCGGCACCTGCTCCGCGCGCAGGATCGCGGCGGCGGGCGGGTTGACGGCCGGGCTGGCATCCGTGTGCCATCCGGCCCGGTACGACGCGCGGTGCCGTCGCATCCGCTCCTCGTATCCCCGTCCGTACTGGGCTTCGTCAGGCTCCGGGTCGACGACATGGATCTCCGGATACGGTCCGCTGCCCGCCGGGCGGTGCGGTTGTCCGTTGGTCGGTCGGCCGAACCGGCGCGCGAGCGCGATGTGTGCGGCGTGGTCGAGGGCCTGGCCGCGGAAGAAGAGGACCTTGTGCTCGGCGAGTGCGTCGTGGATCGTCTCGACCGTCTCGCTGTCGAGGTCGGCGGCGAGATCCACTCCGGCGATGTCGGCCCCGATGCGGCCGGCGACGGGGGTGACGGTCAACGTGCCGGCGGGTGCGGCGACGCTCATGCGCGTGATCCTTTCGGGTACGGGCCGGGACACCGGTGCCGGCTCAGTAACGGGCGCTGACGGGATTGACGCCGCCGAGGTTGAGCAGTTCCAGAACAGGCTCGTCCTTGCCGCGGATGGCCCGCTCGACGAAGCGCTGGTAGTCCACGGAGGGAAGGGTGGACTCGAAGTTGAACGGCTGCAGGTAGATCGAGGACAGCTGCAGGGTCAGCAGCCGTCGCGTCCGATCGGGGCTCGCGTTGCTGCCCCCTCGATGCCACAGGGCGGAGTTCATCAGCACGATCTGTCCGGGGCGCAGCGTCAGCACGCGCTGCCCGGGCAGATCGGTGTCCGTGGGTTCGGGCTGCCGCGGATCCTCGTGGCTCCGCGGAAGTACGTACAGCGGGCCGGTATCCGCGTCGGCCGCGTCGAGGTAGATCAGCACACTGATTACCACGGGCGGCTGCCCGAGTCGCGGCGCGGGCGAGACGTGCGGGCGGAAGTCGGTGTGCCAGACGGTTCCGTCGCCCGATCCCGGCCGGGTGACCCGCACGCTCGTGTTGCGCAGGACTATCCGGGGCCCGATCAGGCTCCGCACCGTGTCGGCGATCCGGTAGTCGAGCAGCGGCAGCGTGAGGAAACTCAGATCCTGGCGATGCGGATCGCGGAGATACCGGCCGGCGAATTCGGTCTGATAGGTCTTGTCGTCCGCGCCCGGGAACTTGGCGGCGGCCAGCGCGTCCGCGGCGTCGCCGAGAGCTTTGAGGTCGTTCGCGTTGAGCCCTTCGTCGAGCACGACGAAGCCGTCCTCGACGAAGGCGTTCTCCTGCGCCGTCGTCAGGAGGCCCTCGCAGGTGCGCACCGACCTCAGGACATCGGCGTTGTGGATTTCGTAGGTGACGGCCACGGTTTCAGACCCCTTCCTGGAACATGGCGCCCGTGTACTGCAGAACGGCGGAGCGCTGCAGCACGTGGTGCGGGAAAGTGCGGGTTTTGAACTGGAAGAGCGAGACCTCCTCGGAGCCGCCGAGGTTGAGCGCGAAGGCACCCGAGCGGCGTACCTGCAGGTAGATCTGCCACAGGAAGTAGGTCGCGAGACGCGGGAGATCCGCAGCGCCGAGGTAGTACCCGTGCGCGATGCCGGTCGTGTTGGCGGTGATGGCGAAACCGTGGACTCTGCCGTCGCGCTGCAGGTAGTGGTACGTCAACTGATCGTGGTACGCCGTGTCGAGGAAGGAGAGCACTGAGTCGTTGAATCCGGACTCGTGCTCGCCGTATCCCTGTGAGCGCGCGGTCTCGGCCGCGATGAACTCGGCCTCGCCGATACCGAGTGGCCGGCCGCTCGCCGTATAGGTGTACTCCGGCCCGTGCTTGAAGATCGCTTCGCGGATCGACTTGTAAGCCTGGCCGGAGGGCACGTCTCGGGGCTCGGTCGTCACGATGACCTCGGGGAAGGTCTCGTCGTCGGCATATGCCTCGTCGGACCACGGAGCCTCGAGCGGCACCCAGCAGCCCTGGCTCGTCAGTGCGGCTTCAATGCCCGCACCGCAGTAACGCGCCACGAGGGGCGAGTGCGGCACCGCTTCGGCCGCGGCTTCGGCCAGGCGGGACAGGAGGTCGGCCGCTTCCCGTGGTTCTCCGGTCGGCCGGAACGCGGTGAGCCGGTTGACATCGGCGCGCCAGCTCAGTACGACGGCGCAGCCGTGCGAGCGGACGAGGCTGCCGCTGCCGCGGGCCCTGAGCCAGTAGAACAAACCATGGCTGCCGTGGACGTCCGCTCCGCCCTGGAGGAACGTCGGGATCGTCGCGATGTCCGAGAAGTCGGTGTCCCTGAGGTGGGATACCTCGAGGTCGGGCAGAGCGGTGAGGATGTCAGAGAGCCGCGCGTCGGTCAGTGCGCTCACGTGGGATTCGTCTCCGTGCTGGGTGAAAGTTCGATGGGGTCGGCGGGGACGGGCGCGTCGATACCTACGCGGCCAGCGTCCAGACGTGCGTGTTCGCCATCGGGGTGAAGTCCTGCCGTTCCAGGTCGCGCACGCGTTCGACGCGCAGTCCGTGGCGGGAGCACGCCGCACCGAGTTCGTACGCGTCGAAGGCGTATTGGGTGTGCGTCTCCGCCCACCGCAGTTCGCCGTCGGGGCCGAACCGCCTGACCTGGCTGGTCGACCGGAGCGACCCGGAGTCCCACTCGTGGCACCAGGCCAGGGTGCCGTCCCCGACGATCTGCTGGTCGTAGGCGAGGGATCGCCACTGGTCGCGAAGGAGGTGGGGCGAGGAGTAGTCGAAGATGAACTTGCCACCCGGTCGAAGGCAGCGCCGCGCTTCCGCCAGGCAACGGTCGAGCTGTTCGGCGGGCAGGTAGTTGAGCGAGTCGAAGCCGGCGACGAACAGATCCGCCGAGTCCGCACGCAGCGGCAGTTGCGCGATGTCGCCGATGTGGACCGCCCCGTAGTGATCGGCCGCCTGCGCGAGCATGGCCGATGACCGGTCCACCCCGATCAGCTGCCACGCCGTGGACATCCCGGAAAGCAGCGCGCCCCCGATCCCCGTGCCGGCGCCGAGATCGATGACCACCGCGTTCTCCGGGAGTTCCAAGGACGCCACCTCAGTCAGGATCCCCGTCAACCAGGTGCGGCGGGCCAACCCGCCGAGCAGGCGGTCGTACTCTGTGGCAATCCCGGAATATACGGGCAAAGGCATAACTGTGCGTTCCCCTCGTGCTGGTACTACCCCGTGAGTCATGAAGCTAGCCAGGTCGCGGGTTACCTGTCCACCGTCTAACGGTAATGTTTCACATTGTGGACGCGGTGGCCGCCCGTCCGTGGCGGGTTGATCCACAACTGCTAGGCTCCCTCGGCTGTACGCGCCACAGACCACGAGGGGGCTGGCAACGTGAGCGATACCGGCTCTCCGAGACGGCTCGCAGGATTGAGCCCGCAGCGCCTGCTGTCCTGGTCCACGGGTATCAACGCGGTGGGATCAGGGCTGCTGATGACCGCGTCGGTGCTCTACTTCACCCAGGTCGTCGGCTTGTCGGCGCGCAGCGTCGGCCTAGGCCTGACCGTGGCGGGCCTGGTGGCCGTGGCTGCGGGCGTTCCCGTCGGAAGGTCGGCGGATCGGTACGGGCCGAGGACCGTGTGCGTGCTGACACTCTCGGCCCAGGCCGTCTCCACGTTCGCCATGCTCGCGATCCACAGCTTCTTGTCCTTCCTGGTCGTGGTCTGCCTCGACATGCTCGCCTCGGCGGCCTCGCAGGCCGCGCGCGGACCGCTCATCAGGCGCGTCGGGGGAGAAGGGGCGGCCGGATACCGCGCTCGCCTGCGAGCGACCACGAATGCCGGCCTGGCGATGGGAACCGCGGCCGCGGCGGTAGCGATCGACCTGAACACCCGAGGCGCGTACGAGGCGCTCATCGTGGCGGACGCCTTGAGCTTCCTCGTCTGCGCCGCGCTCGTCGCGTTTCTTCCACGCTACGAACCGTTGCCGGCCTCGAGAGGCAACGCTCTTCGAGAGGTCGTCTCGGACCGGCCGTTTTTGCTCGTTTCCTTGATTAACGGCTTCATGACGATTCAGTACTATGTGCTCCTGATTCCCTTGCCCATCTGGATCGTCGCCCATTCGAATGCGCCGCGATGGTGCGCCGCGATGGTCCTCATCGTCAATACGGGGCTTTGCGTACTGCTCCAGGTGCGCCTCGGGGCACGGATCGACACGCCCGCGCACGCCGGTCGCGCCATGCGTACTGCGGGGCTGCTGTTCCTGGTCAGCTGCCCACTCATGGGCCTGATCGTCGGCTTACCGCCGTGGGCCGCGATCGTGCTGCTCGTGCTGGCGGTGGCGGTCCATACCTTCGGTGAAATCCAGCACGCCTCCGCCGGATTCACGCTCAGCTTCGAACTCGCTCCCGCGCACGCCCAGGGACAGTACACAGGCGTCTTCGCCATCTGCGCCCAACTGGGCACTTCGATCGCAGCGTCCTTGCTCACTGTTTTGTGCATCGACGCTGGGCGCACCGGATGGCTCGTCCTCGGTGTGCTGTTCGCGGTAGTCGGTTCGACGACGCCGGCCGCGGTGCGCCTCGCGGAACGCCGACGCTCGACGGAACTCGTACCTACTACGTCGTTGGGGGCCTCTGTCCAGTGAGATGGGCGAGGACTGCGGTGTAGTCGTACGGTCCCCACCCGGCCTCTTCGGCGTCGAGGAGCAGACTGCGCACCGCGTCAGCCAATCTGAGATCTGCGCCGCCGTCCGCACCCGCTGCCGCGATCAGATCCGCGTCCTTGCGGGCGAGGGAGAGGGTGAAGCGCGGAGGGTACTCGCCCGTGGTGATCGAGACGCGCCTTCTCTCAGCCTGGGCCGCGAGTGGCGTGTAGGAGAGGACCCGGAATGCGTCATCAGTGCCAAGCCCCAGGTGCTTGGCGAGTTCCAGTGTCTCGCCGAGCAGCCCGACCACACCGAACAGCGCCGAGTTCGCGACGAGCTTCGCGGCCGTGCCTGAGCCCGGCGGGCCGATGAGCTCCGGTGCCCCGAGGTCCTGGAGGATTCCTTCCCACTTGCCGTACACCGAGTCGTCGGCGCCGATGAGAAGGCGCAGAGTTCCTGACTCAGCTTCCGCCAGACTGCCGAGGACCGGTGAGTCAATCAGTTCGGCGCCCGCGGGTAGAGCGGCCGACAACCTTGCCACGTCGGAGATCGCGACTGTCGACATCTGTAGCAATGCGGGCAGGGTTTCAGCGGAAAGTACGCCGTCGGGTCCCTCGGTCACCGATTGGAGCGCCTTGCCGTCCGAGACCATGACGATCGCGAGTTCGCTCAGTTCGGCCGCTTGCGCGGCGGTCCCGACGGGACGGGCGCCCTTTTGCTCCAAGGCGGCCGTCGCCTCCCGGTTCCGGCTCCAGACCTGGACCTGGTGTCCGCGGTCCAACATTCGTGTCGCGATCCGTTGCCCCATGGCGCCCAGCCCGATCACCGCGACTCTGGCCACGCCGTGCCTCCGATCTTCAGCGGCTCCTGCTCGCGTGAGGAGAGCAACGCAAGGACTTCGTCTCGCATGCCTGAGTCGAGCATGTCCATGTTGACGTGAAAGGTGCGCGTGGCAGCGACCAAGGCCCGGAGCTGCGCTTTCATGCGTGCGTACGCTTGGACGTAGCGTTCGAAGTCGCCGCCGTAGTGGGCCAGCAAGTCGTCCTTGAGGCCATATGCGCTGACCGCGAATGCGAACTGCTCCAGGAAGTCGTAGGCGTCATCGTCATCCAGAGTGCGTACGCCGAACGGCAGGTCCTTGCGATGGTCGACGACGCAGAGATTGGCGACCCTCCCGGAGTCGGCCGTATGGGGGAAGAGCCGCGCCGGATCGGCCACGAACTCGCCCGCCTCGAGGTGAGGCTCGACACCGCCCGCGCGGATGAACGGCCCGAAGAGGTCGTCGTCGCGGATCCGCATCGATGAAGGCACGCCGTAGGCCTGCTCGCCGCGCAGCAGTACATGCGTGTTGGTGAGGAACGACATGCCCGCGCCGCAGGCCGAGGCCAGGAACACGGTCTTGCCCGCCCCGCCGCGGCCGAACAGCAGAGTGCCGCGGCCTTCGGGATCGGTGAAGCCCGCGGCCTTCAGGTGCAGCATGTCGTGCTCGGCGCCGAAGACGGTCAGGATATGTTTGACGAAATAGGGCCAGACCGTCTTCTCCAGCTTTCTCCCGAAGACCGCGAATCGGCTGCCTCGGGAGACGAGGTAGGCCGGATCTCCGAAGTACGAGGTGAGGTAGAAGCCGCTGCTGAAGCGCTTGCCCCGGAACGTGTCGTCCGCCAGCCGCCGGACTGTCCGCTCGTCGACGGGCGTGTGGTCCAGATCGACGCAGTCGAGCCAGAAGTCCACCGGCGCGGCCTCCGGGTCCGCGGCGTCGGCGAAGCGGGTGAAATAGGAGTAGCCGGCGAAGTCCGGAACGTTGGTGCGCAGTCCGATACGCAGAGCATTGAGGTCGACGATCCGCGTTGTGAGCGGGACACCGGAGAGGACTTCGTCGAGGTCCGCGGTATCGGGCGGGGCGAAGGGCAACATGGATGGCCTAGGCTTCCTGGTCGAGCGGATGGTGTATCAGTCGTCTGCGGGCAGGCCGTGAACGGCCAGTTCCTGGTTGCGATAGCGGGTGGAGCCGGTGACTTCCCGGCCGAACCAGTCCGGGGGTCGGAAGGCCGCCGCCGCCTCCGTCGAGGAGAACTCGACCTCGGCGACGAGCAGCCCTTCGAGCGCGCCCTGGTAGACGTCCACCTCCACGCCGGTTCCCCGCACCTGCACGGCATAGCGGGTCTTCTCCACTCGTCGCCTGGCCGTGGCCGGCCACAGCGCCTGGAAGTCCTCCTCCGCGAGGTCGAGTTCGACCTCCGTTCGGACCAGGCCGACTCCCACCTTGATCCCCACCTGGCAACGCCCCGCGCTACGGCGCAGCCGGACCTCCGTGCCGTCTGCCGCGATCGCCAGGTAACCCTGCTCGATGTCGCGGCCGGGGCTCTCGTCGCGCAGGGGAAACCCGGAAAGCAGGAACTTGCGCTCGATCTCGAGGCCCATGCTCAGAACCCCAGCCGATCGAGCGCCCCGAGGACCCGCGCGTATCCCGCGTCGTCCATGGCTTTGGATGCCGAGTCGGCGGCGTCCTCCCGCGCGGCTCCCGAGCTCCAGACGACCCGCCGGGAGGCTTCCTCCCAGGTGAAGTAGTCGTCCTTGCGGGAGGGGCCGCGGAGCACAAGGGACACAGTCTCCGTCTCCGTGCTCAGCGAGTGCACCTGGGAGTGGTGCAGGAAGTACGCCGCGCCGGTGGCGAGTTCGTGGATGAAGCGGGCACGGGGAGCCGTGCCGCGTTGTGCATTGTCGAGCACTTCATGCTCGTCACCGTAGAGCGTGTGCAGATAGGCGCCGCCCAGCAGCCGGGAGGCGAAGCTCCACCGATGATTGTGCGGGCGGTCCGCATATCCGGGTGAGAACACGTGCAGACGAAGGCGCAGGTCGCCGTCGTCGCTGCGCCACAGGAGGAGCTTGTCCATGTACGGGTAGCTCTCGCAGCCGCGGAGGCTTCCCGCCAGCTCCGCGACGCTGGCGGCCAGAAACCCTTGCCGGCCGAGGATTCTGTCGAGTACGAGGGAGCTGCTCCGTTGCGCGGCCTGCGAGTCCGACCAGTCGCCGGATCCTGATTCCGCGATGATCGCATCGAGGTGCCGTCGCACGTCCGAGGCGGGTGCCGCTGCGCCACCGATGGTCATAGTGCTGCCTCCGAAGTGGGTTCGGCGGGCGTCGAGGCCGCCGCCATCTCTGCTGTGATCCGCGTCAGGACTCGATCGGCGACCTCCGCGGGTTCGGCCGGACCGACCCTCAGCCAGCTCTCCGCCGCTGCGAAGCCCCGATAGACCTCACGCACAAGTCCTTGGTACTCGATGAATGCCCTGTCACCACTGCCGAGCCCCTGCCACTCGCCGCGCTCAGTGCTCCGCAGATCGGTCCGTCGGGCGACGCACTGCTCCGGGGGGACGTCGAGCCAGACGACGACGTCCGGCCGGGTGACGCCGTCGAAGGTCGCCATCGCGTCGACGGGCCCTACGCTCAGCGCGAATCGCGCGGCGAACTTGGCGAGCCAGGAGTCCGTGATGACGCACAGGCCCTTGCCGAGCGCCGGCCGCACCACCGTGTGGTCGACCGCGTGGAACCACGCGCCGATCAGATGGGACCAGTGTCCGAACCCCAAAGCGGAGGTCACCGCGTCCGGGGGATAGTCCCAGATGAGCGATCGCAGAGCGGTCAGGTGGTCGGCGGGGTAGCCGTCGAGCGACGCTGTCGCGGTGTTCCGGTCCAGCAGCAGCGTCGGCCGTCCGGTCTCGGCGATCCGCTCGGCCAGCAGCCGTGCCACGGTCGACTTGCCCGAGGCGTCGATGCCCTCCACGGAGACGAATCCGCCCCGGACGTCCGGCCCCGGAAGACCGATCGGCGAGGCCGCGTGCGTGTCTGTCACCACGGATCGTCCCTCCTTCAGCATTCGAGCGTGCGCAGGAACTCGATGGTCTCGGAACCGAAGTCCGCCGCCCGGCGCGCGGCGGCGACGTTGGCCCGCACCTGATCGCCTGACATCGCACCGGCGATGACGCTGAGCACCGCGGGCTCCGCCAGGTGGAACCCGAGCGCGAGTTCGAGCACGGTCGTTCCGTGCGCGTCGCCGTACGCCGCCAGGGATTCGACCAGATCCAACGCGCGCGGGGTGAAGAAGCGGAAGAGCTTGTCCGGCTTCATTCGCGCCACCCGGGAATCCTGCGGCACCCGCTGCTCCTTCCGGTACTTGCCCGTGAGCACCCCGCTGGCGAGCGGGAAGTAGGGCAGGAAGGCGATGTCGTGCTTGTGGCAGTAGGGCAGGATGTCCTGCTCGGCGTCCCGCAGCAGCAGGCTGTACTCGTTCTGCACGGTGAGGAAGCCGGGGAAGTCCAGTTCGGCGCCGGCCTCACGGGCCCGGTCCAACTGCTCCACGGAGAAGTTGGAGCAGCCCGCCCAGCGGATCTTGCCCTGCCGGACCAGGAGTTCGAGGGCGCCCAGGGTGTCCTCGATCGGAACCCGGAGATCCGGTTCATGGATCTGGTAGAGATCGATGTAGTCGGTCTCCAGCGCGCGCAGGCTCGCCTCGACCGACCTCACCACGTTCTCCGGATGGCCGCCGCGCTCCTGCGGCGCGCGCGGTTCCTTGGTGGCGTGGCCGAACTTCGTGGCGATGACGGCCTCGTGCCGCCTGCCGCGAAGCCCGCGGGCGAGCAGGCCCTCCGCGGTGCCCTCGCCGTAGACGTCGGCCACGTCGAAGAAGTTCACGCCGAGGTCGAGCGCCGTGCGGACGGTGTCGGCCGCCGCGTCCGCGTCGCAGCGCTTCCCGAAGTTGCTGCAACCGATGCCGAGGCGCGAGACCTCGACACCGTGGAAGTTTCTGAGGAGGGACATCAGGAATCTCTTTTCGTGAGTGTGTTCGGGAGCGGGGCGGCGCTGCGGGCCTTGGGGTTGGCGGCGGCCGTCGCCGGCTCCCCGAACGTGTAGTACTCGCAGAGCACGGCGGCGATCCGCGCGATCATGCGGTCCTTGTGCCGCAGGGCGGAGCCGAGCCGATGGTTCGTCAGGTTGAAGATGTCCCGGTGCTCGGCCTCGCCCTCCCGCCGCAGATAGTCCGTGGCGAAGTGCAGCGCGGTGAAGGCGGTCGTGCTGCCGTACTCGGCGTCGGCCTCGGCGATCGCCCGCGCCATCTGGGCTATTTCGTTGTCGATGGACTGCACGCCGTGTTTCTCGGCCAACGCGCGCTGATCGAGGTCTTCCTCGAGGACGGTGGCCACGGACATGTGGGTGCCGGAGTCCAGGTGCGGGAACTCGGCGATCACCGCGTTGCGCGGCGCGGCCTCGGCGTCCAGCAGCCGGGGCGAGGCGCCGTAGTCCAGGTAGGAGGTCGGGCAGAAGATCGTGCTGTAGATGTCGTTCGGGGACCTCAGCGTTCCCAGTTTCCCGACGTAGACGATCTCCCGCGCGCCGAGCCGGGTACACGCCGCGGCGAGCCGCGCCGAGATGCATCCCCAGAAGCTGAAGCGCACACCGAGCGCGCACACCTCGAGTCCGCCGGGCATCGCGACGCGCACGACGCCGTAATACGGGCTGTCATCCTTGTGGACCACGGTGCCGCCGGCCGCGAGCAGGTGCGGAAGCAGTTCCTTGACGTAACCCATCAGCACACGGTCGCCCGGTCGGACGAAGCGGGCCAGACCCGTCCAGTCGGCGATCGACTCCTCCGCGAACGGATAGCGGACGACCCGGCGCAGCAGTTGCGGCGGGAAGCCCCGATGGTGGAGGTACTGCTGGAGGAGCCGGGCGTTGTGCAGCACGTAGTCCCGCCCGGGTGGCACCGCCATGATCAGCGCGTCGCCTCGCTGCAACTGGCGGCCGGTGTCGGAAGCGGGGCCGGGGAGCGCGAACAGTTGCGGGCGGACGCGGTTGTACGCCTTTCCGTACGCGAACCAGTGGCCCGGATGCACCATCCGGGAGCCGGGCTTGACGATGGACAGGTGGTCGGGGTGTATCCCGTGCAGTTCGATGGCCAGCCCGTTGCGCAGGGCCAGGTCGAGCAGGTCCGCGGGCAGACGTTGCAGGGCGTACAGGCTCACGGCCGGTCCCATGGTGTGCTGCTGGGGATCGGCCCGCGGGATCTCCGCGAGCGGCACCGCGGTGGCGTGGCGATAGATGCTGCGCGCCGCCGCTCCGGTCCAGCTCATATCTGCGTGACTCCAGTGACGTCGACGGATAGGTTCTCTTCGGTCCCCGCCGTGTGCTCGGCCCTTCGCCTGATCAGGGCCGTGCCACCCGCTGCCGCGAGCAGGAGCACCAGCCCGTACAGGACCCATCCGGCGCTGCCGAGGGCGACGATCCCCGCCATGGCGGCCGGGCCCGCGATGGCTACCAGCGCCCAACTCAGGTCGAAGGCCGCGAGGTACTCGTTCCTCCGGTCGACGGGGGCCAGTTCGAAGGAGACGGTCCACCAGGAAGGCGACTCGAGCAGTTCGCCGAGGGTGAGCGCGACGGCCGTGCAGGCCAGGAGCGCGACGGCGGCCGCGGCGGTCGCCCGGGGAGTCAGCGCGAGCAGCAACGCGGCGCCGAGGAAGGCGAAGGCGCTCAGGCGGATGGCCCCTGCGGCGGAGCGCACCGTCCCGGCCAGCCGGGAGAAGCGGACCTGGAGCAGCACGACGAGCAGGGTATTGACAACGACGAAGCAGGCCGTGGTCCAGGCCGGGATGGTCGGATGGCGCAGTACCCACAGCGGCAGCCCCACGTCCAGGACGACCAGGCTGCTGCCGAACACGGCCGCGCACGCGATCAGACCGAGATACTCCGCGTCGCGCAGCACCGACCAGTCGGTCCTCTCCGGCGGTTCGCTCGGCCGCAGGACGCGCAGCCGGGCGACCCACACGGCGCCGACCAGGAAGCTCGCCGCGTTGCCGAGCAGGGCCAGGCGCAGCGCGGTGTCGCCGCCGAGGCCGAGGGCCAGCGCGCCGAGCGCCCCGGAGAGCAGGTAGCCGATGTTGCGCAGGGCACGCACGGCACCGAGCGTGGCGGCGCGCTCGTCCTCGCCGAGGACCGCGACGGTCAACGACTGGCCCAGGCCGCTGCTCCCGGCGCGTGCCACGGCGGTCGCCGCCGCGAGCAGCAGGATGGGCACGAGGCCGGCCACGGCGACGAGCCCCGCGTACGCGCCGGCCTGGACGAGCTTGGCCGCGATCGTGAAACGGCGTACCCCGACGCGTCCGGCCAGCGCGCCGTTGGGCACGGCCGCCAGCAGTTCGAACACCCCCGCCGCCGAGAGCACCTCGCCCAGTTGGAGGCCGGAGAGGTGGGCGACGCGCACCGCGTAGAAGGGCAGGCACACCGCGGCCAGGCCGGTCCCGGCCGCGTCGACGAGTGAGTTCAGCGCGAGCAGCCGGGTGGGTCCGGGGGAGGTGAGCACCTCCCACCAGCCCATCGCGCCCAGCGCCCGGCGCAGGCGTGCGTGCATCAGCGCCCGGCCTCGCTCGATTCCGCCTGCCGCTCGGCCGCTGCGATGAAGCCGCGTTCGAGCAGTTCGGCGAGGAAGCCGTCGACGGCGTCGCGGGCGACGGAGGCGTCGAGCGCGTAGTGTTCGGCCACCCGCTCGGTGATCTCGGCGGTCGTACGCCTGGAGTCGATCTGCGACCAGATGAACGCCCCTGAGGCGTTGACCTCGTAGCCGTCGTGGTAGGTCTCGATCAGCAGTCCGTCTCCGGAGCGCCGGGTGAAGGTGCCGAGGACGCGCTCGGGGATCCAGGCGGGTTCCTGCGCGGGCGGGGTCATGCCGCGGCCTCCTCGACGTTGAGCAGCAGCCGCTGCGCGGTGCGCGCGGCCCGCTCGCTCCAGCCCCGGGGGTCGTCGATGGCGCCCGTCATGGTCAGCCCGGCCCAGGCGTCGGCGACGGAGATCTCCTTGAGATCCATCGCGAGCAGGCGGCGGTAGAGCCATTTGCGGTTGACGCAGTAGTCGCCGCGGACCGCGAGCAGGGCCTCGAGTGCGCCGGTGAAGGCCTCGTGGCCCGCCAGCACCGCCGTCTCCAGGTCTCCGGAGATCAGCAGGCCGCCGACGTCCTCGAGGAAGGTCTCGGCGATCAGCTTGCGGTTCTCGGCGAGCCAGAGCCCGTAGCGCGAATCCAGCAGGGCCGCGCGCTGCCGCTGCCACCACTCGCCTCCGTGCAACGGGCTGCCCGAGGCGAGCCGGTAGAGCATGTCCTGCTCGGTCTTGTCGAGCTCGGGTGCCTCCTGGTCGGGCATGTTTCCGGAAAAGCGGCCGATCAGCTCGTCGATCTGGCCGGTAAGCCACAGCTCCATGTCCGCGCGGAAGGGGCCGAACTCGCCGAGCACGATGTGGATGACCGGGTCCTGGGTGGACACGTGGCGCTCGAAGGCCTCGAGGCCCGCGCCGAAGTCGAGGTGCTCGTCGCTGATCACGTAGAGGTCGAGGTCGCTGTTGGCGTGGCCCCATCCCTGCACCACCGAGCCGGCGGCGTAGATGCTGACGGCGTCGGCGAAGGCGGGGTACTTGCCGACGACCTCCTCGCGGCTGGGCAGGTCGGCCGTCGTGCGGCGCCCCTCCGCCAGCGTCTGGCGGGTCTCGGCGGAGGCCTCGGAACCGCTGCCAAAGCGCAGGTTCATAGCCGGAGGCTGAAACTCCATGGTTGTCTTACTCCGTTCCTCGGTGGAATCCTCGGGGTATCGGGGCACAGCGGGGCCGGAATGGCCGCGCGGGCGTCACGATGTGTAAAGGGCCTGGTCTTCCCACTCGCGCAGCAGCGCGTAGTCGAGTTCGACCTCGGCGGGGTCCGCGGCGGCCAGGTAGACGAAGCCGGGGGAGTCGAGCAGATCCCGGGTGGGTTCGAGCCGCTGCCCGGGCTCGAGGTGGTGGGCCAGTCCCACCGCGGTCGGCAGTCCAGCGATCCGCTCGGCCCAGTCGAGGGAGCGAACGTCGCCCGCCTGATGGTTGATCAGCGCGACGTTGCGGACCCGGCTCGACCAGCACACCGTCGTGTCGTCGAAGGCGCGCAGCCGATCGGGGCTCAGCACGCAGTCGGCGAGCAGCGAGGTCTGCGAGACCCCGGAGAACTTCTCCACCACCTCGGGCAAGGTGGCGCCGCCGAGGCGGGCGCCGCTCTCGATGAGCACCGGGCCGCGCTCGGTCACCATCACCTCGGTGTGGGCCGCTCCGGAGACGACGCCCAGCGCGTCCAGGACGCGCGGCACGTACGCGCGCAGCGGGGCCGCCTCCGCGCCGGCGGCCGGAACCGGTTCCTCGTAGTCGTAGACGGGGCTGCCGGAGGAACCGGAACGCTTGTGATAGCGCCAGGTCTCCGCGATCCGGTGAACGCCGTCGTGGGAGACGGTGTTCACGTAGTACTCCACGCCCCGGAGCCGCTCCTGGACCAGTACCGCGCGGTTCCGCGCGCCGTAGAGGTTCGACGCGGACAGGACCCGGTCGCAGGCCCGCTCCACCTCCCGCGCTCCGGAGCAGAACCAGACGTTGTCGGTCCCGGCGCTGCACGGGGGTTTGACCACGGCTTCGCGAAGGCCGGCCGAGTCGTACCACGCGGCGGCGGCGATCGGGTCGTCGAAGGAGCGCCCGCAGGGCACTGCCAGGCCGGCTGCGGCGGCGGCCCGCGCCATCGCGGTCTTGTCCCGCCGCGCCGCCGCGGTGCCCGCGTCGTTGCCGGGCAGGCCCATCAACGCGTTCAGACGGTCCGCGATCAGGACCCCGGATTCGGTGCCGGCCAGGACGCGCCGCACGCCGAGGGCGGTCAGCCGGGCGCCCAGCGCGGCGAGGTCGTCCCCGGCGAGGAGGTCCTCCTCGTAGTCCTGGGGTTGGAAACCCCGCAGGAAGTAATCCGGCATCGTGGGGGAGCTTCGGATGTGAACGCAGCGGAGCCCACGACTCCGAAGTGCCTGTAACAGCAGACGGCCTGTGGAATGGCCGTCGACAATGGCGGCAAGCATACGTACCCCCGTGGGTCAGTGCTATATCCCCGTGTAATCGATCGCCACGGTTCTCGTCATGAGAATCCGTTATAAAAGCAGTGCATTGTGCACGGCAGTGTCCATAACGGGCTCGAAAGCGGCCCGTCATCGTGGCGTGACCCTCATTCTATGCACAGCATTGGCTCGGATGTCGAGACCCGGCCATGCCGTGTTTCGGCGATGAAATACGCCTGCTTGGTGTCCGTAAATCCTGATTTGATAGTTGATTTCAGATCATCTCACGGCTCATGGTGACAGAGATCCATTTATGGGTAGCCCAGGCCAAACTCCAGGCTACGTAACGGCGTTGCGCAGGTGTCCGACGCTCTGTATGCTCCCCACTGACGGGATGTAATTCGGGGTTTTTCAGGGTTAAAGCTTTGTCGACTTCCATGTCGCACCAATGCTGTGGCCAGTGCTGCGCTCTTCCGCTATGTGTATTAGGGTTCTGAGACTCTTCTGGCGGGACTTCGCGGCGGGGTCCGACCTGCCGCCACAGCATGCGCGAAACGAGGAAAGGGAGGGCGCGGAGATGATCGCGAGTACGGGTTGGGAGGGGTTGCTCGACAGTGTCCTGACAAAGGCCCGCACGGCGGCTCCCGATGCCGGGGCGGTCATGGACACCGTGCTCTCCATGGCGGGCAAGATCCCCGTGGAGCAGGGCCTCGGTGCGCTGCCCCGTGAGTCGCGCGCCCTCGTCGGGCTCTGCGCGGAACTGCCGTGCGTGGCCGACCTGGACCTCGGCGAGGATCACGAGGACGGGGTGACGGTCGGTATCGCTCCCGACGGACGCGTCTTCCTCGACGACATCCCGACGCAGGCCGCGTTCGTGGCCCGGATCCGGGCCACGACGAAGGACGCCGCTCGTACGGTGGCCGGCGCCGTCGCCCGCTCGCGGCAGGAGCGGGAGACCGGCGAGGCCGAGCGGGCCGGCCTGCGCGACTGGCTGGCCGGGCGCGACCCGGCCGAGATCGTCCGCAGGCTCGAGCTCATCGAACAGGTGCTCATGCACATGGCCCCGGTGCAGATCTTCGTGGGCGGCAGTCGCTTCACCAACCTCGGCCGCGGCAATCTTCCGGGTCGGTCGACAGCCGTCGACGCGGCGGACAGCGTTCTGCGACGCCTGCGCTCCGAGCCGGTCGCGAACTGGAGTGCGGATGAGGGCGCGTTCGTCGTGATGTGCTGGATCCTGATGGCCAGTGGGCCGCAGTCCCGGCTCGAGGAGGCCAACGGCCTCTGCCTCGACCCGGAGTGGCTGCGCTCGTTCCTCGTGGCGCGGGCCGCGACGTACGCGCTGCCGGGCGCGCCGCCGACGGATCCCGGCGACATCGACGCAATGCTCGAATTCAGCACCCGGATCGCGCGGCGCCGACAGGAGATGCTCGCCGAGGGTCGGATCTTCTACCGCGAGATCCACGGGGTCAATCTCAACAAGGAGGAGAAGCTCCTGCCGCGCGTGCCGAGCCGGGACACCCTGGCGGGTCTCGACCGCGCCTGGACCCAATGGCCCGAACTGCCGGAGACGACGGCGGAGATGGGGCTCCGGTTGGCGGACCGGGTGCGTGACGCGGCGGTAGACGAGCGGCCGCGAGCCCGTGCCGAGGCGCTGCGTGCCGCACTCGTCGACGCCGCCGAGGCCACGCGGTCCGACGTGGCCATGGCCCGCGGCCCCCGGGACCTGTACTTCGTCGAGGACATCGAGTCGCGCGACCCCCTGAAGCTGGGCACTGGCGACTTCTACTGCTGCGTCGTGCCGAGCGCCGACTTCGCGGCACGGCACCGCGGGCAGCAGCCGCCGCTGGACAAGATCCTCGGAGCCTACGGCGCACGCATGCGCTTCAACAGCTGGCACTACTTCCCCCATGTTCTTGGCATGACCGACGGGGAGCGCGAGGACTGGTTCTTCGCGCCGCTGATGCCGGACCTGACGCGTCACTCCGAGTGGCACCACACCGGACACGCGAGATTCGGGGTGCGGTACGCCATCCGGATTCCGCTCCGCGTGACCCTGGCGGGCCGTGATATCCCCGGCCTCTACGACCTGCGGCTGATGCGCGCCACCGGCGAGCCCTACACCGTGGAGGATCTCAGCGCGGCCGTGGCGCTGGGCCAGGTGATCCGGACGTTCCACGAGCAGATGTACGGCCTGTGCCGCGCGGCGGTCACCGAGTTCGACAACGCGTGGTTCCGGAGCAACTATGCGGACTGCTGAGCAGTTGTCGGCGAAGGCACTGCACGAGCTGTACGCCCACGGTGACCTCCGCCCCTCGGCGCACGTCGCCGCGATCCTCGATCGCATCGAGGAGGAGGACTCGGACCAGCTCGCGTACGTCGCGGTCGATCGCGCCGGTGCGCTCGAGGCGGCCCGGCGTGCCGATGGCAGCTTCCGTACCGGTCAGTCGGCCACCGCTCTCTGCGGGATTCCCGTATCTGTCAAGGATCTCCTCGATGTGGTGGGTATGCCGACCGGCCGGGGCAGGGGCGGAGCCGCGCCGATCGCGACCGGCGACTCCCCGGTCGTGGCCGCGTTGCGCCGGTCCGGCGCGGTCATCCTCGGCAAGACACGCACCTCCGAGGACGGCTGGTCCGCCAGTACCGTCGGCGCGCCGGGCGCGGCGACGGCCAACCCCTGGCACCCGGACCGCACCGCCGGCGGTTCCAGCGGAGGGGCGGCGTGCGCCGTCGCCACCGGTCTCGGGGCCGTCGCGATCGGCACCGATGGTGCGGGGTCGGTTCGCATCCCGGCCGCGTGGTGCGGCGTCGTGGGTTTCAAGCCCAGCTGGGAGCGCTGGGAGTACGGTCCGCGCGGCGACCGGCTTTCGCATGTCGGTCCGCTGACGACGTGCGTCGAGGACGCCGTCGCCGTCGACGAGATCCTCGCTCCGGCTCGCGGAGAGGACTTCGGGTACATCGACCGCCCGCCCCGGTTGGCCTGGTTGGAGCTGTCCCACGCGTCCCACCTGGGAGCCGCGATGCGTTCGTCGCTGAACGACCTCATGGACGAGCCGATCGTGTCGGCGCGACTCGACACCGGCGGTGCGTACGAGGCGCTCGTGTGCCTCCTCGCTGCGGGAGAGTACCCGCGTCTCGCGCTCGGCGACCTCTGGCCGGGGCACGCGGAGGTGGCCGCCCTCGGCGCGCACCTGGCAGCGGAGGACCTGCGCCGCGCCGAGCAGACGTGCGGACGACTCGCCGAGCGGCTCGACGACGCATTCGAGGGCTGCGACGCTCTCGCGCTTCCGACGGCGGCGGTGCCGGCGTTCGGCCGCGGCGAGGAGTTTCCTCCGGGCACCGCGATCCCGGACTGGCTGGCCTGGGCGGAGAACACCTACGTCGCCAACCTCACCGGACACCCGGCGATCAGCCTCCCCTGGGGCATCGGGCCGGACGGGGTCCCCGCGGGACTCCAGCTCATCGGCCGACGGGGTCGAGACAGAGCTCTGCTCTCCGTGGCCTGCGACGTGCAGGCCGCCCTGGGGGAGTGGACGCGAAGGAAGGTGTGCGCATGAGCCCGACCGAGGACGAGGCGTCCGGCGTGGGAATGATCGGGATGGGCGCGGGAGCGAGTACGAGGGTGGATCCCTCCGCACCGGCCTCCGCGAACCCCGCTGCCCTCGACGCCGTCAAGGAGGCAGCCGGAACCGTCGGCTTCGTGCACGTGCTCTACGGAGACCCGCACGGCATCGCCCGGTCCAAGGCGCTCAGCCCGGAGGCTTTCGTCAGCGCTCTCGAACACGGCGTCGACTTCAGCCCCGGACCGCTCGTCTTCGACACCGGGCACGCCATCGCCGTGGGCATCGACGACAAGGCCTTCGTCCGGGAACTGAACGGCGCCGGCGACATGGTCGTCGTGCCGGATCCGGGTACCTGGGCCGTTACGGAGCACGCCGGACGCCGGGTGGGCTGGATCCTCGGTGAGGAACGGCTCCGCTCCGGGGAGCCCCACCCGCTCTCGAGCCGCCGGGTGCTGCGCGAGGTCGTCCGACGCGCCGCCGAGCACGGCTGGGCGCCGGTCGTCGGGATCGAGCTTGAGTTCTACCTCATGCACCGATTGACGGGCACCTATTCCGGCACACCGGGCGGCTTCGGCGTCCAAGGCGTGCCCGAAGCCGTCGCACCCATCGACGGCGGGTACCAGTTCAACTCCACCCGGCTCCTCGAGGGCGCGCTCGAGCTTCTCGACCCGCTGTGGGCGCCGCTGCGATCTCTCGGCGCCCGACTGCGGACTGTCGAGCACGAGTCAGGGCCCGGCCAGCTGGAGATCACCTTCGCCCCGCAGCACGCCCTCGCGGCGGCCGATACGGTCCTCCTGCTGCGCACCTGGCTCAAGAGCTTCGCCGCCACGCACGGCTTGCACGTGTCGTTCATGGGGCTGCCCGACCTGCCGGGCGCGGACCCCAGCGGCTGGCACCTTCACCAGTGCCTGCGCGGTACGGACGGCAAGCCCGTCTTCGCCGATGACAGCGGGAACCTGGGCCCGGTCGGTGAAGCGTACGTCCAGGGCTTGGTGCGCCGGGCTAGCGAGTTCGCCCTGCTCAGCAACCCCACGGTCAACGCGTATCACCGCTTCGCCGCGGAGCACTCCCTCTCGCCCTCGCGCGCGAGCTGGGCCCGCGAGAACCGCGGCGCGCTCGTGCGCGTCGCCGACGGCGGGGCCCCGGAGGCGGCCCACGTGGAGAACCGGATCGGCGACCCGGCCGCGAACCCGTACCTCTATATGGCCGCGCAGGTCGCCTCGGGCATGGACGGTGTCATCGACGGCCTGAGCCCGGCGCCCGCCGCGGGACGGCCGCAGGAGGAGGGCGCGCCGCTGCCGCGAAGCCTCGGCGAGGCCATCGGCGCGTTCGAAGCGTCGACGGCCGCGCGGTCTCTCGTCGGCGAGGCGTTGCACCGGGCGCTGCTGGATCTCAAGCGAAGCGAGTGGAACCGCTTCATCGAGGCCGAGGGTGAATTCCACCTTGGACGCGTGAGCGGTTGGGAAGGCCGGGAGTATGGTGCTGAATTCTAATTCTGAGGAATCCCGGAGCGGTCGCCCCGATGCGGTCGCGGAGCCGGCCGGAGACGCGACGCGATCCGGACCGTATCGCGTCGAAGTCCTGTCCGGCGTCGACCAACTGCCGCCGGAGTGCGAGTCCATCGCCCGCGAGCAGGGTCTGTCCACCTTCTACTACGGGTTCGAATTCCTCCGCGCCTACGAACGGGAGCCGATCCAGAAGGTCCATCACACGAGGTACCTCGTCGTCCGGGATGCCGAGGACGCCGTCGTGGCCTTCGTGCCCTGCTACATCCAGGGTGATCCGCTGCGGGCGATGAACCTCGCCGAGGGCGAGGTCGTACTCCTGAGCCACATGTGGCACTGCTCGGACACCCGGCTCGCCACCCGCCGCCACGATCCGCGGGTCGCCGCGGCGGTGGTGGACACGATGGAGAGCCTGGCCCGCGAGCTGGGCGCGAGCCGCTACGGGTTCATCAACGTCAGCACCGAGGGGCCGACCGCCGAACTGCTCCGGAGCGTCGGGCTGACGCCGCGTCACATCGACACGCGCTACGTCGTCGATCTCGCCGAGGCGGGCGACTTCGACGGTTACCTCCGCGGACTGCGGCCGAACGCCCGGCGCGAATACCGGCGTCAGCTCAACCGGGCGCGGGACGCCGGGGCCCGCACGTCCGTCCGGGTGCCGGCGGGCGCGGAGGATCCCGCCAGCCTCGAACTGTTCGAGACGCTCATGGCCAACGTGGGCTCGGCCGGCTACTACGACAAGGAACGGATCTCGCGCTTCCTCACCTACGTCCCGTCCGGGGCCCGGATCATCGAGGTCCACCAGGACGATGAGCTCATCGCCAAGGCGGTCGTCTTCCTCGAGGAAACGAAGATCCACGCGTGGGCCGGGGGATACGACCGGCACGGCGACGAGAAGGCCGCGCGCCCCTTCAGCAGCTACTACGTGCTGATGGCCGGGATCATCCGGCTGGGCTTCGAGGCGGGCGTCCGCTACCTCGAGGGGGGACGCCGCAACGGCCACTTCAAGGAGCGCTACGGCATGCGGCCCGTCGAGCTCGACGCATACATCACGGAGGTGCCATCGTGACCGACCACGCCCCGCGGCTCGACCGCTCGATGTCCCTGGCCGAACTCGCCGACTTCGTCGCGGACCTCGGAGAGGCCGACGTCGGCTCCGCCGGACTCGGAACCGCCGACCTCTACGTCCTCGGACCCGATCCCGCCCTCGTTCCGTGCGCCGCGAAGGTGCGCGAGCAGCTCGAGCCCTTCGGAATGCGGATCGTGCCGGTTCCGGTCGCGGAGCGCGGACCGACTGTGCGCCTCGTGGCGACGCACCGCCCGGGGCCGCCGGCCCTGTGGACCGAGGACGAGATCGACGACCTCATCGGGGACATCCGGGCCGAGCGGCTGCGCCATTGGGCTCAGTGCGCCGCCGAAGCGCCGCGTCTGCGCACCCTGCACCGGCCGGGCTCGGACTCCATCGGCGTCGTCGAGTTCGACTGCGCCGCGGGCCGGTTCGTGGCGAAGGTCGGCCCCGAGGACGTCATGCTCGCCGAACAGGAGCACGTCCGGCGCGCCTACGAAAACGGAGCGGCGATCTTTCCCGTCCCGCGCGGCTACGACGCGCGCGGCGGGCTGGCGACCCGCATCATGGACGCCGTCGAGGGCGCGGGTCTCGTCGAGCGGATCTTCCGGCGCGGACCGGACGGCCTGCTGCGGGCGGCGCCCTCCGAACTGCACGCGGTCGACGAGCACCTCGGAGTCCTCGCGACCTGGTACGCCGACTCCCTGGACGAGGGCGAGCCGGAGGTCGCGCGCTACCTGTACGTCGACCGCTTCGTCACGCTGCCCTCGTCGAAGGCGTGCCAGCGCGTCGCGGATCCGGTGCTCGGAGCGGCGACCTACAGCGCTGCCCTCGACATCGCCGTGACCCTTCCGGACGGCAGCCGGACGAGCTACCGCGAACTCGTCTCCTGGCTCGCCGAGACCTATCCCGAGTGGCGTCCGACCCGGTCGTCCGCCGTCCACGGCGACATCTTCACGAGCAACCTGATGCGCGGCGCCGAGGGTGAGCCCAGGTTCATCGACCCGCGCAGCGCCTGGGACGGCGCGGTCGACTCCCCGGCCGGCCGAGGCGACCCGTTCTTCGATCTGGGCACCCTCCTGCACGCGATCTCGCCGATGGTGACGATCCTCGACGCGTGCGACCGGGGCGCCGAGTCCGCGCTGCTTCCTCTGGAGGCGCTCTCCGACGGCCACATCGACGCCGCCGCCGCGGTGACGGTCCTCGACGCGGCCGCGCGCACGGCGTACCTCGACCGCGTCGCCGACCTCACTCGCGACTGGGCGGATGACGGCTCCGTCGTCCGCCTGCACGTCGCCTCGGCGTGCAGCCTTCTCGGCTGGCTCAAATACGACAAGACCGTCCGGACCCCCTCCGTCTGGTGGGCGGTCTTCCTCGCGGTCATCGCCGACCTCGCGCGGGCCCGGCGCGTCCACGAGGGCTTCGACCCGATATTCAGCCACGACTCCACCAGGGGCGCCTCATGACGAAAGTCGACTACGACCAGCACGCGCGGGAGTACTCGCGGCACCGCCGCGCCTATCCCGGCCTCGTGGAGCACCTCGCCTCCCTCGTCCCGGCGGGCGGCGTCGTCGCCGAGATCGGATGCGGCACCGCGAACCATCTGCGCGGCATCGCCGAACTCGGATCGTGCACCGCCATCGGGCTCGACCCCTACGCCAAGATGCTCGAGATCGCGGCCTCCGGCGGCGGGTCGGCGCGGTTCGTGCAGGGCACGGCGGAGGACCTGTCGGCCCTGGGCATCGAACCCGGCGGCGCGGACCTCATCTTCAGCGTCGACATGGTGCACTACCTCGAGGATCCTTCCGGCTACACCGGACAGGCCTGGAGGTATCTCAAACCCGGCGGGTTCTTCTGCACGGCCACCGACTCCGAGTGGGTCATCCGGCACCGCCTGCCGATGACGAAGTACTTCCCCGGCACCGTACCGATCGAGCTGGCCCGGCACCACGCCATCGAAGACCTCGAATCCGCCGCCCGCGAGCGCGGCTTCATCGAGGTCGGCGACAGCGTCTTCGGCGAGGAGGGCACGCTCGCGGACGCCACCCGGTTCCGGGACAAGGCCAACTCCGTCATGCACCTGCTGCCCGAGGGCGAGTGGCGGACCGGCCTGGCGCGACTCGAGGCCGATCTCGCCGACGGACCGGTGCCCTCGAACAACCGCACCTGCCTGATCTCGGCGAGGAAACCTGCATGATCGAACGCTATGCCACCGCCGCGATGGCGGAGATCCTCGGCGACGAGCGGCGATACGCGGTGTGGCGCCGGGTCGAGGAGGCCGTGTGCGCGGCGTACGTGGACCTGGGTCTCATGGACCGGCGGATCCTCGAGGACGTACGGGCCTCGGCGTCGCCCGGTCTCGAGCAGATCAGGGCCGAAGAGATCAGCCGCGATCACGAGGTCCTCGGGTTCCTCGCCGCGTGGACGCCGCTGATTTCCGCCGACAGCGCCGCGCAGGTGCACCGCGGGCTGACGAGCTATGACCTCGTCGACACGGCCCAGGCCGTGATACTCCAGGAGGCCGGCCGACTCCTGCTGCGCGGCTGCGAGGATCTCCTGGCGGCCTTCCGCGAGCGGATCACGCGCCACTGGGCGACGCCGTGCCTCGGCCGCACCCATGGCATGGCCGCCCAGCCGACGACGTTCGGCCACCGCCTCGGCACGATCGCGCTCGAACTGCGCCGTGCCGTGGCCGTCCTCGCCGCCGCCGTCGAGGCGGTCTCGGTGGGCACCATCTCCGGCGCGGTCGGGACCTATGTCGAACTCCCCCTCGAACTCGAGAGCGCGGTGCTCGACGAACTCGGCGTCGGGCGCGAACCCCTGGCCAGCCAGGTCGTCGGACGGGACCGGCATGCCCAGCTCGTCACGGCGCTCGCCCTCGTCAGCGCCGTCGTGGAGCACCTCGCCGTCGACATGCGGCTGCTCTCGCAGACCGGCGTGGAGGAGGTGGAGGAGCCGCGGCCCGCGATGTATCAGGGATCGAGCATCATGCCGCACAAGCACAACCCCACCGGGAGCGAGCGGTTGTGCGGGTTGGCGCGGATCGTCCGGGGCCACGCCGTGGCCGCCCTCGAGACCGTGGCGCTGTGGAATGAACGTGATCTGTCGAACTCGAGCGTCGAGCGGATCGCGCTGCGCGACGCCCTGAGCATCGTCGAGTACCAGGTGACCTTCGCCGCGAGGATGCTGCGCGGTCTCGAGGTCCGCGAGGACGTGATGCTCGCCAACCTCCGGCACGCGGCGGCCCGGCTCGGCAGCCCCCAGGCCATGACGGCCCTGATCGACGGGGGCCTGAGCCGCGAGGACGCCTACCGGCGGGTGCAGGCCGCCGTCGACAGCGGTGACGCCGAACGGACGGCGGCAGTCGGGCTGACGGACGTTCTGACCGAGAGCGAGCTGCGGCGGATGCTGCCGCACCGCGATGAGCTGTACGAACGAATGATGAAGGAGCTAGCGTGAGCATTACCTACGAGGTCGTGCCGTCGGCGACCGCAGACGTGGCCGAGATCGCGGAGGTCTACCGGGAGTCCGGTCTCGCCGAGCGTCGGCCGGTCGAGGACACCGCCCGGTTCACCGCGATGGTCCGAGGGGCCGGACTCATCGTCGTGGCGCGCGAGAACGGGCGGGCCGTCGGGGTGGCCCGCTGCCTCACCGACGATTCCTACGTGACGTACGTGAGCGATATCGCCGTGTCGGCGACACACCAGCGCACCGGCGTCGGCCGGGCGATCCTCGACGAGATCGAGCGCCGGGTGCCGGGGGTCAAGCTCGTCCTGCTGTCCGCCCCCGACGCGCGCGACTACTATCCGCGGGTCGGGTTCGCCCAGCACCCGTCGGCGTGGACGCGCCAGCCCTCGGACGAGTGGCACCGTGGCTGAGCCGCCTCTCGTCGGCATCACGACCTATCAGGAGGACGCGTCCTGGCGGGGCTGGAACCGGCGTGCCTCGCTCGTGCCCCGGGACATCATCGACCCCCTCGCCGAGGCCGGCGCCGCCGTGTGCCTGCTGCCGCCGGACGCCGATCAGGCGCGGATGGCCAGGGTCGCGGCGGGTCTCGACGCGCTCGTCCTGGTCGGCGGCGCCGACATCGATCCGCGCATGTACGGCGGCGGCGTCGAGGGATCCGTCCGCGACCGGTCCGAGCGGACCCTGCTGGCTTCGGCCCTGGAGCGCGACCTGCCCGTGCTCGGCATCTGCCGGGGAATGCAGATGATCAACGTGTGCCTCGGCGGCACGCTCGAGAGCGACATCCGGCCGGCCGGCCGCGCGGCGCTGCACCAACCCCCGACGCCCGACTTCGTCGACCGCCCCATCCGGCTGGTGCCGGGCGCCCCGCACGCGGACCTGTTCGGTTCCGAGCCCGCCCTGCCCTGCTTCCACCACCAGGCGGTCGACGTGCTCGGAGACGGACTGCGCGTCGTCGCGCGAGCCGAGGACGACACCGTCGAGGTGGTGGCCTCGGAGCGGCATCGCTTCGTGATCGGCATACAGGGTCATCCGGAGGCGCCGGACCGAGGGGCGGCCCATCCGGTCTTCGCCGCCCTGGTCGAGCAGACCGGCCGGAGGAAGACATGACCGACCGGTTCCTCCTGCAACGGACGATCGACATGGCCGAAGCGCGTCGGGGATCCGGGCGGGTCGGTTTCGGCGAACCCGTCCCCACCGGCCGGAGCCGGCAGGACGGGCTCGCGCAGTACCTCGTCGGCGACGGGTATGCGTACGCGGATCCGCCGCAACGCGTCGACAGCGAGATCTACCTCGCGGCTGACTCCGTCGGGTTCGCCTCGTTCGTGCAGCGACTACGCCTGCGCGGACGGGTCCTCGAACTGGGGTCCGGCTCCGGAGTGGTCTCGGCGCGCCTTGCCCGGACGTGCGCCCACGTCACGGCCGTGGACAACAGCGCCGAGGCCGTTCGCGCCAGCAGGGCGACCCTGCGGGGCGAGAGTTCCCCGGCGCGCTTCGACGTCGTGCACGGGGATCTCTTCGAGGTTCTCGAGAAGACCGATCCCGTTGACGCCGTCGTCGCGAACCTGCCCTTCGTCCCCGTCCCCGACGGAGTCGCCTACCGGGGGTACGGGGCAGGCGGGCCCACCGGACTCGGCGTCGTCGAACGGGTTCTCGAGATCCTGCCCGGCCACCTTACCCGGCGATCGACCGTGTGCCTCAAGCTGCACTGCGCCCTGGCGGACGGACCGCTGGTGGCCGGACCGCTGCGGCGATTCCTGGCCCGCGTCGGCCACGCCGCCTGCCTGGTGATCGACGGCGACGTGCCCATGGGCTTCCGGGCCGGTCAGTCCGCGCTCAACGCCGCCGACCTCAACCCGGGCCGCCCGGACCTCCTCGAGGTCTTCGATCGCCACTACGCCGACCTCGGCGACACCTTCGCCAGCATGGTCATCGTGACCGCGCCGGCCGATGCGGACGGGATGCGGGACCCCGGAACCCTGAAGGTCGTGGACCAACGACCGATGCCTTCGTGGTCTGTCTCGGCCCCGCCGACCTCCCTGCCGAGAGTGCTGCGTCGATACGGCGTGCTGACGGCGCGGATGCCTGAGGGGTATTCAGAGCTGGGGACGGCGGCGATGGTCGACGAGGTCGCCGTGCACGCGCAGGACGTGCTTCGGGTCGCGGCCGACGGCGGGAGCCTGCTGCGCTGCGCGTACGAGGCGCTGCCGGGGGTGGCCGAGATGGACCCGGTGCGGGCCCGGGGCTACGTGGTACCCGTCGCCCAACTGCGCCGGGCCGCACGAATGGAGTTCGCGTGAGTCTCGTCGTCACTCCGGGCCTGCCCGGCCACTGGGATGAGCGGTATGCGCGAGCGCCCGTCGCGGGCCGCCGCCGGTGGATCGACCTCGGGTCGGTCTGGTATCCGGGGGAACTCTCGGCCATCGAGGCGTCGGACGCGTCGCTGGCGATCGTCGGCACCGTCCTCGACGAACCGGTGGCCGCCGCACGCCGCTGCCCGTGGGCGATCTGCTCGGGGGCGATGGCGGACCAGGGCTTCGCCGCCGAGGGACCGCACCCGTGGTCCGGGCTCGGGCCGGACCACGTGTTTCCCTGCCTGTTCCTGATGTTCCCTTACTACCTCGGCGACATCGTCGGGAGCGACGCGAAGGACCCGAGGGCGCTCGACGCGTTCATCGCGGACTGCGAGCGGTGGGCGCTCGCCCGCGGGTGCCGCAGCGTCGCATACATGTACGGCACCGCTCCGGTCGAACAGGACGCCGCGCTCGCTCGGGCGGGGTACGACCGGGTGACCATCACCCAACGCAGTGAACTGTCGGTGACCTGGTCTGACTGGGACGGATATCTCGCGTTCCTCTCCGCCAAGCGACGTGGCCGAATCCGCAAGGAGATGGCCGAACTCGAACAGGACGGCGTGGTGCTCGCACAGGAGCCCGTCCCCGAGGACATCGGGGAGCTGGTCGAACTCCGGTGCAACCTGCTTCGCAAATACGGGGCCCTGCGATCGGTGGACGACGAGGCCGCGATGGTGGAACGGGTGGTGTCGCTGCGCCCGGCCGACGACCTGACCGTGATGACGGCGCGCCGCGGGGGAGCGCTCGGGTCGTACGCCCTCTTCGTGCGCGACGGCCGGCAGTGGACCCCGATCCTCGCCGGCAGCGACTACGCGCCCGAACACCGGCACGGCTACTTCGCGACCGTCTTCTACCTGCCCGTTTCGGTCGCGGGCCAACACGGGGTGGAGGTCATCGACTTCGGTGCCGGGGCTGTGCAGGCCAAGCGCCTGCGCGGCTGCGCCGTCTCCGATCTCGTCGCGCACGTGCGACGGCTGATATGAGCGCGGGATCCCTGCGCACCGGCGGGGAGACGGAGAGCCCGGTGGCGCCCTCGGAACAGCGGCAGTCGCGGATTCTGCTGTCCGCCACCGCGATCGACACATTCGGATCGGGGCTCAACTACGCGCTGCTGAGCGTGTTCCTCGTCCGTGCCGTCGGCCTGAGCGGTACCACGGTCGGCTTCGTCGTCGGAATCGCCGCGGGGGTCGCGCTCCCCGGCAGCTACGTCGTCGGCCGCCTCGTCGACACGATCGGCCCACGTCGGCCCCTCATCGGGTGCTATGTGCTGCAGGGCCTGGCGGCGGCGCTGCTGCCGCTCGCTTCCGACGCGATCGCCGTGTGCCTCGTCCTGTCGGTGCTGATGTTCTTCACGGCGGGTTCGCGCGCCACCCGCTACGCCATGATGGCCCGGATCGGCTCCGGCGGCGGGGTCCGGCTGCGCGGCCGTTCGACGGTGGTCTCGAACGTCGGGGTGGCTCTCGGTGTTGGCGCCGCGGGCCTGCTCATCGGGTTCGGCCACGTCTCCACGCTCCGGTGGGGGCTGTGGGCGAACGCGGCGACGTTTCTCGTCGCGGCGCTGATCCAGCGCGGGCTCGCCGGGATCCCGCCGGTGGCCGAGCGGTCCTCCGCGCAGGACGAACCGGGAGCCGCGGCGAAGTCCTCGCCGTTCCGGGACACGGCGTACCTGCGGGTCGTGCTCGTCAACGCCGTGCTCATGATCCAGGCGCAGGTCTTCACCCTCGGGTACCCGCTGTGGGTGGCGACGACGGGCCGGGTGCCGCTGTGGTCGACCTCCGTGCTGTTCATCGTCAACACGGCTCTCGTCGTCCTGTGCCAGATGTGGGCGGTTCGGCGGATCGGTTCGAACACCGACGCCGCCGACGGCTGGCGCAGAGCCGGAGTGCTGTTCCTGCTGGGGTGCGGGCTGATGGCCTGCGTGAGCACCCGGGACGTCATCGCGGTCCCGCTCGCCCTCGCGATCATGATCGCCGCGGCGGCCCTGCACACCTTCGGCGAGATCTGGCACGGAAGCGGCCAGTTCCAGCTGGCGCTAGGCCTGGCAGACCCGGCGCGGACAGGCCGATATCAGGGGCTTTTCAATATGGGGGAGGGCGTCGCGGACTGCGCGGCACCGCTGTTCGTCGGCTACCTCTGCACCGGTGCGGGCCCGTGGGGGTGGCTCGGCCTCGGGGTCGCGCTGCTCCTCGCGGGCCTCACGGCCAGGCCAGCGGTGCGCTCCGCGGAACGGTCGCGTCCGTATCGCTCTCATTGAGTTCACGAACAATCTAAGGGGATGTCATGTCATCAGCCCGTTACCACTGGGATCGCTCGCACCCGGGGCTGACCGCCCTCAAGAAGGCGATCGGGCCCACGCGGGACCTCGTTGTTGGACACGAGGTGTACCGCGCGCTGGACTCGCTCGAGGGCGTCGCCCGGTTCATGAGCAGCCACGCCTACGCGGTGTGGGACTTCATGTCGCTGCTCAAGTCGCTTCAACTGGAGCTGACCTGCACGTCGGTGCCCTGGCTGCCGCAGGGTCCGACCTCCAGCCGCCGGCTGATCAACGAGATCGTCCTCGTGGAGGAGAGCGACGAGTTCGGCGACGGTTACATCAGCCACTTCGAGCTCTACCTCCGGGGCATGCGGCAGAGCGGTGCCGATGCCGAGCGGGTCGAGTCGTTCCTCGGTCTGCTGGCCGGTCGGAGCGTCGGGGAGGCGCTCAAGGAGGCGCAGGTGCCCCAGGCCGCGGCCGATTTCGTCTCGACCACGTGGGAGATCCTCGAGAACGCGCCGGTGCACTGCCGGGCAGCTGCCTTCGCGTTCGGCCGCGAGGACCTGATCCCGGAGATGTTCGAGCAGGTCGTCCGGATCGACGACCACGGCGGCAGGCTGGCCCTGTTCAAGGACTATCTGGTCCGGCACATCGAGGTGGACGGCGACGAGCACACGCCGATGGCCATGCAGATGCTGATCGACCTCTGCGGTGAGGACTCCGCCAAGTGGGACGAGTGCGCGGAGGTGGTCGATCGTGCGCTGAGCGCCCGCGTCGCGCTCTGGGACGGGATCCTCGAGCAGTTGCGCGCTAGACGCTGACAGGCCATCGGCCGCTTGGCTCCGCCGGAGCGAGTCGGCGCCCGCGCCGCCTGATCCACGGCCGCGGGCGTTGGACTCCGTCCAGTACGCCTTCGGCTGAGAGCCGGCGATGCCGACGCGATCAGTCAGTCAGCAGGCGCACGATCAGACCCGCCGGCACAGTGCCCAGCAACCACCGCTGAGTCATCGAGGCTAAACAATCTATTTCTCTCAGATGTATTGGCCGTATACGTGGCGTGCGGCTCGCGGGTGCGTAAAGGACCGTCGTCGGCGGCGGATCGTTGTCCACCTTGGTGGTCTGGCTATCCACGATAGGCTCTGATAGTCCACGGTCATTCTTGCCAAATGCTTGTCCAAGTTGCTGGTGTGAAAAGTGAAGCCACAGTTCAGTGGGTCGTGCGGCCCGGTCTGTAAATCCGTCGGCGTAGCCTACCTAGGTTCGAATCCTAGATCTGCCACGGCAGTGAGTATGGCTCCCGGAACTGCGGAAACGCAGACCGGGGGCCATCTGCTTTGTCTCACCACGTTTCGCTGCGGACCGCCCCGGATCGACTCGCGCTCTCAGGACGCTCTCGAACGATCATGACCACGAGCGGCTAGTACTTCGGCTGTACCGACTTCGGGAGTAGGTCAGCCCATTGGCGGAGAACGTCAACGGCGCGCTCGTGAATCGCCCCGTCTGCCACTTCCTCCCGCAAGAATCGGTGGTCAGCAGCGCTGGCAAGCTCCCGATAGAAACGCCTGGTCGGTGTCATTGAGTTCGGCGGTCATGATTCAGGCCTCCATGACTGTGAGAGTGTGACGGACTGACGTCGGAGGTCGGCGAGAGCTGCCCGGTGTCTTTGATATTGGTGCCGGCTTCCACGTTGATGCCGTGATTGGCAAATCCGATGGCCGAGTTAGATGAGAGGGCGATACCGACCTCGACGACTGCCGCAGCCCGTTGGAGCGTGATTCATCGTCTGCTCTCGCTCAGGGCTTGTGCCATCTCAGTCCGGTGCGTCTGCTTCGGGTGGTGGCGATATAGCCGGGTTAGCTTTTCCTCGGAGTAGCGATCCGTCAGCTGAGAGAGTGCGGCGAACGTCGCCAGCTCGTCATCGGAGGGGATGCCAGTCCGCCCGCCGAGCGCTCGGAATGAGGCCGCGCGCATCATCAGTGCCGCGCCGTGGGTCGGCCAATTTCCGGCGTTTTTGGGCTGCCCAATCGTTGATGCTGCCCGCTGCTCTGAGGCCAAACGGGGTCGGTGACGGGTACTCTTTCCGGGAACCGTCTGGGATGAGGTCGTCGGCTTGACCAATGGCTCAGCGGATCGCGTGCTTATCGAAGTGCGGGATGAGCGTTGCCAGGGCATTCGGCAACAGCAAGTCGTCTTGGTCTAACGCCTGCAAGAGGACACCTCGCGCTCTGGAGAGAGTAAGGTTCCGCGTATATGCAATTCCAAGCTGTCGCCTGATGGCCGAATATTCACAGAATACGAACTGTCGGAGCACCTTGGCGAGACGGGGGGACTCCCCGTCTTCCTGGACAATCCACTCAAGTTCCCAGCCGGCGGGTACTTCCAGGGCTTCGGTGCTGCGGGCGGTGCCTACGAGGTAGTCGGCGGTTGGCGCGTAGGTAGCAGTGATGATGGAGATCCGGCGGACCCGGAGCATCGGCACGCCGTGCTGTGTGCCGGGCGGATTCCTGACGGGTCGCTGGTCTCGTACTCCTTGCGGAGCAGGCGCTCACTAGGGATTCAGGTGAAGGCCGCGGCAAACTCGGGGCTGGCGTTCACGATCGAGTGGTCCGATCGGGACTTGAGGCTGTGGATGGAGTCGCTCAAGTCATCCTCGGCCACGCCGTGATCGTGATACCGCCTACATATCAGTGCCGTGCCGAGTCGCGAATGACTCAGCGGTGAAGTCTGCGTACGACGGGCGCCTTGCCGAGGCCTCCGGAGATCGGGCCCTGCTGCTTCAGCAGGGTGAGGGGGTTCCTGGCTAGACGTGACCGAGCAGTTCCGCTCGGTGGTCAGCTCGTGAAGCGTCGGTAGCGGGTTCCGTGGCTGGAGGTAGCGCGCTCGATCTGTATCCGGATTCCAAGGAGGCGCTCGCCCTCGCCGTGCTCGACGGACATTGGGCCGCGGAGCGCCGGGGCTGGGCGAGCGTGCTGTCCAACCAGACCGAGCAGATTCGCGGACGCCTGCAGGAGATCT
>Ga0185299_10001845_pt1 | contig 36710 bp, 21 predicted proteins | sample PaiPotPPA55metaG_FD_128002 | JGI IMG/M metagenome (GOLD analysis project Ga0185299, IMG submission 128002) | Iron sulfur acid spring bacterial and archeal communities from Banff, Canada, to study Microbial Dark Matter (Phase II) - Paint Pots PPA... ...
GCTGGCCAGGAACCACAACCTGCCGACCGCGCGGGTCGAGCACCTGCTGCGCAGGTACGGATCCTGCATCGACGAGCTGTTCGAGCTCATCGACGCGGACCCGGAGCTCGCCAAGCCGCTCGGCGGAGCGGGCGACTACCTGCGGGTCGAGGCGGTCTACGCGGCCTCGCACGAGGGCGCGCTGCACCTCGACGACATCCTCGCCCGCCGCACCCGCATCTCGATCGAGCAGCGGGACCGCGGTGTCGCGGCGGCGCACGACGCGGCCGAACTCGTCGCCCCCGTGCTCGGCTGGGACGCGGAGCGCAAGGACGCCGAGGTGGAGCTGTACCTGGAGCGGGTCAAGGCGGAACTCGACGCCAACTCCAAGGCCGACGACGAGGCCGCCGACAAGGCCAGGCTCGCGGCGAAGGATCTTTCCGACGCGGTCGCCCCGCATTCGTAGCACTCGCGCACAGTCTGCGTAGCACGCGCGTAGCGCCGGAGAGTCGGCCGAGCCTCCGCACGGGTGTCGGCCGAAGCTGAGCGCCGGTCCGGCGGGATGGTACGTCATCCCGTTGGACCGGTTCTTTTTGTGCTGCTCTTTATGCGCGGATCTCGTCGCGGTGGTCCAGCCACCACTGGCCGATGGTGTGGTACTTCTCCTCGAAGCGTCGGTCCCAGACCAGGAAACCCGTGATCGGAGCCCGCAGCCGGGTACGCCGATTCGCCTCGTGCAGAACGACGAAGTGAGTGCCTAACACACGCTCCGTGGTCACCGCGCGCACATCGCTCCAACGGATAACCCGGCGACGCAGGTTGCGCACTCGTGCCTCGGTCGGGGTCAGCGTGATGCCGAATGAGCGGCCCAGCAGCACCATCACCAGGAAGAACAGAACAACGATCGCGTCCGTGACGAAGCTGACCTCGAAGATCTGGTGTCGCTCGGTGGCGGTCAGTCCGTTGGCCGCGGAGGACGGCGGCCCCAGCAGCTGAACGATCCATTCCGCGCTCAGCACAATTGGAATAGGCAGGAGCGACGGCACCTGCTGCCAGAACTTGAGCCGGAAGCGGACCTGTTCACGTTCCGACTCCGACGTCCGATCCTTTACTTGACCTGCTGACAACTTCCCCACCCTGCTGTATTTGTTGCCCCATGATAGGGCTGATATAGCTCGTGCGGCGGGCCACGTAGTTGTGGTCGAGCAGGTTGGTGTTGTCGACGTACTGGTCGATGGCGCCGACGGGTGGGAGCTGACGGAGGACGGGGTCGGTGATCGTCGCGAGCAGCGCGTTGGCGAAGCGGTCGGCGCCGATGACCTGGAACGGCCGGCCGTAGTAGTCGCGGACGGTCGTATCGAGCGGCTCGGTGAGGGCGAGTGCGTTGTGCAGCGCCGCTGCGAGCTCATAGGCCGCGGAGAGATGGCGCTCGCGGTCCTGCCAGGTTCGGGCCGAGAGCGCGTCGGTCAGGTGCGGAGTGAGTTCGTCGGCGCAGGGCAGAGCGGCGAAGGCGGTGCCCAGCCACTTGCTGTACGGCGGATAGACCCGGTCCATCAGCAGACACAGCTTCATCAGATCACGCACTTGCCGCGCGGCGACGACGGCCGACCCCACCTCGTCCCCGACCTCGCCGCAGCGACCGACGAAGGCCTCTTCATCGCACAGGCGCATCCATTGGCAGGCGAGGATGTAGCGCCAGACGTCATCGGGATACCAGTTCAGCCTCTTGCGATAGTCCTCAAGGAGACCCGTCCCGTCGTGAAAGACCTCTCCCCCGGTCAGCTCGCGCAGCATCTGGGTCGGGACCATCAGCCACTCAGCCGCGGAGAGATCGCCGGACGCGTCGGCCGCCAGCTTCTGCGTGAAGTATTCGTCGAGGGGCAGGATGTGCACCCAGTGGTGCGACGGCGTGCCATGCGGAAACACGAAGCGGACGCGACTGCCGCGGAACTCGGCCGGGAGCTCGCGGTCAAGGACGGCGTCGAGGGACGCCGCGTGCGCATTGAAATGGTCACCGGCGAGGAAGACCTGGAGCCGCGGACCCCACGCGTGGTCCATCGAGCGCTCGGTGTCGAATCCCTGCACGTCGGAGCCCCAACCGAGCAGACCTACGGAATAGGGAATCCCGTCCATCCCGGAATCGAGTAAGGGTGCGACGACCTCGGTGTAGAACTGCCGGGCAAGCTCAAGGCCGGGGGTGAACGCGCGTGTCATGGCCGTCACCCTGCCAGGACGCATCCGCCTGCTGCCAGCGATTAAGTTCGGGGGCCGATCGGGCCTTGGCCCCGCACGGACACCGGACACAGTGGCGGCAGGAACCAGCCGAACACGAGATGCAAGCCGAAATCGCTAACAACACCGCGGTGGAAGCTACGCGGAAGCCGCGACGAAGCGACCTTGGACCTCGGACTTCAGCTCCCCTTGGTCAGCCGGACGAGCGCCTGAACAGCAGCGTCGACTCCGCCCGCGGCCCTGAACGACGCGGCGACGCGTTCGGCGGCGGCTCGGTAGCCGGGCTGGGTCAGGATCTTGTCGAGGGCTACGCCGATCTGCTCGGGGCGCGCTCGGCCGAAGCGGATGCGTTCGGCGACGCCCGCGTCTACGGCCTGCTGGGCGACGATGGGCTGGTCGTCGCGGATCGGGGCCAGGACCAGCGGGATGCCGTGGTAGAGCGTCTCGCAGACAGTGTTCTGACCTGCGTGGCAGACCACTGCGCTGCTTCGGCGGAGGAGTTCCAGTTGGGGGACGTGCGGGGCGATGAGGGCGTTCGGCGGGGGCTCGGTGACCGCGTTGGCCGGGTCGGCGATGACGGCGTAGATGTCGGGGCGGTCGGTTACGGCCTGGGCGCAGGCGCGCAGGAAGTCGCCGCCGGCGTCTACGTTCGCGGTTCCTACCGAGATCAGCACGATCGGCTTGGTGCCGGGCTCGGGGAGGGCGTGCCAGGGAAATTCGGGGTCTGATGGACGTTCGGCGATGGAGGGGCCGACGTAGCGCAGGGTGGATTCGAGTTCTGCGTGGCGGCCGGAGAGTTCCTCGCTGCTGTAGGCGAGCACGAGGTGCGGGGAGAAGCGGAGGTCACCGTACGTGCGCTGATACCGCTCCGACTCCCCCGCCTCCGGGTCGCCGTACTTGAGCTCAAGTCCTAGCAGCATCTCGCGGACCCAACTCGCGACCTTCGGCATGCCGCCGAGCGGGTCGGCGAGTTCAGCGACCGCGGTGGCCGAGGTGGCCCACGGGATGCCGAGACGCTCGGCGACGACCGCTCCGGCCACGGCCTGCTGGTCGACCACGATCACGTCCGGCTTGAACTCGTCCACGGCCGCGTCCACGCCGGGGATCATCGCCTCGGCCAGCGGGATCAGGAACGCCTCCCAGAGGAACTTGAGCGCCGCGGGGCCGCGCAGGTCGGCGGAGCGTCCGCCCACGGCTCCGTCGCCCGTCCCCGGCAGCGTGCACGGGAACACCTTCGCCTGCGGGCCGACGAGACGGGCGACCAGTTCCGCGTGCCCGGCCCAGGCGACCTCGTGCCCCTGCTCGGCAAGTCCGGCGCCGATGCCGACGGTCGGATTGATGTGGCCCACCAGAGGCGGGACTACGAAGAGGTAGCGACTCACGTGGCTACCTCGACAACCCTCGGTAGGCGCGTTCGCGGCGACGCTGTGCCCATGATTCGCTCGCAAGCTCGCTCATGCCGCCGTGCTCGCTCCCGCGCCCGCGCCGATCTCGTCGAGCCGGTGCTCGGCGATCCAGCTCAGCAGCAGGTCGAGCACCGTGGCCGGGGCCTCGACCAGCACCGAGTGCTCCAGGTCGGGCAGTACGACGCTGGTGCAGCGCGGCATGTGCCTCTCCAGCAACGGAGCCTGCACGGCCAGTTCGCTTTCCGAGCCGTAGATCGCGAGCACGGGGCAGCTGATCGCGGCGAACTGCTCGTGGGTGAGGACGCGGCTGGCCGGGATGTCGCGCTCGAACGTCGTCGCGTCGAGCACCTTCTTCGCGCGCTTGGCCCGGCGCGCCAGGTGGGCGCTGAACTTGAGGGTGAGCCACGCGGTGGCCTCGAAGCTGCCCAGCTTGGCCGCCGCGCGGTGCAGGGCCGCGGCCATCTTCTCCGCCCACTCCGCGGTCGTCGGCTCGGACTCTATCGCCGCGACGCCCGCCACGCGGTCCGGGTGGCGCTCGGCGAATCCGTAGGCGACGGTGCCGCCGAAGGAGTTGCCGACCAGGTATACGGGGCCGTTGATCTCGAGTGCGTCGAGCAGCGCGGCGAGGTCCTCGACGAAGGTCTCGACCGTGTAGCCGCTCTCCGGCCGGTCGCTGTTGCCGTGCGCCCGCATGTCGTACATCAGTACCCGCATACCGGCGTCGCGCAGCTGCTTCGCCATGGTGAAGTAGTAGCTGGCCAGGCTGTCGATCAGCATGCCGTGCACGCACACGATCGTCGGGGCGCTCGGATCCCCGTTCGTCGGCAGGCCGAGCTCGTAGTTCTGCTTGATGCCGTTGGCGATGATCGTCGGCATGCGGATCAGGCCTCGCTCTCGCTGCTCAGGGCTGCGGCGACGTACTCGACCAGTCGGCCGACCGTCAGGGAGATGATCTCCTCGAGTTCGAGGTCCGCGATGAACTCGGCGAAGTTCACCCGGCTGCCGTAGCGCTCCTCGAGCTTCCCGGCGAGGGTGACGAGGTCGATGGACTCGAGTTCGAGGTCCTCGTGGAAGCGGGTCTGCATGGCTATCTCGGCGTCATCGAGCCCGTATTCGTCGAGGATGCCACGCAGCAGATCATCGATCTCGGCGAGGACGGTGTCGGTGGGAACGGTTTCGGCCGGCATGGCGTCGGTGGTGGTCTCCGTCATGATTCAGCTCTTTTCGTGCTGGGGGTGGGTGCCTGCGCCCTCGGTCCACGCGACCTGATAGCGGCGGTGATTGGGTAAGTCGTCCGGGTTTTCGAGCGCTGCTGTGCTCACGCGGTAACGACGGACGGGTGTTTCTGGGCCGCCGCCGTGCCGAGTCTCGACGATGAGCTCGGCGGTGTCGGCGGAGGCGGGTGCGGCCCGGACGACGACGAAGGACTTGGGCGCGCCGTCGAGCCCGGTCCCCTCCGCCTTGGCGACCGCTTCCTTCGCAGCCCAGAAGCGGGTGAACCACAGGGGTTCCGCCTCCTCGGGCGGCGCCGGGTCGACGGCCGCGAGCGTACGCAGCAGTTCGCTTTCCGTGGTGGTGAAAGCGGCCTCGTACGCGACTTGGTCCCGCGGGACGACCTGCTCGACGTCGATGCCGACGCCGGGAGCGCCCGCGCCGCCGGGCCGGACGAGCGCGACGCCGACCTCGCCGGAGTGGGCGAGGGAGACGTGGTACGGCGGGAGTTCGGTGCCGTGCATGCCCGTGACGTACGGGCGTCCGTTCGGCTCATTGCGGACGTGGATCTGCGCCGGGTAGACGGGGCTACCGGCCTCAGACTCGGCGCCGGAATCGTCCCAGAGCCTGCGCCGCACGCCGTCCTTGACCGCCATCCGGCCGAGCAGCCATTGTGCGCGGACGCGCGGGGACTTGGCGTCGAAGTCGGCGCGCTCGGCCACGCTCAGGTAGCTGCGCATCCGCAGGTCCCGCGAGGCGGGGTCGGACCAGCGTTCGAATACGGCGACCCAACCGCCGGGCCGCACGTGCGAGAGCATCGCGGTACCCGGGGAACGGTCGAAGGCCCAGGTATCGGGGTGGCTGCCGAAGCGGCGGTTGGCCCAGCCGGTGAAGTCGGCCCACACCCGGCCGTCCACGACCAGTTGGGCGTCGGCGACGAGCTGCACGTCGTCGATCGTCTGAATCCTGATATGGCACGCGAGCTTCGTGCCGGGCGCGGGCGGCGGCCCGTAGAACGCGATCCGCTGCGCGCCGACCGGGAAGATCCAGTTCCGATATTGATGGCTGGCCATGATCCAGAAGCCGAGGAGCTGGCCGACGTTGTCGAGCAGCGCTCCCGGAGCCTCGGGCGCGGTGATCACGCCGCGCACGTGCCGCTCCCCGATGGCCGTCAGTTCGGTCAGCGCCTGGAAGCGCGGGCCGTGGAACATCCAGCGTCCGGAATAGAGCTCGGCCGCGGTGATGGGCGGTCGGTTCTCAGTGGCCGGGTCCGCCGTCGGCCAAAGTGCGGGCGACGCGGGGTACGTGGGGGCGAGCTCAACCGTCGAGCGGGCGTAGGAGCCGAAGCCGACCTTGATCCGGCGGGGTGCTCCAGGCTCGGGCGCGGTCGAGATCTCGACGTCGACCGGCGGGATGACGGCGGTCCAGCGGTCGAAGCGGGCACCGTGCAGGGCGATCGCGCGCAGGCCCGAGCCGGGAGCGCGGGTTTCGGCGGCGTCCATCATGTGCTGGACGACGGTCGTCGCCGGGACGACGGGGAAGTGGTCTGAGACGTCCGGCCAATCAGCACGCTGAGCGAAGAAGCAGTGGTCGATCAGATAGGGCATCTTCTCGATGTCCACGCGGAGGGTGATCGGACCCGTGGGTGCGGGGGCCGGGGCGGGCGGCGGAATCGTGGGCTCCGGCCTGAGGAGACGTTGCGTGCCTCGGGCGGCGAGGACGGCGTTGGCGGACGCGGCGGTCTCCCGCAGTAGGGCCGCGAGCTCGGCCGCGACGGGCTGGCTGGTGGCGAGGGCGTCCAGGGCGGAGAGTTCGGTGGTGGCGCTGGGTGTTGATATCGCGAGCTTCGGGGCACGTTCGCCGAGGGTGACGAAGGCGGACCCTAGGTCCAGCTTCGTCGGCGTGCTGCTGGGGTTCTTCTTCGCGACAGGTGCGGCGGACGCACCGAGCTCGTTCGTCTCCAGCCCCTCGACCCACAGAGCCGCCGCGACGCGCCGGAGCTGCTCAAGGCCGCTGCGCTGCGGTGAGTTCGCAGGGATGGAGAGGTGGTCGCGGCCGGTCAATACGTCGCCGATGACGGTGGCCAGCGCGCCGGTTCCGGTCTGCACGAAGACGCGGTATCCGTCCTCGTACATGGCGTCGATCATCTGCCGGAAGCGGACCGGCTCGACGAGGTGGCGCACGAACAGCTCGCGCACCTGCTCGGCGCCATCGGGGAAGGGCGCGGCGATCGTGGCCGACCAGACCGGGACGGCCCGCGGGTGCAGCTCGAAGCGGCTCGTCCACTCGAGAATCGGGCCGAGGTAGGGCCCGAGCATGGGCGTGTGAAAGCCGGATCGGAACGGCAGCCTTTGGCACAGCACGTTCTGCTTCCGCAACTGCCTCATCAGCCGGTCGATCTCGTCCTCAGGCCCGCACACAATGCACTGATTCGGCGCGTTGTCGTGCGACAGGACGACTCCCGGATATCCGGAGTCTTCGAGTACGGGCATCACCCGGTCCACGCCCGCGCCGATGGCACCGAATACGAGGCCTGGCACGCGCAGCGAGTCGGGGTCGAACTCCTCGATGAACCGGTCTACGGCGGGGCCGGAATACAGGCCCGCGCTGATCATCGCGGCCCACTCGCCCACGCTGTGCCCGGCGACGGCGTCCGGCTGCACACCCATCTCGCCGAGGGCGCGCGCGAGCAGTCGGCCGACCTCGACGACGCCGACGCTGTGCGCACCGACGCCGGTGGACGCGTCGTGGCCGGTCAACCGTAGCCCGAGCTGTGCGGCCACGTCGTCCACGCGAGGGGAGAAATCAGCCTCCAGACCCGGGAACACGAACGCGATGCGGCCTGCCGGATCTTCACCGCCAGATCCGCGGAGCAGAGGCTTCGGGCTGAACCAGATGTCGCTGCGACCGCGCCACGGCTTGCCGTTGGTCAGAATGCGCCTGGCGAGCGTGAGTTTCTTCGGGGTCGGGTCGGCGATCGCGATTCGACACGAGCCTGACAGGTCAGCGTTCTGCGTCTCCCCCGCATCGAGGAGTTCGAGCAGCGCGGCGGGAGATTCCGCGGCAAGGCGGAGGATGCGTTCGGCGGAGGGCTGGGAGACCACGATCCCGGTTGAGGCAGGCGCGGAAACCGGGGCCTGCTCCAGCACGACGTGCGCGTTGATGCCGCCGAAGCCGAACGCGTTGACGCCCGCGCGACGTGGTCCGGCGCCTTCGGGCCACGGTCGGGCCTCGGGGATCGGCGCGAAGCGCGTCGACTTCAGATCAGGGTGCGGATCCTCGCAGTGCAGGCTCGGCGGCAGCACGCTGTGATAGACGGCGAGTGCGGTCTTGATCAGGCCGGCGATGCCCGCAGCCGGCATCGTGTGTCCGATCATTGACTTCACCGAGCCGAGCGCGATCGGCGCGCTCTCACGGCCGTCACGCGGGCCGAAGACCTCGGCGAGCGTGGCTATCTCGGCGGCGTCGTCGGCCGGGTTGGCGCTGCCGTGCGCCTCCAGCAGACCCAGCGCGTCGGCGTCACGCGGATCGAGTCCGGCCGCCTCCCACGCGCGACGCACCGCGCGCACCTGACCTGCGGATTCCGGGCTGAGCACGCTGCCGGCACGTCCGCCGCCCGCCACACCGGTGCCGCGTATCACGGCGTAGACGCGGTCGCCGTCGCGCAGGGCGTCGTCCAGCCGCTTGAGCACGACGACGCCGGTGCCCTCGCCGATGAGAATGCCGTCGGCGCCGCGGTGGAAGGGGCGGCTCGTCTCGTTGCGGGAGAGCGCGCCGAGTTGGCTGAACGCGCTCCAGAAGGTGATGTCGTGGCAGTGGTGCACGCCGCCCGCGAGCATCACGTCGCAGCGCCCTGCGGCGAGCTCCGCGCCAGCCTGGTCGACCGCGACCAAGGACGAGGCGCACGCGGCGTCCACGGTGTAGGCCGGACCGCGCACGTCGAGCCGGTTGGCGATGCGTGACGCGGCCAGGTTCGAAACCATACCGAGCGCGGCCTCGGGCTTGTTCGGGCCGAGCGCGTCGGCGAACGCGCCGCGCACCTGCTCGATGCGGTCGGCAGGCAGTTCGGGCATGAGTTCGCGCAGCGTGCGGACCAGTTGGTTCGCCGTGCGCACGCGCTGGTCGAGCCGCGCGAGGCCGGGCGTCAGGTAGCTGCCACGACCGAGCACCACGCCGACGCGGTCGCCGTTCGGGAGCCACCCGCGTCCGCCCGCGTCCTCGATCGCCTCGGCGGCTACGCGCAGCGCGATCAACTGGTCCGGCTCGGCGGCCGCTGCCGAGTCGGGGCTGATTCCGAATTCGAGCAGGTCCACCGAGGCGAATTCGTCCACGAATCCGCCGCGCCGGCAGTAGACCCGGTCGGCGCGGTCCGCGGACGCGGCCGGGTCGTAGAACTCCGGGTCCCAGCGGAAGGCGGGGACCTCGGTGACCGCGTCCACGCCGCCGACGATGTTGCGCCAGTACGTGTCCAGGTTCGGCGCGCCCGGCATCATCGCCGCCATGCCGACGATCGCGATGGGGACGGACGTGGTCGGAGCCGGACTCGGAGATACGGTCGACGCCGCGGACTCACTCGCGGTCGCCGCCGAAGCCATGGGGGTGTCTACCGATGCCTGGGCCGTCATCGGGCCGCTCACCAGCCCGAGGCCGTGTAGACCACGCCGGGGGTCGACCCACTGCCGAAGGCCAGCTCCCTAAGCACTGCCAGCGCGCCCTCCTCCGGGTCGATCAGGGCTATGCCACGCTTCGCATAGGCCTGCATCAGCTCGGGCGTGACCATGCCGCCGCCGATCTCGGCGGTCGGCGCCCACGGTCCCCAGTGCAGGGTCACGCACCGGGCCCCGCTGCGGGCCGACCACTCGGCGCCGATCGCTTCGAGCGCGTCGTTGGCCGAGGCGTAGTCGCTCTGGCCGCGGTTGCCGAAGACCGCTGCGATGCTGCCGAACAGCACGCTGAATCTCGGCGGCGTCGGCAGGTTGTCGAGCGCGGCGAAGAGCGCGCGGGCGCCGTCGGCCTTCGTGCCGTAGACGCGGGCGAAGGACTCGGGGGTCTTCTCCGCGATCACCTTGTCCTCGATGATCCCGGCGGCGTAGAGCACGCCGTCCACGCGGCCGTACTCGGCGTGGACGTCCTTGAGCAGCGCACCCACGGCTTCGCCGTCACGGACGTCGAGGGCGTGGTAACGCGGGCTCGCGCCGAGGTCGCGCAGCTTGGCGAGCGTGCCGGTGACTTCGCGGGACGCCAGCGTCGCCGAGACCGCGCGCTCGATCTCGGCGGGCGTGCGCAGCGTCCCGCTGGCGATCAGCGCGGCGCGGATGGCCGCTGCGCCGGCGGCGTCCGCGGTGATCGGGGACTCGGGTCCTGCGGGTAGCGGCGTGCGGCCGATGAGCTCGACGTGGCAGCGGGCCGCAGCGGCGATCGACAGGGCGATGCGGGCCGTGATGCCGCGTGCGCCGCCCACGATGACCAGCACGCTGTCCCGGTCGAGTCCGAGCGCCCGCACCTCGGCCACACCGTCGCCCGCCGGACCGGCGCCGTTCGCGGCCAGTGCGCCGAGCGGCACCTCGACCGGTTCGAGCGCCAGGCGTCGGCCTTCGCGGTGCAGGGTCACGGCGTGGCCGTCGGCGGTGACGAGTTCGGTGACGAGCGCCGTGGCGGCGGCCGCTACGTCGGCGGACAACGCGGCGCGGTCCAACTCGACGAGCTTGGCAGTCGCCTCCGGGTACTCGCGGGCGATCGTGCGCATCAGGCCTCGGAAACCGACGGCCGGGCCGTGTTCGTCCAGCACGCGCACGGCCAAGAACCAGCGCGGCTCGCTGACCAGCGCGGTCTTGATACGGGGGAAGGCGGTTGGCAGCAGCGGTTCGTCGCCGCCGGACAGGCCGCCAAGGTGGATTACGCCGTCGGCCTCACCTTGTGCGACAACACCCGCGCCGAGTTCGCGGAGCCGGGCGGTGACCGCGTCGGCCAGGGCGTCCGCGTCACCGTCGGCGCCGAGGAGCAGGAAGCGTGTGCCGGTGAGCGGGGCATAGTCGGGGGTCTCGGGGAATGTGGCCTCGACTTCGTGCACTTCGAAACGCTGCGGGGCGCGGATGTCGGGGGCGGGTCCCGCCACAACCGTTGAAGGCGCGACGGCGGGAGTCCTCGTCTCGGGCGTGCCGCGGCCGATGTGCTGAGAGAGCCAGTCGGCGATCGCCTTCGCGGTGCGCGCCTTGGCCATCTGCTCAAGCTGATCGTCGTCGAGGTCTGCGGCGCCGAGGTCGAGACGCTGAGCGAGCTCTCCGGCGATCTCAGTGCGCTTGATCGAGTCGACGCTGAGATCCGCTTCGAGATCGAGTTCGGGCTCGATCATGTCGATCGGATAGCCCGTACGCGCACTGATGATATCGAGCACGGTGCCGAGGATGTCGACGGTCGGCGTGCTGGGAGCGGCGGGGGTAGGAGCTGCGCCGACATGCTTCGTCAGCCAGTCAGCGATCGCCTTCGCGGTACGCGCCTTGGCCATCTGCTCAAGCTGATCATCGCTGAGGTCGGCGGCGCCGAGGTCGAGACGCTGGGCCAGCTCACCGGCGATCTCGGTCCGCTTGATCGAATCGACACTGAGGTCGGCTTCGAGATCCAGCTCAGGCTCGATCATGTCGATCGGATAACCCGTACGCGCACTGATGATCTCGAGCACGGTGCCGAGGATGTCAGTAGTCCGTGCCTCGGGCGCGGATGCCTCGATAGCCGGGCGTGTCGCGGCAACCGGCTCAGGGGCCACGTACGGCGCCGGGATCGAGGCAGGAGCGTCAGCGTCCTGCCAAACCAGCCGACCGGCCGAAGGCACACCGCCGAGGTAGGCGAGCATGACGTCCCGCTGCGCCGCGACCATCTCACGGTTCGTGCGCAGGAACTCGGCCAACAGAGCGTCCTGCGGTGACTGGCCGACCGCGCCGGCACCCACCGCTGCGCCGTTGTTCGAAGAACCCGGAATCACTGTTCCCTCCAGGGAGACTCGTCGGGCGGGGGCCAGTCCCCCGGGTACGCAGGCGCCGTCCCTGGCTACCCGAACGAGGTGGCCGTCCACGGTCCAGCCAGGACGCGCGGCACGCTTGCCGGCGTCGGTGACCGTGTCCCGGGCGTCGCGGCCCTCGAACAGCCAGCCGGTTTGCAGTTCAACGCCCGCGACAGCCAAGGCGGCAAGTGCACGCAGTAGGCCGCGCAAGCCGGCGTCCGGCCTGTCCTCGCAGGGGACTGCGACGTGGGGCCGACCCTCGAGGATCACATCGATGAGTCGAGAGAGAACCTTGCCGGGCCCGGCCTCGACGAAGACGCGCACGCCCGCCTCGTACATGGCCTCGATCTCGTCTGCGAAGCGCACCGGCGAGCCGATCTGCGCGGCGAGCTCCGATCGGACCGACCCGGCGGAAGCGTCGTAAGGTGCGGCGGTGCGGTTGGCGTATACCGGGGTCTCCGGCGCGCGCACGTTGAGCCCGTCCAGCACCCGCTCGAACTCCGGACCGGCCGCCGCGACGACCGGGCTGTGGAACGCGCAGGCCACCGAGATCCGCTTCGCGCCGAGACCCGCCGCGCGCAGTTCGACGACCGCCTTGTCCACGGCGTCGGTGGGCCCTGAGATGACCAGCTGCTTCGGCGAGTTCTGATTCGCCGGGACGACGGCCTCGCCGAGTCCGGCCGAGTCGAGAACCTCCCAGGTTTTCGCCTTGCTCGCGGAGACCGCGGCCATGGCGCCCGGATCCTCGCCCGCCGCCTCCAGGATCACCCGGGCCCGCTCACCGCTGGCCCTTAGCAGCGTCGCCGGATCGAGCGCCCCGGCACTGGCCAGCGCGACGAGTTCGCCGTAGCTGTGTCCGGCGACCGCATCAGGGGTGATGCCGAGGCGGCGCAGCAGGTGGTCGACGGCGAGACCGGCGATGCCGAGCGTCGGCTGGGCTACGCGGGTGTCGCGGATCCGGTCGTCCTGCGCGGCCCGCGCCTGTTCGTCGAACGCGACCGGGGGCTGCATCAGCCCGACCAACTCACGATCACCGCCGACCCGGAGGTAGTGCTGGAGCTCGGGGAACGCGACGAAGAACTCGGCGAGCATCCCAGGACGCTGACTGCCCTGCCCGGGGAAGACGAACGCTGTCTTGCTTTGGCTATCACCGAACCAGGCCTCGTCATCACCCGGCTGGTAGAGCCCTGCGGCCGGATCGTGATCGCCGGCCAGCGCCTTGCGTCCGACCGTCGCCAGGTCTTCGAGGTCTGACGCAACGATGGAAACCCAGGCTCGATCACTCCGCGCGTCAGCCGCTCGGGAGACCGAGAGTGCCAGGTCACGCAGCCGCCACGGCTCCAGTTTGGCGTCCACCTCGGCGAGGCGCCCTAGCAGCCGCTCGATCGAGCGGTGCGCTCCCGTGCGGTCGGCGCCGCGGAAGACGAAGAGCTCGGCGGGCCACTCGTCGCGGCCGTGGCGCGGGTCGATCGTCCGTTCGTAGCCGGTCAGCACGACGTGGAAGTTGGTGCCGCCGAAGCCGAAGGCGCTCACCCCGGCGACGCGATCACCGGGCGCCTCGGGCCATGCGCGGGCCGAGGAGTGGAAGGCGAAGGGACTGTCCAGCCCCTCCCAACCGGGGTTGGGCTTCGTCAGGTGCAGCGTCGCCGGACGCACCCCCGTGTGCAGCGACATCGCCGTCTTGATCAGTCCGGCCAGGCCCGCCGCGCACTTCGTGTGCCCGATCTGGGACTTGACCGAGCCGAGGACGCAGCTGCCCGGCGCTGCGCCGGCTTCGCCGAACACTGCCGTCAGGGTACGGAGTTCGGTGCGGTCGCCGACGACGGTTCCGGTGCCGTGCGCCTCGACGAGGCCGACCTTCGCGGGGGATATGCCGGCATTGCGATATGCGCGCTCCAGCGCCCGGCGCTGACCCTCCGGACGCGGCGCGGTCAGGCCCAGGGCCCGTCCGTCGCTCGCGCCGCCGACGCCCTTGATCACGCCATATACGCGGTCGCCGTCGCGTTCGGCGTCCTCAAGCCGCTTGAGCACGACGCACGCGACGCCCTCGCCGAGCGCGATGCCGTCGGCCTCGGCGTCGAAGGTGCGCGAGCGTCCGTTCGCGGACAACGCATGGACTGAGGAGAACATCAAGAAGTCGTTGATGCCGTTGTGCATGTCCACGCCGCCGCAGAGCACGAGGTCGCTGGTGCCGCCGACGAGCTCCTTGCAGGCCACGTCGACCGCCGCAAGCGAGGAGGCGCACGCCGCGTCGACCGTGTAGTTCGTGCCGCCGAGGTCGAGCCGGTTGGCGATACGTCCGGCGATCACGTTGGATAGCACGCCTGGGAACGTGTCCTCGGTCAGCTTCGGCAGCTGTTCGTCGAGCTCGGGCGGCAGGCTGCCGAGGTACGAGGGGAGCGTGTTGCGCAGCACGCCCGCGTTGGACAGGTCGCTGCCCGCCTCGGCGCCGAAGACGACGGAGGTTCGGTCGTGGTCCACGCCGGGCCGGTCGTACCCCGCGTCGACCAGCGCGCGGCGGGCGGATTCGAGCGCGAGCAGCTGCGTCGGCTCGATGCTGCCGAGGGCGGTCGGGGGGATGCCGTAGCGCAGCGGGTCGAAGGGGATCGGCGGCAGGAATCCGCCCCACTTGGACGGGGTTCCACGCCCGGCGTCGCGGCCGATCGCGTTCGGGTCGTAGTAGAGCTCCGGGTCCCAGCGTTCCTTGGGCACCTCGGTGACGCGGTCGACGCCGTCCAGGATCGTGGCCCAGAAGGAGGCGAGGTCGGGCGAGCCTGGGAACATGCAGGCCATGCCGACGATCGCGATCTCGAGCGGCTCGGGGGCCTGATCCTTTTCCGCTGCGGCGGCCTTCTCGACACCGAGCTCGACGCACAGCTCGTCGGACCGCGCGGCGTAGTACTCGTGCGCGCCGCGGGTGACGGTCGTGTGCAGCTCGGCGACGGTCGTGACCTTGTTCCGCAGCACGGCGACCTGCCCGGCCATGAACATGCCCTCGGCGAGCTGGCTCTCCTCACCGACGGAAACCAGCTGGTCGCCCTCGCGGCGCAGGCCCTTACTGGCTATGCGCAGCCGGCCGACGTTGAGGTCTTCGAGCTTTTCCCAGGCCTCGCGGCTGGGCACGCCCTCCGTCTGCAGCTGCTCTTTCACTCGCTCGAACTCGTCGGTGAACGGGCTGACGACGCCGCGCGTGGTGTGGCCGGGCGCGGTCTCCAGCAGCGCGGTGGCCTCGGCCTCGAGGACCTGCCGCTGAAAGCGCGGCTGGATCGCGCCGTGCTCGACGGCCTCGATGGTGAACAGGTACGCGGTGCCCATCAGCACGCCGACGCGCACGCCGCGCGCGGTCAGCGGCCCGGCCATGGCGGCGACCATCGCGGCCGAGCGCGCGTCGTGCACGCCGCCGGCGAACAGCACTTCGCAGACGATTCCGTCGGCGGTCTTGCCCTGCGCGGCGAGCCAGTCCTCGATGACGCCGATCTGGCTTTCCCACAGCGGGAAGCTGGCCCGGGGCCCGGTGTGACCGCCGCACTCGGAGCCTTCGAACACGAACTTGCGCGCGCCGGCGTCGAGGAACTGGCCGAGCAGGCCGGGCGAGGGCACGTGCAGGAAGGTGCTGATCCCCTGCTCCTCCAGCGCCGCCGCCTGGGCCGGGCGGCCGCCCGCGACGATCGCGCAGGCCGGTCGCAGCTCCCTGATGACTTCGAGCTGCGCGGTGCGGATGTGCTCCGGCGCGAAGCCGAGCACGCCGACGCCCCAGGGCTTGTTGCCGAGCGCGGCGGCGGTCTCTGCCATCAGAGTGCGGGTGTTTTCGCCGGTCGCCAGGGCGAGCGCGAGGAAGGGCAGCGCGCCGTCCTCGGCCACGGCGGCGGCGAACGCGGCCTGGTCGCTCACCCGCGTCATCGGGCCCTGAGCCACCGGGATGCGCGTGCGCAGGCTCTTCGCGAGCGGCGCGCCCTCGGCGAGCGCGTCGGCCGCGGCGTCCTCCCGCAGGGCGTCGAGGATCGCGGTCGTCACGGCGCGGATCGCGCCGGCCGTGTCGCCGTGGCGTTCGCGGAAGCGTGCGGCGAGGAAGCCGTCCTGGCCCACCGGAGGCAGCGTGGCCGGGTCGATCGCGCCCGGACCCGCCTCCAACGCGTCGGCCGACACGCCGCGCGGCCGCAGCACGCGGAGACCGCCGACGAGCTGCGTCTCCGAGCCGTCCATGCCGCGCAGCACGGCGGCGATCGGCTCCGGCAGTTCGGCCTCGGGCATCAGCGCGAGCTGCGTGTCGAGCACGACGCCGGCCGCGCCGCCGATCACCGCGGCCGCCGCCGTGTGCTCGCCGATGCCTCCGGCCGCCCACACCGGCAGTCCGAGGTCCGCCGCGACGAGCTGCTGCAGCAGCACGAACGAGCTGAGCTCGCCGACCGCTCCCCCGCACTCGCTGCCGCGCGCGATCAGTCCGTGCACCCCGGCGTCGACCGCGGCGCGCGCCTCGGCGAGCGAGGTGACCTCGCTGATCACCCGGTACGGCGCGAGGTGCGGGTCGTCCGGCCACCAGGGCGATCCCGCGCCGAGCACGACCACGTCCACCCGGCCGGGGGCGAGCGTTTCGAGCTCCTCGATCGCGATCGGGCAGCCCGCCCCGGCGCGCACCCCGAAGCCGTCGCCGCCGGCGCTGTCCCGGCCGGCGGCGCGCGTCCACCAGCAGGCCAGTTCGAGGGCGCGTCGCGCGGGCGGTCCGGAGCGGCCGAGGTCGAGGACCCCGATCGCGTCGGCCCGGCCCGCGGCGGCGGCCAGCCGGGCGTTCGGCAGGCCGCACGGACTTAACGCGAGAACCAGTTCGCGCCGATTTCGGGCAGGGGACAGCGCAGCGGCTGTGGGCATGACGGCTCCGTCCTCAAGGTGGGTGCTCAGGCGAAGAAACCACATCGTTACCCGCGAGTACGAGTGAGTCTTTCACGAAGGAGGTGACCCCTGTGTTAATTCCCGGTCGCGCTGCGTATGCCGAAACTCATATCTTCGTCAACAGGAGGCAAAGGGACGACAGCCCATGAATGAGTCAAGTCCGATTCACGCCGCCTGAGCGGGCGCGATGCGAAGCCGTTCGCAACCCGTTCACCTGCGGTTCTCGGTGCGGCGACACAGAGCACGAACGTGCTCCCGAACGTGCGAATGCAACGCTCGACGACTATCACTTACGCAGGTGGGTAATAACCGCAGTTCGGAAATGCTCATTACCGTACTGCGCAGTCAGATCAGCCCGCGATATCAAGGCGAGATCGTGCATGACGCACCCGAGCGCGATGACCTGGGGAATTCAGTACGGCCCAGTGCGGCTTTGGCACACTGAGCCGTATCGTCCATGCGGCGCCCCGGCACGTCGTACGCATTCACAGGGGTTTCGTTGAAATTTGAATATGCACGGTGCGGCTAGATCAGGGCTTGCGGCCCACGAGGCCGGCGATGCAGCGCGAGGCCGGACTCGGGTTGCGCAGCACCGGGCCGTCCGGCCACCACTCGGCGCAGGGCACCAGGCCGACGTCGCCCTCCCCGTTCGGCTTGATGATCTCTAGGCCGGGCAGCATCGCCTCGATCTCGGCCCTGGTCCGGAAGCGACCGGCCCCCATCGGCCCGTTGACCAGCACGTTCTCGATCCGCTTGGCCAGCGCGGTGAGCTCGGGGACCTCGGGGTCGTAGAAGTGGCTGAACACGACGAAGGAGCCCGGCGCGAGCGCGTCGATGTACTCGCCCATCACCGCGGGCCCGGAATCGCCCTCGAGATGGTGCAGCGTACCGACGTGCATCAGCACGACGGGCTGCGAGAAGTCGATGATCCGCCGCACGAGCGGGTGGTCCAGTACCTGCTTCGGCCGGAAGATGTCCGCCTCCACCATGTGGGTGAACTCTTCGTCCTCCAGCAGGGCCCGGCCGTGCGCGAGGACCACCGGGTCGTTGTCGACGTAGACGATGCGCGCTTCCGGGTTGGCACGGTGCACGATCTGGTGCGTGTTCTCCGCGGTCGGCAGTCCGGAGCCGCAGTCGAGGTACTGCTCGATCGCGGTCTGCGTGGACAGGAAGCGGCAGGCCCGGTTGAGGAACCCGCGGTTGCCGCGCGCGATGTCGGCCGCCTCGGGCACCGCCTCGGTCACCTTCGCCATCACCATCCGGTCGATGGCGTAGTGGTCCTTCCCGCCGAGGAACCCGTCGTAGACGCGCGCGATACTCGGCCGGTTCGGGTCGATCCCCACCGGCACCCGGCTCGGCGTAACCTCCGGAGCGGCCTCAGACATGGTCACCTCTCAGCTTCCTGACTCGTCGTTAGATCCGCCGTTCAGCCTAATGGCCGAGCGGCGCGAGGTACACGAGGCCACGCGCGGGCGATTGCGATGATCTGACCGATCCCCCGTTGGGCCTAGCGGTCGTTCCGGATCGCGCGGGTCGTGCGAAGGTGGAGGCAAGGGGGTGATCGACGAGCGGAGGCCCCGGCGCCATGAGTGGAGACGAGGGCGAGCCGCGCCCGCCCGCGACTGAGCCTCCGCGCGTGCCGACGCCCGGAACCGGAGACGCCCCGACGCCGGCAGGTCCCGAGCGTGCGCCGCTGCCCTCCGCGGACCGGCCGCGCGTCAGGCTCCGGGTCCATCACGACCTTGACCTCGATGAACTCGATCCTCGGGGCCGGGCGCGACGACGGGCGCTTCGCGCGACAGCGTCCCACACCCGGCCCGCGAAACGTTCACGGCGGCGCAGGGTCCTCAAGTACACCGCGTTGTGCGCGGCCGGGTCGGTGCTCGGCGTGGCGGCGGCGGGCTACTACGTCGTGCATCACCTGTTCAGCCGAGTCGACACCGTCAGCCTCAGCCGTTTGACGCACCGGCCGACCACCGCGCGGCCCAACGCCGCGGGCGATACCCCGCTCAACATCCTCGTCCTCGGCTCGCAGACCCGCGACGGCCAGCACGGCGTCAACCTGGGCAACGCGACGAAGGACGGCACGGACCTGTCCGACACCGCGTTCCTGGTGCACCTGTCCGCGGACCGGCGCTGGTCCGAGATCGTCTCCATCCCGCGCGACCTCGAGGTCCCCCGGCCGGACTGCCCGAGCCGCTTCGACCCGAGCGTGACCGTGCCGGGCTCCTCGCAGGACATGTTCGACGCGGCGATGAACTACGGCGGCCCGGCGTGCGCGGTGGCGACCGTCGAGCAGATGACGAATATCAGGGTGGACCACTTCGTCGAACTCACCTTCAACGCCTTCGAGCAACTGACCGACGCCGTGGGCGGGGTGCCGGTGTGCATCCCGCCGCCGGGGATCGACGACCCCGACTACTCCGGCCTGGTGATGAGTGCCGGGATGCATACGATCAGCGGCGATATAGCCCTCGAATTCATCCGCGACCGGCACGGGCTCTCGCTCGGCATGGACACGCAGCGCATCCAGATGCAGCAGATGTTCATGACCTCGCTCTTCGACAAGCTCACCGCGAACGGCACGCTCGAGGATCCGATCACCCTCTACAAGATCGCCGACGCGGTGACCGGCAACATCACCGTGGACACCGGCCTTGACGATATCGGTACCATGATATCCATAGCCGAGGGCGTGGGCACCATCGACAAGAAGTACATGCAGTACATCACCACGCCCTACGAACTCGACCCCTACGACCCGAACCGGCTCGTGCCCGCCGACGGCTTCGAAGAGGTCTGGAACTACCTTCGGGCGGACGCCCCGCTCCCCGGCTCGCCCACGGCCGCCGTGTTCGGCACGATCGCCAACCAGCTCACCGGGTACGAGCTGGGCGCAGCCGCCAGCCCGTCGCCGACCCCTTCGATCGACACCGAATCCCGCAACGGCGACCAGAACCTCTGTTCGGGCCTTCCCGCCGTCGCGGACTACGGCGGCTCCCCCGACGATTGAGCGCAACAGAACGCATCGTCCAGAACGCGGATCGCAATTGACATATGCAACAGGCGTCGATAAAGATGACAGTTGTGACGAGGCCTTTCGCGCCCCTGTACGCACGGATCTATCTGGACACCGTGCACCTGACGTCTGCCGCGTGTCGCGACGTCATCTCCGCCTGACCGGCGCCTTCACCTGAACTCTTGATCTTCCCGCGCTTCGGCGCGCCCTGAAACCACTTCTCAAAACCCTGCCGTACTTTCCCGACCCGCTCCGGTATCAGGGCACGATGACGCGTGCCCGGACACCGGCCGCCGGGCGGGTGCGGCGTACCCGAAAGGCCGTGCCACGCCATGACCAGCAGCGACTGGAGCTTCGAAACCCGGCAGATCCACGCGGGCCAGCAACCGGACCCGACGACCGGGGCCCGGGCCCTGCCGATCTACGCCACCACCTCGTACGTCTTCCGCGATACCGACCACGCCGCGGCCCTGTTCGGCCTCGCCGAGACCGGCAACATCTACACGCGGATCATGAACCCGACCCAGGACGCCGTCGAGCAGCGCATCGCCTCGCTCGAGGGCGGCGTCGGCGCGCTGCTGCTCGCCTCCGGCCAGGCCGCCGAGACCATCGCCATCCTCAACATCGCCGAGTCCGGCGACCACATCGTCTCTTCGGCGAGCCTGTACGGCGGGACCTACAACCTTTTCCACTACACGCTGCCGAAGCTCGGCATCCAGGTCTCCTTCGTCGAGGACCAGGACGACCCCGAGCAGTGGCGGGCCGCGACGCGGGAGAACACCAAGGCCTTCTTCGCCGAGACGATCGGCAACCCGCAGAGCAACGTGCTCAACATCGCCGCGGTCGCGGACCTCGCGCACGAGGCCGGCGTACCCCTGATCGTCGACAACACCATCGCCACGCCGTACCTGATCCGGCCGTTCGAGCACGGCGCGGACATCGTCGTGCACTCGGCCACCAAGTACCTCGGCGGCCACGGCACCGCGATCGGCGGCGTCATCGTCGACGGCGGGAAGTTCGACTGGTCGGCCAGCGGCAAGTTCCCCGGCTTCACCACCCCCGACCCGAGCTACCACGGCCTGGTCTACTGGGAGGCGCTCGGCGCGGTCAGCTACATCATCAAGGCCCGGGTCCAACTGCTGCGCGACCTCGGCCCGGCCGTCTCCCCGTTCAACGCGTTCCTGTTCGCTCAGGGCCTTGAGACGCTCAGCCTCCGGATCGAGCGGCACATCGCCAACACGCAGCGCGTGGCCGAGTGGCTGGAGCAGCGCGACGAGGTCGAGCGGGTGCAGTACGCGGGCCTGGCCTCGAGCCCGTGGCATGCGAACGCGCAGAAGTACGCGCCGCTGGGCCCCGGCGCGGTGCTCGCCTTCGAGATCAAGGGCGGGGTCGAGGCGGGCAAGCGCTTCGTCGACGCGCTGGAGCTGTTCAGCCACGTCGCGAACATCGGCGACGTGCGCTCCCTGGTCATCCACCCCGCCTCGACCACGCACTCGCAGCTCACCGCCGAGGAGCAGCTGACCACCGGCGTGACCCCCGGCCTGGTCCGGCTCGCGCTCGGCCTCGAGGGCATCGAGGACCTGCTCGCCGACCTGGACGCCGGCTTCCGCGCGGCCAAGGAGGCCTGATACCCGTGACCGGCGCGGCGACGACGGGCCCCGCCGCCGCTCCCCCTCCCGGCAGCGGCACCTGGCGGGAGGGGGACGAGCCGGGCCGGCGCGGCTTCCTGCGCCACCCCCGGCCGCTGGAACTGGAGGCCGGGAATCAGCTCCCTGAGGTCACCGTCGCCTACGAGACCTGGGGCTCGCTGAACGCGCGGCGGGACAACGCCGTGCTGGTGCTGCACGCGCTGACCGGCGACAGCCACGTGTCCGGCCGGCCGGGGCCAGGGCATCCGACCCCCGGCTGGTGGAACGCGGTCGTCGGACCCGGCCGCGCGCTGGACACCGACGAGTGGTTCGTCGTCGCGCCGAACGTGCTGGGCGGATGTCAGGGCACGACGGGTCCCTCGTCGACTGCGCCGGACGGACGGCCGTGGGGCTCACGCTTCCCGACCATCACGATCCGCGACCAGGTCACCGCCGAGGTGCTGCTGGCCGACGCGCTCGGGATCGGACGGTGGGCGTCCGTGCTCGGCGGCTCGATGGGCGGGATGCGTGCGCTCGAATGGGCCGTCGCGTATCCCGAGCGTGTCAGCTCACTGCTCCTGCTGGCGGTCGGCGCGTACGCGACCGCGGACCAGATCGGCCTGCAGAGCGCGCAGATCCACGCCGTGCGCGCGGACGGCGGGTTCAGGGGCGGCGACTACTACGACGCGGAGCCCGGCCACGGCCCGCACCTCGGGCTCGGCGTTGCCCGTCGCATGGCGCATTTGTCCTACCGCAGCGAGAACGAGATGGCTCAGCGGTTCGGGCGTACGCCGCAGCCGGGCGAGGATCCGCTACGCGGCGGGCGCTACGCGATCGAGTCCTACCTCGATCACCACGCGGCCAAGCTCGCGCGCCGCTTCGACGCCAACAGCTACGTGGTGCTGACCGAGGCGATGAACCATCACGACGTGGGGCGCGGCCGCGGCGGGGTCGCCGAGGCCCTCGGCAGGATCACCGCGTCCACGGTCGTCGGCGGCATCGACTCCGACCGGCTCTACCCGCCGTACCTGCAAGAGGAGCTGGCGAAGCTGATCCCCGGCGCGGACGGCCCGCACCTCCTCCGCTCCCCGTACGGCCACGACGCCTTCCTGATCGAAAGCGACCAGGTCGCCGATCTGGTGAAGCGAACCTTGGCACGGTATGAGGTGAAGTGACCGTCCGAGGCGGGTGAGATGATCGTGCGCAGTCGTACGCGCCGCCCGCCTCGGAACACCTGACCCGCGAAGGAGCCAATGATGGCCGCCGGACCGATGACAGACCCCCTGGACCTGCTCGACATCTCGTCGCGACTCGGCGAGGAGGAACGGGACATCCAGGCCACGGTCCGCGCGTTTCTGGCCGAGCACGTGCGCCCGCACATCGCGGACTGGTTCGAGACCGCGACCTTCCCGCGCGACCTCGTGCCCGAACTCGGCAAGCTCGGCGTGCTCGGCATGCACCTGACCGGCTACGGCTGCGCCGGAACCAGCACCACCGCGTACGGGCTGGCCTGCCTCGAACTCGAGGCCGTCGACTCCGGCCTGCGCAGCTTCGTGTCCGTGCAGGGCTCGCTCGCGATGTACAGCATCTGGCGCTACGGCTCCGAGGAGCAGAAGCAGCAGTGGCTGCCGCGGCTGGCCGCCGGCGAGGCGATCGGCTGCTTCGGCCTGACCGAACCCGACCACGGCTCCGACCCGGCCAACATGAGCACCCGCGCGGCGCGCGACGGGTCCGACTGGATCCTCAACGGCGCCAAGATGTGGATCACCAACGGAAGTATCGCGGACGTGGCCACGGTCTGGGCCTCGACCGAGGAGGGCGTGCGCGGCTTCCTCGTCCCGCGCGGCACCCCTGGCTTCGCCGCGCACGACATCAAGCGCAAGCTGTCGATGCGCGCCTCGGTCACCTCCGAACTCACCTTCGACGACGTGCGCCTGCCGGAATCCGCCCGGCTGCCGGAGGCGCACAGCCTCGGCGCGCCGCTCGGCTGCCTCAACGAGGCCCGCTTCGGCATCCTCTTCGGCGCCCTCGGCGCGGCCCGCGACAGCCTGCAGACCGCCCTCGCCTACGCCGACAGCCGCATCCAGTTCGACCGCCCGATCAGCGGTTTCCAGCTGACGCAGCGCAAACTGGCCGAGATGGCCGTGAAGCTGAACACCGGCATGCTGCTGGCCCTGCACCTGGCCGAACTCAAGGAAGCGGGCCGCATCCGGCCCGAGCACGTCAGCACCGGCAAGTACAACAACGTCCGCATCGCCATCGACATCGCCCGCGAGTGCCGCACCATCCTCGGCGCCAACGGGATCTCGGCCGAGTACAGCCCGCTGCGGCACGCCAACAACCTGGAGTCCGTGCTGACGTACGAGGGCACCGAGGAGATCCACACGCTCGTCATCGGGCAGGCGCTGACCGGGCAGTCGGCGTTTCGGTAGAGGGTTTTCGGGCGACGCGGTATGACGCTGGTACTAGTACCTCCTAGTACCGCGCCGCCGAATCTCATACCGGATCTCGGCCCGGCCTCCGATGTGCGGGAGCCTCGTAGCGCGATAGAAAAAGACCATGTCCGAGGTGGCCGAGAAGCACGCTCCGAAGTTCATCCTCCGCGTCGCCGCCTGGGCCGCTCACCTGGCCGGCCTCGTGGTCGTCGGCGTGTTCACCTACGTGTCCCCGTCGTCCTCTCCCGGCGGCGCCAGGCTCCAGGCCGTCACCTACGCGCTGGCCTGCATCGGCGTGGCCGCGTGGATGCTGGCCGACCTCCATCGGCCAACGACAGCCTCGACTCGCGCGCGGGCCGCGCTGCCCTGGTCGCTCGGGCTCATCGTCGTCGCGGGCAGCCTCGGCGGGTCGGCCGGGAGCAACGGCAGCAGCATGATCGCCCTGTCCGCAGTCGCGCTGCTCACTTCGGCCAGCGAGTTCAGCCTGCTCACTGCGGTGATCACGGCGGCCCTCGGCATGCTTGTCGCGGAGGTCGGCGGGTTCCTGTTCAGCCAGGGCCTCGGGACGCTGCTCGGCTTCCCGGTCCTGCTGTTCGTCGAGGTCCTGGTCGGCCGCTACCGGGCGACCTACCGCATCCAGGCCGAGCAGGCGCGGGCTCTGCTCGAACAGCACGAGCGGCTCCGGGCGGAGCAGCGGCGGGCGGACGTGCTCGACGAGCGGTCCCGGATCGCCCGCGAGATCCACGACGTGCTGGCCCACTCGCTCGGCGCGCTCGGGATCCAGATCCAGGCGGCGCGGGCCGTGCTGACCGACTACGGCGACATCGACCGGGCACTCGAAACGCTGGCGACCGCGCAGCGCATGGCCTCCGACGGGCTCACCGAGACGCGCCGCGCCGTACACGCGCTGCGTACCGACATGCGTCCGCTGCACGAGGAACTGGCCGCGGCGGCCAGGGAGCACGCGGACCGGCATCGCGTCGCCGTGCACTGCGAAACCATCGGCGAGCCGCGCGCGCTGTCGGCCGAGGCGACCGTCGCGCTTGTGCGTGCCACGCAGGAGTCACTGGTCAACGCCGCGAAGCATGCACCCGCACGGCCCATCGACATCGATCTGCAGTATGACGAACACGGCATTCGCGTGACGATCGCCAACGATTTGGCCGAATCCACGGGAGCCGACGTTGCCGACGAAAGCGCGCCGGTTCCGCAGACGATCAACGGCGGGTACGGTCTGACGGGGATGCGTGAGCGGCTGCGGCTGCTGCGTGGCACGCTCGACGCGGGAGTCCACGGGAAACGCTGGATCGTCAGCGCCGACCTGCCGCTCGAGGCCTCCCGCACGAGTACGGTAGGCAACACTCGGAACCAGTACCAGCAGTACTCATAGGAAGGCGCCGGATGAGCTCCGCCACCTCCCCCGCGGCACAACCGCTGCGCATCATCGTCGCCGACGACCAGGCCAGCGTGCGCGAAGGCCTGGTCCTGCTGCTCGGCGGGCTGCCCGACATCGACGTGGTGGGCGCGGCGCCGGACGGGAAGCAGGCCATCGCCCTCGTCGCCGAGCACGAGCCGGACGCGATCCTGCTGGACCTGCACATGCCGGTGCTCGACGGCATCGAGACCACGCGGCAGCTCACGGCCGAACACCCGAAGGTCGCAATCGTCGTACTTACCACGTACATCGACGACACGTCGGTGCTCGAGGCACTGCGCGCCGGCGCTCGCAGCTATCTGACGAAGGACGCCGATCGCAAGGACATAGCGCATGCTCTACGCGCCGCGTCGGACGGACTGGCCGTCTTCGACCCGCGTGTGCACGCCGCGCTGATGAACGCCGCCTCGCCGCCCGCCGGTACGACGAATAGCCCAACAGCGCTGGGCGGCTCATCGGCGGAGGCCACCGACCTGCCGGACGGTCTGACGCAGCGTGAGGCGGAGATCCTGACGCTGATCGCGCGGGGACTGACCAACCCCGAGATCGCGGCGCAGCTGTTCCTGAGCAGCCACACCATCAAAACTCATATCAATAGGATCTTCTCGAAGACCGGTTCCCGGGACCGGGCCGCCGCCATCGGCTACGCCCACCGGCACGGGCTCGGCTGATTCGCGGTCAGGCCGCCATCACCCTCAGGCCACCGGGTCGATCCAGCCGCCGACGTCGCCCATCAGGTCCGCGGCCTGCGCCGGACCCCAGGTGCCCGGCTCGTACGGCTGGACCGGGACGTCGCCGGTGAGGATCGGGTCCACGACGCGCCAGGCCGCCTCGACCGTCTCCTGCCGGGCGAACAGCCAGTGCTCGCCGGTCAGCGCGGCCGCGATGAGCCGGTCGTAGGGCCGGGTGTCCTGGCCGGGGGCCTGGTTGAAGGCGAGTTCCTGCGCCTCGGCCTGCCAGTCCGGGCCCGGCTTCTTGCCCGCCACGGTCAGCGCGACGACGGTGTCCGGCCAGATCCGGAAGCGCAGCCGGTTCGCGGGCGGCGGCGTGTCGAGGCCGAACGCGTCGTAGGGCGGCCGCCGGAACTGCACGGTCACGTCCGTCGCGGTCACCGGCATCCGCTTGCCCGCGCGGATCGCGATCGGCACGTCGGCCCAGCGCCAGGAGTCGCAGGCGAGGCGGATCGCCGCGTACGTCTCCACGTTCGAGTCGGGCGCGACGCCGTCGATCTCCCGGTAGCCCGCGTACTGCCCGAAGACCGTGTCTTTCGCCGTCAGCGGCCGCAGCGACGCGATGACCTGCGACTTCTCCTCGCACCAGGATTCCAGGGTGGTGCCGTGCGGCGGGTCGGCGAGGATCGTGGCGAGCACCTGGAGCATGTGGTTCTGCATCACGTCGCGGATCGCGCCGGTCTGGTCGTAGAAGCGGCCGCGGTCCGCCACGCCGAAGTCCTCGGCCATGGTGATCTGGATGCTCTCGACGAACGTGCGGTTGAGCATCGGCTCGACGATGGCGTTGGCGAAGCGCGCGAAGTGCACGTTGCCCATCGACTCGAGGCCGAGCCAGTGGTCCACGCGGTAGATCGAGCCCTCGTCGAAGTGCTCGTGCAGCGTGTCGTTGAGTTCCTGGGCGCTGCGCAGATCGAAGCCGAAGGGCTTCTCGACCATCACCCGGCTGCCCTTGGCCAGGCCGGCGGCGGCCAGTCCCCCGGCGATCCGGCCGAACAGAACCGGCGGGACCTCGAGGTAGAACAGCGCGTGCGAACCCGGCTGCATCTCGGCGGCGACGGCGTTGTACGTGGCGTGGTCGTTGAGATCGCCGTCCACGTAGCGCAGCAGGTCCAGCATGCGCCGGGCCGCGGGCGTGTCCGGGTCCATCTTGTTGAGCCGCAGCGAGTCGGCGGCGTACTCGCGGAAGCGGGCGAGGTCCCAGCCCGCGTTCGACACGCCGATCACCGGGACGGCGAGCACGTCCCGTTCGACGAGGCCGACCAGCGCCGGGAAGGTCTCGAGCTTGGCCAGGTCGCCGGTCGCGCCGAAGATGACGAGGCAGTCCATCCGGTTCTCGGGCATCGTGTGCTCTCCTCGCGGTCGTCGGCCGGAAGCTTCGGTTCAGCCTCTCCGCGGACGCCGCCCCGCCGCGCCCCGGGCTGAGCCGCGCGGGTGACGGGTAGGGGTAGCGCCCTAGGGCTCCCGTTCCCCGTCCGCGGCGAGATGTGCCCGGAACGCCGCAAGTTTCACCTCGAGTTCACGTGTCGCGTCGAGCGTGATGCCAGGTTCGCCGCGTTGCAAGGGTTCGTACTCGCAGAACTGGCTCTCCACGAGCGAGGCGGGCATGAAGTGCCCGGGACGGTCGGCCACCCGCGCCCGGGCGACCTCGGGGTCGAGCGCGAGCTGCAGGAAGCGGACCGTGGGCGCGGCGGAGGCGAGCGCGTCGCGGTACCCGCGCTTGAGCGCCGAGCACGCGATGACCCCGCCCTCGGCCGCGGCCATCGCGCCGATCCGCATGGCGAGCGCGGCCAGCCACGGCAGCCGGTCCTCGTCGTCCAGCGGCCGGCCGGAGCCCATCTTGGCGATGTTGGCTTCGGGATGCAGTTCGTCGCCGTCAAGGAACGGCACTTCGAGGGTGTCGGCCAGCGCCCGGCCGACCGTGCTCTTCCCGCTGCCGGAGACGCCGATGACGATCACGACCAACGCGTCCATTTCATCCTCCTCCCGGCCGAGCCTAGCCGCGGATCGCGTCGAACAGGCTGATCCCGGCCATCACCAGCATGATGACGGCGGCGATCCGGGTGATGACCGTCAGCGGCACCAGCTTGAGCAGCCCGCGCCCGCCGACGATCGCGAGCCCGGCCACCGCCCACAGGCCGAGGACCGCGCCGAGTCCGACCGAGATCGGGTCGTGGTACTTGGCGGCCAGGTTGGCGGTCAGGATCTGGGTCAGGTCGCCGAACTCGGCGACGAGGATCACCAGGAACGCCGTCGAGGCCACCCGCGGGAAGGTCGGCTGGGCGCCTTCCTTGATGCCCAGGTCCTCCTCCTCTTCCTCGGGCCGGCCGCGCAGCAGCAGGATCGCGCCGAACAGGAACAGCGCGGCCACGACGCCCTCGAGCGCGCGGTGCGGCAGCAGCGAGAGCAGGCTGCCCGCGGCGACGGCGAGGCAGGCGTGCACCAGGAACGCGGCGGCCGCGCCGACGAAGACGTAGAGCGGCCGGTAGCGGGTGCCGAGAACGAGGCTGGCCAGGGCCGTCTTATCGGGCAGTTCGGCCAGGAAGACCAGCGCGAACACGGTGAGGATGACGAGAAGGTTCACGAGGCGTGATCACCCTTCGGACGGGCCGCTACCGAAGGCCCCGGGGTACTTGGGGAGGCTTCGGCGCGGCAGCGGTCAGGACAGCTGCTGTGCCGAAGGTCTCGCCCAGCGCCATCCGAACCGACTCGGCGGCGCCCCGGGTGCCGGGCCCGGGGACCAATGGTCCTCAAGGCCAGTATGTCGACATCCCGGCGACGGGCTACTCCCCTTCGCTAGGCACCATAATATCAGCGGCCGAGGCCGCGGCGGAACAGGCGCGAACTCGTCCGAACAGGTCCGAACCGACAGGTGTGCCGACGCCGGTCGCGGGTATCCGGACGACCCAGGAGGCTGAGATGGAACAGGTCGAGTCCGTTGAACTCGCGGCGGAGCCACCGAGCACCGCGCGGACGCGGCGTACGGCGCCGCACTGGCGTACCCGGGGCGGGCGCGCGGCCCGGCTGATGCTGCGCAGCCTCGCGCTGCTCCTGCTCACGCTCAGCGCCCTGGAGATCCTGCACCTCATACTCATCCCGACCCCCGGCTCGGTCGCCTTCTCGCACACGAACCTGCACCCGTTCGCGACGATCCGGCTCTACCTGCACTACGGGACCGTGCAGGAGCAGATCCTCCAGATCGGCGGCAACATCGCAATGGGCGTGGCGATGGGATTCTTGCTCCCGCAGATCACCCCGTATCTACGCGGCCTGATCCGCATCGAGATCATCACGGTGGTCTTCATGGCGTTCGTCGAAGTCGCGCAGCACTATTTCATCACGCGCAGTTCCCTCAACATCGACGGCGTCATCCTCGCCGCCATCGGCGCCGCGCTCGGCTACATCCCGCTCGGCCGCATGTTCGGCATGCGCCTGTATCCGGACCATCTGCACTGGTGGCAGCAGAGGCTCGCGCGGACCGTGGAGCGTCGGCGTGGCGCGGCGAAGGGTCCGGGCATGAAGAAGGGCCCCGCCAGCTAAGCTGTACGCGAAGCCTCGAGGATTCGACGGTTCTCGACGGCTCGCCGTGCCGCGACTTTTCCAGGGCTGGGGTGCGGCGGGCCGATCTTTGTGCTCTGATCAACTTTCTTTAGCAGGTCACAGCAGGTCCCTGACCTCCAGTGCCGCCTTCCGCGTCGCGTCCCGCGACAGAAGTCTGCGTTCGTAGCGCAACGGGATCATGTCCGCCCGCCCGAGCTCGACCAGCGTACGCTGCGGGCCGTTGTCCCAGTTCTGCGCGAGCATCAGGGTCACGGTGAAATCCTGACTCTGCACGGTTTCGTCGGCGGAGTGGTAGACGCTGTTCTTTATCGCGTACGTCTCGCCGGCCGAGACCTTGTGCGGCTCGTGCTCGCGAACCGCTGTATCAAGACCCGTATCGGTGAACACGTCCACGTCCTCGCCTCCGTCCTTTCTGATCTCGAAGATCCGATATCGCTGCGGCCCCTCGTCGACGAGGTCCAATTCCTTGTTGATCACGTTGCCGTGGAGCACCATGCTGATCATGTCGAAGGTGTGCATATGCATGTCCGAGGTGGGTGAGGTCTCGCGCTCGGCCCCGGGGAGCCAGCCGTGCACGCAGAGACCGAAGTCGTCGGCGCGGTACACCGGGATGCAGTGGAAGCCGAGGGGGTGGAGCTTGGCCGCGGGCGTGCGCTCACCTTCCGCGATCTGCTCGAGGAAGCGCCGTACCCACCGCCGCGCTGAGGCTGAGTCATCATCACCTCCCCCCGCTTCCTCCAGTGCTCTACGCAGAGTCGACGCCTCCTGACGGGTCGTCGCTGTAGTTCTCATGGCTCTCAAGCCTCTCTACGATGGCGCGTAGATCGTCATCGGTGAACGCGGGCGTGGGAAGATCGAGCTCTCGGCACAGATTCAGGATCCGATATCCGGGTATGGACTCGCCGTCGCGCAGAGGTGACCACTCGACGGCCCGCAATTTGAGTTCGGTCGGTCTGGCCTGGTCCCAGCCGACGTCGAACTCGCGCTCGTAGCTCCGGTAGAGCTGCTCGCGCTGGAAAGCCGTGACCGCCTGCTCCGCGTGGCCGGGCCCGGTGAGGACGAGCCGGTTGTCGGTCAGGTCGATCTGGTGCGCCGGGAAGAAGGAGGAAAGCCGGATGTGCGCGTGCAGCCTCTTGTTCTTCTTCCGCTCCAGGCACACGGCGAGGATGGTCGCGAAGATCTCGATCTCCAGCAGCCGCTGCGCGTCCGGCACGGGATTGAACCCGGCCCAGTCGCGGTAGTGGCGGCAGGCCACCTCGTTCGCCGGGTCCAGTAATTCGACCCGGACCTCGACGTGGCGCCGGGCGGTGCCGGCGGCCGCGGACAGTTCCGGGAGCACGCAGGAGCGCCATAACGCGCCCGTGGCGCTCCGGTGCGCCCATCTCGTCGTCTTCTCACAGGCGGCCTTGCGAAGCTCACCGCAGCGGTCTCCCGCCGCCAGGCTCAGTACATTGCTGGGCACTGCTCCTCCATCTCCCCTCATGCGGTCGCGGCGTGCCGGTCCTCCCGATCCGCGTTGCCCCAAAGCGTTCGGCGTCTTACGATGCGTCACAAAGGGGCTGGAATCTCAGGTTCGGATTCACTTATCGGACAAGAAGATCAGTGATCTGCATCACTCGATGCTCCGATTCTGCTCCCATACGGAGCAGCCGCGCAAGCCGATTGGAGGCCCCCGAGCAGGAAATTCATGATTCTTCTCGGAGGATGGCCAGGTCCTGCTCCACGGCCGAACAACATGCGAACCACCGGTAGCACCGCAGGAAAGGGGCACGGTGTTGGAACAGGCGGATAACCCGATGAATCGGGAAACCGGGGTAACCGGGAAGCGAATCAGCGAACTTCGCAATCAGCGCGGATGGTCGCAACAGGATCTCGCGGACCGTATCGCCCAGGAGTCCGCTCCGATCTCGCGCAGCACCATCGCCAAGCTCGAGTCCGGGGTGCGCGGCAAGCTGAAGGTGGAGGAGGCCGAGGCCTTCGCGCGGGCGTTCGGGCTGAGCCTGGCCGGGTTCACCGGCTCCGGGCCGCTGGTGTTCATCAGCTACGCGCAGGCGGATCTGCGCTGGGCCCAGTGGATCGACCACCAGCTCGAGAACGCCGGCTACCGCACGATCATGCAGGACAAGCACTTCCTGGCCGGGCTCGACTTCGTGCGGATGATGGACGAGGGGCTGCGGCAGGCGGAGCTCGTGCTCTGCGTCCTGTCCCGGGACTACCTGCGTTCGCGTGCGGGCAACCGCGAGTGGCAGGCCGTGTACGCGAGCAGCCTGAACCGGGAGGGCCGCTCCGGGCTGCTGCCGGTGCGGGTCGAGGACTGCCCGGTGGACGGGCTGCTGGCCTCGCTGACGTACGTGGACCTGGCGAAGGTGAGCGACCAGGAGGCGGCGCGCAGCCTGCTGCTGGCGCGGATCGCCGAGTCGCGCGCGGGTCGGTCCTCTGCGCCCGGGCAGCCGCCGCAGTATCCGGGCGCACTCGCCGGGCCCTCGATCGCCTCGATCCCCGCGCAGGCGCTGGAGCCCGACTTTCCGCCGGAGCAGACGCGCCACCTGCTCGTCCAGGAGGTCGTCAAGACCCGCCATCCGGGGGCGCGGGTGTTCCAGTACCCCGGCGCGTTCCCGCACCTGCTGGTCTCCTACAGCCACGGCGACTCGGTCGAGCAGTCCAGGATCGGGACGCACGTCGGCGAGGTCACCGAGGAGGTGCTAAACGACTTCGCGACGAACGTCCTCGACGCCGATCCGCTGACCCCGGCCGAACTCGTCTATCAGGGTCCGCCGCCGTCCGCGGCGGTCGAGGAGGAGGCCGTGCGACGGCGGGTCAGGCTGCGCAGCATCGACGATTTCAGGGGCCTGATCGACCTGCGGCCCTTCGTGGAGCGGCAGACCGAGCGCCTCGAAGCGGACCAGGACTACACGCCCCGGCACTACGTGCCGCAGCGCTTCCGCGATCTGTCCGCGAGCGCGACGAAGGTGGACGGCGATCTGGCCGAGCACCTCGTGAGCCGGCTGCGCAAGGACGAGGGCGGGTTCACGCTCGTGCTCGGCGACTTCGGCGCCGGGAAGACCTTCACGCTGCGCGAGGTGGCCCGGCGGCTGGCCACGTTCCCCGACCTGATCCCGCTCTATATCGAACTGCGGACGCTGGACAAGGCGCACACCGTCGAGGGCCTGGTCTCCAGCCACCTCGCGAACCACCGGCACCGCCAGATCGACCTGGACGCGTTCCAGAACCTGCTGCGGGCCGGTCGCATCGTTCTGCTGTTCGACGGCTTCGACGAGCTCGTCACCCGGGTCACCTACGACCGGGCCGCCGACCATCTCAGGCGACTGATGGCGGCGGCCGAGGGCAAGGCGAAGATCGTCGTGGCCAGCCGCACCCAGCACTTCAAGAGCGGCCGGCAGGTGCTCACCGCGCTCGGCGAGCAGGTCGGGCGGGGTGCGGCGCGGCGCATGCTGACGATCGAGCCCTTCGACACCGACCAGGTCCGCAGTTATCTGACTCGCCACTACGACGAGGACGCGACCCGGGCGCAGGACCGCATCGACGCGATGCAGAAGATCAACGACCTGACCGCGCTGTCCGCGAACCCCCGGATGCTCGGATTCATCGCAGCCCTCGATGACGCCCAGCTCAAGGCGGCGGCGATTACCCCGGTGCTCAGCGGCGCCACGCTCTACGAGCAGGTGCTCGACCACTGGCTCGGCTACGAGGTGGAGCGCACCTCGGGGGTCAGCGGCGCGCCTCCCGGCCTGACCAGGACCCAGCTGTGGCGCGCGGTCTCGGTGCTCGCGCTGCGGCTGTGGGAGAGCGGGCAGTCGCACCTGAGCCTGGACGAGCTCGGCGAGATCGGCCACTCGCTCGCGCAGCTCGCCGACTTCCGGCTCTCGCCCGAGCAGACCGTGCACGCGGTCGGCGCCGGCAGCCTGCTGGTGCGCTCCGAGGAGGACCAGTTCGGCTTCATCCACGCCTCGGTGATGGAATGGCTGCTGGCCAAGCGGATCGCCGACGACTGGGCGGCCGGAGTGCAGGAGCCCACGCTGCTGGTCGGCGCGCCGCTGTCGGACACGGCGCTGGAATTCCTCTGCGACCTGGCGGGCGCGGGCAACGCGCTGGAGTGGGTCAACCGCGTACTCGCGGATCCGGAGGCCGACTCGGCGCGCCGGACCAACGCCGTGCACCTGAGCAGTCGGCTGAAGGTGGGGACGGGCGCGGACCTGCGCGGCGCCAAGCTGCGCGGCGAGAACCTGTCGGCGATGAAGCTGCGCGCCGCGCGCCTGGGCGAGGCGAACCTGGACGACTGCCTGCTCGTGGGCACCGACCTGACCGGCGCGGAGCTGCGTGGCGCGCGGCTGCGCGGTGCCCGGCTCAACGACGCGGATCTGACCGGCGCCGATCTGACCGGCGCGGACCTCAGCTGGGCCAGGCTGATCGGCACGAAGCTGACCGGGGCCAGGCTGGACGGCGTGGACTGGCATCGCACTGCCCTGATCGGCGCGTCGGGTCTGGAAGGGCTCGACGATGCTCAGCGGGCGCGGATGCGCGGCGCGGCGGTGGCGCCCGGCGACAAGGTGGAGGTCGCGGTCGGCGTTTCGCGGACCGTGCTGCAGTCGGGCTTCCTGGTCGGGCAGCTGCCGCGTCCCGCCTCGTTCAACGATCGCGGCGACCTGCTGGCGATCGGGACCTCCGAGGGCGCGGTGCTGGTGTGCGACGCGGGAACCGGGCAGCCGGTGCGTACCCTGCAAGGCCATTCGGGACGCACGTACATGATCCGCTTCGGCATGGAGCACCCGACGCTCTACACAGCGGGCGCCGACTGCACCGTACGGGTGTGGGATCCGGAGACGGGCGAGCAGCGACTGGTGCTGGAGGGGCACGAGGGCTGGGTGTGGCCGGTCGTGGCCGACCGGCAGGGCACCTCGCTGGCGGCCGGGGACAACAGCGGCACGGTCCGGATCTGGGACCCGAACACCGGCGAGCTGCGCTGTCTGCTGCCGGGGCACTCGGAGCAGGTCTGGACGGCGGAGTTCAACCGGGACGGGAGCATCGTCGCGGTCGGCGATCAGTCCGGCACAGCGCGGCTCTGGGATCCGCGAACAGGCGAGCTACTCAGGGAACTGGCACCGCCCGAGCCCGGCGGCTCAGTGTTCCGGCTCTACTTCAGTCCCGACGGCACCCGCGTGGCCAGCGCGCACGAGGAGGGCATGGCCCGGTTGTGGGACGCGGCGACCGGCGAACTGCTGGCGGAGCTCGGCGGGCATACCGGCCGCGTCTACACGCTGCACTTCTCGCCGGACAACCGGTACCTGGCCAGCGGCGACACCGACGGCCAGGTCTTCCTGTGGGATCTGGGCACCGACGTACCGGAGCGCACGACGCTGGTCCGGCACGGCGGCGCCGTCTACCGCGTGGCCTTCGACCCGATGGGCACCGTGCTGGCAAGCGGCGACTCCGACGGCGTGGTGCGCTTGTTCGACTACCCTTCGGGCACGCTGCGGCACGAGATCCAGGCGCACCGCGGATCCGCGTGGCCGTTCGTCTTCCACCGGCGCCGCCATCACTTCGCCACCAGCAGCAGCGATGGAGATACGAAGGTCTGGGACTCCGACACCGGCGAACTCGTGCACCGCGTGCGCGGCCACGGCCGGACGATGTCGAGGACAAGATTCAATCAGGACGCTTCCTTGCTGGCGGCCTGCGGCAACGACGGCACCGTCACGCTGTGGGAACCGAACACCGGACGCCGAGTCAGAGTCCTGCGACTACCGGGCGAACCGTTCAACGACGTGCTGTTCACCCCCGAGCTCCCGGTCGTCGCGACGGTGGGCCAGACCGGCCGCGTACACCTGTGGAACGAGACCGGTGAGTATCTGCGTGAACTGTTCGTCGAGACCAAGCGGGTGTGGGCGATCGCCTTCTGCCCGCCCGACGGCGACATCCTCGCGACCGCCAACGACGACAACTCGGTCAAGCTCTGGTACCGCACCACGAACCGCCTGATCCACACCCTGGCCGAACACGGCGGCCGGGTCCGCTCCCTAGACTTCAGCGCCGACGGCCGCACGCTGGCAACCGCCTGCGAAGACGGCAAGGTGCGCCTATGGGACGTCGCGACCGGCAGGCTGCTAGACGTGTCCGGCCTCCGCGAACACTCGCGGCGCGCGTACGCGGTCGACTGGTCGCTCAACGGCGACCTCCTTGCGACCGCAGGCCTAGACGGCAACGCTCAACTGTGGAACCCGCGCACCCAAGAGTCCGAACTGATCATCGGCGCAGGCGGCGGCCGCGCGATCCGCACCTGCGCACTACACCCGGACGGCAAACTCCTGGCCGTCGCGGGCGTAGACACCGACATCCACCTGTGGGAGGTCGGTACGAACCGTGAGGCCAGGAGAGCCAAAACCCTCCGCGCCCACACCGGCCTAGTCAACCGCCTATCCTTCAGCCGCGACGGAAACCTAATGGCCAGCGCAGCCGACGACGGCAACGTCCGCCTATGGACCATCCCCCCGCCCGGCCGCATCGAGCAAGCCGCCCCACGCAGCACCCTGATCAACCTCCCTCGCGGCTGGGCCGCCGTGGCTCCCGACGGGCGGTACAAGACCGACGGCGACATCGTCGGCGAACTGTGGCACCTCGTCGGCATGTGCAGGTTCGAACTGGGTGAACTAGACGGGTATCTGGATCAGGTGCAGCAGGTGGGGTTGGATGAGGAGCTCTGAGCGGGTCTGCTTGCCGTGTGTGGTCGGCCTTCCTACGTTCCGGTGCTGCGCTGCGCTTCGCGCCGGACCTCGTACGGCCACGCTGGCGCTGGTGCTGACGTTGCGTGGTGGGAGGGCCCACGTCGCTGCGCTCCTCGGGCGCTGGACGTCGTCCTCCCTCCGGTCGTCCTCCACGCGCACGGTGGTCTGTGTCTGACGCGGCGTCGGCTCCCTGCGTCTGGTGGTTGATGGAAAGTCAACGTCAACTGCGCCTCCGGCGGGCCGGCTCAGAGAACATCTGGGGGTGTCGGTCCGGCCGGGGTTCGCGCGTGGTGGGGTTTTACCCCGTGGTGGCTGTCGCCGGTTGGGTCGCTCTCCTCGCCTGGCACCGGAGGCGACCAGGAACCTGCCGGGGGTGCAACAGGCGGCAGTGTTCGTGGATGCTGAATTCAACATTCGCCTGTTGCTTGAGATTTAACCGGTGGTGGTCAGG
>Ga0185299_10001846_pt1 | contig 36685 bp, 32 predicted proteins | sample PaiPotPPA55metaG_FD_128002 | JGI IMG/M metagenome (GOLD analysis project Ga0185299, IMG submission 128002) | Iron sulfur acid spring bacterial and archeal communities from Banff, Canada, to study Microbial Dark Matter (Phase II) - Paint Pots PPA... ...
GGATTATGACTTAGGATATTTTGATCTGGAGACTCGTGTGCTGGAACCACTGGAAAATCCCTTCGGCCCAAAAGTGTTACCTATGTAGCCGGTACATTCTGTTACCCATGTCTCCGGGCTGGACCTGGCGTTCATGGTTGCGGAGGGCGGATTTGAACCGCCGACCTTTGGGTTATGCGATCTGACTCACCTTTCGATGAGAGTCGGACTGTACCTTCATCCTCTAGGGATGCTTGCCATCCAGTCTCTACGCCTTCCCCCACCATTTCAGGGGCTTGGTTCGGTATTGCCTTATCGCTCGCGCGACGTAGGTTCCACCGACTTTGACGAGTAATCTTCCGATGCATTGCTGCGCCGGACGCCCAATTTGCAAGAGCTTCATAATAAGGATGCCCAGGAGTCGCCAAGGAATCCTGGGGAGCATTAGGTTATGAGCCCAAAATGATTTGTACTTTCAACAACTTACAAGACGCGGGTGGCCCTCGAAAAACCTTGTAAGCAGCGTTAGGGAATCGTTATTGGACAGTCAACGGACAGGCGTCCAGACGCTTGGGACAATGCTTCCGAATTGACATCACCCAGCAAGATCCGATGCCAATAGGTAGTCATGTCAACGCAATTAGAGGACGCAACCGTCGGTGTGGAACTCTTAGTCTCGTAGCAGACGCATGTTCTCCGGGGTCTAATCATAGAGTGCAAAGCGGCCGACGCCAAGCCCAGTGGGGTGCGACCGACCGCTTTTCCCGGCAGGTCGGCGAAACCTTCTTTGGTGGGAGCGAGTTTTCGCGTTTACTCGCCTACGCCGACGATCACCGGCGTTCCGCGTGGAGATTCGTGCGAGCCGCTCTCGGGTTCCAGCGTAACCGCAAAGTTCTTGGCCTCGACACCCACCGGCAGCGGAGGGTTCACAACCGTCGCGCTGCCACGGGCGTCGGGCTTGAACAGGCCCGCTGCGATGGGGGCGGCGCCATTGGCGGGGAACAGCCACAACTCGTAGATCTTCTCCGCGGGCAGAGGCGGCAAATTGCTGGCGAAAAAAATCAGGTTACGGTTGCGACGCTGGTAGATCGCCTTCCCTCTCGGCTGCGGCTTGTTGCCCGCGGCGACCAGTTCGATCTTCATTGCCTCTGGATCCAGCAGCGTCGCCACGACTTCGTTTGCTTGGTCGAGCTTGCTTCCCTGGTCGGTGAACTGCGCTCGCAGCGAAGTCAGGTCTTGCTGCAGTGTGGAATTCTGCCGCAGCAAACCGATGCCGACGAGAATGATCGCAACCGCCGACGCCCATCGCAGAGCAGGCCATCCAATCGCAGTCCACCAGGAACGCTGCCGGCGTGCGGATGTAGGCGCAGTTGCCGGCAGGCGCGGCTCGTCGGCAATCGCCGCCAGCAGCCGTTGCCGGGCACGTGCGGGGGGCTTGGGTCCGGCGGCCGTCAGTGTGAGCAGGCTGAGATCGCCGCGCAGCAGTTCCAATTCGCGGCGGCAGGGGGAGCAGCCCTGCAAGTGCTTTTCGAGCGCATGGCGTTCCGCGCCCTCGAGCGACCCGAGCGCGTAGAGCGCCAGGTCTTCCGCGAATTGTTCGTGTACGCTCATGCGGCCAACGCTTTTCGCAACGTAAGCAATCCAGCGCGAATTCTGGTTTTAATTGTGCCCAGCGGCTCGCCGGTTTTCCCGGCGATCTCGGAATGCGTCAAGCCTTCGAAATACGCCATTTCAAGCGCCGAACGTTGTGGCGCGGACATCATCTGCAACGCCCCACGAACTCTCTCCATGGTGCGCGAGCGGTCGGCTTCGCTGGCCAGGTCGTGCTCGACAGAAACTACCACGTCTTCAATATTGTTTTCGGGACGACGGCGGCGGAGGGCGTCGATCGCCCGGTTGCGCGCGATCACTGCCAGCCATGCGGCCATGTTGCCGCGGCTCGCGTCAAAAGCCCCGGGATTGCGCCAAAACTGCATGAAGATTTCCTGCAATACGTCCTCAGCGGCGCCAGTGTCCTGCAGCACGCGCAGCGCCACGGAATACACGATGGACGAATAGCGGTCATACAGTGCCGCCATAGAGCCCTGATCGCCGGACCGGATCGCTGTCACCAGCACCACGTCGGACGTCATCGCGTTGGGGTCCGCGCTCGGCACGCAGATCTTCATCCTCCTGAAGTACGCCTCAGAACAAGCTCCGGATTGCCATAAGCCCAGGGTTGGCTAAACCCGTGTTTGTGGCTCAACGAAAATAACAGTCTGGGTCGGTAGCAGGCAAGGGCCTGCACCGTCCAGCGGAGGAACGACACTTTCGGCAGAGACGGGGTGCGCCTGGGGCAATAGAAAAATGCCGGACGGCAATCGTCCGGCGTGATTGACCAGAAGCTGTGCTGAGACCCAAGTCAACACCAACCGAAATTCGGATCACCCGCTAGGGCATGACCACGGAATCGATGACATGGATCACACCGTTCGATTGGAAGACATTCGGGATGGTCACAAGAGGAGTGCCTCCCTTTTCATCTTTCAAGATGATGCGGTTGCCATCTTGCATTGATGCCCAGAGCTTGCCGCCCTCTACCGTTGTGAGCTCCGTCCTGCCGTTGCCCGCTTTGATTTGCTTCTTGACATCGGACGCGCTCAGCCTTCCCGAAACTACGTGATAGGTCAGCACCTTGGTCAAGGTGGCTTTGTTTTCCGGCTTCAACAGCGTTTCCACGGAGCCGGCAGACAGCTTGGCGAACGCTTCGTTGGTGGGTGCGAAAACGGTGAATGGTCCGGCGCCTTCGAGCGTGTCGACCAATCCAGCGGCCTTCACGGCAGCCACACGAGTGGTGTGATCGGCGGAATTCACCGCGTTCCCACAACGATGTTCTGTGTGGGATACATCTCCTGGCCGCCAACCAACGGATTCTTCATCCCCGCCACGGCTGAAGTTACTGCGATTGCGAATACCGCCAGCCGAACTGCAAGTTTCTTGTTCCTTCCGGAAGGCTCCCCTTCAAAGGCGCACAGGCTGGCTTGAACAGCGGACATCTGCCCCTGGCTCAGCGCGTTTCCGATCCACTGGCTGGAATGGTTCCCTGCCTGCCGCAGCATGGCCCTGGCTAACACCCGAAGCTCAGGGACTGGGCAGCCGGTAGCGCAAATTAATTCAAGCCCGGCTGCTTCCTCTTGGGATCGCGCCCATACAACCCCGCAAAGAAAAATGTAAGTAGCATCCATAACTTCCTCCCGGAGCCCTGTCTAAACCGCTTTGCCCGATTTGCGAAAAGCGAGTTCAGAGCAGGCTCTCTTTGTGCATACGGAAAGTTATGGGTAACGGATTCACGGAAATGGAGGAATTTATTGTTGTCCTGAACGAAGACAAAGATCAGGCAAGAGAGCGAGAGTCGGGTGCCAGGAAATCCGATTTGCGCCCGTGCCCGTATTGCATAGTGTAGGCGGGGCAGTGGTAAACGCTGGTGGGAAGAGCCGGGTACAAGTGGCAATCTCACGGCGTGCGGCGTTAATTAAAATCAATCCTCTTAATTTGCAACCCGGTGAGGCTGAAATGGCCAAGTGGCTAATCGTTCTTCTGACTTTTTGTGGCGCAGCAGCCTGGTGTCAGACTGCGCACTTTGAATCCGCCGGGTTGAAAGGGCTCGGCCCAACGTCGGAAACAGACAAGCAGATTCTGACCCTACAGGATCATGTAAAGCAAGCGCCGGGCGATTACGCCGGATACGACGGGTTAGGCTCCGCCTTCTTTCAGAAGGCCCGAGAGACGGGCGATATTGCGTATTACGACCTGGCCGAGCAAACGCTCAAGAAGGCGCTCGATCTGGCTCCGCCAGACTTCCGAGCCGCAGATCCATTGGTTCACATGGCATTGGTGTACATGGGCGAACATCGTTTCTCGGACGCCCTCGCCTATGCACAAAAGGCGATCGGCACAGGCTCCGGAAATCTGGCGGCATTCGCCATCGAAGGGGACGCTTACACCGACATGGGAGACTACGACGAGGCAACAGCGGCCTATAGCACAGTGCAGTCTCTTGGGCAGGCGACCTCATCGCCGTTGGCGCTGGCATACATGAACGACAGCCGCATGGCATATCTGCGCTTCGTGCATGGTGATTCCGCGGAAGCCATCCGGCTGATGAAGAGTGCGATCGCGGCCGCCCTTCAAACCAATGTGCCTCGAGAAAATCTCGCCTGGCTCTATTTCGAATTGGGCGAGCGCTACTTTCAAACCGGCGACTTGGAAAATGCCGATTTTTCGTATCAGTCAGCAATAACAGCCGATCCCCATCACTATCGCTCGCTGGCCGGTCTGGCGAAGGTTCGGGCCGCGCAAGGGAGACTGGAAGAATCCATCCAGATCTATCAGCGCTCGATTGCCATCATTCCGTTTCCTGTCTACGTCGCTGAGTTGGGCGACGTTTACACGAAAGCGGGACGGGCGCACGAAGCTCAGCAGCAGTATGACCTGGTCGAATACATCGGACACCTCAGCAAGTTAAATCAAGTGCTGGCCAATCGGGAACTGGCGGTGTTTTATGCGGATCAGGGCATCAAACTGCCGGAAGCCTTGGAGCTTGCTCGAAAAGAACTTGAAATCCGACACGATATTTACACCTGGGACACCCTGGCGTGGGTCCTTTACAGGAATGGCCGATTCCAAGAAGCGAGCGAAGCGATCAGCAATGCTCTGGCGATGCATACCAATGATGCTCTGCTCCTGTTTCATGCTGGCATGATCTGCCACAGATTGGGCAAGGATTCCGAGGCCGAAGACTTTCTGAGTCGTGCGTTGAAAACCAATCCACATTTCCACGTTTTTCACGTGGATGAGGCGAGCCGCACTTTGGCAGATATCTCTCGAGCACAGAGCCGAGACTTGAGGTCAAGCCATGCGCAGTAGTAATAAAGATGAGACCGGCCGCCGCCGGCCAGGGTTAGTCCTGTTGCTGTTCGTTTTGCCGTGGAGCTCGGCGACAGCCTTTGCTCATCCGATGGGGAACTTCAGCGTCAATCATTATTCGAAGATCACAATCAGGCAAGGATCGGTTGAAATCCGCTACCTGGTCGATATGGCTGAAGTTCCCACTTTTCAGGAGACTCGCCAGTTCGACGTTATTCCTAAGGCGGACGACCCCAGCGCCTCCCGCTACCTCCACCGGCAGGAGCAACTGTTGAAGCAAGGAATCTCCTTGGAGAGCGATGGCCAAGCTGTCCGGTTAGATACGATATCTCGCCAAGTGGCATTCGCGGACGGAGCCGGCGGCCTGCCTACGATGAGAATCGGGTTCGTGTTCCGGGGCAAGCTGGATGTTCCCGCAGGCGCTCACAAACTCGCCTACGTCGATCACAACTTTCCCGGGCGAGCAGGATGGAAGGAAGTCGTGGTTCTGGGAGATGGAGCAGCGATTCTGGACAGTTCCGCTTCCGCCACCGATCGCAGCCATGAACTGACCAATTACTCCAGCGACGTGCTGAACAGTCCCCCGCAGCAACTGTCCGCTGTGGTCGGCTACCAGACTTCACTTTCCGAACCGGAGACGGGCGCTTCGGCAGCGGCGGTTGGAGCCTCTTCCAAGCGGACAATCCTTCGGACGACTACAGCCCATCAGGCTGCCTCACCTCAAAAAAAGCGCCGATCGTCAGATGCAGTTACTTTGTCTGATCTGAACAGCGCCGCGCAATCCTCACCCCGCAAGGTCGCGCCACCCGTCGCTCCGCTGGCACGCGCATCCCACTCGCAGAACACGCCCCGCAGTCGTTTTACCGAGCTCATCTCGACGCAGGGCAAGCTGAGCCTGTGGGTGCTGCTTTCGGCTGCGTTGATCGCCGCCGGCCTAGGCGCGCTTCATGCGCTGGAGCCGGGACACGGCAAGACAATCGTCGCGGCATACCTGGTAGGGACGCGCGGTACCGCAAGACATGCAGTGCTGCTGGGAATCGTCGTCACCGCGGCCCACACGGCGGGCGTTTACCTGTTAGGCGGCTTGACCCTCTATGCCTCACGGTACATAGTTCCCGAACAGCTTTATCCATGGCTCGGAGCAATTTCGGGTCTCAGCGTAGCCGGACTCGGTATTTTCATTTTCCTAAGACATTTGACCGGAGAAACCGGAGAACATTCGCATGCCCCGAGGGAGCGTCATTCGCACTGGTTTCTCTCGATGTTCAAGCAGCCTACGCGGACGGAACGAGCGAATCGCGTGGCCATCTCTGACGATGCGAACCCGGTCGAGCGTGCCCTGTCACTGCGCGAACTCTGCATGCTGGGCATCACCGGAGGAATCGTGCCTTGTCCGGCGGCGCTGGTCGTTCTCCTAAGTGCCTTCTCGCTTCACCGAATAGGCTTCGGGCTATTTTTGATCACCGCGTTTAGTTTTGGACTGGCCGCTGTTCTGGTGATCGTCGGCCTGACCATGGTTTATGCCAAGCGCGTGTTGTCGTCCCGCGTCCGGACTGGCAACACTGCTGTCCGCTATCTTCCCTTCTTGTCCTCGGCATTCATGGTGGCGCTGGGTGTGGGAATAGCAGCATCCGCCATCGCGTCGGTTCGCATCGGGCAAGGTCTCCTCTCCACCGACAAGCTGGTTCCATTCGTCACGGTAATTCTGCTCGGATTGTTCCTGGGGATGCGCCACTCCACGGACCCCGACCACGTGGTGGCAGTATCCACGATTGTGAGCCGTAAAGGATCCATCAGAAGCTCGGCGACGATTGGGTTGCTCTGGGGACTGGGACACACGCTGACCATTTTTCTCGTCGGATCCGCGATCATTATTTTCGGTGTCGTGATCCCGCCCCGTCTCGGCCTGTCCATGGAGTTTTGCGTCGCCTTGATGCTCATCCTGCTGGGAGTATTGAATCTGACCGGCGTCATAGGTTGGATTACAGAGCGCCTTACTCCTTTGAAAACGGTTCCCGCAAAGTCGCAAGCAGTCGCTTCGATAGCTCCCGTCTCCGAGAAGCGGGGCAGGACAGACCCAAGAATCTCAGGTCAAATCGAGATGCTTCTGGACAGGACGATCAGGAAACTCGGCCTCTATCAGACCATTCGGCCGTTAGTCGTCGGCTTAGTCCATGGCCTGGCAGGTTCGGCTGCGGTCGCCCTCCTGGTCCTTTCCACCATTAAGAGCCCTCTGTGGTCCACCGCCTACCTGCTGGTGTTTGGTTTCGGCACCATGGTGGGAATGATGCTCATGACCGTCGCAATCTCAGTACCCCTGGTTTACACGGGGAAGAGATTCTTCAATATCAATCGGCACCTGACCACGGTCTCCGGATTCGCCAGCATGGCTTTCGGCATCTTTCTCGTTTACCACATCGGTTTTGTCGACGGGCTCTTTACTTCACAGGCGCACTGGATTCCACAATAAATAGGACATGCAAGGGTGGGATCGAGAAGATTCTCTCCCGATATCTACCTTTGCCGTGTCGCGATGTACCCATCTCTTGAATCGTTGCATGTGTTTTTCCACACCCAACCGGGGCTTCCCTGTTCGCGATCGCGCCGTAAATGTTTTTCATTCGCAAATCCATTTCCCACAGTGAAAACGTAATAAGGGTACGTGGGCTAGCCGGAGCAGCTGTCACAAAGCTTAGTCGCGAGCAGTGAACTCCATGGCGATGTCAACGAATTCTGCAGAGAGGCATTTCAATGAAAAGACTGAAATCAATCATGGCCCTCGCCCTGTCGCTGCTCATGCTGGCGCCCGCCAGTGTGTTCGCGTCGAGCCATCGCGAAGCGCCTATCACGGCCTTGGACCGTACCGCGGACGTCACCGACTGGTACGCCTTTGTCAGCTATAACAATCCCAACAACGTCACCTTCATTTTGAACGTCGACCCGCTCCTGGAGCCGGCCAACGGACCCAACTATTTTCCCTTTGATCCCGGCGTGCTCTACGAGATGCACGTTGACAACAACCAGGACGGACTGGATAACATCACCTTCCAATTCCGCTTTAACACGCAAATCCGCGATCCCAAGTTGTTTACCGGATTCGTCGGTGGCATCGCCGGGATCCCGCCGATTACCTCACTGAGCGGCGCCGGTTCTGAGGGCTTGAGTCTGCGCCAGACCTACACCGTAACCATGGTAAAGAATGGCAAATCAACCCTCCTGAACGGCGGACAAACGCTTTATGCAGTTCCGTCGAACGTGGGTCCGCTGACTATGCCGAACTACCAAGCGCTGTTCAACCAGGGGATTAACAGCCTGGCCAACGGTATCACGGTATGGGCGGGAACCGCGGATGACCCATTCTTTATCGATCTGGGGGCTTTCTTCGACTCCGTAAATTTCCGTAGCGGAGTCGGTCCGATCCTGTCGCCGGCAATCGATACCGACGATACCCACAACTACGCTCCCGACGGGGTGGGCGGCTACAACGTCAACTCCATTGTGCTGGAAGTTCCCATTACGATGTTAACCGTGGACGGGAAAATCCATCCTGCCGGCGACAAGCAAGCTGTCATCGGAACCTATGGCAGCACGGCGCGTCATGAAATCACGGTGCGGCGCTCCCCGAATCCAGACCAAAACTTCGGCGCGTTTCAGCAGGTGAACCGTGAAGGCAATTCGTTGATTAACGAAGCGGTCATCGGCACTGGCTTTAAGGATCGCTTCAGCATGGATGATCCGGTTCACGACTCGCAGTTCGCGAACTTCGTTCTGAATCCCGTGGCGGCTGGTGTACTAGCCTCTCTGGGCGTTCCGGTTCCTCCGAATCCACGCACCGACTTGCTGCTTCTGGTGCAGTACCAGGCTCCCATCTGTCCTGGTTGCGGTCCTAACGATGCGGGACCGGTAGCCGATCTCCTGCGGCTCAACACGGGCATTCCTCCAACTCCTGTGGGCAGTCAAAAGCGCCTCGGCTTCATCGCCGGCGACGTGGCTGGCTACCCCAACGGACGCCGGCCCGTGGACGATGTATTCGACATCTCCCTCCGCGCCATCGAAGGCATCCTGGTGGATTCCACCAAGTATGGGCTGGCGCTCGGCGATGGCGTAAACACCAAAACCGAAGGCTTCAACAATTCCTTCCCCTACGTCCTACCCGCCAACAGTGGGCGCAACAGCGCGCACACTGGCCCCGGGCAGGCAGGCTGCACCGGCCAACCTGGCGGTATCTGTCCTGTTCAGTAGTAAACCCTGTGGCCGCTGTGGAAAACACGGCGGTCACGACTTTTTCTTCGGAATCTGAATCGAATTCGCAAATGAGGCGTGCCATGAAGAAAACCATTTCGACGCTGTGCATGATGATGTTCGCTGCGCTCGCTTTTGCGCAAAGCACAACCGAGGCCGCAAGTGCGGATCTTTCACCAGCGACACAAAGCATGGCGGAAGCCACCAAGGCGATCCGTGACAACCCGAAGGAATATGCCGGGTACAACCTTCTCGCCGCAGCGCTGGTTCGACGCGCACAAGAGACTTCCGATGTTCGCTTCTACGCGCAAGCGGACGACGCGGTACAGAAATCGCTAAAGCTCGCTCCGAACAATTTCGACGCGGAGAAAATACAAGTTTCGATCCTTCTGGGTGAACTTGAGTATCCTGCCGCGCTGGAAGCTGCCAAAATACTGAACAAGAGAGTTCCCGATGATGTCATGGTTTACGGCTTGCTGACCGACGCGAACGTGGAACTCGGCAATTACAGCGATGCGGAGACGGCAGCACAGTGGATGCTGAATCTTCGCCCCGGCAATCTGCCTGCCCTGACTCGGGCAGCCCATTTACGCGAGCTATTCGGGGATACGGAGGGTGCCTATGAACTGATGGATCTGGCTTATCAGTCGACGCCCCCGACTGAAACCGAAGAACGTGCAGGGATCCTCACGCAGATGGGACATCTTCGGTTGGCTTCCGGCAACACCGACGTGGCGGAAAAACTCTTCCAGCAGGCGTTGACATTCTTCACAGGCTATCCCTCCGCCCTGGGGAGTCTAGCCCAGGTTCGCATCACGCAGAAGCGATATGCAGAAGCGGTAGACCTCCTGAAGCAGCGCTATCAGGCGGTACCGCGCGCCGAGAATCTCTACGATCTGGCCGAGGCTTTGCAGTCGGCGGGCCGCGAGGCGGAAGGTAAGAAAGCATTTTCCGATTTCGTCGCCAAATCGCTGGCGGAATCCGCTCGCAAGGATAATTCCAATCGGGAACTAGTCTTCTACTATGGCGACCACACGCACCAACCGGCCAAAGCGCTGCAGGTAGCGCAGCAGGAATACACCTGGCGTCATGACGTGTACACGCTCGACGCTTACGCCTGGGCGTTGCACGTCAATGGTCAGGACGTGGAGGCACGCAAGCAGATTGAGACCGCCTTGGCGGTCGGCATTCGCGACGCAAAACTATTCCGTCACGCGGGAGTGATCGCACTGAAATCGGGGGACCGAGCAACTGCAGAACGTTACCTGAAGCAGTCAGTCGAGTTGAACAGCTCAGACTCCGAGCAGGCACGGTCCACGTTAGCCAGCCTGTCGCAAGCGGGACGCTGATAGGAACTGAACCTTCGGAGGTTCCTGCGAACCGTCGCAGCCGCCGGGCTGTGCCGAAACGCACTAAGGAGGTCAGGGCCTGGCTCCGAGACTGCCTGGCCCGACAGAGATAGTTGCAACTCGACGAGTAAGAGTAAGACTATGCGACGCAACCTCATAATCCGATTTCTGTTTGCGCGGAGGCTTTGCTCTGCCGGGCTGCTGCTTTGGCTTTGCGGCCTGGGTGTCCAGGCATCAGCCGCGACACGGTTGACTGGTAGTCTGACCGACCCTGAGCGCCAGTCGGTAGCGGACGCAACCATCCGTCTGGAGCGGCGCGCGGACTCTACGCGACGGGAGACCACGACAGACGCACAGGGGCAGTTTTCTTTTGACAGCGTGGATGGCGGAGAGTACCGCCTTGCGGCGGAGTCGCCTGGTTTCGCAGTTCTCACTCAAACGCTTGTGGCGCAGGTCGATGGTTACCAGACCAAGAATCTGCAGTTTTTGAGTTTGGCATCGCAGAGTGAATCGGTCACTGTCACCGCTGCGGTGTCGGATGTGGGTGTTTTTGAGCCAGATCCAGCACAGCGAGTCACGATCCGCGACGAAACTTTAGACGCAAACCCGGGACGGCCGGGTATGCCGGTCTCGATTCCCGGAATGCCTGTCGAATCTCCTGCGGGAGGCGTCAAGCCGCCCCAGTATTTTGCTCCCGGAGTAGCTGGAGATCACGGTGAGCCGATCGCGATGTTTTTCCAGGTCGGCGGATATCTCTTTCCCAATAACTTGCCTGCCAATGCCCACGGCAACGGTTACGCGGATCCGAACATTGTTATCCCGGTCGCCATTGAGTGCGCGCAAACCGATGGCGCCGCCTTTAACGTGCGTGAAGGTAACAATTCGGTGAACTCCTCCATCACGTTTGGCCTCCGCGATCGCATTGAGCCGATGATCCGCCTCACCGGTGACCAGCGTGACTTGAATCTGGTTACGGGTTGGAGCCCGGCAAATCCATCCAACCGGACCTGGGTTGGGGCTGAAGTCTCCTTTGGCAACGGCTACCTTGATCGACTGGAGCATCGTAAGCAATATAAAGGCAACATCTCTAAGGTGTTCAGCTTTGGCAAACATGAAGTGACGGTCTATGGCATCGGCTATTACGGCACTGCCTTCCAGCCGGGGCTGATTCCCATTGATACACCGACCCCCGATGACACGATTGACCACCGCCAGCACGAAGAGACTTCCCACGGAACCGTAATTGTGAACGATGTGTGGCATCTCACCGACCATCGTCAGTTCCAGTTTTCCGGGTTTTACCGGCGCTATGCTCTCGATGTGCGACCGAACTTTGGCGATGGATTGATCCGGCAAAGTGAACACCGCAATGTCAACTCCGAAGACGTGCTCTACACCGACCGCTTCAGTAAAGCCGTTTCGTTTTTGGCCGGCTTTGATCAACGGCGAGAAGCCCCGCGAGACCTCAATCTAGACAAGGCCAATGCTGCGGGAGTGTTTGTCCGAGACACGTCGAACAACTTGACCATCAATTTCTACAGTCCATTCGCCGCTCTGGATGGTACGCTATGGCGCTTCGTCCACTACAACGCGGGGTACCGGTTGGATGAGGTCACGATGGAGAACCAGGACTTGCTTCGGCCAAGTTTGTCCTTTACCCGCAGCGCCACCATCAGTTCGCCGAAGGCAACGTTGACGTTCCTGACTCCGGACTCGCTGTCATTCTTGCCCACTGTTTCACTGAGCTACGGACAAGCGTTTCACATTGACGACCCGCGCATCGGCACCACGGCCATTCCGGGCGGCACCATCGTCGCCAAGGCACGCTCCTACCAGTTGGTGGCCAGCAAAACCGTGGCGAAAACTGAGTTCCGCCTGACCCTGGCTCACGTCACCAGCGCGCAGCAACTGGCCCGCATCTCCAACGACACGGGTTTGCAGCAGGACGAAGGTCCCGGAATTGTGAAATCGCTGACATTCACTGCCCGGCGTAATTTCAAATTCGGCTTTGTGCAAGGTCTATTTTCGAAGGCCGACGCGCGGGATCGACTCACCGGACTGCCGACACCCGAAGCGCCCCGGCAGATCTGGGATGTTCTCGCGACGGTGAATCATCTGCCGTTTCATTTGTTGGCACGTGGTGAATATGAAGACGTCGGGCGGAAGCCTCTGGGTGATGGATTCGTCGCTGTGCCAGTCCGAGAATTTCGCGGCGCAGTGATCAGGCCCTTTCAGTCAAAGGGCTTCGACATCGGCGTCAACGCCTTCATAGCCAGCGGATACGGAGGCCAGACGCTGGAGACGTTTGCTCTTCCCGGAGAAGGCGCGCCGTTCGAGCGCATCACCGGGTTTCCGCTTACGTCTTATGTCAGCGCTTCCTTTACCTACTACTTCCGGCACCGCTGAGTAGTGGGTGAGTTCAGTCCAGCGGGTCCAAACGGGCGCCCGTGGATAGTGCTGGAGTCAGCATGCGCAAAACCGTAGCTTTCGAGCGCATCGTCGGCGTTCGCGTACCGTCCTCCGTGGATGCCTCCATCTCGTATCACTTTTAGGGTCGCGAGCCACGTCTCCGACTATCCCGATCGGATAGAAGCCAAAGCTCCGAAAGATGGTCGCGCACCCAAGATCCTGCCGAACCAGTGAGCAGCAAGCCGACCCTGTGAACGCCGAATCAACTCACTTAAACTGCAAAATCCAGAGCGGCGAGCAATTTCTGGCCAAGCAGGGAACGAATCACCGACGTCAGGCCGTCGGGCTGACGGCTTCAAGAAAGCTCCCAAGTTTCGCCGTCGACCGGAATTGCGGGACCGGATCGAGTCCCTTGAATGCCGGTGTGAATGCGTTCGACAGGCTCCACATGGTTCGGGGTTGAAACTCCCCGTTCTGCGGATTGAACTAGAGTTCGTGTATCATCAGCTTCGCCGCCCCTGCAGACTACTGTTGAGTCCGCCAACTCTCCACTTGGCGCCGCAACGGTTCAAGTTGCGTTGCATCCGGTCCATGCCGATCGACAGCGCGCCTTCAGGCGAAAAATGCTTCGAGTGTTTCGCTAGGGCGGCGCTGTAGTCTGCCCGAAACGTAAGATTGTGACACACGAACACTCTTGGCCCGACAGTGCAATCTTCACTTCTGTGTAGTCAAGCCAAAGGCGAACGCCACTGCATTTCGGCAGTGGCGTTCATGGTTGCGGGCGGATTTGAACCGCCGACCTTTGGGTTATGCGATCTGACTCACCTTTCGATGAGAGTCGGACTGTACCTTCATCCCCGAGGGATACTCGCCATCCAGTCTCTACGCCTTCCCCCACCATTCCGGGGGCTTGGTTCGGTATTGCCCTATCGCTCGCGCGACGTAGGTTCACCGACTTTGACGAGTGATCTTCCGGTGCATTGCTGCGCCGGACGCCCAATTTGTAAAAGCTCTTTAGGATATCCAGGGAATTCTAAGGAATCCTTAGGAGCGTGAGGTTATGAGCCCAAAATGATTAGTAATTTCAACAACTTACAAGACGCGGGTGGCCCTCGAAAAACCTTGTAAGATGCGTTAAGGAATCGTTATTGGACAGCTATGGGACAGCGAACGAGTTTCGTGCTTGCATTGCGTCGGAACAGGTTTGGCAGAGATCGGATCCGACTGCTCTGCCCATCCCTTCGAACGCGGTTTCTAACCAGCGGTTGAAGAATCCCTCTTGGAGCATAACTACCGACTTGCCGTCATCCGGTCCACTGTCGCTAGCGAAACTTCCCACAAGCCGACTCCTGGCCCGGAATAATCTCCGGTTAGCCGGTCATCCGGGCACGATCGTCAAAAGGACCCGCGTGGTTATCCCTGGCCGACTGACATTACGAATTCCCTGGTTTCAGAGAATTCAGTCATCGACCACTTTGGCGAATCGAATCGCCCCGACCTGCTTTTACCTCGCGGACTGGAGAATCGGTTCCAGGAAGCGGCCGTATTTATTTAGGGTCACTTCATCGTCAGAAGCAACGGCTGTCTTTACCGCCTTCGCGGTGGCGGGTGTCACGATTTCAAGTCGGCCGACAAAAACGCGTACAATTTGTCCCGGTGCGGGATTCACCGTGAGTGGCAAAACCTTGCCGACAAATCCGCGCGGCACGATGTAGATCAGGCGGCTACCTTCTTCGAACCAGGAGTCGCGCCAAGTCTGCACCATGGCATGGGCTTCGTCTGGATAGAGGCCCTGATTAACAAGAATCCCTTCCAGATCGCCGCAGAGAGCATCCACGCTGCCGGTCAGCTCTGGAGGGTCCAGCACTGTTTCATCCCGTAGAGCTCCCGCTAAACGGTAGCCGACTCGCTCACCCCGGCGCTCGAAAAGAATGATGGCCGGAATTTCGCCTTCGTTGAGACTCTTGATCACGAACTTACTGTCGGCGTCCAACTTGGCGGATAGCGGTAATGGACTGTCTGAAACTCCTCGATAGAACAGAAATTTTTCCTGCTGCTCGCCTGCATTTGACTTGACTCGGAGCGGCGCGGAAGAAGTCTCGCGGGCGGCGTAGTAACGGTTCGCCGCAACTTCGCGCGGGAACTCGCCCCTTAAATTCGGAGAAACGGCGACGCCATCCCACATAATGCTGCCATCAGTCTGCAACTGACTCAAGTTAGCATTGCGCACGACTCCGCTGGGCTGAACGCGATCCGCATGGGGATACCACTCGGTGATGAGTCCCCTGGAGAATGCTACCTTCGCGGACACGATCACATCGCGTGGAGAGTAGAAATACAGCACCGGCGTCTCCATGCGAATCGTGCCGCGCAGCCCAATTTTGAAGTTGGCGTCGCTGAGATGCTCCACGAATCGGGGCAGATCGGTGGACCCGGTTAATGGCGCCCATTCCACCGCTCGACCATCCTTGCCAGCAATCGCGGTGAACGTCCCCCACTCGTGGACCGTCAGGTCAGGGGAAGCGCGCCGCTCATCTGCGATGAGCCAGCCCGCGAGACCCAAGCCCAACATCCCGAGTGCGAAGAGAGGAAACCGGAATCTCGCTTCTGTTCTTGAGAGAGACTTCTTTATCCACGAGTTCATTGGTTAAATCCTCCCTGCGGGCGGGTTGGTCAGCAACTCGGAGATCGTCTGGCGATTGAAATTTGACGCCAGGTTCCTGGCGAGAAGAGGATCGTTCTTCGCGCCTGCCATCGCCTTGCGCACGTGATCCTGGTGATCGTTCTCGGGACCCTCGAGGGTGACGAGGGCACCTGCAAATTCCATCTCCGGATCTTGCCCGAGCAAGCTGATTGCTTTCTCGATCAAGCCATATCCATCAAGACCAGTAGCGGGATTTGGTTCGCCTTTGCCGAGCCATTGCTTGTAGGTCTCGGTGAGATTGCCAACATCGAACCATGCTAGAGCGTCGGGGTGTCCAGCAGCGTCTGAGTTCGCCGCACGCTCCTGAAGTCGCGTGAGCAGCTCTTTCGCTACTTGTGGGTCCTGGCGAGCGTAAATTGTGGCCCATCGTGGCGTTTCCATGCGCACCAACACGGGGGTGCTCGAATCGAGAATCGCCAGAGTGTCCCGAGTGAGGTCATAGTCTCCGCTCACTTTTCGCTTCCAATCAACCAAAGGCAATGACTTCGCCTGACCGATTTCAATGGGATGACAGATAAGAGGCGGTCCCGCATGTGCGGAGGTTGTAAGTCCAACCAGGATTACCACCATTCTGGTCGCAAGACGCGCAAATACCAGTGAATTCATGTTCCGGAATCTCCTTGTTTCGCTGATTTGATCCCACATTCAAAGAGACGCCAGCGGGAAGCGGAGTGTTAACCAACCATGTGCAAGATTCGGAGAGAGGCGTACGCAATGATCAAGCGGTCATATCTTTCCAGCTCATTTTTCGCGAACCGGCGTGGCCGCCCCAGACCAGGAACGTTCCCAATGCCGCCAAACCGAAATATCATCAAACCCAAGGGCGTTCCACCAGAGATCAAGCATCGTCTCATCGAGACGCAAGATTCCTTCCTTCGTGACACTCGCAGGAGGAGGCGCAAGTCTTCGCAACCGATCGTAAACCAGGCCTCGCTGCCCCTCGTCGACACGCGCCAGCAGATGCCACAGCGTGAGTGCGTCCTGTTGGCGAGACTCGCCAAGCACAGTCGCCAGATCCCCAGCGCGTTGCTGCGCAGTGTTGTCCTCAAAATCGAACCTTGTCAAAGCGGCGCGGAACACGGAGGAAGCGTCCTCGAAGTAAGGTGTGCCGGGACCGACTCTCGGCCTGGTCGCACAAGCTGCACCGGCGGGGATAAAGGACTCGTGGCCATTCAGCTTGAATCCGACCCACCCGAGCGAGGTGCGCACCAGCCCCACGCCGGAATCGTCCACTTGCAAGGTGTAGGCGCAACCGAGGTCCACCGTCATAGCCGATGGCGTGTCGACGACGAATTGGCCCGCCGGCGCCCAGATATATGTATGAATTGTCCCGCGATCAAGGGCAATTCGCTTCAGGCCTGCACCCATTGTCAGCAGACGCAGGCGTGTGCTCGGATCGACTTCGATCTGGCCGGTGTCGTCCGCCTGCAGGCTGGCTCGCGACTGGGAGTCGGTTTCAAGCATTTGGCCAACGCCGAGACGGCTGACTCCTTCTTTCCCGCCGCCCATGGTCTTGGGGCCGATGCGAGGCGACCCGGCCACGCGGGACACATTCCAACCCGCAACGATAGTCGGGATCGGCTTTCTTCCTTGCACCAGAAATGTCACTACGGCAACGGCGACCACGACAGCGGCTGTCGTCACCAGAACAGGAAACAGTCGCACCCGCTGCGGAAAGAGTGTCCATCGTCTGACGGGGACGATCTCGGGAAACACCGGGGTGGGACGATCATGTCGAAACTTCCCCAGTAACGCTTCCAGGCTCTGGATTTCACGATCGGGTTCGCCAGATCCATCCCACAGATAGTCGTCACTCCTTGCCAGTAGTTCGTTTTCAGTTCGGTTGTTCCCCGTAGCCATGATTACTACATCTCCTGTTCGGACCGATTTTTTCCTGGACGATCTTCGCTTGGGTTTGGGCTCAGTTTCGCGCGGAGCTGCCGCATGCCGCGATGCAGATTGACCCGAACCGAGCCGTGCGTCAGTCCAGTGCGCGCGGCTATCTCAGGACCGGTCATGCCCTCGACAAGCCGCAGAATCAATGTCTCCCTATAGGCATCCGGCAAAGCCCTGATTGCATCGAGAATTGCGACGGCTGGGCTTTGATCATCTCCGCTTGTATTGCCGTGCTCGATTTCCCTCTCGTTTGTGTCATCCGCCCGTTGACCCTGCGGCGCCAGTTGATCCTCCGGCACAGAATGCCGGTGATAGTCATTGGCCAGATTGCGGGCGATCACCGTCAGCCACGCTCCAAAGCTGCCGGTTTCCCGCAGCGTTGACAGCCGACGGAGCGCTAGCAGGAAAACATCCTGAACCAGGTCATCCACTTCCCCAACCGGGACCCTCGCCAACAGAACTCCGTGGACCATTCGAGCGTAGCGATCATACAGGCGGCCGAATGCCACTCGGTCCCCGTTACGCGCGTCGCTCACTAGCATCGCGTCTTCGGAGACTCCAGGTGCGAATTGCTCCCTCACGGGCCGACATCCTGGGCCCGCAGCGAGGTCGACTTGGTTTCCGGACCTTGAGGCCATCCGTAACAAATCCCCACAAAATGATAGACGTTCTCAGGAGAAGAAGTGTTAACACGAGGTCAGCTCGGCCGCGAACCCCAAACGGGCTTCGGGAGATCAGCGGATGATCTCCTCGAAGCCGACTTCTGGCCCGGCACAACTTCCGGGTTGCCCGTTATCCAGGGATAATCTCCCTAGTTGCCGCGTTTCTCGATCTCTGGAACAAAGAATCGCATGACGTCAATTGTCATCCGGTAAGGGTTGAAACCCTGGTTGTTTGTGAAGAGAATGACGGTCAAGTCGGGATCGAGGAGATGCGCATATTCGACCATGCCGGCGCCGATGTGAAAAACCATGCGGTGGCCATTGAGAACGTCTGTGTCCCAACCTCCTGCAAACTCAGCGTCACTTCCATCGTTCAGACGGAAAGGTGTCCACATGAGTTCCAAAGTTTGCCGGTTGAGCACGCGGTCGTGAAAGAGTGCCATGTCGAAAGCAGCCAGGTCCCCCGCGCTCATGTTCAGGCCAACGCCACCATGCTGGTATTCGGGGTAGAGGAAGTTAATGTTGTTCCAGAGTTTGCCGTCGGGCGATGGCAAACCGTCGCCGTTCGCCTGCCGCTCCACGTGGAAGCGGTCGGCTTGTGGAGTGAAATTGATATAAAGCCCCACGCCGTTAGGGACGATATCGAGAGCGTCTCCAAAGCGAGCGGAGGTCATGCCCGTGGGCGCGAAGATCCGCTTACTAGGAACCCCTCTAGCGACAATCTGGAAATCTTTTCGACGATCATCTTCAGTAACAAGAATTCAGTCTGGTCGTAAATCGACTTCTCTCCTGGCTTGTACACGAGTGGGACAGCGGATACTTTCTTGAGCGCTTCGTCCTGGCTGCTGGCGGCAATCCAATTGGGTGGGGCAGCGGCTGGCGATCCGGGTAGGATATCGGGGATGCCACTGGTGTGGCTGAGGCAGTTCAAGACAGTAATTTGGCTCCATGCATCCGGGAGTCCCGGCAAGAGTTGCGTGACTTCATCGCTCAGGCGAAGCTTGCCTTCCTGCACGAGCAAATAAACTGCCGTCGCGGTGAAGATCTTGGTGACTGAGGCGAGGGGGAACACGCTGTCCTTGCTGGTCGCCACGCCCAATTCAATGTTGGCCAGGCCATAGGACTGTTGCTTAATCACCTTGCCGTCCCGCAATACCAGAAGCACCAGTCCGGGGAGGTGGCGCGCGTTCATCTGCTAACGAATGTAGTCATCGACGGAATCCGCAAGCAAACGAGGAGCAGTAAGCAAGAAAATAAAAATCAACAGCGACATATGGTGGAAACGATGGCAATTCATTTCAACATCCCGTCCTTCTCAGTCGCATATAGCCTAATCCAGTCACCCAATTGAAGATGAGCCTCCTCCTCGGAGATGTTCTCGGCCGCCTGACGGACTTCAGGTGGCACCCAACGTCGAAACCGGATCGTGCGAACTCTGTGCGCCCCCGACGGGGTGTGCTCCTCCCGTCAAGCAGCGAGAGTCTTCTAGTCCAGAAAATTCGCCAAACGAACTATCGCTGGCCAGAGTCGGCGATGAACGTAGGTAATCTTTCCACCCGCCAAACGGCACACGAGGACCTGATCGCAATCACGTACGGTCCGAGTTGCCCGGAAGATTACGCGCCCCTTTTTGTGTCCCCACCAACTGCCGCGAATCGGCTCCCCGGCTATGGCTTCAGCTAGGTTTGGTCAGCACTCCCCGACCTGCCTCTAGTACGACACCATACCTTTCAACGAACCGTATCGGATCCATAAGGGCTGGGGGGAGTAGTTTCATTGAAGGCAGCTTTCAATTCTTTGGAACGACGAGCTGCACCTCGGTGATTTCGATGCTGGGATGACCGTTGCGCGACTCAACGAGGGGCCCATGCTTTGCCAGATAGCTACTACGGATGCCGGAGGTGTTCGGGGGTAGAGCGGCTGACTTCGCAAATCTTGCCATAACAGTTTCAGGCTTCGTCAGCGTGGAGTCTTGCGGCTGGGGGCGCGATGCGCCGAAAATGGCTGAACCGGCAAACAACAAAACAACAACAGTTGAAATCAACAGGGATATCCTCACAATAGGTCTCCTCTCGGTCTAGGTACGCTTCAGTAGCTGTTCGATCTCGACCGTTAGCCCGCCGGGTCCCTTAAGGTAGGCGGCGCGTGCGCCCCACGGCCGATCTTGCGGCGCCTCGATTGTCTCCGCGCCGCGGCCCGTGACAATACGATAGTCTGCGTCGCAATCCTCACTATCGAAGCCAAGTGTAACCACGCTATCTATAGGCGCGGCGTCCAGAAGCACGCCAAACTCGCCAAAGCCCAACCAGGCCATCCGCTCGTTATGGACCACGGGGACTACCTGCAACACCTGTTCGAACCAGCGGGCCGCGGCCTGCAAGTCCCGCACGCGGCAATGCACGTGTGACACTTTCATCGAACCTCCTCCGACATGGGCAGACCATTTCTAATCAGCTGGGTAGCAGAGCGAGTAAGCGCGACAGATCTTGAGCGAACCTCTGAATGGTGGATCCATCTTCGGCACCGTGGTCCGGGTTAATTTCCGCCAGAGTTAATCCGACAAACTTCGGGCTCTTGAGAAAAACCCCCAGCAACTCCAGCGTGTGGCTATACGACAGCCCCTTGTTTTTCGAATAGTTTTCCGCCAGCGGCAAATCGTTAAAATCAATCACATCGACATCCAAGTGAACGAGAAACCGCTCAAAGTCCATCCCCCATTTGGACAGGATCGTGTCCGCGCACCTGACGGGGGACTGGGCGACATCGGCAACACTCGACATTGCGATCGCACGATCCCGGATCGCACTGCGCTCCCACTCCGTTGCGCTGTCTGGGTCGAATCCAACGAGATGAACCTGCGCCGGGGAAATCAAAGGATGGCGCGGTCCACAGCTTGCCAAATGGGGAATAGTCCCGTTCAAGCCCAACATATGCGCCACTCCCATCCAGTCGAGCGCACCGTCTGCGGTCGACCGGGGAGTATTCATGTCGGCATGCAGGTCCAAGTAAATAAGGCCCAGGCTCTCGCACTTCCTCAGATTCGCCGCTACCACCCCGAACTCGACAGTGCAATTTCCCCCGATCACAACGGCGGTGTGTCGTTGGCTCACTGCTTCCGCTAAACGAGCATCGGTCTCTTGGACGCAGGCAATGACTGCCTCCCAGTGCTGCGCCAGCGGATTCTTTCTATCTGGACGCCAGCGCCGCACGGAAAGATCGCCGTAATCTACGACCGTCAGACCTTCCTGCCGAAGCATTTCCGGGAAGCCCGCGTCTCGGAAGGCTTGCGGAGCCTTCTCCTGTCCAGGGCCGTACGACCCGAGACTGCTGGGAACTCCGAGATAAGCGATTGTCCGGGCCATAGTAATCTTTCCTCAGGCTTCTGACAGTGCAACCATCATACATGTGTTTACCGGTTATTTGATGTTCTTCACTGATCACCACGGTGCTCAAAATGCCATTCCCTGCGAGAGTCCTACCCTTGATATTGTCTTAGCCATTTCGTGCACGGTACTGCCTCGTCTTCGCCAAATTTCCACAGACAGCCATGTCGCACCACCGTCGTGACCCGTTTCTTGATTGGTCGACAAACTTCCAGCCGCAATCGCGGGCTCGGCACGTCTTGATGCGCGCCGTAGGAAGATTCTTCAGAAACGACAGTGCCGCCGCGGTCACGCGGAGGCCGGGAAGTTCCAGCGCTGAAATATCCCGGTTGATTGTGAAGTCGATCTTGTTGCGTCTGACGACAACTTGCTCAGAAAAGGCCAATCGGTGCCTCCATTCGTCAATCACTGAGAGATCGCCGGGTTCGGCGGGCTTACGATGTTCGAGAGAATCTATGAGACCCCGCAAAGCGAAGCGTAGCTCTTTCACGGAAGCCAGAACCCGCTCGGCTGAAGGGGGGGAATCTCTAGCATGACGAGCAGCCGCGTTCTGCTCTCCTTCATCGAGTACACCACATGTCCGAGCCCAAGCAAGGAAGCTGGCTATATCGGGAACCCAGTCTTCCGGGTCGCTGTTCCATCCTGATACGGTGTTCGCTAGGTCCAGGGCGAGGTTGCCCCCGACGATATCGCGTGGTATCCAGCGGTGATTAACCAGTTTCATTGGGGTAATCTGTGTAACCATCGTAAATCTGTTCACTGGTGACACAAACAAATCTAATCTAGGAAGCGTCGCGTTGTCAACAAGCAGCCCGCACCGGTTAAGCAGCCGTCGCTAGAGTTCCATTGCAGAGAGTGATCGTTGCACCGGCGGTTGCGCTTACTTATTACTCCGTGCAGATAACGCATATTGCATGTGAATCCTCCCTCGTGTTAAGCGTGGTGGGAGTGGTGGTGGCGGTTATGGGGGCGATGGTGCACTGAGTGTGCACCCGAGATTGTCGGCGCTAGGGCGAGAAGGCTTTCATGCAGAATAGGCTGTCGTCGGATTGTTCGAACTCCGAAGTATCGACGATAACGGGCGCGAGGGCTTCCTGACGGAGGATGGCTTCAAGGTGCAGAGTGACGTGACTGTCGTGTAGCTCCCGGTTAGTCGGCAAACCCGAAACTATCCAGAAACGGGCTTCGCGGAACTCTGTGCTGGACCGCCATTTCAACGTGCCCGCTTCCCCCAAGCTGACTTCTGGCCCGCGTCGTTGAAAATTTGTTCCGGGCGTTCCGGGCGTAACTTTCGGGTGGCCCGTGATCCGGGAGTATCCGCGAATCGATTCGGACAAGCCGACTTCGCGGTACTGGACTCCGATTTACCACTAACGAGATCGTGCACTTCAGTCGCGGTTGCGATTGGTTCTCCGATGATCCCTAGGCCCCAAAAATTAGCCTTCGTACGTTGACGATCCCAACTCTCCAGGACACTGAGCTGGCATCAATGTTTGCGAGTGCCGGGGATCTCGCCCATTTTGAGGCTGGTTGCCCCTCCAGCGTCGAGAGTGAAATCAACATTCAGTCCGCTAGTGCTGAAGAAGGAGGTCGCACTCGACGGAAAGAGTTCGTACTTGGGATAAGACCCCAACCCTTTGAGCTCCGCAAATAACCTGTTCCCGGTGCGTGTTATCTCGTACGTGACTGGCTCAGCCGACGGTCCCGGCGGCAAAGAGTAAACTCCGACCAAAACATCCAGTTGTGCCGTACTGAGTGGAACTACTTCTCGTTCCGTTTGCTTGAGTGCAGGCCAGTCGTACTCACTGGCAATACTCTTGATCAGGCTGATGATGACCCAGTCGGCCCGGTCTCCGTTCGCCACGATCACGGCCCCTTTCCCAACTGCCGGGAACATCACCACCTGCGCGCGGAATCCGAAGTTCGAACCCCCATGAGAGAATTCCAGGCTTGGGCCGGTCCCCTCAACTTCCACTCCCAGGCCGTAGGGTGCCTTTTGGACGGTAAGCATCTCGGTCGCAATCCGTTTTGAGAAGAGTTTGTTTTGTTCTCCCTGCCACGCGCTGGTGATTGCAAGCACCCACTTAGCAATGTCCGTTGGCGTCGTCCATAGACCACCAGCCGCCATCTCTGGTTGAATGGGCCATTTGCCTTTCACGACGGCACCCTCGCCATCATGACCGCTCGCGGCCTCGGCCCAACGCGCTTGCGGAAGAGGTTGCTCATAGGTGCTAGAGGTCATTCCTACCGGTGTCAGTACCAGCCGTCTCATCAGTTCTGGAAACGGCTGGCCGGTGACATCTATCAAGAGCTGCTGCATCACTTCGGCCCCTCCGCCCGAATAACGGAACTTCGAGCCGGGAACGAAATCCACGCGAATCGGCGGATTATTGGCGGGTTCCTCCCCGTTGAGGATCTGTAAGAGGCTGGGGAGCGGCTCGCCGGCTCGATACCCTGCAAAACCGCCCACAGTCAGCCCTGAGCTATGACTGAGAATTCTCCGAAGTGTGACTTTTTCCTGCGCTTGATATTCGTTGTAAGGAAGCTTCCAGGATTTCAGGTAAACATTCGGACTTTTGTCCAGCGAGAGCCGCCCGGAATTTACTAAGACAAGAGTGGCCGTCGCTGTGACTGCCTTGCTGATGGACTGCGACTCAAAGAGCGTTGAGGTGGTCACTGGATCGGCTGTGCCGGCCTGTTTGACCCCAAATCCTCGTGCCCAGTCAATCTGACCGTTGTCAATCACCGCAACACTGATTCCGGGAACATGGCTCTGAGCCATCCCTTCGGCAAGCGTCCATCCCTCCAGAGGCTGCCCCTTGATGGCGACCGGCGGCCGCAGTCCGCTGAGGACGCGCTCAATCCGAGCCTCCCGCGCTGCTTGCTGGCTGACTTGCGGCTTCGCAACCCCGGTTGCAATCGAGAACAGAATCAATGTAAGTGCTAAGTTTTTAGCACATTGGAGTATGTCAATTCTCTTTGCGCGCATAGTCTCTTCTTAAGCTCCTGTCTTGGGGTGTGATTCTTTGCTACTAACTGCTGGGCTACTCCGCCGGCCGGCGAAGGAGTCGAATGTTACCGTTCACAACCGTCGCTGAGAGGCGTGGACCGCCTGATCCGATAATTGCATGAACGATTCTGGGCGCCTTCATGGCCGGTCTCTCGCCGGTCGGCAGGGTTGGTGTGTTGTCGTTCAGAGGAAAATCGGCGTCGACCGATCCTTCAATCACGTTTGCATTGAAATTCGCGCCTTCTTCGGTGTCCAGTTCGAATGTGATATCGCCGCTGACGGTCGCCATATTGCAGTCTGCACTGGGGTGGTCGGCCCTGATGTTTCCGAGAATTGTGCCCCCAGCAAATTGCAAACCCTTGGGTACATAAATCACGAATTCCGTCGCAGGCTGGTCTTCCCGAATCCGCGCTGTCTCTTCGTCGGGCTCGCAATAATTGCGTGATTCACCAGCCATTGTAAGGATGTCGCAAAACTTCACTCCACTTGAAGTAGCGACTGCCTGAATCTCGCCGAGGCTGGGATTGTCTGAACGGGCTTGCACACGAACGGTATCGTCCCTGCTCGGTAAAACTTGGATCGACCCGCGCCCCAGGTGCACTTCAATCGTCTGGTGGTCATGCATCGTCGCGGCCCAATGAAACTCTTCCGGCTGCGAATTCCTCTCCGCGCTCGATTCCGTTGGCACGGGGCGCATCTTCGCCTGTGTTCGACCGGTCAAAAGCTCTGCCGCGCCAGCGCGAACTTGTATAGCTGGAGCGGAGATCTTGATTGGTCCGACAGGAACCTGTATTGCCCTGGCCGTAAGCTGTACCGCACCGGCGGCAAGTGCCACCAACAGCATGGGAAGCGCAACCATGAACCTGCCAAGAATCGTCGTCGAGTGCCGTGGCGTTCGCGGATTCACTATGGCAACGAGCCTTTGTTCCAGTTGAGAACGATACTCGGCGAGTCCGATTGCAAAATGCGCTGCAGTTGAAGCTGAACCCCCACGCGCGATTTCGAAAAGATGTGTTGCATAATCGGCTCCGCTCGTACCGCCCAGCAGTACAAGGTCGTCGCACGCTCGCTCACGCTCAAGACGCAGTTGATGAGCGGCAAACCAGACCAGAGGATTGAACCAGTAGACCGCGCACGCAAACTGAGCGAGGCTTTGCATGTGCAAGTCGTTGCGTTTTATGTGCGCGAACTCATGCAACAGAACGGCGCGAATGCGAGCCCGGGACCATCGACCTGCAGCCTCAGGCATAACAATAATCGGGCGCCAAAGGTGAAGCACAACGGGCGCTGATACTGCTGCGGATTCAACGACACACAAAGGCCCGCTAAGTCCTACCTCCCTCGTCAACTGCTCCGTACCTTGGATCCACGCATCCTCTATCCTTCGTGTTGTTCGGTAGAGCCGCCAGGCGGCGAAGTGCCCCATCAGCGCATAGCAAAAGACTACGACCGCTCCCGTAATCCAGATCCAGGCAGCAATTATCCAAGGTGGCAATCCACTCGGCCGTCGATCCTTTGGTTTTCCCCCTGCATCCACCCCAATCCGTTCCGTCGCGGCAACACTCGGAATAGTCGATGGAGCGGCTTCTGTGCGGGCGGCCGAAGCGAACCGTGCGAGTGGCGCGGGGGCGGCAACACTCCAGCGAGGCGTCACAATCGTTGCGAGGGGCAAGAGCACTGCAATGGCGATTGCACATGCCCATATGAAATGACGAGTTGCGGCTGAGGAGCGAGATGCCAAGCGTGTTGCAGCCCAGGCCATGCCAACTGGAATGCTGGCACGGAAACCACACTCAATCAGAACTGGAATCACGTAGAGTCCGGACAATCAGCTACCCTCCCTCCGCGCATCTTCAATCATCATGCTCAGTCGTAGCCAATCCTCTTCGGATAAATTCTTCGAGTCTTCGTCAAGCAGTGCGGAGATCGCCTGGGTCACTGAACCTCCGAAGAATGTGTTCAGCAAATGGCGCAGAGCCGACCGGCTCGCGCGTTCTTTCTCCACTATTGGGATATAGATGTACCGTGCCCCGTCTTGTTCGTGCCGAACAATCTTTTTTTCTTCCAGGATGCGTAGAAAGGTCCGGACTGCTGAATAGCTCGGCGGGTCTGTCATGGCGCTCTGCACTTCGGCACACGTCGCCCGTCCAGCCCGATAGAGGACGTCGAGGACCTGTCGTTCTCTCCGGCTTAAATCCGCAGATGCTAATTTTTTAGCCACAACTGCTAAAAATTTAGCATACGATATCTCAGCAAGTCAATGCTTTCATTAATATCGAGAAGGCACATTCGCCGGTTCAGCTTGGGAAGTTAAACGCGATGGTCGGCAATCCTTCCCTTATCAGGTTAGGGAAGGGTTGCCCGTCACTCGCCCAGTGGAGATGTTCAGAATTTGATAAAGCCGAGGCGCGCTCTCAGGTCGCCATAAAGCTATTCAGGGCTTATTGTCCAGTTGGACAGCAGATGGTGTTTGCAGTGCTGACCATTTAGAAGGAATGTCAAGCAGCGGAGCCGGCTGCGCAAGAAATTTAACCGCATCTACTTCAGCGTGTCGCTGCGGTAAAGTTGCCCCAGTTGTGTGCGGCAACCAAACGCCATCCACTGACCATCGGGCGTAATGGCGGCGGGTGTCTTCATCGGCCTCAGACCCGTCGCGTCCTTCGGCGTTATGGTCTGCCACAATTCCCGCCGGCCAGACTCTATATCGACCTTATAAATCCTGAGGCCTGTAGCGATTGTTGCCTGCACGAATATATGCTTCGAGTCCGCCCACCCGATCGGAAAATCCTCAGCCTGAATCCCCGGGATCGGCTTTGAACTACCGTCCGATATGGAGCGGACGACGACGGCCCCCTTCTGAACACTAATGAATGATTTTTCGTCCGGCGCAACCGCTCCCCACGGAGCGCTTCCCGGTGACAACTGTTTTGGTGTCGAACCATCCGCGTCTGTAAGGTAGAGAGCCTCTGCCTGACCAGACTGGCTGGCGAGCATCAGAATCCGGCGGCCATCCGGGAACCATTGAGACCATCTCGGCTGTATCCCGTCCCAGTGCAACACGCGTCCCTGACCCGGTCCCACGGGCACAATCTGAACGCGCTGCGCCGGATCATCCGGGAGGATTACCATCGCCCATTTTCCATCGGCGGAGATGTCCGTGGCATAACCGCCTCCGGTGAGGCGAATCGCGGGAGAGCCATCCCTCTTCCGTACATACACCGAATAGTCGTTGCCTGATTCTTCGGATAAATCAGTGAACAACATTTCACTTCCGTCCCGCGACAGCCTGGGACCCCAGCTGTAGGAGAGCCAACTCAGATCGCGTTCTTGATTGGATCCGTGCTCCACTATCGACATAGTCCCGCGGGATTCTTCGGTCGAAACCAGGGCTCGACCCGACGCCGCGATGTCGAGGATGCGCGTCGGGGCCGTGCCGCAATACACCGTCCTCTGCTTGCCCGACAATGTGACGGCATGGATGCACCACTGCTCGCCTGATACCGCGGCGGAGAACCATATCTCTTTTCCCGATGGAGCCCATGCCAATCCCTCAAGGGATTCCCATCCGCTCGATAGGGTTTTCATCTGACCGGATCGGTCAACCAGCACGAGATCGCCCCGATCATCCACATTTGGAGGGTGCCGAAACAGCGCCACCTGTTTTCCGTCGGGAGAAACTCGCATATCGCTCATCCAGCCTTCGCCTTCGAGCAGCACCTTTCCGAGCGGATATTGCAAACGCCACTTATCGTTGCCGCGGTCGATAATGGCGAGTTCGTTCCCGTCCGGCCCCCAGTCGGCATCGACTACGTTCTCCAGCAGTTCGCGAGGCGCAGTGCCTCCTAAAGGAGAAGTAGCCAGCGTACCGCCCCATTCATAGTGGGCGAAGTATGCCGGTCGCACGAGGACCGCCATTTGACCCTGCCGCGAAATTGCCAGCAGCAAAGCCCCAGCTAGACCCACAGGCGTCGACGCAGGATAGTCCTCACGAATGCTGTAAGTGTCGGGGGCTCCTGCGCCGAACTTCGCGCTGTAGAAGACAGTTTTCGTGTCCGGCGCAAATCGCCCACGAATTACCTCGCCGCGATGGTAGGAAACTCGCGTGAACGTTGGCGGCGGCGCCGGGGCCGGTCGCAGGTACCAGGCGATCGCGGCCCCCAATGCGAGGCCAACTACGGCTGCCGCCGCGACAAATGCCGGCCAGCGCGTCTTTCCTGCATCGCCTGCGATTGTGACGTTCGCCGCCGACTTCGAAGTCGTTCCGCTCAAGGCCTCCAGCGCGAACGCCAGATCCTTCGCGGACTGGAAGCGTTGCTCCGGCTGCTTCTCCAAGCAGCGGCGCACGATGCGCTCCAGCCCGGGCGACACGGGATAGTCCATCTCGCTAAGTTCAGGCGGGTCGTCTTTCAGAATCGCCGTCATGGTCTCGGCCGCAGTGTCGCGACGGAAGGCGCGCTTGCCAGAGATCATCTCGTACAACACGGCCCCAAAAGCGAAGATATCAGTGCGGGAATCCACTCCCGAGCCGCGCACCTGTTCCGGCGCCATGTAGCCCGCCGTGCCCATGACCATGCCGGCTTCCGTCGGCGAACTCGTTAGCGTCAAGCCATCAGATTCATTTTTGGCTCTGCGAGCGTTCGGCGCTAGCTTCGCAAGGCCGAAATCGAGAATCTTCACTCGGCCTTCCGTGGTAAGAAAAATGTTCTCCGGCTTCAAATCGCGATGAACAATGCCCTTATCGTGAGCCGCGGCTAATCCCTGCGCGATCTGCGCCGCATAGTCGGACGCCTTGCGTGGCGATAGCGCACTGTTCTCAAGCTCGGCGCGCAAGCTCCTGCCCTCCAGAAGCTCAGAGACAATAAAGGGCGCGCCATCTTGTTCCCCGATATCGTGAATGGCAAGGATGTTGGGATGATTGAGCGCCGCTACTGCTCGCGCCTCCTGCTCGAAGCGCCGCAGGCGGTCGGCATCGCGCGAAAAAGACTCCGGGAGTACCTTCAGCGCGACTTCACGCCCGAGACGCGAGTCACGCGCGCGATACACTTCGCCCATGCCGCCAGCGCCGAGCGGAGACTGGATTTCGTAGGGACCGAGGTTTGTGCCAGAGGTTAGAGCCATGCGTGCGCGCAATTATAGCTTGCGCAGCATATTGGAGAGGATGCAACGATTTTGGGTGTGTTGTCGGCAACCCTTACCTTACCGGATTATGGAAGGTTAGCCCGTGATCCAGGCACGATCGCCAAATGTGTTCGGGCGAACCATATCTATGGTTAGCCGACTACTATCGCAGTTGACGCGTGCCGGGCTTCGATGGGCACAAGCTTGGGCGCTGGTGAGAAGGATCCGTTCTCGACAGTAACCAGCCTCGGTGGGTCCGTCCACCAAAGGACGCTCTGTGTTCGCCAGCCAGCCCCAATCGGTGAAGAAGTGGGTTACTGCTTCAGGGTTCCGGCCCAGTTGAGGATGACTTCCTGAGGGTGCGACTGGCCTCCGCTGAGAGGCTTCAGAGCGGGAAAGCGTTCGCCGGGCGCCACAGGCCCCAGCGTCGCGAATTCGTTCAGGTGAATGGGTAGGGCGGAGGGCGCTCCGAATTCGAAGGTGTCTAGGTTTTGGATGGGCACAAGCATCAATCTGTCTGCGACGTCGTAGTAGAGTTGCTTGCCGTCCGCGCTCCACGACGGACTGCCGCCGCCTCCGTTGGATACTTGCCATTTCCCCCCCGGATCGGGGAATGCGGTGACATATACCTCAAACCTTCCCGATTCATCGGAGGCGTAGGCGAGCCATTTGCCGTTTGGCGAGAGAACTGCGTCGTTTTCATTGGCGGGCGAATGGAGGAAAGGAATGAATTTTCTGTCGCCGTTCAGATCGACGTAGTAGATGTCCTGGCGCGTGGCATTGTCTTGCGACCAAAACAATATATAACGACCGTTGGGAGACCAGCTGGTCACCGAGACAAAGCTCATGGGCCTTTCCAACTTCTGCTGGTTGCCAGAACCGCTGATGGGCTGGATCCAGATCTCCCCCGAGAGTGTTCCTGCAATGGTACTGATTACGAGTTGCTTCGAGTCTGGGGAGATGGCAAAGGTAATGTTGGAGGCGTCGGCGAAGGTGCTGCGCGAAACCGTGTTGCGCCTGGTGTCGGCGATCCAAACGTCTCCGCGGCCAGTGTCCGGATCGGAGCGCACGAAGCCGACCAGGGAGCCGTCGTTCGAGGGCTGTGGCGACGAATAGAGACCGGGCTCGCCGAAGCGCGCCAGTTCCTTGCCGGTTCGATCGACAAACATGGGCTGAGTTTTCCGCAACGATCCGTGCCGGAAGACGAGCGTGCCCTGGGCGGCTGTGAAAGCGGCGAGGTCGCGCGGGTTCCAATAGTCAAGTTTTTCGGCGATCGGCTTCGCGTCTCCGCTGAGCCGCAGCGACTTTGGATCGAAGCGCTGGGCGACGAGCACGGTCTCGCGAAGATAGAGCAGGTACCCATCGGAATACTGGACGTTCGAGCCGCGTTCCAGAATCTGGCGCGGCTTTTCTCCCGAGAGCGAAGCGCCGTACACACCTCCGACGGAACCGCTTCCGCCACTCGCTTGGCGAGAAACAAAGAGGAAGTGATCGCCGTCAGGCAGAAAGTACGGGTTGCGATTGGTCCAACCCGGTTTTGTCTCGGTGATCTTCTCGGGCGTTCCGCCGCCCTCGGCAACTTTGTACAAGGGCTCGAAAATGTTGGGAGTGAAGAGGATCACGCCGCGCGGACTCCACGACCCGCCGCGGCCTTCCGGGGCGTCGCAGAGCACTTGCACGGGCCCCCCAGCGAGCGCTACTTTCTTTAATTTTCCAGCGGAGAAAAATCCAATGTTCTTGCCGTCGGGCGACCAGAATGGATATCTTGGGCGGTCGGCTTCATCTACGGCGTGCAGGGTTCCGGTGGGCACGTCGCGCACCCACAACTTGGTTTCGGATTGGTCGCCGGTGAGGAACGCAAGTTTCGTGCCGTCGGGAGAAAGCGCAGGCGCGCCGGGGTGCACCCCGGAAAATTCGGTATCGGGCGGAGCCAGCCAGGAGGCCGTGAGCGGACGTCGCGCCTCATCAAGCTGGTCGCGGCTGGAGAGAAAAAAAGCCAGCGCGGCAGCGGCAAGAAGCCAGCCACCGACAGCGGCAATCATCAAGGTTCGTTTCTGCACCACGCGGCGGGCGCGCACGTGCGCGGGCTGAGCCAGTTGACTGGAAGACGCCTCGGCGATCCATTTCAATTGCAGTTTGAGGTCGTGCACCGTCTGGAAGCGCTCTTCGGGATCTTTGGCGAGGCAGGTCTTCACCACCTGTGCCAGCGCCGGTGGAGTCATCGGCTGTGCCACCGAAATTGGCGCTGGCTCCGAAGCGAGAATCGCCGCCACGATGCTGGCCTGACTCTTCCCGGTGAACGCCCGCTTGCCAGTCACCATTTCGTACAGCAGAGCGCCCATCGCAAAGATGTCAGAGCGCGCATCGGCTTCTTTGCCTTCGGTCTGCTCCGGAGACATGTACTGGAACGTCCCCACCACGGTGCCCTGCGCGGTCAGCGGTTGGTCAACAGACGGGCCGGGCGTCGTCATAGTCATAGTCAAACTGGAAGCTGGTGCCGCGCCCGCGGGAGTCGCTTTGGCCAGGCCGAAGTCCATCAGCTTCGCCCCGGTCTTGGTCAGCATCACGTTTCCGGGTTTGATGTCTCGATGTACGACACCGCTTTTGTGCGCTCGCTCCAGCCCCTCGCAAATCTCGACACCGCATCTCAGCACCAGTTCGGTGGCGAGCGGACCTTTCAGCAAGCGGTTAGCGAGCGTTTCTCCCTCCAGAAACTCCATCACCAGGAAGTCGATGCCATCCTGGTGGCCGACATCATGCATGGTGCAGATGTTGGGATGGTTCAGAGACGAAATGGCGCGAGCTTCACGATCGAAACGTTGCTTGGCTTCGGGATTGTCAGAAAGATGACTGGGCAGAATTTTGACGGCGACGGTGCGGTCGAGGCGAGTGTCCTTGGCTCGATACACCTCTCCCATTCCGCCTGCGCCTAGCGGAGATTGAACTTCATACGGACCGAGTTTCGTACCAGAGGTCAGTGCCATGGGTGCGCGTAATTATAGCCTGCGCAGCACGTTGCGGAGGTTGCGACGATTCTGGGCGGTTTGTCGGCAAACCGGAAACTATCCGGAAACGGGCTTGGCGGAGATCAATAGCGATCTCCTCGAAGCTGACTTCTGGGGAGTCAGAGGGTCGCACCGCAACCAAGGCGTTTCGCAAGCGGGGATTTAACTTTAGCCTAACGACCAAGCCCCAGGCACAACAGCCGGAACGGGACGTGCCCTCAGTCGGGATGTTCAGGGTTCCGCAATCGGTCAACTGCTCGGTGAGGCGGCTGTTTGGCTATAGCCTCTTGTTCTGCGTCTTTCTTCGCACAAAGTGATCCAGCGGGCCGAATAATGAGTAACACGCATCCAGAAAATGATCTCGCTCATTTCGGCTGAGGGCTGGCACGAGCGCTTCGCGTCGCTCCGGATCCAGCTCGTAATTGTACTCGTGAGTCAAATCCAAAATGAACCCCTTGCCTTCCTCCCACAAATCCACTTCGAACATCCCGTTGTAGTCGTCGTAGTGCGCGACCATCTTCAGGGTGGGCGCACCCCCCATGTAGGGACGCTGAACGGGAGCACCGCGCGGATCAAGGAAGTCCACTGAGGGCCGGCCCTTGCGCACTTTCTTGATGCGCAAGTGATACCCTGACTCGGACACCCAGGAGCCAACGAACTGTGCAATGCCATAGCGCAACATGATGCAGAACGTCCTGAGCTCAGCCACGCGGGAAGGGGGGACATAAGTGAAGCCACTTCTCCAAAAAAAGCGAGCACCATCGTGCGTTGATTGCAGCTCCAATCATAAGCCGTAACTTTGCACGGGAGATCGGTGCTCGCGCGGATAGAAAGTAAACAGGCTTTTCACTTCCACGAAGCCGACTTCCGGCCAGCATCGTTGAGAGTCCATCCTGGGCATTACTTCCGGGTTGCCCGTCATCCGTCAAATAAGGATCGTTGCTAGTTGGGAAGAGCCGGCTAATCACATTCCACAAGCTGTCTGCCTTTGGCATGAGGCCCATTTCAAGGCCATTCCTTGCGCTCCCTGAACAAGAATTTCCGTTGCACCGAAAGGTGATTCCGGTCTTCCTCGTCGCCAAACGGCATAGCTTGTCGTTATGTGATGCTGAGTACTACACTTGCAACCGTGCTCGAAAACCCAACTCGATCGTCCCAGAACTCACACAGCGGAAGTTTCCCCATGACGCGCCACTCCCTTGTAGTGGCTGCGCAAAGCAACGACCCCACCACACGATCGTGGGCGATCGAAGCTGTCGCCGCTGCGTACTGGAAGCCTGTCTACAAGTACGTGCGCATGAGGTGGAACATCGCTCCGGAAGACGCTGCCGACTTCACGCAGGAGTTCTTCACCCGTCTTCTGGAAAAGGAATTCCTCGATTCTTACGACAGCGGTAAAGGACGCCTGCGCACTTTTCTACGCACGTGTGCTGACCGGCTTTTCATGAATCAGACACGGGACTCCAAGCGGCTGAAACGCAGCGTTGGCAGTGCACATCTGTGCCTCGAATTCATGGAGGCTGAGCAGGAAGTAGCGACAGAGCTGCTGTCCGGATCCCCGGAGGACAGCTTCGACAAGGAGTGGGTCCGCAGCATTTTTGTGCTCGGTTTGGCGAGGCTTCAGGCTAGCTGCGAGTCAGGGGGGAAATTGATCCACTTCGAGTTGTTCGAGCGCTACGATCTTGAGGAAGCTGATCCCAAACCTTCCTACGCGCAACTTGCCACCGAGTTCGGACTGGCTACCACCGATGTGACCAACTACCTCGCCTTTGCCCGGCGGGAGTTCCGGCGGTGCGTCCTCGACCAACTGCGGGAGATGACCACTAGCGAGGAGGAATTTCGCCGCGAAGCCCAAGTGCTGCTCGGAGTGAAGGTCACATGAAGAATCTGTCGGACAGGGTGGTAGCCAGGCTTCAGGCCGAAATGCAGCTGCCCGACCTCAGTGGGACTCGCTACAACCTCGTGCGATATGTGGCCTCTGGCGGCATGGGTAGTGTGTGGCTGGCCGAGGACACGGTGCTGAAGCGCCGGGTGGCGTTGAAAGTGCTTGATCTTGCAGCGCCCGCGGACGATCTCGACGTGCGCCTTTTCAGGGAGGCGCGCATTCTGGCCGGCCTGGAGCATCCCGGCATAGTTCCCGTACATGACGCGGGTACTCTCGCGGATGGTCGCGCCTTCTGTTGCATGAAGTATGTCGAGGGACCGACCCTCGCGCAGCACATCGCCACGCTGAACCTCCCAGATAGGCTTCGGGTGCTAGAACGCATTGCCGAGCCCATCGATTTTGCCCACGCCGACGGCTTCATTCATCGCGACCTGAAACCCGACAACGTTATGATTGGCGCCTTTGGCGAGGTGCTGGTGATGGACTGGGGGCTCGCGAAAGTTGGCGTCACCAGTCTGGCAGGCGGGGAAACCGAGATCGCTACTGCGGTGCAGCCGACGCACAACGCGTTGGGCGTGACCGGTCAAGGCAGCGTCCTCGGTACGCGGGGTTACATGTCGCCCGAACAGGCGCGCGGTGATATTGAGGTGGACCACCGCACCGACATCTTCTCGCTCGGTGCAATCTTGACGTTCATGCTGACGGGATCGGCACCGGGAGAGTTGCCTGCGGCCTCCGGCAGCGTGCCTCGTCCACTGCGAGCAATCTGCGAGAAAGCAATGGCTGTCGATCCTAACGCGCGCTACCAGTCTGCACGGGAGATGACCGCCGACATCACGCACTATCTGAAGGGCGAGCCGGTGAGCGCCTACCCGGAAGGCTTGGTCGAACGTTCAGGTCGCGTTTTCGCCCGGCATCGCACCGCGGTAGTCCTGGTTGCGGTGTATCTGATCATGCGCATTCTGTTTATTTTGTTCGCGCGCCGTTAAAGAAACTTAGAAAAACGGGTAATACCACAATAGAGAGAGGAGGACGACCATGAACAAGGTGCTTTTGGGCCTCCTGTTGGGAGCAATTCTAGGTGCTATCGACGGGATGACCGCCTGGTTCACGCCGGAGGCGCGGGCGGAGATCGCTGGCATTGTTATCGGGTCCACAATTAAGGGCATAATCGCCGGTATCCTCATTGGGGTGTTCGCTCGCAAGGTGCATTCGCTGGCGCTGGGCATTGTGTTTGGTCTCGGCGTCGGACTGCTCCTGGCATTCATCGTCGCTCAGATGCAACACGGTTATTATTTCCAGATCATGCTACCCGGAGGCATGGTGGGCCTCATCGTGGGCTACGCGACACAGCGGTACGGGCGTGGGCCAAAACTCCAACAGACATAGGGCAGCGGTTGAAAGGGTCCCGGCGGGGCACAACAAGAGATTCTACAGATTCGTGATTCGCAAAGAATCGTCGTCACTGGCGGGAGGCAAGACATGAAAGCGTCGGCACTTTATCGAATTGCCGCCGTTCTTCTGCTGCTTTTTGACGCCGGACACACGTCTGGTTTTCCCTGGTCCGATCCCAAGTGGGGAGTAGATCTTGGCTCCATGCGGTCAACTCACTTTTACATTATGGGGTTTAGCCGGACTTATTGGGATTTTTATGTTGGGTTCGGACTCTTTGTCAGCGTGTTTCTTCTACTCGCGGTGGTATTGGCGTGGCAGCTAGGCAGCCTCCCGCCACAGTCTTTGGCGCTCATGCGCGGTACTGCGTGGGCGTTCGCCCTGTGCTTTGCCGCCATCACGGTTTTGAGCTGGAAATACTTTTTTATTATTCCCATCGTTTTCTCAATCGTGACCACAGTCTGCCTGATTGCTGCGGCATGGCGTTCAGTGAAGCCAATCCGAAGCCGTTAGTTGCCTGCTGGGCGGGTGCCCGTGTGGGCAATACGGAAGTTACTGGTTCGTCCTCCGGATCAGCACCTAGAAACGCACTTGTCGCTATTAACTCGCGGATTGTCGGCTAACCGGAAACTATCCTGAAACGGGCTTGTGGGAAGTTTGAGGACGGCCTCGAAGGAACTGACACTTCTGTGAGAGGCGAACGCCACTGCGTTTCGGCAGTGGCGTTCATGGTTGCGGGGGGCGGA